>RCMY010000021.1_pt1 | contig 328544 bp, 297 predicted proteins | sample 2041341 | NCBI WGS metagenome assembly RCMY01 (sample SAMN09708234, study PRJNA481090) | Marine sediment metagenome, whole genome shotgun sequencing project. | reverse complement strand
CCGTGAACGCTTCGGCCCCTGACGGGCCTCGGGCGTTCCCCGAGTTGCTCGCTGCGCTCACAACATCGCACCCGTGAACGCTTCGGCCCGTGAAGCTTCGGCCCCTGAACGCTTCGGCCCCTGAACGCTTCGGCATAATCAACGGATGATTGCGATCACGCCGTGGCGCCGCACGCTGGCGACCTGGGTCCATCCGGCAGACGACCTCTACACGATCAATCCCGACTATCTGGACGGCGTCGAGCGTGCCGGCGCTCGGGCTGCGCTTGTCGGCCACGTCGCCTCGGTCGACGATGCCAAGCAGGTGCTCGAACGATTCGACGGCCTGATTCTCAGTGGCGGCAACGATGTGGATCCACAGATGTACGGAGCCATCAACACCGCGTCGATCGACCCAGACCGGCGGGCTGACACCAGCGACATCGCTTATCTGCAGGCTGCTCAGTCCCTTGCCCTCCCGGTGCTCGCCATCTGCAGGGGTCTCCAGATCCTGAACGTGGCGTGCGGGGGAACCCTTCACCAGGAGGTCTGGGGTCGCCCAGCCCATCCCGCTCGAGCTGCCGGCCCTGATCCCATTGCCGCCGCTGACAGCTTTCTGGCCAATCGGCACCCCGTCTCACTCGAACCAGGGTCCCGGACAGCAGCCCTGTTCCGAAGTGACGAGATCACCACGAACTCGCTGCATCATCAGGCACCAGACGAGATCGGTGATGGACTCGTCGTCATGGGGACGGCTCCGGACGGCACGGTCGAAGTGCTCGAGCACGAGACGGCGCCGATCATCGGCGTGCAATGGCACCCTGAACGGATGCTCGACGAAGGCCATCAGGTCCTGTTCGACTGGCTCACCTCCCGGTGAGCGGGTCCCTCAACGAAGCGGCACCGCTGAACCCAGCGCAGCAGCAGGTACTCGACGAGCTCGGGTCGACCGATCGGCCCAGCTTCCGTGACGACCTCCGAGATCACCTTCGCCACGAGCTGGTCACCTCGTTGACGCCGATCGCCGATGCCATCGAGGAGCCGCCGCTCTTCATCTCGAAACGCAAGCTCTCGATGATCCACGGGTGTGAAGCCCGATATCAGGCCGATCAGACAGCCGAATTCCAGTGGTCGATTCCGATCGCGCGCGGCACGGTGGCCCACAAGGCGATCGAGATCCTCGTCGCCCGCCGAGGTCAGCCGACGGCGCTGGACCTCGCGAACGATGCCATGGATCGCCTCGAACTCGACGAGCGCGAGTTGGGCGAATTCATTCGAGCCCTCAACGAGGGCGAGCGGGCCGAGCTCGTCGGCCAGGTCAACGACTACGTCGCAACCTTCCTCGACACCTTCCCTCCGCTTCGGCGCCAATGGGTGCCCGTCGCGGAATCCCGGGCCAGAGCTGAGCTCTGCGACGACCGCATCGCGCTCAGCGGAATGGTCGACCTCAGTCTCGGCCGAGCACGAGGCAATCAGGCGGGCAAGGTCCTGATCGATCTCAAGACAGGGCGCCCCCATCCCTCCCACATCGACGATCTGCGGTTCTACGCCCTCCTCGAGACGCTGAAGATCGGTACGCCGCCCCGCCTACTGGTCAGCTACTACCTCGACGCCGGCGAGCCCCGGCGTGAAGTGGTCACCGAGGATCTCTTGTGGTCAACAGCGAAGCGCACCGTCGATGCGGTGGCGAAGATGGTCGAGATCGACCTCGGGCATCGCGACCCGACAAGAACACCGAGCGGTGCGTGTCGGTTCTGTCCGATCCAGACCGAGTGCACCGAGGGCACTCGGTACCTCGATCAGGCGGACGACTGATCCAGCAGGCTCAGATCGTCAGAGTCCGACGGCCGGACACCTGGGATCCGACGAGTGTGAGTACGGCCCCACCCACGAGGAACAGCAAGCCGAAGGCGATCACGAGTGAGGTCTCCGAGCCGGTGTTGGCCAGGTCATCGGCAACAGCGGCCAGCAGGATCTCGGCGAAGTCGTTGTCGACCGACCGGACACCCGGACCGATCAGGATCGCCGTGATGACGTCGTTCGTCACGGTTCCACCAGTCGACCCGGCGCTGTCGGCTCCGTCGTCATAGCCGGTCGGCTGGCTCTCCGTGACGGTGTAAGTGCCGGCAAGCAGTCCCGTGAACACATAGTTGCCGTTGGCGTCGGTCGTGGTCGTCATCGACACCGGGCTGCCGAGGGCATCCGTGCCGGTCAGCGTGATCGTGACACCGGCAATGCCCTTACCGGCGTCGTCGACGACGGTCCCCGCGATGCTGGCGGTGGTCTCGGCGAAGTCGTTGTCGACCGAGTTCTGTCCGGCGACCAGAACGATGGTGCTCACGACGTCGTCGGTAGCCACGCCACCGGCTGAGCCCGGTGTTTCCCCACCGTCGCCGTAGCCGATGGGTTGGGTCTCGGTGACCGTGTAGGTGCCGGGAGCAAGACCGGGGAAGGAATAGGTGCCATCAGCCGCGGTCACCGTCGTTGCCGATGCATCGCCGCTGAGGGTGACGGTGACACCCGCGATCGGGCGTCCGAGGTCGTCCACGACAATGCCCGAGATCGAGGCTGGATTGACGATCACGTTCTCGGAGAAGTCGTTGTCGACCGAATCGACACCGGCGGGCAGGGCGATGTCGGAGATGACGTCGTTGCCGAGAGTTCCCCCGGTCGAGCCGACCGAGTCGGGACCGTCGGTGTAGCCGACGGGCTGGGTCTCGGTGACCGTGTAGGTCCCGCCGATCAGATCGTCGAACAGATAGTCACCGGACGCGTTGGTCATCACGGTGGCATCGACTGCGGCAGCGTTGGCGTCCGTTCCGGAGAGGGTCAGCGTGACCCCTTCGATCCCGACGTTGTCCTGATCAACGACAGACCCAGCGATGCTGGAGCCGATCTCGTCGAAATCGTTGTCGATCGACACCTCACCGGCTGCCATGTCGATGTTGGCGATCTGATCGTCGGTGACGTCACCGCCCTCGGACCCGGCCGTCTCCCCACCGTCACCCCAACCCGTCGGCTGAGTTTCGGTGACCGTGTAGACACCCGGGAACAGGTCGGGGAATGAGTACGTTCCATCCGAGTCCGTGCCGGTGGTGTCATCCGCAGCACCGCTGAGCGTGAGGATCACACCCTCGATCGGGTCGCCATCCTCGTCAACGACCGAACCGCTGATCGACGCCAACCCGGTGACCTCGACTCGGGCGGTGTCGGTTGCCGTCTCGGGCGACAGCACCGTGTTCACTCCCCCGCCCGACAACAGCACGTTGGCGCTGGCCGTGGCCGTGTTGGTGACGGTGCTCGTGGCCGTTGCTTCGTGAGCGAGCACGATCGAGTCACCTGACGCCAGGGGCAGGCTTCCGCTCACGAGGGTCAGATCGGTGACGGCAGCATCGGCCAGGCTGAGGTCGGTGTCGGTGATCGTCAGATCGTCGAGCACGGCCTCGCCGGTGTTCGTGACCGTGAAGCAGAACGTGACATCGGCACCGGTGGTCACGCTCGCCAGTTCCGAGCCCGCGCACGACACTCCAAGGTCGTGTCCGGCGTAGACCGTCTTGTCGAGGGTCATGCCCGGCTCGAACGGATCTTCCGACAGGCCAAAGAACTTGACGTCGGCTTCACCGTCGTTGTCGATCCGGAAGCCGTAGATCGGGAAGTCCTCGGTGTCGACGCCGAACTGCTGAATGTCGATGACGGAGAACCACATCGGCTGTGTCGGCTGATTGGACGGGGCGTACCCGGAGTTCCACCGATACGGGGAGTCGAACCCGACCACGTTTCCACCGAGGATCGGATTGCCCTCTTTGTCGAGAGCGACGAGATCGAAGAACGTGTTGCCGAGTCGCTCGGACACGAGGAGGTAGTCCGAGTTGCGGAGAGGAGCGGTGAACAGCATGTCGAAGTCGGGATTCCAACCCGAACCGTTCTGACTCAACGCGTCGTAGGCGAGGTAGTCGCGCAGGTCGGTCGAGTTGAGCACCCGATCAACGGCCGCTTCGAAGCCCGTGGTGTTGACTCCTGTGCTGGCGCCGTTCTCGTAAACGGTCACGCCGGTGAGACCCGACGGGAAGTTGTAGTTGGCGGTCGAGATCACGCCGACGTTGAAGGTGTCGAGCGTGACAGACGTGCCGCCGTCGTTGACGGTGACCGACACGAAGTCGACCGGGTCATTGTCGGAGTCAGAGACGCCGGCCTGAGACGAGTTCTGGGTGACCGCGGTGCCGTTGTCGTCGAGCACGACCTCCGTGATCGGGAGATCACCGCTTCCGGCGGTGATCGTGATGGGCGCTGCCGACGCCGGCAGCATGGTTGCCGCTATCAGGCTGCCGCACGCCACCATCACGAGACTCGTTCTGCGCATGAAACTGAACATCAAAAACCACAACTCCTCGGTCGCCCTGCTCCCATCCGGAACCGTAGCGAACTGGCCACGGGCGGACGCGGACCGTGCTCAGATCGTGCGATCGAAGGCGTCGCCGACCGACGCCACACCGGTCTGGCGCACGAGTGCTCCGATCGAGAGGAGGTTGTTCCGTTCCCTGATGACCGATCTCAGGACATCGAGATCCCGTGGTAGGCCGGGCTGGGGGCGAGTCACCATCACGCACCGATCGATCTGTTTGGTGATCTCGAGAACCGCCTCGCCCAATGTCGCTGTCGCCCCGACCCAGGCATCCTCACCACCGCCTTCGACCACGACGTTGGTACGGAATCGCCTGATGTCGCGTTGGCCGAGTGTCTCCCGCCCGACGATCGACACCATCGATTTCGTGGAGTCGTGGAACGACCACGCAGGCCCCTGCCACGTGATCCAATCCGTTTCGTTCTCGGCGTCCATGGGGTTCTCGTAGCTCGCACCCTCGGTCCCGGGTCGGACCAGTGTGACGGCTCGCCCCAACCAATCCGAGAGGGCGGCATCGATCGTTTCGTCTTCGCTGGACACATCGGTGCCGTCCGGCAGCCTGATCAGCGCTGCCATGCCGCCGGAGACACCGGTCCCGATCCGGGCGGAGGCGAACAACAACTCCGGCGCTCGACGGGCCGTCAGTACGGTGCCGGTGTCGACGTCGTGGATGCCCCATCCGCGGTCGCCGGCCAGGCCGGCATCGGTGACGTCGATCGTTTCGATCCGCTCACCGCCCAGGGACTTCACGGGATACCGCCAGAGCTCCTCGATGCGCATCGACCGACTCTAATCGGGGACTGATGGGCGGAATCGGTGCCGATGGGCCAACAGCGCAGGGGGGCCGCAGAGGATGGGCAGCCACAGCGATACGAAGCGCCATGCCGCGGTGGCCAGGAGCGCATTCTGGCTCGAGATCCCCGAGACGACCAGCAGCCACCACAACCCGGCTTCGACGAAACCCAGCCCACCCGGTGTGATGGGGATCATCGCCAACACGGCGGCACCGCTGTACGCCAAGAGCACCAGGCTGAGCCTGGGGTCGGCTCCGACGGCGTAGAGCGCCGCCACCAGCGCCAGATAGTCGAACGCCCAGTTCAGCGAGGCGGCCGTGACCGCTCTCCCCCAGCGGGGACCGAGGACCTCGACCAGTCGATCCCGTTCCTCGATCAGCCCATCCGGCTCGACCGTCCAATCGCGACCGAAACGAGTCGACAGCATTCGCGATGTCCGGTCGAGCGTCCGCCCGAGGGCCAGCAGTGGTCGGTCGAAGAAGAGTCCCAGCCAACCGAAGAACACCAGCAGGGTGAACAACACCCCGCCGGCAACGGCGGCGGGCCACAACGCCTCGGGGACCGGTGCCCCGAGCACCGCCATCAGGAGGCCGGTCGCCGGGATGGCGAAGAGGGCTGCCGTCGACAAAATGGATGTGGCGGCCAGAGCGCCGCCTGCCTCGACTGGGCCGACCCCGCTCACCGAGAGCATGCGGTACAGCGTCGCCCCACCACTCGCGGCGCCGCCGAAGATACGACTCACCGCGTTGGCCACGAGCTGGCTGGTGCCGGCAACGAACCAGCTGACCTCAGGCAGCACGATCCGGATCAGCCACCAGACGCTGAGAAAGCTGAGCACCTCCAGCCCAACCATCACGGCGAACCAACCAGGCCTGATGGTTCGTAGGCGCTCGGTCGATGACACGACCTCGAGCAGTTGGGGCGAGAACAGGTAGAGCGCGGTGACGGCCAGCGCAAGGAACACGCCCTGTTTGATCCACGTCGAGATCTGGGCGCCATCGCGCTCGTCGTCCGGTGGATCCAAGCGACGCGTTGCGTCGGCGTCAGGCGAGACCATCAGCGGCGGGGCAACCAGGTCGGGATCGGACGCCCGAATCGGGCGAGGAGCGAATCGAGGACCGGAAGCGGCAGACCCACGATGCCGGAATGGTTCCCGACGATGCTCGGGACGAACAATGAGCCGAACCCTTGGATCGCATACGCCCCCGCCTTGCCCATGGGCTCGCCGGTCCCGATGTACCACGCGATGTCGGCCACGGACAGGAATCGAATCGTCACCTCGGCAATCTCGACCTCGGTCTCGGTGCGATCGCCGCCGCGAACCGAGACACCGGTGAGCACGCGATGGGTCCGACCACTCAGCAACTCGAGCATCCGGGCGGCATCAGCCTCATCGACAGGTTTCCCCAGAATCTCGTCGTCGATCACCACGACCGTGTCGGCGGCCACGATGACGTCGTTCGGCGCGAGGTCGTTGCCTCCCGTGGCCACGGCGTCGGCTTTCGACGCCGAGAGGCGGCGAACGAGCGCTTCGGGGGTCTCACCCGCCTTCGGGGTCTCGTCGATGTCGGCCGGCACGACGTGAACCTCGACCCCGACCGAGGCCAGAAGATCCTTGCGCCGAGGTGACGCCGAGGCGAGCACCAGGCGCGGCCGTTGGATGAACGCCGTCTCTGGCATGACGTGAGCGTAGGACGCCAGGGCTCGCGTGCGGGTCCCACGCCGCTTTCGGCGAGATGTTCATACGAGATTGAGCCGCCTGACGCAATCGGTCACACTACGTCGATGCCCTTGATCACAACGTCCATCGACGGATCCGTCGCCACCCTCACTCTCAACGATCCCGACCGGCGCAACGCCATGACGCTCGACATGTGCACCGAGGTGGAGGCCGCGCTCGACGAGATCGAGCCCAACCCTGACGTCAAAGCGCTGGTCGTGACCGGTGCCGGCTCGGCGTTCTGCGCCGGCGCCGACCTGACCCATCTCGGCGACAGCGAGGAAGAGGGTCTGCTCGCGATCTACGAGGGCTTCCTACGCGTCGGACGCAGTCCACTGCCGACGATCGCCGCCGTGAACGGAGCCGCAGTCGGTGCCGGAATGAATCTCGCCCTGATCTGCGATGTCCGACTCGCCGGCGAGTCGGCGAAGTTCGACGACCGCTTCTTGCAGATCGGCATCCACCCTGGGGGTGGCCACACATGGATGTTCCAGAACATCTGCGGCCCGCAGGCGGCGGCAGCCGCAGTCTTGTTCAGCGAGGTCCTCAGCGGAGCCGAGGCGGAACGGGTCGGGCTCGCCCATCGTTGTGTGCCAGATGATCAGCTCATGGCCACAGCGGTCGAAATGGCGGGGCGGACTGCGTCGGTGCCGAAGGACCTCGTGCTTCGCACGAAACGCTCGTTGTACGACGTCCGAGGCATCACCACCCAGGAGGGAGCGATGCTCTACGAACTCGGGCCGCAGGCCCATTCCGCTCGTCAGCCGGAGTTCAAGGCGAAGATCGCCGCTCTCAAGGCCCGGGTCTCGAGCAAGTAGGCCATGTGCGTCGCGAATACCCCGGAATCCGGGAACAACGCGACGCAGATGCAAGGGGTCGGCGTTTTCAGAGCCATTCCCGGGTCAGCTCGGCCCCGCGTTCTTCCCATTCCTCCGCCGTCATCGCAAAGCGGATGTGGTCTTCCCAGGTCCCGTTGATCTCGAGGTATCGCTCCGCGACCCCCTCGGCTCTCACACCGATCTTCTCGACCACCCGACGCGACGCCGTGTTCCGAGGAACGATCGAGATCTGCACCCTATGCAGATCGAGCTCGTCGAAGGCATACCGGATGACCGCCACGACGGCCTCAGGCGTGTAACCGCTGCCGGCCAGCCGCTCGTCGATCCAGTAGCCGACGTACGCGTTCTGGAACGGTCCCCGCTGCACCGAGTTGAGATTCACCTCGCCGGCAAAATTGCCGCCGACGAACACCCCGAAACCGTACCCACTGCCAAGCTGGCGCTCGCGCTCACGGCTGTGGCATCGCATCGAGAATGCACTGCGGTCCTCGACCACATCTGGCGAGGAGGGAAGGCGTTTCGGCTCCCACTTCGTGAGCCAATCGCGATTGACTCGCCTCACCTCGCGCCACTGGGCGAAGTCGTCCGACACCAGGGGCCGGAGCACGATCCGCTTGGCGAACAGTGTCGTCATCTGTACTCCGTACACATCTCGAGACGAACCCTCATCACAACCTCAGCAGCTCCATCGCCAACCCATCGATCAGATCGGTCTGCGATACCACGATCTCGGCGATGTCGAGCTGGCGCATCGTCTCCACCACCACACATGCTCCGCCGACGATCAGATCGACCCGGTCCGCTTCGAGGCCCGGGTTACACGCCCGGTCCTCGGATGACTCGGTCGCGAGCGTACGGAACACATCCTCGACGGCAGGGCGCTGCAGGACGAAGCCGTGGAGCCTCTGCCGGTCGTACTCGGGAAGGCCAAGCTCGACGGCGGCCATGGTCGACAGCGTCCCGCCGACCCCGACCACCAGACCGGCGCTGCTCAGAGCATCAGCCAGACCGGGGACCTCGCGCCGTACGTCGTCGACGTGCAACTCCACGATCGACAGCGCGGCCGAGAGCTCGTCGGCGGCGGGCGGGTCGGATGGCAGGTAGGCATCGGTCAGCCCAGAAGCTCCCATGTCTGCGGAGAATCCCCGCTCGAAACCACCGCGTCGCGATCCGAGCGAGAACTCCGTCGACCCACCACCGACATCGATGACCAGCACCATCGACCGATCGTCGACGGCGGCATTGTCGAGCCCGTCGACCGCGCCGGCGAACGCCAGCTCGGCTTCGCGCTCGCCCGAGACGATCTCGAGGTCGACACCCATGCAGGAGCGAACGATGTCGGACAGCTCCACCACGTTCGTGGCGTTGCGGGCGACGGCGGTGGCGACGACATGTGTTTTCGGCACGCCGACGACGTCGTCGATGATGGTGCGGTAGCCCGCGAGGCAGGTGCGAAGGCGGTCGAATGCCTCGGCACCGATCTTCCTGGTCCGTCTGAGGTCCTCACCGGTCCGAGTGATGGTCGCCCGTCGAATTTCCACGCCGGGACGCCCCGCGGCCGTCTCTTCATCGATGATGAGGAGACGGGTGCTGATCGTGCCGATGTCAATCACTGCGACCAATGCAGTCATCGTCGCCACACGGTGACGAGGCCCGGCTCGTTTGGATCGAAGACGGCACCGGCCTCCACGAGGCGCTGGTGTGTCCATTCGCCGATCGGATCGTCGTTGCCCACCAGAAGATTCGCGTAGTGCGCATGAAGGCACTTGACGCCGATGCGAGTGCCGCCCACCCCGCCGCTGGGCCTCGGACCGTCGTGGCCGTGCGGGATCCGCGAATCGCGCTCGACGGCATACGCGGCATGGGTCGCGGCCACGAGTTCGGCTGGGAGCTCAGCCTCGACCTGGTCGACGGCCCCCTCGGATTCGATTCGTCCGATCGCCTTGTTGAGGGCCGGGTCGCAGAGCCAATAGCGGGTCGGCATCGGGGTGCCATCATCGAGCAGGGGCTCGTTGACGAGCACCACCGGTGTGCCGTCGCTTCGACGCAACGCGACACCGAAGGAACCCATGGGTGGTCGACCGAGGAGTTCGGTGACGACCTCGAGATCGGACGGTGTCGAGTGTGCGGTGTTCTCAGTCCCCACGGCCGCCGAGCAACCAGCGCAGAATCAACAACAGCACGACACCAGCCAGCACGGGCGCCAAGCGCTTCGTGATGGGGCTGCCGCTGACCGACAGAAGGTCGACGGCGTCCGGCTCCGGGGCGTCGATCTTGCGGATCTTTGGTTCCTCGGCGGTGGTCGGCGCTTCGCCCTCAGCCGACGACTTTCCATTGTCGGAGGCACCAGCCTCAGGTTCTCCGGCGTCGGCGCTCGGTGTACCTTCGGCTTCGAGCTTCTGCCGGAGGTTCTCCACGAACTGGCCGAGGATGTTCTTGGAGACGTCCTCGATGATGCCACGCCCAAAACTGGCGACCTTGCCGCTGAGCTTGAGGTCGGTGTGGATCGTGACCTTCGTGTGGTTGTCGCCGGAAGGCTCCATTGTTGCCGAGACCATGGCGTTGGCATTTCCCTGACGGGGATCGCGGCCTTCAGCTTTGAGCAGCGCCTTGTGAGCGACCGCGTCCTGCTCGACGAACGAGGCCTTGCCCTTGTACTGGGCCGTGATCGGACCGACCTTGATCTTGACGGTTCCGCGGTACTCCTCACCCTCGATCTCGGTGAGTCGAGCGCCCGGCATGCACGGCGCAATGAATTCGAGATCGTTCAGGATGAGCCAGGTCTCCTCCACGGGGCGGTCGATCACGAAGTCGTTGGTGAGTTCCATCTCGCAAGATCCTCTTTTGTGTCGATGTCGGCAGCGTTGCCCGAGCACGGTACCTCAGAAACCAGGTCCGGTCGCGATCGAATCAGCTCCCGGGCGCCGGCATCTCCTGCGGTCGGCAGAAGGTCCCAGACCGACCGTTCGAGCTTGACCGGGGGCCGCCGATCACCGTCGAACACGGCCGTGACGATGGCACCGCGTGCGGCACCAACGGTACGCCACGCTGAGGCCGGCACGAACGGCTGATCCCCGAGGCCGATCACCACGGCATCGTGTCCGGCAGCGTCGGCAGCCTCGATCCCGGCCCGGATCGTGAGGGCCTGTCCTTCTGCCCAACGGTCGGCATGGACCACGGTGACCGATGCAGGTACGAGGGCGGCAACATCGACGGCGCCCGTCACGACGAAGACCTCGTTGAACCCCGCGGCCACCACCGCATCGAGGGACCACGCCAACACCGGACGACCTCGAAGCTCGGCCAGAAGTTTGTGACCGTCGCCGTCAAATCGGCTCCCTCCACCGGCGGCCAAGAGAATGGCTGCGGTCGTCATCGGCGCGCCGCTCATCCCGGTGGTCATGGAGCGCACCGTATCGAGGCGGTGCCACCGTCAACTCGGTCTGGCTTCCTCAGGTCGCTGAAGGGCGGTTCAGAACGAGCCGAGCAGGTGGCGCCGCTCGAGCACATCAATGAACTCTGTCTCGAGCACGGGCGGGGAGAACCACGTTCCCTGGCCCCAGAAACAACCCAGGTCGATCATCTGCGTACGGGTCTCCTCGTCGTCGATCCCTGCAGCCGTCACCCGAAGGCCGGCAGTCTGAGCGAGCGTGATGAGTGAGCTCACCAGAGCTCGGCTCGACAGCCGGTTGGTCAGATCGGCGATCTGCCCGAGATCGATCTTGACGGCATCGATGGCGTATCGCGGCAGCAACTCGAGATTCGAATAGTCCGAACCGAAGGAGTCGATCGTGACGGAAATGCCTGCGGCTCGGTAGGTGTCGAACACCTCTCGCAAGGTCGTCGGGTCATGGCGCAACACCTTTTCCGACACCTCGATGCGGAAGTTGGCGGGTGACAGACCGAGGCGTGCGATCTGTTCGCTCAGCAGCTGGCGGGCACGGGTGGCGACGAATCCGTGCGGGCTGAGGTTGATGGAAAGATCGATGTCGGCGACAGGAAGCCCCGCATCCCGCCACGAAGCGAACAGTTTTGTCGACTGGAGGACAACCCACTCGTCGAGTTGCTGGGCCGTTCCGGAGTCGGCGATCATCTGTTCGAACTCCGACGCCGTCACCAGTCCCCTCTTCGGGTGGTGCCAGCGAACGGCGGTCTCGACGCTGCGCAATGATCCGTCTCGCAGGTCGGCCATGGGAACCAGCGTCAGTTCGAGCTGGTCGTGGGCGACGGCGTCGCGGAGCTCGGCGAGAATCGTCACCCGTTCGTCGACTTCGCGCATGGTCTCGTCCGTGACGCGTACGGCCCTCCCGCGTCCCTTCGCCTTCGCCCGGTACATCCCGATGTCGGCCTCCTTGATGAGGCGTTCGGTCGTGTGATCGTCGCTGGCCGATGCCACGCCGATCGAGGCACTGATCTGCACTTCTTCGTCCGAGACCACGAACGGAAGCTCGAGTGCCGCAACGATGCGGCCGGCAAGGTGCTCGGATGCGACCGGTCCGAGGCCGCGAAGAATCACGACGAACTCGTCGCCGCCGAGTCGAGCGAGGAAGTCGGAGGGTCGCAACACGTCGCTCAGGCGCTCGCCGACCCGAACGAGCAATTCGTCGCCTGCTCCGTGGCCGAGCCGATCGTTGACCGCCTTGAAGCCGTCGAGGTCGACGAACAGACAGCTGACCGTCTCGCCCTTGTCGCTGAGGATCTGGTCGAGCTGATGGACGAGCTGGCTGCGGTTCGGCAGCCCGGTCAGGGCGTCGTGGGTGGCCTGGTAGGCCAACTGTTCTTCGATCTGTTCTCGTCTGGCGATGTCGATCGCGAGCGATGAGGCCATGTCGTCGAACGCAATCGACAGACGGCCGAGCTCGTCGCCCCGGTGGTCACCGATACGAACCGTCAGGTCGCCGTCTGCGATGGCGGAGGCGAGCTCGGACACTCGGCCGAGTCGACGGACGAAGCCCCGAACGCCGAACACCACCACGAGGAGGATGGCCATGCCCGCAGCGATGAACACCGTGATCAATCGGGAGCGGATTGCCTCCAGCTCGGCGAAGATCTCGGACTCGTCGATCTCGATGATGGAGACCCAGCCGGGATCGCCCGGTACTCGCGTGGTCGCCTGCACAACTGGCGAGAGGCCCGCAAGTGGCTCGTTCGACTGCGCAACCGTGCCCTCGCCGACCACCGGATTCGTGGAGAGGGCGATGATCTCGCCGAGCAGGTTTCGATCGCTCCCCGCCACCACCGTCATCGAACCGTCGGTGTTCTGTTGAGCGATCAGACTTCGAGCGGACTCGCCGAGGGTGGCCGGATCGATCGCGTCATGGACCATGGCGTCGATCGACCACTCGGCCACAATCGTGACACTCGAGCCATTGTTGTTGGTGCCGCGGACGCGGCGAGCGACGGGAAGCCGGGCATCCCCGTCCTCGGTGAGGAACGCCTCCCCGATGATCGTGCTCTCACCCTCGGGAATTCGGGTCCGCAGGAACGCGGTCGCACTACTGATTTCGCCGGCCAGCCGCGGGTCTCCCCCACCGATCGTGAAAACGCCGAGGCCGACAAGTCCGTCATCGGCTGCCACATCGAACTGTCCGGCGACGAAATCGCTGAAGAACTGAGTGGACTCGGTCGTGTTGTCGAGCGAGCCTTGTCGATCCACGGCGCGCAGGAACGACGGGTCGTTCGTGATCTGCCCCAGGTAGCCGAGGCTGGCCAAAACCGAGTTGTTCACCCGTTCCGCCTGGATCTCGCCGGCCCGACCGATGCTCTGCTGCACTTCCTCCTCGAGCACCGAACTGGCGAAGTCCGCCACCCACCACCCAAGCGCGACGATCGGCACCAGGGAGACGAGCATCGCCAAGGTCACCTTCTGCGCAAGCTGAAGGTGACGACGCCGGAGGCGCGACGCGGGTCGGTCGGGGGTCACTCTGGTCCATCGGCGGTTGCGGCCAGAAATTCAGCGATGCCGCCGGAGGGGATCTTCGGCCCGTCAGCGGTGAATGTCGCCGTCGGCGTCGCGAAGTGACGGAGCGAGCCGCCCAGAATGGAGGGCAATGATCTCCGCACACACCGAGACCGCTGTTTCCTCCGGTGTGCGACCACCGATGTCGAGCCCGATGGGTGCCATCACCCGACGCAGATCGTCCGGATCGACACCGACCTCCACCAAACGCGAGTTTCGGTCGTCTGTGGTGCGCCGAGAACCCATGGCACCGATGTAGCCGGCGTTCGTCTCGAGAGCGGATTGGACGGCCGGGACATCGAACTTTGGATCGTGGGTGAGGATGCAGATCGCGTCCCTGACCCCGAGGTCGCCCCCGACCTTGTCGAGCAGGCGATTGGGCCAGTCGACCACGACCTCATCTGCGTAGGGGAAACGCCGCTTCGTGGCAAACACCGGTCTGGCATCGCAGACGGTCACTCGATAGCCGAGCACCTTCGCCACCCGACACAAGGCAGCAGTGAAGTCCACCGCGCCGAAGATCAACATCTGCGGTGGCCGAGCGAACGACTCGATGAAGACGGCGAGATCGTCCTGACGAGCCTGCCCACGTGGCCCGTAGTGGCGAACGCCTGACGTCCCGGCGCTGAGCTCACCGATCGAGTCTCGGATCACGACGCGATTGAGGTCCTCGTTTCCGAGATCACCGAGCGACGCCCCATCCGGTTTCACCAGGAGCTTGGCCCCCGACACCACGCCCTCGGAATCGAGACCGCTTCCTCCGATCACGGTAGCGAGCGCGACAGGGTCCTCGGCTCGGATCGCGGTCCGAAGCGTGTCATAGATGTCGGGTTCAACGGTCTCGTCCACGTCGCGACCTACCAGTCGAGGGGCTCGAGGAACAGATGAATCGTGCCACCACAGGTGAGGCCGACGGCGAAGGCCTCGTCGTCGCTGTAGCCGAACGTGACCAGCTTCCGGGAACGATCCCCGATGCACTGCAGTGCCTCGACGACGACGGCACCCTCGACACATCCACCACTGACCGAACCAGCGACGTCGCCATCTTCGTTGACGGCCATCGCGGCGCCTGGAAGCCGCGGACCCGAACCTTCGACATCGACGACTCGAGCAACGGCTATCTGCTTGCCCTGCTTCCTCCAGCGGTCAAGGTCAGCCAGGATTTCACGCATGTGTCGAGGCTACTCTGACCCGTAGCTCGTCGATGCCGTCGACCAGGCGGGGCCCGGGCCGGACGATGAACGCGTCCGCATCGACAGCAAAGCACCGTCCGTTGCGAACCGCAGGAAGACTGGCGAGTTCAGGGCGAGCGATCACCTCGACCATCTGTGCCGAGGCCGCTTCTTCGGTGAATCCACAGGGTGCCACGATCAGGACGTCGGCCTGCGAAGCAGCGACCTCCTCCCACGTCGTCGCCGACGACCGGCCGCCCGGATTGGCCAGCACAGGATCTCCGCCAGCGGCCTCGATCTGGTCCGGTATCCAGTGGCCAGGGGTGTAGGGCGGATCGGTCCACTCCAACAACAGCACCTTGGGGCGGGCTGATGTCGGGCTGGTTCGAGCACGGCGTTGTTCTGTCAACCGCTGCCGGAGCGCCTCGATCCGTTCGAAGCCGGCCGCTGGTGCACCGGCGTGGACCGCGAGCGCCTCCATTTGATCCAGCACCCCGTCGAGAGTCATGGGGTCGTAGCTGAAGACCTCGGCCCGACATCCGAGACTCGCGACTGCTTCGTTCACAGCGCCTGCGGGCAAGGCGCACACCCGGCAGAGGTCCTGGCTCACGATGAGGTCGGGGTCGAGTGACGCCAGCAACTCGCGGTCGAGCGTGTAGAGCTCGCGTTTGTGGGCGATCGCGTCGCCAATGATCTGGTCGATCTCCGCCGGTGTCGCGCCGGTGGGGATGATCGTGTCGGTGACGTGCGGGAGATCGGCCGCAATCGGTGGTTCGTTGCACTCGTACGTGACACCAACGACTCGATCGCCCAAACCGAGATACCACAAGACCTCCGTGGCCGACGGCAACAGGGAAACGATGCGTTCAGCCACGGAAGGTGATGGTGAACCGTCGAGGGTTCAGCTCAACCCGGCCTCGAGCAGAGCCCGCTTGACGAGCACTCGCGCCAGGTGCTGGCGGAACTCGACACTGGCGTTCAGATCGCTCGATGGCTCCATGCCGAGGTGCGCTTGCTCGGCTGCCTCGGCAGCTGAAGCTCCAGATGCCAACGCCTCCTCTACGGCGGTCGCACGGATCGGGGTGGTGTGCATGTTGACCAGCGCCACCTGAGCCGATCCGTTGACCCGCTGAGCCGAGACACCGACGATGGCCCAATCCTGCGCTCGACGGTTGAACTTCTGGAAACTCCAGCCAGAGCCCGTGTGTTTGGGGACCCGGATCTCGGTGATCATCTCAGTCGGCTCGATGCTGGACTCGAGGAACCCCGTGAAGAGATCGGTGGCGGCGATCACGCGCTGACCGTTCGGTCCGTCGACGACGACGGATCCACCGACGGCGAGTAGTGTGGCCGGATGATCGGCGGCCGCATCGGCGTGCGCCAAGGACCCGCCGAGGGTGCCGCGGTGGCGGACCTGCGGATCGCCGACCTGCGAGGTGGCGTGGGCCAGCAACGGAGCATGCTCGATCACGAGTGGATCCGTCTCGATGGCCCGATGCTTGGTGAGCGCACCGATGGCGAGGTGGTCGCCGGCGTCGCGCACGTAGTTCAGATCGCTGATTCGACCGATGTCGACGAGGACAGACGGATAGGCAAGCCGGAGCTTCATCATCGGAAGCAGCGAGTGGCCTCCAGCGAGCAGTTTCGCCTCATCACCGTGTTCGGTGAGCAGGGCAAGCGCAGCGGCCGAGGAATCGACACGCTCGTAGTCGAAAGCGACGGGGATCACTGTCCACCTCCGACGCTGACCGTGACGTCCTGGCCAGAGGCGCTGAGAACGGCCTTCACGATGTTGTGGTAGCCCGTGCAGCGGCACAGGTTGCCTTCGAGCCCTTCACGAACCTGCGCTTCGGTTGGTTTCGGCACCTCGTCGAGGAGCGACACCGACGCCATCACCATGCCAGGAGTGCAATAGCCGCATTGGAGGGCGTGGCATTCCATGAACGCGGTTTGCATGGGGTGCATCTGGTCGCCGTTGGCGAGACCCTCGATCGTCGTGATCGACAGACCGTCTGCCTGGACTGCGAGCATCGTGCAGGACTTGACGGCCTCGCCGTCGACATGGAGCGTGCACGCTCCACACGATGAGGTGTCGCAGCCGATGTTCGTTCCAGTCAGCCCGACGATCTCGCGCACGTAGTGCACGAGCAGGGTTCGAGGCTCGACGTCATGGCTCTGCATGACCCCATTGACTTCTACCGATATCTCCACGTGTGCACTCCCGGAATCGACGCGTCCTTCATGACAACAGGCGTCATTGTGACAATGGTGACAGCACTTCGCCACTTGAGAGGCAAGGAACTTGCGACGGCGGTCGTTGCTACTGTCAGCCGTCGACCGGCGGGAGAATGCGATAGCTCTCTTCGCCCGGTTTCACGAGGTCGAAGTTCTCCCGACCGAGTCGTTCCACCTCGGCATCGGTTTGGAGCAGCTCGAGCTGCGATCGGAGTTGGTCGACCTCACCAACGATCTCCTGCCGCTCGAGGCTGGTCTGCTCCAGCAATTCGCGTTGCTGGAAGTAGGTGCGCATCGGCAACACGGCCACACCGACCACAATCGCCCCGGCCAGCGACAACATCACCACGAGCGGGACGTGGTGCCGAAGCGCGACGCCAAGCGTTGGCAGGTTGCGGCGGGAGGGAGAAGAACTCACGATCAACGGCCGAAGGCGGCAGCACCGAGGTAGGAAGCTGCGGAACCGAGGTGCTCCTCGATGCGCAGCAGCTGGTTGTACTTGGCAACACGATCCGAACGCGCCGGCGCACCGGTCTTGATCTGGCCACAATTGGTCGCCACGGCGAGATCGGCAATCGTCGTGTCCTCGGTCTCGCCGGAACGATGCGACATCACCGACGTGTACTTGGCCGTCGTCGCCATGGCAACGGTGTCGAGGGTCTCGGTGAGACTCCCGATCTGGTTGACCTTGATCAGGATCGAGTTGGCGATGCCGTCCTCGATGCCACGGCTGAGACGCTGAGTGTTCGTGACGAAGAGGTCGTCACCGACGAGCTGGCAGCGGTCGGCGAGGGACGCAGTGTGGGCGGCCCAGCCGTCCCAGTCCTCCTCGGCCATGCCGTCCTCTATCGAGACGATCGGGTACTTGTCGGCGAGATCGCTGAGCATCTCGACCATGCCCGCCGAGGAGAGCGTGCGACCCTCACCGGTGAGGTGGTATTCGCCGTCTCGGAAGAACTCCGTGCTGGCCACGTCGGTGGTCAATGCAATGTCGGTACCCGGGGTCAGGCCCGCCTTCTCGATGGCGTCCATCAGGAGCTGAACCGCTTCTTCGTTCGATCCGAGGTTGGGGGCGAAGCCGCCTTCATCGCCGATGGCCGTGGCAAGGCCGCGGTCGGAAAGCACCTTCTTGAGTGCGTGGTAGGTCTCGACGCCCCACCGGAGACCCTCGGAGAACGAGGCGGCTCCGACCGGCATGATCATGAACTCCTGGAAGTCGATGTTGTTGTCGGCGTGCTCGCCTCCGTTCAGCACGTTCATCATCGGCACGGGCAGGACGTGCGCATTGGCACCGCCGACGTACCGGTACAGCGGAAGTCCGAGATCCTCTGCCGCCGCTCGAGCGGTGGCAAGAGAGGCCCCGAGAATGGCGTTGGCACCGAGACGGCCCTTGTTGTCGGTCCCGTCGAGATCGATGAGCGAGGAGTCGATGGCGCGTTGGTCTGTCGCATTGGCGCCCTGGAGGACGTCTGCGATCACGGTGTTGACGTTGCCGACCGCAGAGAGAACACCCTTGCCGAGGTAACGATCGCCACCGTCTCGCAGTTCGACCGCTTCGAACTGCCCGGTCGAGGCGCCGGACGGCACGAGTGCACGACCGACGGCTCCGGAAGCGAGGGTGATCTCGACTTCGACGGTGGGGTTGCCTCGTGAATCCAGGACCTCACGGCCGCGGACGTTGTCGATTGTGCTCACGCTTTGTGCTCCTACAGACGCCGGGTGTGGTGAGACTAGCAGGATGAGGAACCTGACTGGCGCGGAGTTCGCGTGTTGTCAGCGGGTGACCCCAGGTCTCGTCAGCGGGTGACCCGCTCTGCGTACTCAAGGCTGAAATAGAACTGCCGGATCAACGATGGCAAGGCGTTTTCGTCACCTGCGATTTGGTCACGCCAGAAGATGAAGCCGCTGGCGTCGGACGAGCGTTGGAGCATGCCGTCGTATGTCACCGTCACGTCGACCGCGGGCCGGCTCAGCACGATGTTCTCGGGGGACTCGCTGAACAGTGTCATCAGCCGACCACGAGGCATGCCCCCGTTGAGTTCTGCCAGCCAGAACCGGAAGCCACCGTCGTCCGGGCGGCGGGCCAGCACGTTGTTGTAGACGAGCACGACGAATTCGGCATTCGAGAGGCTGCCGTAGGTGCGCTGGAACTCGGCTGAAAGAGCAAACGACTGCGATGCACTCTCGAGCGAGCCGGCCCTGCTGGAGATCTGACGAGTCCAGAAGTCGAAGCCGCCTTTGTCCGGCTGACGGTTGAAGTAAGCGAAGTACAGCCGGGCAACACCTCGGCGCGGGCTGAACTCGGGCGAGCGCATGAATGACTCAACGATGTCCTGCAGGTTGGATCCGTCGTCGGCCACGCGTGCGGTCCAGTAGGCGAGGCCGCCGGCGTCCGGCTTGCGCTTCAGGAAGTCGGCGTAGAGCTGGGTGACGAACGCCGTCTCGGAATCGAACGGCGGGAACGCCTTGACCTCGAAGTTCGGTGAGGTCACCACTGGCCCCAGACCGGCACCTGTGACAGCCCGGATCGTGACATTGAAGTCGCCGACGGGCAGGTCGGGGATGCTCAGTGTGGTCACGTTCGCAGCAACTTGCACCGGTGTTCGGCCCTCGACCGAGACCATGAAGCCGGTGATCGGGGAACCGCCGTCACTTACGGGGAGGTCCCAGGTGAGGATGACATCGGAACTGAACGGCGGCGCCTGCTGCACCACGAGATTGGTGACCGTGCCGGGGGTGGTCGGGACCAGCACCGAAGCCGAACTCACCGGCGAGCTGTTCCCCAGTCCGTTCTGAGCACGGACGGTGACGGTGTATGTGGTTCCCTGGACGAGACCACCGATCGTGGTGGAAGTCTCCCCTGGGTTCACGACGGGGATGGGATTCGCGAGCGCAGGAGTCACTGACACGACATAGCCGGTGAGGCTGACGGCGGCCCCGGCGTCGCCGTCGAATGCTGGCGCTGTCCACGTGACGTTGATGGCGTTGGTGTTCGCCACGCCGGCCCACGCTGCCGACAGGCCGGTGACCGGGCCGGGAACATTGGACGTCGTGACCGAGTTCGACGGGGCGCTGGCCGCACCGGCCCCGGCTGCGTTGTTGGCCCGCACCGTGAAGGTCACGCTGGAGCCGGCCGGCAACGTCTCGAAGGTGGTGAAAGTCCCGGCCACAGTGATCGGTGTGCCCGTGGACGGTGTCACCGTGTAGTCGTTGATCGCTCCCCCACCGTTGTTGACCGGTGGCGTCCAGGAGACGGTGACGAAGTTGCCGTTCGGCCCAGCAAGGGATGCCGTGACACCTGTCGGCGCTCCTGCTGCGTTGGCCGGTGTCGTGGCCGACGCTGCGGCAGACGCAGTCGGGTCGACCCCGTTGTCAGCCACGACCGTCACCGAATACAACGTGTTCGGACTCAACCCAGTGATCGGCTTCGGCGACACCGCCGCCGGAATCGTCTGCACTATCGCATTGCCAGCATTCGGAGTCCGCACCACCAACGTGTACGCATTCGTCCCCCCACCATTGGTCGCCGAGAACGTCGCCACCATCGAAGACGACGTCACCGAACTCAACACAACCGACGCATTCGTCGGCGCCACCACCGGCGGCGCAGCCGTCACAGCAGCACCAGTACTCGACGCATTCGGCACCACACCGTTACGCGCCACCACCGTCACCGTGTAACTCGTACTCGGACTCAAACCCGCGAACGAAGTCGAGAGCCCGGTCAACCCGATCTGAGCAGGAGCATCAGGATCAGCCGGCGAGATCGACACGTCGTACACGTTCGTGCCGCCACCATCGTTCGCAGTCCACGACACCGGCACCGTCGTCGATGTTTCGGTCCCGATCGTCACCACCACATTCGACGGCGCCACCGCGCTGGTGGTTACCGGCGGTGCGGCCGAAGATCCCGAGGGAATGGGGTCGCCGTTCAGATCGAGCGCAGTGACGACCACGGTATAGGTTTCGCCGTTGCCGAGGCCGGTGAGCTGCGCGCTGGTGGCGGGCGCGGGCACGATGACCGAAGTGACCTCGCTTCCCAACTGATCGGCCTGCACCTTGTAGTCGACCACGTCGATGTTGCCTGACGCGGCCCAGGTCACGTCGAGCACGCCCGTGCCGCCTGGGGCGGCCACGACGCCCGATGGGAGAGCACCAACGGCGGCGGGAGCAGCAAGAACTGCTGTCGACGCGAGGAGAGCAGAAATGAGAGCTATGAGCAGCCGCCGCATGAGAGTCCGTTCGTAGAGACCCTCGTATCTTGACTCCGCCAACGACCGCAGACAACGTCGGCAGGGCAGCTTCACCTACTGGGTGATGCCACTTGCGACGTTGGGTGTTCGTGGCACCGCGCCGAGCGCGAATCGACTCAACCGTAGTTCCAACGGCGGGGTCGGGGCAGGGTGACCGGGCGCGCTGCGACCTCGGCCGGATCGCCACCGGCGGTCAGCCCCCGCAACACGATCCGGTTGCGAACATGCATCGGTTTCACGATGTGGGGCAACCCGAGGCCCGGGCCACAACTGGCGGTACCAATCCCCGAGTGGGCGGCATCGAGCCGAAGCACCGTTGCGTCGCGCCACTCGATCTCGTGGGGATGGTCGGCAGCCTCGAGGTCCTCGCTTCGGGCGTGAAGGGCCTGAGCATCGAAGCGCTGATCGGCCACCGCCACCAAGCCGTGGCCGTGGGCATCGTGCAACGCGAACCATCGGCACTGGGTGTGGTTGCCGGTCTCCTGGGGCCGGGCGTACGGGAAGAACTGCTCGGCAACACTCGACCGGTGGTGTCCGACGGGCAGCCCGTGCCACCGATCCGGGTAGCTCTCCTCCGGACCGGGCCCGAACCAGGCGACCCTGCTCTGAGACGAGGCGAACTCCATCTCGAGACCGATGCGGAGCAGCGGGGGAACGTCGAGATCAGAGGCGGCCGAGAAGTCGACCGCCACTTCCCCGTCTCTCCCCATCAACCAGGTCACCACGACCTGCACTCGGTCGGCGAAGTCGAGACGCCATCGGGCTGACGCGGTACCGCTCGGCTCGACAGTCCCACCTTCCAGGCCATCGACCCAGTGTCGTATCGTCGGCTCCTCGGTCGACACACCCTCGGCTCGAGCAATGCCGGCCCGTTCGAGCCGAGACACGATCATCTCGTCGCCGAACGTCGCAGCATCGTTGTCGGTCGGGGCTCGCCACAACCCGATGCGTCCCCACGCCGGTTCCAGTGGGACGCCGCCGAGCACGAGGCGCCGGGGAATCCCGTCGCTCCCGACCACCAGCTCACTGTCACCTCCGACCAGCACGACGTTCCCGCCGTCGTCGATGGAGGCGGTGGCCGCCGGACCGTCGACAGCAACGGGAGAGGCCGGTCGCGTGACGTCGAGCTCGAGGTCGTCCCACGCCACGACATGACCGGCGGGGACGGTTGGCGTTGCTGTGTTGGAGAACCATGTCACCTGCAGATGCACCTCGGCGCCGGGATCGAGATCGATCGTGGGCAGGTCGAGCGTGATCTCGGCGACCTCCCCGGGCCCGATCGACGGAACCTCGAGGTCGATACCCGTGGCGACGACGGCCCCGTCGACCAGATACGCCCACTCGGGAGTCAGATCGCTCAGGTCGCTGAAGGACCGACGATTACGGACAGCGATTCTCGATCCCCCGAGAAGTGAGGTCATCACCGGCCGGTAGACCCAGGCGACGTGGCGAAGCGCAGGATGAGGTCGACGATCGGCGTCGACCAACCCGTTGCAGTTGAAGTTCCGGTCGTTCGGCTTGTCGCCGAAGTCGCCTCCGTAGGCCCACCACCAGGAGCCGTCCTCCGAGGTTCGTGCCAGGCCTTGATCGACCCAGTCCCAGATGAAACCTCCCCACGACCGATCCGATGCGTCCATGTGGATCCAGTAGTCCTCGATGCCGCCATTCGAGTTGCCCATGGCATGGCTGTACTCGCACATGATCACGGGTCGCTCATCGCCGAACTGGTCGAGACGGGACAGCTCGCCCAGGGACGGATACATGGGACCGATGATGTCGACCACCGGATCGTCCTCGGCGGGGTGATAGGCGATCGGTCGCCGGGGATCGAGCACCCGCATGGCCCCGGCCATCGCTCGATGGTTCGGACCGAATCCGGACTCGTTTCCCAGCGACCAGGCGATCACGCTCGGATGGTTCCGATCCCGGGTGACCATTCGAGTACCGCGAGCGATGAACGCATCGGTGAAGGCGGCGTCGTTACATGGTTGCAATCGTTCGTGGACCATGGCGTGCGACTCGATGTTGGCCTCGTCCATCACGTACAGGCCGTGACGGTCGCACAAGGCGTAGAAGCGCTCGTCGTTGGGGTAATGCGCTGTGCGCACCGCATTGATGTTGTTGGACTTCAACAGTGCCAGGTCGGCAGCGAGCAAGTCGTCGCTCTGCCACCTGCCGGTCTCCCCGTCGTGCTCATGGCGGTTGACACCGAAGATCGTGACCGGGCGGCCGTTGACAAGTAGCTGACCATTCCCGACGGCGACCGTACGCACCCCGACCGTGAGCTCCCGTCGATCCATCGTCTCGAGGGATGGGTCGAGGAGCTGAACGGAGAGGTCATGGAGGATCGGGCTCTCGGCTGACCACGGCTGGATGTCATCGAGATCGTCGACGAGCAGGGCCACCGAGCCGGTGACCGGACCGGCGATGGACGTTCCACCGATGGTTGCGGTCACCATGCTCCCGTCGGGTACTTCGCCGTCCAGTGAGAACTCGATGGCCACCCGTGCTCTGTTGCCGTCCAGGGTGAGCGTGTCGAAGAAGACATCGGCGATGCGGACTACCGGGGTCGAATAGACGTGGACCGATCGGTGGAGGCCCGCCATCCACCACATGTCCTGATCCTCGATCCACGTCGACGCGCTCCAACGGTGGACTCGCACCGCAATCGTCGCTTCGGTTCCTGGAACGACCTGCGCCGTGATGTCGAACTCGGCCGGCAGGCGAGAGTCGGTCGAGCGGCCGACGAAGACGCCGTTCACGTACACCTCGCAGGCCGACTCGGCGGCGCCGAGGCGGAGCACCACGCGCCCGGTCCATGATGACGGGACCTCGGTCACGACCACGTGGTCACCGCCCTCGTCATCGAGCGGGATCGCCGGATAGCCGGACCGATCGAACGGCATCTGCACGTTGGTGTAGATCGGAATGCCGTAGGTGGAGTCCGCTCCGCCTTGGAGCATCCATGAGCCAGGAACCATGAGCGAATCGAAGTCGGGGCGACTGGCTGTCGGCTCGGCGAAGGACACGTCCGGGGCGTCGCCGGTCCAGTAGCGAAATGCCCACTCGCCGTCGAGACTGATCGCATCGTCCGGAAGCGGGAGCCCGTGGGAAGGAAGGCGATTCTCGGCGATGACGCGAGGGTCGCGGTGCCAACGCCGATCGGCGGATTCCGACGAAGGCGGCGATGCGTTGGTCGTTGCGGTCTGACGATCGGTCATGGGCGGCACGGTACTGGAGGAGGCGACGGTCATCGAAGCCCGCCGGCGTGGTCCTCGCAGGAAGATGGAGTTCGTGCCACGATCTAGCTCATGAACTCTGGTGCATCGATCATTCCCGGCTCCGGGGCCGTGGTTCGCAACGGTCCGGTGACCCTCGTCGTCGCGGGTCGAGACGACGTCGGCGCCTCGGCGCTCGCCGCCCTCGACACGCTCGCATCCAACGACACGTGGGGATTCGAACAGGTTTCGGCCACTCTGCACCAGATCGTGGTGGACAACGACCCGAGCGGGATCGCGGCCGTCCTGCAGCTGGAAGGTGAGGCGATCCTCTTCGCGTTCGACCGAGCCGAGGCCATCTCGGGTGACGCCAAGGTGGAGGGCCAAGGTCGCGATGGATGGTCGACCGGACTCGCCGACGTCTCGCCGGTCGAGCTTCGGCTGGGAAGCGTCCCGTTCAGCAGCGCCAACGACGACGTCGAACTCCGTGCGGGCCGTGTCGACGGCGCCGGTGCCATCGTGCCCGTCGAGGTTCCGCTCGGTGCGCCGAGCGCAGCCGCCGAACCGCTCGGTGCGCCGAGCGCAGCCGCCGAACCGCTCGGTGCGCCGACACCCGATCCGACCCCGGTCCCGACGACACCAGTCCCCGACGGACCGGCACCAGCTGCCGGTCCAGAGACGACGTCGGCGTACGAGATGGCCGCACTCACGACAGACGCCGATGCGCAGCCGACGGAGCCTGTCGCGGTTCCCCCGATGCCGGTCGCCGAACCGCCGACCACTACTGAGCCCGAGCCGCTCGGCTCGACTCCCGACCCGGTCCCGCCCATGGGTGCTCCCCCGATGCCGCCCCCCGGCAACTTCACGCCGCCCCCACTTCCACCGCCAATGGCCCCCACGGGCCCGGCAACGGGCACCACACCTCCACTGCCGTCCCCCGGGCCGTCGGCAGTCCCTCCACCGCTTCCACCACCCGGGGTGTTCAGCCCTCCGGGAGAGTCGCCGCCCGGCACCCTCCCTCCGATGCCGCCCCCCTCGGCCTCGCCGCCCCCCTCCGCGACACCAGCTCCGATCGACATACCGCCCCCCTATGTGGCACCGCCTCCCATCGACCTAGCGCCGCCGCCCGGCAACCTCCCTCCGATGCCGCCAGCAGCAACACCACCACCAGCGATGCCACCACCAGCAATGCCACCACCAGCGATGCCACCACCAGCAATGCCACCACCAGCAATGCCACCACCGGCACCCGGTTCCGTGCCGCCCTCAATCGATACGCCGGCGCCCGGCAGCGTGCCGCCCATGCCGCCACCGGGAGCGACACCACCGCCCCCTCCGCCGCCACCACCCAGTTGATCGAGTAGGGCTCAGCCCAGAAGCCAGCCGTGGTCGGCGCTGATCGCAGTTCCTGAGGCCGCCGCTTCACGCTCGAGCGCTTCGAACCGGACCCGAGCGCGATCAGTGGCTCGTCGCAACACTCCTTCGAGGTCGAGGTCCCCGGCGCGACCGGCAGCCACGATCGCCAGCAGGGCCTCAGCGGCCTGTTCCTCGGACCCGAGTGCGGACGAATCGGGAAGGCCCGCGCCAGCCTTGGCCGCCTTCTTCACGACCTTCTCCGCATAGGCAAGCGCCGGGAGTGCTCCCGGAATCCCGTCCATCACCGAGGTCCGTCCCTTCTCGACCTTCTTGATGGCTTCCCAGTTGCCGGCGACGGTCGCCGCATCCGCGGCGTCGGTGTCACCGAAGACGTGCGGGTGACGACCGACCAACTTCTCGTGGGACGTCGCGGCGACGTCGCCGATCGTGAAGTGACCCGCCTCGGCCGCCAACTCGGCATGAAACAAGATCTGGAACCAGAGATCACCGAGCTCCTCTTCGAGGTGCTCGTGGCCATCGGGCTCACCCCGCTCGACCTCGTCGATCGCCTCCATCACCTCGTAGGCCTCCTCGAGGAGGTACCGACGGAGCGACGCATGCGTCTGCTCGGCGTCCCACGGGCAGTCCGCCCGGAGTCGATGCATCAGCTCGACACTTCGCTGGAGCGCAGCCGCCGACGGTTCACCCACCTCGGGCAGGTACAGCGAGGTCAGATGATCTGGATCGAAGCTGCGATCGAGATCGGGCCAACCCAACTCGAAGACGTGGGCGTCGCTGGTACCCAGCCGCTGCAGCACCACGACCCGTTGTTCATCGCCGGCATCGATGGCGAGCTTGATGTCCGACAACACCCACGACGCATGGGCATGCGCCACCAGCAGCGGGCCTGAATGCCCCGCGGCCGAAGTCGAGAACGTGTGTCCGTCGACGAGGCGGACACCCTCCTCGACCGGATCGATTCCCAGGGCGGCCCATGCGGCGTCAAGGAACGACAGCGCCGGCAATACCTTCAGATCGATGTCCACATCGACGTCGGCGCGCTGTCGCAGATAGCGAACGGCACGCTCCAACACGAGCGGAGACCCTGGAACGGCGTAGAGAGCCTCCCCGTTTCGCTGCGCCGCACCGATCATGGCGTCTGCGATCGAGCGGTACACGAGATCGAGGTCGTCCCCGGTGTCGTAGAGATCGTCGAACGACTGACCGCGTTCTACCAACGATGCTGAGGGGTGACGGCGCGTACGGACGAAGAGTGCGTCGGACGCAGAGGCTGCGATCGCGGCTCTGGTTTGTTCGGTGACGAGGTCGACGGCGCCCGGACCGAGGCCGCACACCGTCACGATGGGAGCCATCAGCCCGGCGGGATGACCTGGCCTTGGGAGCCGTCCCATTCACCGATGGTCGGCGCCACATCGACGGTGATCTGCGAGATGGCCGACAAGAGCTCGTTGCTGACCAGCTGCTGCGGGTCGACGGCTGCCACCGCCTGCTCCTCGACACCGGTCACCGTGATCACGTGGAAGCCGAACTCGGTCTGGACCGGGCCGATGATCTCGCCGACCGGGGCACCGATGATTGCGTCGGCGAACTCGACAACGAAACTCGCTGGGTCTGTGCAACCGAGCACACCACCGGTTGGTCCGCTCGGGCCGGTCGAGTACTCCATCGCCAATTCGGCGAAATCGCCACCGTCGGCGAGCAAGGCGATCACCTCGCTCGCTTCTGCTTCGGTCTCGAGCAGGATGTGGCTGGAGCAGGGAACCTCGATGGTCTCGCCTCCCCCGCTCTCCTCGGCGAGGGCATCAGCGAGCGCGAATTGCTTCGATTGGAGGCCGGCAAGGAACGGAAGGTACGGGAGAGTCTCGAACCGTCCCTGAGCTGTTGCCGTCGGGTCGGCCTCGGCCGGGAACAGGCTGGCGACCACCGACTCGATCGACTCGGTGCCGGCTGCCATGTTCTCGTCCGAGACCGGAGCGTCGAGATCGCCGAGCAACTTGTCGATCACCGAACCGACGATCAGGTCGGACAACATCGAGGCTTTCAGACCGGGCGGCAAACCAATCTCGCCGTACGCACCCAGGACGAACTCGTCGTCGCCGGCGATCGTGTCGTAGAACGAATCGAGTTGCTCGGTCCCGATCGTCGACGTCGTGCCGTCGGAGAAGGTCACCGTCGCTGCAGTACCACCCGAAGCGTCACGGCTGAGGCCACAGGCCGAAGCGAACAGGGCGAGGACTGCCGCGAGGGCGACGAGCGAGGGGCGATGGCTGGATCGTACGGTCACGGCGGAACAGCGTAGGGGCCGCCGCGCTGCCATGTGCGCGGGAGGCCCGAGAGCCACGATGCGTTCCGTCTCAGTCAACGACCCACGTGGCACCGGAGCGCAACAGTGTCTCGAGGTCTCCAGGGCCCTTCGCCTCGTTCATGTCGAGGATCTGTTGATTCACGCTCTCGGAGTACTCGGCTCGATCGATCGAGCGGAACACACCGAACGGAGTGGGCGTGTGATTGTCCGACGCAAGCCGACCGAGCGTCGCTGCAACCGAGGGATCGGGATGCGAAGCATCGTGGACAGCGATGGCATCGAGGCCGACGTCGGCGACCAACGCCACCCGGGCCGATCCGTTCTCGAAGACCACGCCCTTGTCTCGTTCGGCACCGAAGAGGATCGGCTCCCCGTCGACGAGATCGATCATCATTTCGTCGCGCACGCTGCGCTTCACGATCTCGTCGTACGCGCCATCGTTGAACACGTTGCAGTTCTGGTAGATCTCGACGAGCGAAGCGCCGCGATGCTCGTGCGCAGCGCGGAATGTGCTGATCATGTGCTTGCGATCGAGATCATGAGTGCGAGCGATGAAGCTCGCACCGGCACCGGCGGCCAGGGCGACCGGATTGAACGGATGGTCAATCGATCCCATCGGCGTGCTCTTCGTGACCTTGCCGACCTCACTCGTCGGCGAGTACTGCCCCTTGGTCAATCCATAGATCTGGTTGTTGAACAACAGAATCTTGAGGTTCACGTTGCGTCGCAGGGCATGAATGAGGTGGTTGCCGCCGATCGACAGCATGTCGCCGTCGCCGCCGACCACCCAGATGTCGAGGTCGGGCCGTGCGATCGCCAGGCCGGTGGCGATGGCGGGAGCCCGGCCGTGGATCGTGTGCATCCCGTAGGTGTTCATGTAGTACGGGAACCGAGCTGCGCAGCCGATCCCGGAGATGAACACCGTGTTCTCACGCTTGATGTCGAGTTCGGTGTGCAGGAACTGCATTGCGGCGAGAATGCCGTAGTCCCCGCAGCCCGGGCACCACCGGACGTCCTGGTCCGATGTCCAGTATCCACGCTGCGTCGGATCGAGTGTCACGTCGGTCATCGTGCTGCCTCTTGGTCGTTGGACGGAGACGAGCCCCGCATCTTGTGGACTGCGTCGGCGATCTCGCGCCCGGTGAACGGGAGCCCCCGCACCTTGGAGAGGGACTTGGCGTCGACCAGATAGTCGGCTCGGAGAATGCGGTTCAGTTGTCCCATGTTCAACTCCGGAACCAGCACGTGCTCGTATCCCGAGAGCGCCTCGGCAACATTCGGCGCCATCGGCGCCATATGGGTCAGATGCAGATGGTCGGCCGCCACACCGTCGGCCGCCAAGACCTCGAGCGCAGCGGTGATCGACCCATGTGTCGAGCCCCAGCCGACGATCAGCGTGTCAGCACCGACGTTGCGGTGATGTTCGGCGAGTGCGATGTCCTTGGCGATGCCGTCGATCTTTGCTTGACGCAAGTGCGTCATGCGCTCGTGATTCCCAGGGTCGTACGACACGTTGCCCGTGTTCTCGGCCTTCTCGAGGCCGCCGATGCGGTGCTCGAGGCCCGGCGTACCCGGGATGGCCCACGGTCGAGCGAGGGTTTCTTCGTCCCGTAGGTACGGAAGGTAGGCACCGTCTTCACCGTTGGGTTCGGTGGTGAAATCGACGCTGATGTCCGGCAGCGTCGAGACGTCCGGCAGACACCACGGTTCGGCGCCGTTCGCGAGGTAGCCGTCAGTGAGGAGGATGACCGGCGTGCGGTACTTGAGCGCGATCCGAGCCGCCTCGATCGCCATGAAGAAGCAGTGCGCCGGGCCGTGCGCCGCCACCACCGGGATGGGCGACTCGCCGTGACGTCCGTAGAGGGCCAGCATGAGATCGCTGGCTTCGGTCTTGGTCGGGAGTCCGGTGGACGGGCCGCCTCGCTGCACGTCGATGATCACCATCGGCAACTCCATGGAGGTCGCCAGACCGATCGTCTCCCCCTTGAGTGCGACGCCGGGGCCAGACGTCGTGGTGAACGACAGGTGACCGCCGAATGCCGCACCGAGCGCGGCCCCTGCCGCTGCGATTTCATCCTCGGCCTGGAACGTGCGGACGCCGAAGTTCTTGTGCTTCGAGAGTTCGTGCAGGATGTCAGACGCCGGCGTGATCGGATACGACCCGAGGAACGTCGGGAGTTTCGCCAGCTGCCCGGCAGCGATCATGCCCCATGACGTTGCCGTGTTCCCGGTGATGTTCGTGTAGGTACCAGGCTTCTGCGGGGCGGCCGCCACCTGGTACTGATTGGCGAACATCTCGGTGGTCTCGCCGAAGGCGTGTCCAGCGTTGAATGCGGCGGTGTTCGCAGCAGCAACTGCCACGTTCGATCCGAACTTTCCTTGGATCCAGTCGTAGGTGGGTTGAAGCGGACGCGTGTACATCCAGCTGATCAGCCCGAGTGCGAAGAAATTCTTTGCCCGCTCGGCATCGCGCTTCTTCACGTCGATGTCGGCGGTCGCTCCGACCGTGAGGGCCGTCATTGCAACTTCGTGAACGATGTAGTCATCGAGCGATCCGTCGTGTCGAGGATCGGCCTCGTACCCGCACTTCTCGAAATTCCGTTCGTCGAACGCATCGCTGTTGAGGATGATCGTTCCCCCGGAACGCAACCGATCCAGCTCACTCTTCAGCGCTGCGGGGTTCATGGCCACCAGCACGTCCGGCTCATCGCCTGGCGTGTGCACGTCGTGGTCGGAGATGTGGACCTGGAACGCCGACACCCCCGCCAATGTCCCTTGAGGGGCGCGGATCTCGGCCGGGAACTCCGGCAGCGTCGCCAGATCGTTGCCGGCGAATGCACTCGCGGTCGTGAAGCGATCACCGGTGAGCTGCATTCCGTCACCTGAGTCGCCGGCGAAGCGGATCACCACCTGGTCGAGGTTGGTCGCCTTGGGTCGGTCGGTCACGTCGGTCATGCAGCCCCCTGCACCTCGCGGACGCATCGTTGCGTCCTCACATCGGGTAGCTCGAGCCGTTACCACGGCACCGCGTTGCCCTTGGTCGGAATGACCATAGACCCACCCTCGTACGCATATGCAACATGCACAACCACCTACGCTCAATCAATGGTCCGGCTTCCCCACCTCGCCAGTCGCCTTCAGGGCTTCGGCACCACGATCTTCACCGAGATGTCGGCGCTCGCTGTGGAGACCGGTGCGGTCAACCTCGGGCAGGGTTTCCCCGACACCGACGGACCGTCTCAGGTCGCCGATGCCGCGATCGAAGCCATCCGCAACGGTCCGAACCAGTACACGCCGCTCTCCGGGATCCCCGACCTGCGCCTTGCCATAGCCGAGCACCAGCGGCGATTCTGGAGTGTCACCGTCGATCCGGAAGCCGAGGTGCTGGTCACGACCGGCGCCACTGAAGCGCTCGCTGCGTCAATGCTGGCGTTGTGCGAATCAGGCGACGAGGTCGTGGTGTTCGATCCCACCTACGACTGTTACGGCGCCGCCATCCGAATGGCAGGGGCAACCCTCCGTCCCGTCGTCTTGCGCCCAGACGAGACCGGTGTGTTCCGCTTCGATCCCGAGCAACTGCGAAACGCGTTCTCACCTCGCACCAGACTCGTTCTGCTGAACACCCCTCACAACCCGACTGGGAAGGTCTTCGACGATGCCGAGCTCGCGCTGATCGCCGAGCTCTGCATCGAGCACGACGTGCTCGCCATCACCGATGAGGTCTACGAGCATTTGGTCTTCGAGGGGAGCCACAGACTGCTCGCGACGTACCCCGGCATGGCCGATCGCACCGTCACGATCTCCTCTGGAGGGAAAACGTTCTCCTTCACAGGCTGGAAGATCGGCTGGGCAAGTGGGCCAGCTCCGATCATCTCGGCCATCCGTACCGCAAAGCAGTTCCTCACGTTCGTGAGCGGCGCACCACTCCAGCCGGCGATCGCGACCGGTCTCCGCCTGGGCGACGACTACTTCGACGGCTTCCGCCAGGCGATGCTCGAGAAACGCGATCGATGGTGTGACCACCTGCGGACGGCCGGGTTCGACGTGCTCGAGCCCCACGGCACCTACTTCGTCACCGTCGACATCGCGGCTGCTGCGGAGCGGGTCGGGGCGCCCGACTCGAGCATCGACTTCTGCCTCGATCTCCCCAGACGAGCCGGGGTGGTCGCTGTGCCGAGCGCGGTCTTCTACCAGCACCAACCCGACGGCGATCGGTTCGCCCGCTTCTGCTTCGCCAAGTCCGATGCCATGCTTGACGACGCAGGCGAACGATTGGTCGCCGCGTTCGGCTAGTTCCACGATCACATTCGACGTTCAGCACATTCGACGAACAAGGAGAGCATGCTCATGCAGGTTGCCGCCATCCAACATGACATTGCGTGGGAGCAGCCGGAGGCCACGTTCGACATCGTCGGACCGATGATCGCTGCGGCAGCTGCCAACGGCGCCGAACTCATCGCCCTCACCGAGATGTTCTCGACCGGTTTCTCGATGAACGCCTCAGAGATCGCCGAGCCGCTCGACGGACCAGCGGCGACCTTTCTCGCCGATCAGGCCCGCTCCCTCGGCGTCACCATCGTCGGCTCGGTGCCGACCCGCCACCCGAGCTTCGAACTGCCGGTGAATCTGGCCACCGTCGCCATGCCGGACGGCGAAGTCCATCACTACGCCAAGATCCACCCGTTCAGCTTCGCCGAGGAGGACAAACACTACTCCGCCGGCCGAACGTTTCTGACCATCGACATCGACACCGTTCGCTGCACATTCTTCATCTGCTACGACCTGCGTTTCGCCGATGAGTTCTGGGCGACGGCGGCGAGCACCGACCTGTTCGTGGTCATCGCGAACTGGCCCGCGGCCCGCCAGTCCCACTGGGATGCCCTCCTGCGGGCCAGAGCCATCGAGAACCAGGCATACGTCCTGGCTGCCAACCGGGTTGGCGTCGACGGTGAAGGACTCGCCTATCGCGGCGGATCGACACTGATCGACCCGCTCGGTGAGATCGTCGAGGTTGCCTACGACGATCCAGCGACCATCGCGGGAACCGTTGACCGCGAGCGAGTGGCCGACATCCGGACCGAATTTCCGTTCGCCAACGATCGGCGCTGACGCCGACAGACTGCGACGCCGATCCGTCCCGATCTAGCGGATGACGATGAGGTCGCTTTCGGCGCGGTAGACGAACAGTACCTGGACGAGACTTCCGACAATCCACAGTGCCGCCGCGAGGAGGAGCAGGCCGTAGGACTCACGTTGAACGATCCAGACAACGACTCCGACCAAGGCGACAGCCGCTGCAGCCATGATGAACCAGCCGCCACGCTCGACACCCAGGGGCGTTTCCTTGCCAGGTCCGGTCACGCGCAGCTCGGGCGGCCGCTTGGTCACCGGCCAGATCGTGTCGTTCCCACGGGAGCGCACGACCGGTGGAACAAACGCAACCGCAATCGCGACACCGAGGACGATGGCAGCGATCGATCTCCACGTCTCCGGAGCCGCACCCCATGCCAGGAACAACCCGGGCGATGACTCAAAGGCCGCCCGCTCCGCGAGGGACGGCCGGGCAGCGATGTAACGCTCTGCAGATGGAGACGACACCACCAGACGGTAGTCGAAGCCTTGCCCCCTCTCGTTCTTGCGCTGACTCAGTCGGGTGCCCGCCAGACCACCGCGTAGCGATGCGACAGACGACCGCGGAACGACGAGCTCGGAAGCTCGGTCGAAACGAGTTCGCGCATCTCTGACATCGTGAGGGGTGGAGGCCAACGCACCGGCGACCCGTGGTCCCAGTACGTCCCCCGCATCCGATGGGATTTCTTCAACACGGACCCGGCGACCGCCAGCGCATGATCGGCGGGCCTCGACGGCCGAGCGAAACCGACGATGGCCAGGACGCCACCGGGGCGAACCAGCTCTTTCATGCGACGCAGTCCGTCTCGAGCGTCGACGTGGTGGAGCATCGCACTCGAGGCCACGAGGTCGAATGATGCGAGCTCGAACGGGTACGTGAACAGGTCGCCGCGCACGAACTCGGTCTGACCATTTGCCCGAGGGTGCTTCGCAGCTCGATCGATGCTCGGTCCGTCGATGTCGATACCGACAACGTTCATTCCGCGAGCGGCTAGATCGAACGTCAGAAGGCCATCACCACAACCGACATCGAGTGCGTCTGCATGACCCGTGGGAGCAACATCGAGGATCAGACGATGGTGGTGGATGTTGAGATTCCACCGATCACGAGAAGGCTCCATCGCGGCAGTATCGCACTTCGGTGACTGCTCGGCCGTTCGCCCGTATGGTCGACGCCGAACCGCTCGGCTAGCTTCGCCGCAGGTAGAGAACGAGGAGTGACGGGTGTCGATCAACAGCGTGGACAACAGGTCGGGCGAAGGCCTGTGGGTGATGGACAACCTTCCATCGAAGAAGTGGCCGCTGTACACGCGCGGCAATGTCGGAGAGGTCTTTCCTGAAGTCGTGCTCGCGTTCACGTGGGACCTCTACGGCAAGGCAGCCGAGGACGGCTGGCGCGACGCATACGTGCGGTTCGGTCTCGTCGCCGACGGTGATTTCCCTGCCGACGAACCGATGATCATTCTCAGCGTGTTCGGCGGCTATTGCTTCATCAACGCCAGCTACGTCCGGATGGTTGGCGTTCGCGCACCGGGCGGGTCCGTCGAGGCGATCGATCAGCAGTTCTTCGGCGAATCCGATGCCCCGCCGTACGTCGCGCGAGACGGCGACAAGAACCTCAAAGCCACCCTCCGGCTGGGGAAGAAGGTCTTCCAGCTCCTGAGGACCAAAGAACTGCCGGCGCTCGAGGAGGACAAGGCAAGAGTGGCCGCCTGGGCCGCCGGCTTCCCTGGTACCGAGGCGTCTGACGAGACGCTGATCGCCGCCATCACAGCGTTCCGGCCGTTGTTCCGAGATTTGTTCGCCCGGCACATCGAGGGCACGTTCTCGGTCGCGCTCGTGTCCGGCCTGCTCCTGGATCTGTGCGTGAAGGTCGACCGGGGCCACCAACTGGTCTCGTTGCTCGGCGGCATCGGCGACGTGGAATCGGCCGCCCCATCGTCAGCGATGTGGAAGCTGGCACGATCGATCGAAGACCAACCTGCAGTGAAAGCCGCCTTCGACCAGGGCGTTTCCGGTCTCATTGGCCGACTGTCGGGCGAAACTTCAGCGGCCGACTGGCTCCGGCAGTTCCAATTGTTCATCGACGACTTCGGCAGCCGCGGCCCCAATGAATGGGATCTCGGGTCCGATCCGTGGGAGTTGCGACCGGAACTGGCCTTGGCTGCGATCGATCGCATGCGGGCGGCAGGCGACGACCACGATCCAGCGGCGCAAGCAGCACGACTCGTTCGGGAGCGTCGCGAGGCAGTCGCCGATGTACGCGGCGCCTTGAATCCGATCGATCGCAAGCTCTTCGACAAGGCGCTCCGTGCAACCACGATCCTCTCGCAGGGACGCGAACGATCGAAGACCACCGTCATTCGCGCCATCCACACCGTGCGAAGGGCACACCGCGCCCTCGCCCTCCGCGCTGCCGAGCGTGGCGGGCCGGCCGATCCGGTCGATTCGGCGATGCTCACCGTCGATGAGTTCGTGGCCTTTCTCGCTGATCCGCCATCGAAGCTCGATCTGATCGCCGAGCGGCGCAGACGACACGCCGAACTCTCCGGCCGTATTCCGCCCTTCGTCTTCGCCGGCGATGTGCCGGCGCTCGACACGTGGCAGTCACGCGACCGCACCGTCGAGCAGACCGCGGTCGGTCAGCAGATCCAGGGCATTCCCGGGTGCCCCGGGGTTGCGCGAGGCAGGGCTCGGGTGGTCCTCGACGCCGCCGATCCTGGCGACCTCGGGCCGGGGGACGTGCTGATCGCGCCCATCACTGACCCGTCCTGGACGCCGCTGTTCCTGGCGGCCGAAGCCGTCGTGGTCGACGTTGGGGCCGTGATGAGCCATGCCGTCATCGTCAGCCGTGAGCTCGGCATCCCGTGCGTGGTGTCCGCCGTCGACGCCACCCTGTCCATTCCGGACGGCGCTCTGATCGAAGTCGACGGCAACAAGGGAACGGTCCGAGTCCTGGAGGCCGGCGCATGAGTGGCAACAATCGCCCCGTATGCATCATCAACAACACACGCCACTACGTCGGACCACATCTGGCCAGGACGATGGCGACGAATGGTTTCGACCTCGTACTCGGCGATCCTGGTGATGGCCTGCTGGAAGAGCTCGAACCCTTCGGGGTCGGCATGTGGGTGGTCGACAACACCACCGATCTCGCCGAACCGACCGCGGCGCCCCGGCTGCTCGACATGGCCATGGATGCCTACGGCCGCGTCGACAGCGCGGTGTTCTTCACCGGCGACATCGTCGTCGGTCGTTTGCTCAACAGTTCAGCGGACGATCTCGCCCGTGTCGTGAAGGGCAACATCGAATCGGTGTACCGAGCACTTCGGGTTTTTCTACCGCCGATGGTCGAGGCGGGGTCCGGCCAGGTCCTGGCGATCACCAGCGCCTCGGGGCTGCGCCCCACTCCCGGCGCGCCGCTTTATTCGTCGACTCGCGCCGCCGCCAACATGTTGGTGAAGAACGCTGCGGCCGAGGTTGCAGCCGCCGGAGTGCAGGTCAACGCCGTCGGCACGAACTTCATGGACTTCCCCGGCTTCATCGCTGCCACTGGCGCCGACGATCCAGAGCGTCGTGCGGCTGTCGAGGCACAGGTCCCGATGGGCCGTCTGGGCACGATGGAGGAGTTCGCTGCCTTTTGTTCGGTGTTCATCGACGGAACCGCACGATTCCAGACCGGTCAATGCGTCGGCTTCGACGGCGGCTGGTCCAACTAGCAGTTTCGCCCAGCGCCAAATTGCTTCAGCAGACTCGGGATCGGGTCGATGATCGGGGGGTGACCCTCGACCCCCAGATCGCTGACACCCTCCGGGGCATCAACGAACGAATCGGCGACGACTTCGAGGCGGCCGTCGCCGACTTCGATCGTCAGCCGATCGTGATCCTGGACGACCCAGAACCAACCCGACTCGATCGCCTCCGCTCTCGAGTCACTCGCCGAGTCATGCTCGGCATCCTGTTCGCCGGTGCGGGAGCGATCGCCGTCGTCGCCGCTGGGCCCACGATCATCGGTTGGATCGACGTGTCGAATGGCCCGACCGCCCTGGCCCTGGCCGAGCCGCCAGAACAGACCCAACGCGTGGTGCTCGATGGCGAGACCGTGTATCTCGAAGGAATGGTTCCCAGTCAGGCCGTGTCAGACGTCCTCGAGTCGTCGGCCGTGGCCGCGGTCGGCCGGGACCGCGTGATCAACAACTTCGAGATCGGCGCTGCTGCCGTCTACGACCCCGAGCGCCCGATCCAACTCAGCGTGGCTGCCCCCGTACTGTTCACGTTCGGCGGGGCCGAGCTCGACGAGCACTACCGGCCGCTGATCACACTCGCCGTCGACCTGATGTCGGCTGAGCCGTCGTCGACGCTCTCGATCATCGGTCACACCGACGACGTCGGACCGGACGAGGCCAACCTGCGACTCTCGTTCAGTCGAGCCGAAGCGGTTGCTGCTCTCGTGGTCGAACAGGGCGTCAGCCCTGATCGCATCACCGTCGACGGCCGAGGCGAGACCGAACCGATCGACACGAACAACACCTCGGACGGTCGGGCAGCCAACCGTCGTGTCGACTTCTCGATCGTCGGGCTCTTCGGCAGCTGACCACGCGGGCGACTCAGCCGAGGATGCCTCGATCCATCAGCCACGACCGGCAGTCCTGTGGACCTTTGGCCAGCGCCGCATCCAGACCGATGGCCAGCGCTGCGTCGACGTTCATCTGATTGTCGTCGAAGTAGATGATCTCACCCGGAGCGCACCCGAGGTCGTCGATGACGTGCTCGAAGATCTCCGCGTCTGGTTTCACGATGCCGAGCTCGAAACTCAGGTAGTTCCTGGTGAACAGAGACCGCACCCGGTCGCTCTGATGCTGACCGTTCCAGTGGAGCGCATTCGTGTTCGACAGGACACCCACCTCGAACCCGTCCGGTAGGTCGTCGACGAGTGTCTCGGCGCCTTCGAACAGACCCTTCGGCCATGCTGCGAAGCGCCGCACCATCTCCCTGCCGTCGAACGACAGACCGAGTTCGGCGACGAGCCGATCTCCGAACTCCTCAGGCGTACAGCGGCCGCGTTCGAAATCTCTCACGGTCGGACTCGTCAGCCACCGCTCCCAGAAGGCGTCGGGAGCAAGCAGATCCTCACCGAGGATCTCGGTCAATGGACCGAGTTCGACCAGCACGCCCCCCATGTCGAACACCACGGCTCGGTGATTGCTCCCAGTTCGGCTCACGTCGCCGCACGGTAGCCGTCACCCGCGGGCAAGCTACCGAGATGGTCCTGCCCCGTCACCTCGTGCTCGCCGTCGTGGCCGTTGCTGCCGGCCTGGGGGCGGCAGGCTGTTCGAGCGACGGTGGCGACCCACGGTCATCGGTCGACGGCGAGGCGGTCTCGCTGACGGCGTCATCCACCGGTGGCTTTCTGTGGGCCGACATCGACGGTTCGGTCCACGACGAGTCCGGAGCGATGATCGGCTCCGTCGCTGCCGTGACCGACGGACAACGAGGCCTGCTCGGTCTCGCCGTCGACGACGACGGGCGTGTCTTTGTTAGCTACACCGACGCCACTTTCGATCTGATCGTGAGCGAGCTGCTCAACGGGAACGAACGTCTGGTCTGGCGAGGGCCGACGACGGTCCAGGGAGGCAACGGCGGCCGGATGATCCTCAGCAACGGCGAGCTCATCATCGGGCTCGGACTGTTGAACGACCGACCGGGACAGGCTGACCCGACGTCGATCGTCGGCAAGCTCATTGCGGTCGACCCGAACGCGACACCCGAGGAACAGAGCCCCCGCATCCTGTCGGGACCGTGGAACAATCCATTCGCCTTCGACGTGGCTCCGTCTGGCGAGATCTGGGTCGCCGACAACCACCCGCGCGACGGCGACGAGCGTCTCGCTCGGGGTGATCTCGGCATGGATCCAGACGTGGCGCTCGTGCTCCCCGCTGACTCAGCCCCGACCGGGCTCGCCGCGACCGACGACGCTCTGTACGTCTGCTCGTACAACGATCTCACCTTGATCAGATACGACCTCGTCGATGGTTTGCCAGTGCCGGGCGAGACCGTCGCCGACGACTGCGTGCTCGATGTTGTACAACTGGCCGACGGCGACCTGGTCTACAGCACCGGCACCTCCATCGTTCGCATCACGCCCTGACCGGACTCACGAACCCAGCCCGGCGAGGATCCCATCGGCCGCATCGGCGAATCCGACCACGGTTCCATCTGACTCCGCCAGGATGTGCAGCGATGTGACCACAGCCAGGTTGTCGCCCACCTTGATGACCACGATGTCGGTGTCGATGGCGAACCCGGAAACCGTTCCCGCATTGCCGTAGCTGTGGGCCTCGTCGCCCCATGAACCGAGGTCGCGATTGGAGTAGCCGGCGATCACCGGCCCCGCTTCCACCGTTGCGGTGTAGTCGGCGCAGTCGACAACAGCTTGGTCGTACCGCTCGATGATGGCGTCGGCCTCACCCGGTGCCAGTTCGTAGATGTTTATCGCAGCGAACGGTCCGAAGGTCTGATCGCCTCCATAGATCTGGTGAGTCGCCGAGATCGGGACGATCGTGTCGAGGAAGCTGATTCCAGGACAGAGATCATCGAGCGGCGGGTCGGTGCTCCCGACGGTGAGCCCGGGCGGCGCGGCCGGCATGGCGGCAAATACTTCCGGATTGGTTGGAGCAACTTCAGCGGCCGGTGCCGTGGTGGTCGGCGTGTCCGGCACCTCGGGAATGGTCAGGTAGTCGGTCGGGATTCCATCGAGCGGTTCCGCTCCTTCGATCCAGACCTCGTGCCACCAGACCCGGCCTCCCGACACGCGCTCGCTGCCGCCGCCATCGGGATAGGAGTAGGTCTCCACGCCGTGGACCTCAGGCGTGGTGAGGACCAAGTTCGATCCCGAAGCCCACCAGTAGATCGGCATTGCTTCTGCCGTGATGCGGGTGACCTCCGCAGCTGCTGCCTTGCGAGTTTCGAAGTCGAGGTTGGTCCTGAGCACTTCGATCTGTTCATCGATTCCAGGATCAGTGAAGTTGGTCCAATTGAGGACCTGACCGTCGCCGTAACGGGTCCTGAAGAGTTGCAGCGGGTCGTCCGAGTTCCCGTCGGCGAAACAAGAAACTTGGAACTCGCCGGCGAAGAGCGGCTCACTCGTCGTGCCGACGATCTTGGTGACGAAACTCGACTGTTCTGTGGTCTGGATGTCGACCTCGAAGCCGATGTCCCCCCATTCCTGGGCGAACAGTTGGGCCCGGTCGAGATTGATCGGGTCGGTGTTGCAGTCGTAGGTGAACGTGACAGGTTCACCGACCGCCTTGCCATCGCTTCGGTCGGGATCATTGACGTACTCGCCGGCCAAGCGCTGGGCTTCGGCGAGGTCGAACACGGCATAGTCAGCACCGGCTTCCCTGTCATACCACTGACTGGTCGAGCTGAAGTACTGCGTCCGCACCTCGGCGACGCCGGACAGGTTGGGGGCGCTGAGGGCCGTGGCATTGTCCTGATTCAGGGCGTGCGAGGCCGCTCGCCTGATGCGGACGTCGTCGAATGGCGGCTCGAACGTGTTGTAGATGTTCACACCGGCACCGTTGCCGATGTACTCGTACGGGATGGCCCCGCCGTCGATCAGATCATGACCGCCGTCGGAACCGCCCTGCGTCGTGAGGTCGAGATCACCGGCAGCGAAGCTCGCCCGCCTGGCATCGGCATCGGACAGGACTCGGAACCGAATCCGATCGAGATACGGCAGCGTTCCCCCGTCCGGGGCCGAGCGCCAGTAGTTCGGATTCCGAACGACCACCATCTCCGAATCACGGGTCCAGGAGTCGAACATGAACGGACCCGTCCCGACCGGGTTCTCGACCGAGTCCTCCGGGCCGAAGGCACGGCCCGCCGTTGGTGAGAACACTGCGCCGGTCGAGATTCCGGCCAGCGTCTGTTCGAATGCCGGATCCGGGTCCTTCAGGATGTAGCGAATCGTGTACTCATCAACCACTTCGGCACTCGCGATCGTCGAACTCGAGCCGAACGGTCCCTCATGCCATTGTGCGACCATGTCGACCGCGGCCTGCGCGTTCACCGTCGTCCCGTCGTGGAACGTGATGCCCTCCCGAATGGCCATCGTCCATTCGCTTGCATCTGCGTTCGAAATCGCCCGGTCGGCGGCGATCACCGGGATGAGCTCGCCCGTGCCCGTCTGATGGAACCACCGGTCGTACAACGCATCCATGACCAGGAAGCCGGCTGAGAATGCAGTCTCGGCACTCGGTGGATACCAACCGGTGCTCTCCGCCACGATGCCGATCGTCACCTCACCCCCGCGTGTGATGTCGAGCCCGGACTCGTCCGGCGCATCAGACGTCTCGACCGAAGCGAGGTCGCCATTGGAGCCGTCGGTCCCCTGCCCATCATCGCTACTGCCCGAAGTGCAGGCGGCTGCGATCATCGACAGCACCGCAATGAGTGTCACGAGACGGAGCAATCGGTTCATGGCTCTCTCCCTTTGGTTGTGGCCGTGATCAAACACCGGCCGGCTAGATCTGCGATTCGCGAAGTTGGTGCCGTCGGCGAAGCCCGTCGCCGACGAGGTTGAGCGACAGAATGGTGAGGAACATCGCGCTGGCCGAGACGATGGCGAGACTCAGCGACTCGTCGAGCGCGTTCTTTCCGTCTGCGATCATCGATCCCCAGGTCGCTTGTGGTGGTGGGATTCCGAACCCGAGAAACGCGATGGTTCCTTCTGCGACGATCACGCCGCCGAGCGCGAGCAGACCGAAGGTGATGAGCGTCACGAGTACCTCTGGCATCAGGATTCGCAAGACGAGCCGGCGGTTCGTCGAACCGATCATCCGGCTGACCGCCACCCAGTCGCGTTGCATCAAGACGAGGGTCGAGGCTCGGGCGAATCGCACGTACGCCGGGACGGCGAGGATGCAGAACATGATCGTCAGGACCTTGAGCGAGGAACCGACCATGGCCACGACCCCGAGCAGCAGCACCAGTGCGGGAAACGACAACATGATGTTGACGACGATCATCACCAACCGTTCGACCCTGCCGCCGAAGAACCCCACCGTGGTACCGATGAGCCCACCGACGAGGATGCCGAACGTCACCGTCGCGACGCTGATGAAGACCGACACGCGGGCGCCCGCCACCAGACGGGCCAGCACATCCCGGCCCAACTGATCGGTGCCGAGGAGGTTCCCCTCGGACAACACCGGAAGCAACTTGTCTGCTGGGTTGATGCGGTTCGGATCTTTCAGGGGCAGGAGATCGCCGGCGACCGCAACCAGGACGACAAGCCCGATCCACACTGCAGCCGACCAGAACACCGGGCCGTAGGCGTGCCGTTCGGCGGTGTCGTCCTTCGCGACGGCGACAGGCAGAACTGCGCTAACCACGACGGATCCGGGGGTCGGCGAGTTGATAGGTGAGATCCACGATGGAGTTCACGACGACGTACGCGGCGGCGATCACGAGGACCGTGCCCTGGACGAGGACCAGATCACGTGTCGAGATGGCGATCACCAACATGCGCCCGATCCCGGGAAGGCCGAAGATCTGTTCGATCACGACCGCACCCGTCATGGCCCCGGCAATCTGGAGACCAACGAGTGTCAGGATCGACATCAGCGACGACGGCAGTGCGTGGCGGATGAGGATGTAGCGATTCGACATTCCCTTCGCACGAGCAGCTGCGATGAAATCGCTCTGCAACGTCTCGATCATGTCGGAACGAAGCACTCGCGTGAGAACCGCCACCTCTCCCAACGCCATCGCCGACACCGGCAGGATGACGTTTCTGAGGTTGGTGAGGGGCGCCTCGGTCAGAGGGACCCACGCTGGAGCCGCCGGCAGCAGGTTCCAGTTCACGGCGAAGATGATCAGCAATCCGATGGCAATGAGGAAGCTCGGAAGTGACAGCACACCGAAACTCACGGTGGTGATGACCTGATCCAAGGTTCCACCGGCCCGCCATGCGCTGATGACGCCGAGTGGAATGGCCAGCAGAATGCCCACGGCGATCGAGAGCGTGGCCAACTCGATCGTGACCGGCAGCTTCTCCTTCAGCGTGTCGGCGACATCCTGGTTCAAACGGTCCGAACGGCCCAGGTCGCCCTGCAACACATCGCCGAGCCATCGGCCGTATCGCTCGTACAGCGGATCGTCGAGACCGAGTTCGACTCGCAGTTCGGCAATCGCTTCCGCCGTTGCGTTGTTGCCGAGGATCTGGATCTCGGGGCTACCGGGAACCAGCGACAGCAAGAGGAAGCTCAGAAAGGAGACGATGAACAGAACAACGATCAGTTCGGCCACCTTCTGTGCCAGTAGTCGCTTCACGCTCGACTACCGGACTCTCGACGGTTCGTGAGTCAGAATCAACCTGGCGTCCCCCGTCAGCTCGGACTGCGTTCTTAACCGAGGTCCCGTCGCCGATCAAGGCGAACGAAGGCAGCGAGCAATGCCAGCGCTGGTGGACGGTCGCCCGTTTCGCCTGGTCGGAGCCTGGCGCGTAGTCTCGCCGGATGCATTTCATCAACGGTGAATGGCGGCCGGGGGCTCGCGAGTTCGACGTGACCGATCCGGCAACGGGCGAAGTGATCGGTTCGGTTGCCGACGGCGGCGCCGACGAAGCAGCAGCTGCGGTCGACGCCGCAGATGCCGCATTCGCCGATTGGGCGGGACGCACGGCCTACCAGCGCTCTGAGGTGCTCTACGCCGCCTGGCAGCTGATGACGGAGCGACGCGAGGACCTCGCTCAATTGATGACCCGCGAACAAGGCAAGCCGATCAAGGCTTCCCGCAACGAGGTGAAATACGGGGCCGACTTCTTGCTCTGGTACGCCGAAGAGGCCAAACGGATCTACGGGGAAACGATCCCGGCTCCGCGCTCGGATCAGCGCTTCATCGTCATGCGCCAGCCCGTTGGTGTCTGCGCCGCCATCACACCGTGGAACTACCCGATCTCCATGCTGACGCGGAAGGTCGGCCCAGCACTCGCTGCAGGTTGCACGATGGTGTTGAAGCCTGCTGAGCAGACCCCGTTGTGTGCAGTGGCCATGTTCGAGATCTTCCACGATGCCGGCGTGCCGGCGGGCGTCGTCAACCTGGTCAACGCATCTGATCCCGTCCCCGTCGGGGACACGTGGCTCGCCGACCCGAGAGTTCGCAAGCTGACCTTCACCGGCTCGACCGAAGTCGGCAAACTGCTCGGCGCCCGCGCCGCGACGGCGATGAAACGAGTGTCGATGGAGTTGGGCGGCCACGCACCGTTCATCGTGTTCGACGATGCCGACCCGGTTCATGCAGCCAAGGGCGCCTCGCTGGTGAAGTTCCTCAACACCGGTCAGGCCTGCATCAGCCCCAATCGGATCTACGTACAACGCAGCATCGCCGAAGTGTTCCTGGAGACCCTCACCGAACGTGTGTCGAAGATGAAGGCCGGCATCGGCACCGTCGACGGTGTCTCCATCGGGCCGCTCGTCGACCAACCCAGCCTCGACAAGGTCGATCGCCAGGTCCGCGACGCAGTCGACAAGGGTGCGACAGTCCTGACCGGCGGCCGGCGCCTCACGAGCGAGGGCCTCGAGCATGGCTTCTTCTACGCCCCCACCGTGCTCGCCGACGTCACAGAGGAGATGACCATCCACTCAGAGGAGACATTCGGTCCGGTGGCGCCTGTCATCATCTTCGATGACGAGGACGACATCCTCGCCAAGGCCAACGACACGGCCTACGGCCTCGCTGCGTATCTCTACACACGCGACATCGGACGAGCGTGGCGGGTCGCCGAGGGCCTACGGTTCGGCATCATCGGGGTGAACGACATCAATCCAACCGCCGCCGCAGCTCCATTTGGTGGCGTGAAGGAGTCCGGCATCGGCCGCGAGGGCGGACATGTCGGGCTCGATGAGTACCTCGACACCAAGTTGGTCGGCCTCAGCATCTGAGTCCGGCACGACTCTCACACGACATCACACTTCACGACATCTCCAGCAGGACAAGGACACCATCCATGAAAGATCTGACAGGCAAGACCGCCGTCGTCACCGGCGGAGCCAGCGGGATCGGTTTCGCGATGGCGCAACGTTTCGCGAAGGCGGGGATGAAGCTCGTGCTGGCCGATGTCGAGGAGCCGGCGCTCGACGCTGCGGTCGAGTCGCTGACCTCGAGCGGTGCCGAAGCCATCGGCGTGGTCACCGACGTCAGCGACATCGATTCGATGCGGGCCCTCGGATCAGCGGCCAACGAGGCGTTCGGGAGCGTGCACGTCCTCTGCAACAACGCAGGCGTCGGTGGCAACAACAACGGATCGGGCGGCACCGGCATCGACCTCGCCGACTGGAGGTGGGTGCTCGACGTCAACCTGTGGGGCGTCGTCCACGGGCACAGCGTCTTCCTCGACCAGATGCTCGCACAGGGGGAAGGCCACATCGTCAACACCGCATCCATGGCAGGTCAATTCCCCGGGCACGGCGCGTACTCCGCGTCGAAGTGGGCAGTCGTCGGCATCACCGAGGGATTGTTCCACCAGGTCCAGGACGCGGGCGTCGGGGTGTCCTGCCTCTGCCCCGGATGGGTACGGACCAAGATCCTCGAGTCAGCCCGCAACCGGCCCGAGTGGGCGGCACCCAACCCACTTGCCGACGAGGAGGCCAACGCCGAGGCCGAGGCTCGCCGTGAGTTCATCCGCGAACAGGTCGACACAGGCATGGATCCGGCTCAGGTCGCCGACCTCGTCCACGACGCCATCATCAACGACCAGTTCTGGGTCTTCACCGACATGTCCATGGTTGCGGCGCTTGCCGACCGCTTCGAATCGATTCTCGAGAACCGCAACCCCAGCGTCTGGGACCTCGGGGAATCACTCACCCAGACGAACTGAACCATCGGTCGGCGGGCCGAGGAGATCGAGGATCTCATCGGTCGAGCGGACGTCCCCGAACGACCGGTAGATCGTGTGCAGCGTGCTGTTGAGGTCTGCGTCGCAGACGGCCGAGATCGCGTCTGCAGCCAGAATCACGCGATACCCGAGCGTGGAGGCGTCACGCGCAGACGACTCGACACACACATTCGCCACTGTTCCGGCGACGATGACCGTGTCCACCTCGCGACCTTGCAGGTGCTCCACCCTGGCAGGAGAGAACTCGGCCTCACCAGGAACCATCCACACCACCGTGCCACAACGGTGGCGCCTGGCGTCCGACCCCGGGCCCGTCCCTCAACTGTAGGAGGCGCCGAGCCCCGCGGCCGCGTCGTTCTGGATGCCGTATGACGGGATCGGGTAGCGAAGTCCGTTGCGGGACAGCGCCTGCATCCCGGCGATGGCCTTCGGAAGAAACTCCGGTGGTGTCGCCATCAAGAGCTCATCGTCCTGCACACCGCCGTACCGCCGCTCGGCGTAGCAGGGGATCGACACGCTCGGCTCTCGCAGGGTGAGGGCTCGACCCCACGAATCGGCACACGCCGACTCACCGACGCAGCTCCATTCCATGTTCTTGTAGCCGGCCCATTGGAGCCCGTTGATCAGGAGGATCATCTGCGCCGGCGTCGCATAGATCATGGCGATGTCGGGAGGGTCGAGGCGGCCCGTCGCCAGCGGTGAGACGGCCATGGCCTCGTAGGTCCCGTGGGGCACCGTGTGCATGGCGTGCTGGTGCGCAGAGGCGTCCTCGATGGTCTCGAACCACACGCCGGTCATGTGTTTGCCGGAGAGCCAGGTTTCGTCCTGTGGGTGGAGGCCGATCACGGCGCCACATTGTGCGCCGACGAGGTCGTCGTTCGTGATGCCAACGGTCCAGTTGAGGCGAGAGGCCATCCCGACGATCTGATCCGTCGTGTGGACAGCCTTCGGACGGCGGATCTTCTCGATGGCTTCCATCTCGGCCCTCGTCTCGAACAGCTTCATCCCGATCGGGGTTGTTCGCAGGCGGAGCAACGTATTGAGGTCGGCGACGATGCCGGCCCAATCGAGCGGTGCTCCATCGAGTGTCACGCGGGTGTCCGTCATGCCCGCCGACCCTACATCCCCGCTCCTGGGTGACGAAAAGGCCGCTCCCGCGACCAAACGGGCTCCAATTGGGACGGGTCAGGCGTCGGGCGGGTAGATGGCGGCCAGGAACGCACGGATGGCGTTTGCGATCTCGCGCTTCTTCTTGATACCCAACTGGATCTGACCACCGTCGGCGCCGTACTCGGTGGGCTTCCACACGCTGTTGGGGAACAAGCGGGTGAGCCGCATCTCCTGGCTGACCTTCAGCTGCAGCGGCCCGAGCCTGGCGATCCAGGCCGGTCCGCCCATTCCTGGACCCTTGACCGTGACGACGTCGCGCACACCCAATCGGTGGCAGTCGGCCCGCAAGAGTGCCGCATCCAGGAGGCGATCCGCGTTCTCGGGGATCGGGCCGTAGCGGTCTCGCCAGTCGGCCCGGATGTCGTCGACCTCGGCATCGGAAGTGACGGCCGCCAGCCGTCGATAGGCCTCGAGCCTGGCGGCCTCGGACGGCACGTAGTCCTCGGGCAAGTTCGCATTCTCGGGCAGATCAATCGTGATCTCGATCGGCTCCTCCGGTGTGACACCGTTCAGCTCGGCAACGGCGTCGGTCACCATCTGGCAGTAGAGGTCATAACCGACCGACGCGATGTGGCCGGATTGACCGACGCCGAGCAAGTTGCCCGCCCCCCGCAACTCGAGATCTCGCATGGCGATCTTGAACCCGGAACCGAGTGCGGTGGCTTCACCGATGGTCCTCAACCGCTCGTAGGCCTCCTCGGACAACGCAGCATCCTGCCGCGTGAACAGGTAGGCGTATGCCCGCTGGCCCGAGCGGCCGACTCGACCGCGAAGCTGATGCAACTGACCCAATCCGAGCAGCTCGGCACGGTCGACCACCAGCGTGTTGACCGTCGGCATGTCGATCCCGGACTCGATGATCGTCGTGCAAACAAGCACGTCGTACTCACCCTCCCAGAAATCGAGCACGATCTTCTCGAGCGAACCCTCGTCCATCTGGCCATGGGCCACGGCCACGCGTGCCTCTGGGACGAGATTGCGGATGTCGTTGGCGACCTTGTCGATGCTCTGCACCCGGTTGTGCACGTAGAACACCTGACCTTCTCGCAAGAGCTCGCGACGGATGGCTTCGGCCACTGCCCGCTCGTCGTACTCGCCGACATAGGTGAGGATGGGTTGGCGATCAGCCGGGGGCGTGTTCAACAGCGAGAGATCACGGATACCGGTGAGGCTCATCTCGAGGGTTCGAGGTATCGGCGTTGCTGACAGCGTCAGGACGTCGACCTCGGCCTTGAAGGTCTTGATCTTCTCCTTGTGCTGCACACCGAACCGCTGTTCCTCGTCGATCACCAACAGACCGAGGTTCGGGAAGGTCACGTCGTCTGACAGGATTCGATGCGTTCCGATCAGCACGTCGACCTTGCCCTCCTCACAGGCCGCAACGACCGCTTTTGCCTGCTTGGTTGTGAGGAATCGGCTCAGCACCTCGACCCTGACGGGATAGGGGGCGTAGCGATCGCTGAACGTCTGGAAGTGCTGCTGCGCCAGCAGCGTGGTCGGCACGAGCACTGCCACCTGCTTTCCGCCCTGCACCGCCTTGAACGCAGCCTGCACGGCGATCTCGGTCTTACCGAACCCGACATCACCCACGACCAGGCGATCCATGGGAACGGTGGTCTCCATGTCGGTCTTGACGTCGACGATCGTGACGGCCTGGTCCGGCGTGAGCTCGTACGGAAACGCCGATCCCAATTCGTGCTGCCATGGCGTGTCTTCGCCGAACGCGTGACCTTCGGTCGCCATACGTTTCTGGTAGAGGACGACGAGCTCCTGTGCCACCTCCTCGACGGCGGAGCGAACCTTCGACTTCGCCTTGGCGAAGTCCGATCCGCCGAGCCGATGCAGCGACGGTGACTCGCCACCGGTGTAGCGACGTATCAGATCGATCTGGTCGGACGGCAGGTAGAGCTTGTCGTTGCCCCGGTACTCGAGCAGGAGGTAGTCCCGCTCGTGGCCACCGATGGCTCGCTTCACCATGCCGCCAAACTTCCCGACGCCGTGTTGATGGTGCACCACGAAGTCGCCGACGTTGAGGTCGTCGAAGAAGCCGTCGCTCTGACGTTTGCGCGGCCTTGCCCGACGATGGGAACGCCGTCGGCCGGTGAGCTCGCTCTCGGGCAGCACGGCCACGCCGCTCCCGGCGAGCACGAAGCCACGCTCGACCGAGGCCACCACCAGATGTGCACCCGGGGTGAACACATCCGGGTGAGCGGTGCCGTGTTGTTGCGGGTGGATGCCCCACTCAGCCAGGAGTTCGGTGACGCGGGCTGCCGACCCGACCCCGTCGGCCGTGATGATGACTCTGGCCCCGTCGTTCAGCAGCTGCTGGATACGGTTCGCCAGCGCCTCGCCCGGTGCCGGCCAGCCGGATGCAGCCAGAACTGCCACCTCCGGGCTGTCTGGCACCGCCATCACCGATACGGCGGGCGCCGTGGTCTTGGCCAACAGCCGGTCGAACGGCAGGTGCAGACGCGGCAGGTCGTCATCGCCGACCGCCGTGTCGTCGGCGACAGCACCCCACGTTCGGGCCAGGGTGGTGGCCAGATCGGCCTCCTCGGCCAGGAGATCAGCGCCGCGGTCGCGCATCCGCCGAGGCTCGACCAACACGACCAGAGCATCAGCCGGTAAGAGATCCGGCAGCACCCGCTCGCTGTCGGTCAACCACGAGAGCCAGGACTCCATGCCGTCGAACAGTTCTCCGTCGGCAAGCCGCTGCCACTGTTCGCGTCCCCAGGGTTCCTCGGCGATGAGTGCCTCGGCCCGCTCTCGAACGTCCGGGGTCGGCAGCAGCTCACGGCACGGGAAGATCTCGATCTCGGAGATGTCGATCGTCGATCGTTGATCGTTGATCGTGAAGTGGGTCAGCCGGTCGACTTCGTCTCCCCACAGATCGATACGTACGGGAGCGTCGGCCGTGGAGGGATACACGTCGACGATCGAGCCGCGGATCGCGACCTCGCCGCGGTGTTCGACCTGGGGCTCCCGCCGGTAACCCATGTCGATCAGGTCTCGAACGAGAACTTGGGGGTCGAGCTGATCGCTGATACCGACCACGATGGGGTCGACCTCGTCGACGTGTGGTCCGAGCCTCTGCACCAGCGCCCGAGCCGGCGCCACGATGACTCGGGGGCTCTGCTCTGGATCCTGCAGATGCCAGATCGTGCGGAGTCGCTGGCCCATCGCTTCGATCGATGGGCTGACACGCTCGAACGGCAGCGTCTCCCACGCCGGAAACGCCAAGACCTCGTCTGCCCCCAGGTAGAGCCGGAGATCAGAGGACAGACGATCGGCATCCGCCGTCGTCGGGACAGCGACGAGGACCGGGCGGCGTTGCGATTCGGTCACCAGGGCAGCGATGGCCATCGCTCGGGCCGGCTCTGCGACAGCCAGGACCGACGTCGATCGACCGACGACTCTCGTGACCGCCTCGTCCTCGGCGACGACTCGTGGGAGGCGCTCGAAACTCACCGGGTCAGGCTACGGGTCAACCTTCCGAACAAGCCGATCACGGCAAAGGTCGAAACAGCGACGGCGAGCCCCACACCGACACCGACGGCGTTCGCCAACAGATCCATCAGCTCGGGGGTTCTCGTCGAACTCAGCAGGCCCTGACCGGCCTCGACGGCGGCCGAGATGGCCACGAGCACTGCGGCGATGAGCACGAGCGATCTCTTCTGGCCGAACGCGATGTAGGCGAGAATCCCGGCGATCGCCCAGAGGCCCAGATGTCCGATCGTGTCGAAGGCGAACGGAACGTCCGCCCGATCGACCACGTCGAACCCGAGAGTGCCTTCGAGGCGGGAACCGACGTGCTGGGTCACGCGCCACAACCCCCTGACCAGTCCAGGAGCTCGATCAGCCAGCGAGAGCAGGCTGATCGCGGCAAGGAAGCCGAAGAAGAGCGCCGATCGAAGGAGGCGGGGGTGCATGAGGATCAACGTAGAACCGTTCGGCACCCGTGCGGTCGCGCACGGGCGAACGACCACGGAGATTTCACAACTCCCACACATGTACGCCCACATGTACCGCGCGCAGACGGAAGCGTACGGTCAGCCCTGGCGGCGGTTGATCTCGTTCATCGTCGCGTCGACGCCCTCTTCGACCATCAGTTCGATAGCGTCGGCCGCACGGTCGACGGCGACGTCGAGAGCCTCACGATCGGCCTTGCTCGGCTTGCGAAGCACGAAGTCCCGTCCGGCCTGCGAGGCCGGTGGTCTGCCGATCCCGATACGAAGTCGGACGTAGTCGGTCGTACCGAGATGCTGCGTGATCGACCGAAGGCCGTTGTGCCCTGCCAGCCCACCGCCGGCCTTGAGTTTGAGGCGGCCGATGTCGAGATCGAGCTCGTCGTGAGCAATCACGAGGTCACCGGCTTCCTCGATGCCGTAGCGCCGAGTGAGCATCCGCACCGACTCGCCTGAGTTGTTCATGAAGGTCTGCGGAAAGGCAACAGCGACGCGCTTCGATCCGATGCGCAGTTCGGCGACGAGGGCACGCTCCTTGCCCCGTTGCAGCTTCTCACCGTGGCGACGAGCCAGCACCGACACGAGGTCGGCACCGACGTTGTGACGGGTCGACTCGAACTCGGAACCCGGATTCCCGAGACCGACGACGAGAAGGTCGGCCGGTGTCCCGCGGCGTCGACCCTCTCCCGGCTTGCGGGAGAGGACGGACATCTAGTCCTCGCTGGCGCCGTCCGAGGCTTCCGCCCCTTCGCCCTCTTCGCCCTCTTCGCCCTCTTCGCCTTCGAGCTCCTCTTCTGCTTCTTCTTCTGCAGACTTGAGCCCACGGGGGACGACGGGAGCAGCGATCGTGATGCGATCGTTGACCTTGGTGCTGACACCGTCGGGGAGGTCGATGTCGCCGAGGGCGATGCGAGAGTCGAGGCTGAGGTTCGTGACGTCGACGTTGATGGCGTCCGGGACCTTCTTGGGGTCGACCAGGATCTTGAGCGTGTGGATCTTCTGCTCGATGATGCCGCCGTTTTCGAGGACCTCGACGGCCCGACCGACGAGGTGGACCGGAACCGTGACCTTGATCTTGTCGGCATCGTCGACCCGCAGGAAGTCGGCGTGGGCGACGGTGCGCTTGATCGCATCTCGCTGGATGTCGCGCACGATGACGGTGTTCTCGACACCGTCGACCACGAGCGTGAAGATCGTGTTCAGCCCAGCCGAGCCCTTCAGGGCGTCCCGCAGCTCGGCGTAGTCGACGTGCAGCGGCGTCGGCTCGATGCCCTTGCCGTAGATGACGCCGGGCAGCTGACCCTCATTGCGGAGGCGGCCGGCAGGACGTGAGCCGAGCTCACGGCCGGTGGTTGCATTTACGACAGTCATGGAACGATCCTCGAGATGGTGCGCGGAGAGCGCTGCTGAAACGGACGGCACAGCCGAAAGAAGTGCGCGATCAGCTGATGGAGGCTACCGGGCCGACGACGTCGAGCGGCACTACTGCTGATTGTGGCCGCCGAAGATCTCGCTGACGGACTGGTCGTTGAAGACGGCGCGGATGGCGTCGGCGATCAAGGGAGCCACCGAGAGAACTACCAGCTTGTCGAACTGCTTCTCCGGCGGGATCGGCAACGTATTGGTGATGATCACCTTGTCGAGCACCGAGTTCTTGAGCCGATCGATGGCCGGCCCGCTGAACACGCCGTGCGTCGCTGCCGCCATGACCGAGGTTGCACCCCGCTCGACCAGGAGCTCAGCGGCCTGACAGATGGTGCCGGCGGTGTCGATCATGTCGTCGATCAGGACACAATCGCGGCCATCGACCTCGCCGACGATGTCCTTGGCCTCGACGGTGTTCTTGACCCCTTTGATCCGGCGCTTGTGCACGATGGCAAGATCGGCGTGCAACTGCTGCGCGTAGCGTTCTGCCACCTTCACACGGCCGGCATCAGGTGAGACGACGACCAGATTCTCGCTCTCCTGCTTCAGGCGTTCGATCAGGATCGGCATCGCCACGAGGTGATCGACCGGGCCGTTGAAGAACCCTTGGATCTGGCCGCTGTGCAGGTCGATCGCTACCAGGCGGGACGTACCCGCAGCAGCGAAGAGGTCGGCGATGAGTTTGGCCGTGATCGGCTCTCGGCCTTCGGACTTGCGATCCTGCCTGGCGTATCCGTAGCACGGCATGACCGCCGTGATCCGCTTGGCCGACGCCCGCCGGGCGGCATCGACCATGATCAAGTGCTCCATCACCGCATCGTTGAGCGATCGACCGTCGAGGTTGCCGTGGCTCTGAATGATGAACACGTCCGAGCCGCGAATCGACTCGGCGAACCGGCAGTGGGTCTCGCCGTTCGCGAACTGGCTCAGATGCGCCTCGGTGATCTCGACTCCGAGGTTCTCGGCTACTTCCTGGGCGAGTTCGGTGTTGTGCCGCCCGGCGAAGAGATGCAACTTCTTGGTCGTTACCGCTTCCATCGAAACCCCTTGTGTTCGTCAGGCTGTGTTGATCAGGCGCAGTGTTGATCAGGCGCAGTGTTCATCAGGCGCTCGACGCTCCCGACGCTGGACGTCTTCCTCAGCCGCCAGGGGCAGCATAGAAGGGTCCAGTGACGGTCCCGTCCGGAACCTCGGCCCCCGCTTCGATCACGGCGAACGGGCCGACTCGACAGTTGTCGCCGATCACGGCACCCCGCGCCATGGTTTTCTCGATCACCGTGTTCCGTCCGACCTGTGTGCGGTCAACCCGTGAATCGGGTCCGATCTCGCAGCCATCACCGACGACCGTCGAACCCTGCAGCATCGTTCCAGGGAACAGGGTGACGTCGACCCCCAGCTCTACGGTCACGTCGATGTAGGTCCGTGCCGGATCGACCATCGTGACGCCGCGGTCGAGCCAACGCCGATTCGTTCGCCGTCGCAGCTCGGCCTCGGCCTTGGCCAGCCCGTACCGGTCGTCGACCGCGCGGACCGAGAAGAGGTCGGCATCGAGGGTCGAGGAGACGACGCTGTGGCCGCTGTCAGCCAGGACCGTCGGCACGGTGCTGAGATGATGCAAACCGGCACCGAACGCCGGCGCAGAACGGCGCGCGGCGGGAGCCAACAGCTCGCGCCGGACGCAATAAACGCCGAGGGCCGCCTCGAACGGCTCGTCCGAGGCGGAGCGATCGGCAGCGTGAATCAGACTCCTCACCGCACCCCTGCTGTCGCGATCGATACGGGGCCAGCGTTCGCCACCGGCGACTTCGGCCGACAGAACCGTGCACGCCGCTTCGTGCTTGCGATGGTCGTAGATCAGCCCGGCGAGGATTTCGAGATCGAGCAAAGGGAGGTCGGCGGGCACCACGAGCACGTCACCATCGTCGTCGAAATCATCAAAACCCGTGAGCCCGACCAGCGCCGCATCAGCCCCACCTCGATTGGCTTGCTGTTCCACGAAGTTCACCGGAATCGAGGGCGGATCCTCCATGATCCTCTTCGCGATCCATTCACCCCTCGGGCCGGTGATGACGACCGCCGACTCGACACCGGCGCTCGCCAGCGCCTCGAGCACGTGGGTGAGCATCGGGCGTCCACACAGCATGTGAATCGGTTTGGGGCGCTCGGAGCGCATCGGCGCACCAGTTGCAGTGGCGATCACGAGGGCCTTCAGCGAGCGATGTTCCATGTTCCCAGGGTTGGGATCGAACCAACGACGACCGGATTCAAAGTCCGGCGTTCTGCCAACTGAACTACCTGGGAGAGACCCGCCAGAGTAGCCGAACCCATCTGCAACGTTGCGCTGCCTGCATCCCCCGGTAGTCTCTGCCACCTCATGGGATCGCTCATCAAAAAGCGCCGCAAGCGCATGCGTAAGAAGAAGCACCGCAAGCTCCTGAAGCGGACCCGCGTTCAGCGTCGCAACAAGAAGTAGCTCCTCAGTCGGCGGCTTCGCCGCCTGGATCCCAGCCGACGGCTGTCGTTTTGACGACGCGCCGACCGTGCCCGGGATGAGCACCGCGAACGAACCAGGTCGAGCCGCTTCCGGCGAGCGTCGGGCGAGTGCCTGACGCTGCCCACAGCTCGTCGCGCCATCGTTCGAGCTCGGGAGCGACGGCAAGGGCTGCCGGCTCGAGATCATTTCCGCTCTCGTGACGGGGGCCGCCGAGCGCGTCCCAGGCCCGATACACCAGGGGGGTCGAGCAGGCCACGGGTGGCGTGAACAGGGTGAGGGTGAGGGGGACATGGGGCTCTGGTTCGACGATGTCGCCGATGCCGTGCACTCTCGCTCGCCCCCCGATCATGCAGAAGGCGACGTCCGCTCCGATGGTGGCGGCTGCCGCTGTGTCCCGAAACTCCGCCCACCGGAGCACTGCTCCGGCGTCGGACGACCCGCCACCGAGCCCGGCTTGTGACGGAATGCGTTTGGTCAACACCACACCGGCGGTCCTCCCGGCAAGGGCAAGCGCTCGATGCACCAGATTGCTCGGACCTGTCGGGACATCGGGACCGCCACCAACGACGGACAGGGTCGACCCGTCTGGGTCGATCACGAGCGTGTCGTGGAGATCGAGTGTCACCATCTCCGCTTCGATGAGATGCATGCCGTCGTCCCTCACGCCGGTGATGCGGAGGTTCAGGGTGAGCTTCGCCGGCGCAACGATCGTGGTGAGCACGGTCAGACCGTAGACCGACCGACCATCGCCAACCGACCCCAGTCCTCGAGCGACAACTCCTCGGCCCGGGCGGTCGGTGCGACCCCGACGGACTCGATCTGCTCGGCATCGAGGAAGGCCGACAAAGAGCGACGGAGCATCTTGCGCCGCTGGCCGAAACCCGCACGCACCAATCGCTCGACTGCGGGGAACGATGCCTCAATGGGCGCCAGAGCATGCCGATCGATCCGGACAAGGGCTGAATCGACCTTGGGCTGGGGGAGGAAGACCTGCGGCGGGACCGAGCCCACCACACGAACAACGCCCCAGTACGCCGCGAGGACGGAGGGGATGCCGTAGATCTTGCTTCCCGGCGATGCGGCCAACCGTTCCCCGACCTCCTTCTGGACCATCACCAACCAACGGTCGAACCGCGGCTGGGCAGCCAGGAGGTCGAGCACCAGTGGCGTGGCGACGTTGTATGGCAGATTCGCCACCACACTCCATTTGGTGCCGGCCGGAGCATCCGCCAGGGCCGCGTCCCAGTCGAGGGTCATGGCGTCGTGCTCGATGATGGTGACCGGGGTGGCGCCGGCGCCATCGACGACCTCACGCAGAACCGGAACGAGATGCCGATCGAGCTCGACCGCCACCACGACTGCACCCGCTTCAGCGAGGGCAAGCGTGAGCGAGCCGAGTCCCGGGCCGATCTCGACGACGTGGTCGCCAGGCTGGATGCCGGCGAGTCGAACGATCTTGTCGATCGTGCCTGGATCGCAGAGGAAGTTCTGCCCCAGCGCACGGCTCGGATCCAGGCCGTGCCGATCCAGCAGCTCCCGAATGGCCGTGCGAGTGAGGCGAGTGCTCAGAACAGCGTCAGGAGCCGGACGGCAAGTGAAGACCGCAGTGGGGCCAGGGGGTGTTCCCCCGGCGCTGCCAGAGCAGGAGCGCCAGCGCATCCTGGTCGGCCGGGGCTGCCTGGCTCGGGAGCACGTCGACCAGATCGGAGCGCCCCGCAAGATTCGCCAACCCGTTCCATGTCGGTTGATAGAACTGATAGGCCCCGTGATAGAGGCCGTTGGCATTCACGGCGGTGTAGCTGCCGCTCGCCTCGCATTGACGAAGTGCAGCCCACTGCTCTGCCGTCGGCTCGCCCGCGGGTTCGGGTTCGGATTCTTCCGAAGCAGCCTCGGGCGGAGCGGTTTCCGGCGGAGTCGTTTCGGGGGGAGCGGTTTCAGGCGGAGTGGTTTCGGCGGGAGCTGTTTCAGGCGGAGCGGTGGACGGCGGAGCGGTCGTCTCTGGTTGGGATTCGACCGGGGATGTCTGAGGCGACGCGTCGACAGGCTCCGATTTGGCGTCGTCCACGAGGGCACGCTGTGGTTCGGCGGTGATGACGTCGTCAGCGAGGCCGGTTGTCGAGACATCGCCGGCCTCGACCAGCGCGACGGCTGCGGCCTGAGGATCGGGCTCGGGGGCGGGGACGACCGGCACGTCGTCGAGCCGTGCACCAGCTGCGAACAGTCCCTCGATCTCGATCTCGCCGTCGACCTCGATCGCACTCTCGGTCGACGGAACTGCCACGGCAGCTACTTCGACACCCTCAGTGCCCGCACCGCTGGCCAACAGCACCGGTACGGCGACCAGGGTTGCCAGGGCGCACACCATCAAACCGAGAGGCGAGATGGCAGCGTGCTTGGAAGACGTACTTGTGGGTCGGAGGGGACTCAACGGTGGGTGACCCTAGAGGTCTCGTCATCGGATCGCAACATCCCAACCTCGTGTCGTGACACGCGCCACAGAGAGCGTTCGAGCCGCCACCAGTGCGCTTTCGGGTCACGCCAAGCTGTCGATGCCGTAGAGCCGTAGGGCATTGGCCGTCGTGACCGACGCTGTTTCGTCATGCGCCCAGCCGCGAAGATCGGCAACTGCCTCCCCGACGACCGAGACGAGCGCCGGTCGATTCTTCTTGCCGCGATGAGGAACCGGGGCCAGGTAGGGCGAGTCGGTCTCGACGAGCAGGCGCTCGATGGGCGTGATGCGAGCGGCGTCGCGCAGATCCTGCGCTGACGGGAAGGTGATGATCCCGCTGAAGCTGAGATACGCACCGCGCGCCAGCCCCTGCTCGGCCTCTTCCGGCCCGCCGGTGAAACAGTGGAACACGGTGCGCGCCGGCATGCCCACCTCATCGAGGATCTCGAAGGTGTCGGCCCACGCCTCACGAGTGTGGATCACAAGAGCAAGATCGCGTTCGAATGCCATCGCGATCTGCTGCTCGAACACTCGCCGCTGGACGTCACGAGGCGAGTGGTCGTAGTGGTAGTCGAGGCCACACTCGCCCACCGCCACGACCGTGCCGGCGTCGAGCAGCTCGGCGAGACCCTCCACGCCGTCCTTCGCATCATGAGGGTGCACCCCGGCCGTGGCCCACACGTTGTCGAAGTCGGTTGCGATGTCGATCGCCTTGGCGCTGTCGGCCACCGTGCAGCCGACCGTCAGAAGACGGGTCACTCCCCCCTCGAGCGCCTCCGCCACAATCGTGCCGGGTTCGACATCGAGGCTCGTCAAATGGCAGTGATTGTCGAACCAACCCGTCCCAGACGCGAGCGTCGAGCTCGGGTCAGTCATCGATCTCCACCTTGGCGAACAGCGGCGTCGGCTTGGCGATTGGCGTGCCCGGCAGCAGGGGCGAGCGATACCAGCCCTCGATGGGCCCCAACACCGAGCTGAGTTGTGCTCCGGTGAAGGGAAGGAAAGGCTCGAACAGGACTCGCACACCGTTGATCGCGCTGAGCGCCACCTCGAGAATGGCGACACCACGGTCTGCGTCGACCTTGACGACCTTCCACGGTTCCGTGGCGTTCAGATACGCGTTGACCGACTGAGCGGCAGCCATGGCCGTCCGTAGTGCGGCCCGGAGTTCGACAGCACGGTAGTGATCTGCAGCTGTTTCGAATGCGGCATCGACCGACTCGAGCAGCACCCGATCTTCATCGGTCTGCTCCGCCGGTTCGGGCACGACTCCGTCGCAGTTCTTGTTGACCATCGAAAGAACGCGATTGACCAGGTTTCCCCACGTGGCGACCAGCTCCTCGTTGATGCGTCGCCCTATCTCCTCCTCACTGATCTCGGTATCGGACTGTTCCGGGAATGATGCAGCAAGAGCGAATCGCAGGGCATCCGGCTCGAAGCGTTCCAACCCTTCGTCGATGGTGAGTCCAATGCCGCGGCTGGCCGATGCCTTCCCCCCGGCGAACGTGATGTACTGATTCGCTGGCACGTTCGTCGGCAGGTTGAGGCCGCCGTAGCCCATCAGCTGGGCCGGCCAGAACACAGCGTGGAACGGGACGTTGTCCTTGCCGATGAAGTAGTAGGTCTCGGCTTCGTCGTTCTGCCACCAGTGCTTCCAGCGATCGGGATCGCCCGTCGACGCCGCCCACTCCTTTGATGCCGAGAGGTAGCCGATCACGGCGTCGTACCAGACATAGATCCGCTTGCCGGGGCCAAGATCGTCGACCGGGAGCTCGATGCCCCACTCGATGTCGCGCGTGATGGCCCGGTCGTGCAGCCCCTCCTTGACCCAGCTCTTCGCGAAGTTCAGTACGTGAGGGCGCCACCCCTTCTTCGTGTCGAGCCACGCGGCGAGAGGTTCTTCGAAGTCCGAGTAGCGATAGTGGAAGTGCTCGGTGTCGCGAAGCTCCGGCGTGGCCCCCGACAGTTTCGATCGAGGAGCGATCAGATCGGTGGCGTCGAGCGTCCGCCCACAGTTGTCGCATTGGTCACCACGGGCCTCGGCATAGTCGCAGTGTGGACAGGTGCCCTCGACGTACCGATCCGGGAGGAATCGCCCCGCTTCGGGGTCGAAGAACTGCTGCGACACCCGCTTGTCGATGTACCCGTTCTCGAGCTGCCGCATGAACATGTCGCGGGTGACCTCGGCGTGATTCTCGGTGCCCGTCGTGGTGTAGAGGTCCCAGGAGATCCCGAGGGCTTCCCAGTTCGCCAGGATCTGGGTGTGATAGCGATCGACGATGTCTTGGGGCTCGACCCCCTCGGCCTCGGCCCGAACCGTGATGGGTGTGCCGTGGACATCACTGCCGCTCACCATCAGCACTTCGTTGCCGGCCAAGCGTTGGTAGCGGGCGAAGACGTCAGCGGGCAGATAGACGCCTCCGAGATGGCCGAGGTGCCGCGGGCCGGACGCATACGGCCAGGCGACGGCAACGAGGATGGGAGTGCTCATGAGCGGCAAGGGTAGAGCGGCAGCTGCAACGTTGGCGGCGAGATCTGCGGCCCGGGTCTGGGCACCGAAGAATCAGTCCATCAGGGTGAGCTGGGACTCTGGACCGTGGAGGTCGCGCACCCCTTCGAGGCGCTCGAGCTGGCGATCGAACTGTCGGCTGCGGGGACCCGCGAGCTCCTCCATCGCTCGCTGCGCGGCGGTGAGATTGCGGCTGACCTTGTCGACTGCACCACCGAAGCGCTCCCACTGCTCCCGCACGCCGGCCACGCTCGCCAGGATCTCGTCGCTCTGACGCTCGACGAGGAAGTTGTCGACCGCCTGACGAATGATCGACAACACCGCGAAGAGACTCGTCGGCGAGCACAGCACGACCTTGCGACTGAGTGCATAGTCGACCAACTCGGTGTCGTGTTCGTGCAGGAATCCGAAAACGCTCTCGTTCGGGATGAACAACAACACCTCGTCGACGGTGTTGGCGGGATCGATGTAGCCGCGATCGCCGAGCTCGGCGATGCGATTGCGAACGTCGACTCGGAATCGTTTTGCGAAGAGCACGCGCTCGGTGTCGTCCGCGTCGAGCCACCGGAGGTAGTTGTCGATCGGGAACTTGACGTCCATGTGCACGACGTGACCCTTCGGCAGGTGGAAGGTGTAGTCGGGGACCGACCCGGAGTCCGAGCGGGCGTGCCGAGAATGGGTGATTCCCTCGATGAAGCCGGCTGCAGTGAGGACATCATCGGCCATGCGCTCTCCCCATTGGCCCCGCGACGACGGCGAGGCGAGGGCGGATTGGAGCTGCCGGGTGGTGTCGGCGAGCCGGGCGGTGGTTTCGACGGCGTGACGCAGACCAGCCGACAGACGACCATCCTGCTCCGCCCGCTCCTGACGCAGGGTGCCGACCAGATCCGACACATGCCGGAGGTCCTGCTGGAGTACCGCAGCATGCGAACGCACCTGCTGATGCACCGTTGCGTCGAGCGCGGCGATGGCGTCGGCATCGAGCGAGGGTCGGCCACGGGCCCGGGAGCCGACCACGAGACCGACCAACACTCCACAGACCAACGCACACAGCACCGAGAGCACGAGAATGGCATCCATCCCGTGACCATACGCACGGCCTGTGACGGTGCGAAGGTGAAGGCCATCGTGTGAGAACATGATCGAATGCCGAGAACCTTCGACACCGAGCTGTTCGCGTTCCTGAAGGATCTCGATGCCAACAACGAACGGGAATGGTTCAAGGCCAACAAGCGTCGATACGAAGCCGGCGTCAAGGAACCGGCCCTCGACTTCATCGAGGCCTTTCGCCCTCGGCTCGCTGACCTTTCGCCCCACTTCGAGGCCAACGCAAGAGTGGTCGGGGGATCGCTGTTCCGGATCAACCGTGACACTCGCTTCGCAAAGGACAAGACGCCGTACAAGATCCACACCGGCATGCACTTCCGGCATGAGCGGGCCAAGGACGTTCACGCTCCCGGGTTCTACCTCCACCTCCAACCTCGGCAGTGCTTCATGGGGACCGGGCTGTGGCACCCGGAGCCGAAGGTCGCCCAGCAGATTCGTCACCACATGGCCGAGCATCGTGATCGCTGGACGGCCATCACAACAGATCTCGATCCATTCGAACTGGCCGGCGATTCGCTGGTCCGTCCACCCAGAGGTTTCGATCGGGAGGATCCGATCATCGACGACCTCCGGAGGAAAGACTTCATGATCACTGCTCCGTTCACCCACAAGCAGGTCACGTCGGCCGGCTTCCTCGACCTCTTCACCGAACGGTGCGCGCAGAGCCTGCCCTTCCTCGCGTTCCTGTGTGATGCACTCGAGGTGGACTGCTGATGCACACCGCCGTTCCCTCCGAACGCGTCGAGCGAGACGTGATGCGCATGTGGTGGGAACAGCTGACCTTCATGCATTGGCCATACGAGCCCGCGGAGGTGCAGGCCCTCCTTCCCCCGGGTCTCACCGCGGAACCGTGGGAGGATGGAAAGGTCTGGGTGGGGCTCGTCCCATTCCTGATGCGCGTCGGGCTCCCCGGGGGCAGACCCATGCCACGGTGGGCCGGCGTCTTCTGCGAGACCAACGTCCGCACCTACGTCCTCGGCCCGGACGGCACACCAGGCGTGTACTTCCTCTCGCTCGAGGCAGGGCGGCTGCCCGCCACGGCAACAGCTCGGCTCACCTACGGCCTCCCCTATTTCTGGGCCGACATGCAAATGGCCAACGCCGGCTCGATCTGGACATACCAGTCGACGCGCCGATGGCCCGGTCCTCGAGGGGCATCACACGCGAGTTCGGTCAGGGTCGGCGACCCAATTCCGCTGCCGGACGTCTCGCCCTTCGAGCTCTACCTGACCTCGCGTTGGGGCCTCTACTCCACACTGAGGAGCCGCCTCCTGTACGCCCCTGTCGACCACGGCCGCTGGCCCCTCAGACACGCCGACGTGCTCGAACTCGACGACCAACTCATCACCGCCGCTGGACTTCCGGCACCGAGGGGATCCCCAGTGGCACACTGGACCGAGGGCACCGAGGTGCGCATCGGCCGCCCGCGTCTGGCATCACGCGAGTCGTAACGAGCGGTCAGGCCCTCGACAGCGCTCAGTCGTATGGGCGGGTCTCTCCGTCGGGGCGAACGTGGTAGTCGCTGGCCTCGGCACTCCAGATCGTCAGCTCGGTCGACAGACCAGTAGGCGGGTCGAGCGTTCCGGCTGCGATCGACCATCGTTCTGGTTCGTCATCGTTCTTCCAGAACAGCGACGACCCGCAGGCTCCGCAAAACCCGTAGAACACGCCACGTGATGCTTCGTACCAACGAAGATGGCCAGCGCCCCGCAGGTCGATGTCGTCGATCCCGGCCGAGGTCGCCGCCATATGGTGGCCGGTGATCCGCCGACATCGATGGCAGTGACAGTTGACGACGGGACGAAGCGGGCCGTCCACCACGTAGGTGATCGCGCCGCACGCACATTGTCCACGGCCGAACCTCACCGCTCCGGACGAGGTCATGGTTCCGCTGGATCGAGCCTGCGCACCGATACCAGATTGTCGTGGTACACCGCGCCCCTCCCCATGTCGCTGTCTGCCTCACGAACTGTGGAATTCACGCCCTGGCCCCACCAACCCTTGGTCATCGTGACCAGACCGCGTCGCCCAGTGTCGGCGACGCTCAAACGAGCGGTGAACCGGCCCCGATCGTTGAAGACCTCGACTGTCTCGTCTTGGGCCAGGCCATCCCGCTCGGCATCGAGCGGATGCATCGTGAGAGGAGGCGCCTGAGCTCGAGATCGCACCTTCTCCGTCCCGGCGAACACCGAGTTCACGTGATCGGCGCTCCCGCGAGCAATCAACGCGTACCGGTGCCCGGGAGCAGCAGCTGCCTCGTTTGGCGGCACATACGTGGGCAGCAATCCGTAGCCGTCGGCCTCCGCACGCTGCGACGAGAATTCGAAGTGGCCGGACGCAGTCGGGAAACGATCGGAGAATGGTGCGTACGGGGTGGTCCCCGGCAACCGCACGAAACCATCGGCCCGGAGCTGGTCGACGGTGATGTCCGGCCGATCGGCAAGCGCTGACCTGGCCAGCTCGAGATCCGTCTCGTACAGCAGCGGATTGGCGAACGTGTCGTCACGGGTCGCCATCGTTGCGGCCAGCCGCCTGAAGATCTCGGTGTGGGGAAGACACTCCCCCGGCGGGTCGACGGCCGGCTCATTCCAGTTCAGATAGAGGTGCGCAAACGACTCGGTGATGTCGAGCTGTTCGTGCTGCATCGCCGATGGAAGCACGATGTCGGCGTAGTCCGTCGTGGGGGTCGGGAAGATGTCGATGGCAACGGTGAAGAGGTCGTCGCGTTCGAGGCCCCGCCTGACGAGCGACAGGTCCGGGTTCGACACCATCGGGTTGGCTCCGACCATGACCAGGGCTTTCACCGTCGGACTCGTCCCCAGCGGTTCGGCGTCGGTCAGAACGGCGCCGAGTCTGGTCATGGGCAGCGCCCGGACCGGACCGGGTCGCAGATCGGGTCGACGGAGCGCGAACCCGCCGAGACCGTAGGCAGCCGACGTGCTGTAGACGAATCCGCCGCCCGATGCGTCGAAGGCACCCGTCATCGCTGCCAGGCACGATACCGCTCTGGCTGCCTGGCCTCCGGCCGCATGGCGCTGCATGCCGTGCCCGAGCTTCACGGCGAGGGCCGGGTGAGCGACGATCAGGTCGGCGAGCCGGTCGACGATCGATGCATCGATTCCGCACACCGACGCCGTCACGTCGGCGGTCCACGACCCGAGCGACTCCTCGAAGGCCTCCCAGCCGATGGCGCGATCGGCAACGAATCGCTCATCGACTCCGCCCCGATCCAGCACGGCGCGGCAAAGACCGAGTGCGAGGGCTGCGTCGGTACCGGGACGGATCGACACGTGGACATCAGCAGCCGCCGCAGTTCGAGTCGCGGCAGGATCGACGACCACGACACGAGCGCCTCGCTCGCGAGCGGTCTCGACGAACGGCCAGAAATGGCGATTCGTGACAAGGGTGTTGCTTCCCCAGATCAAGACGAGACCAGCTCCGGCAACGGCTTCGGGATCCATGCCCGCTGTTGTCCCCATCGTGTAGCTCAGCCCATGCGCGCCGCTCACCGAGCAGATCGTCAACAGGTGGCTCGACGCGCCCAGCAGATTCCACAGCCGAGCCCCTGGCCCTCCGCTGGCCCCTTGCACCCAGCCCATGTGTCCGGTCCCGATGTACGGCCAGATCGCCTCGCCCCCGAACTCGTCGCGGACATCGAGGAGACGGGTTGCGATCTCATCGAGCGCTTCATCCCAAGAGATGGATGAGAACCGACCCGATCCCTTCGGCCCCGTCCTTCGAAGCGGCGAGGTCAGGCGCGATGGGTCGGCGGCGTACTCGAGCCATGGGTTCACCTTCGGGCAGAGACTTCCGGCGGTGAACGGATGGACCTTGCTGCCCCGGATCTTGAGAGGGCGTCCGTCTTCGGCGACCGTGATCACCCAGCTACAGCCATCAGGGCAATCGAGGGGGCAGGCGCCGACGACCTCGCGTATCACGACCGCCCGCGCAGATCCTGGATTCGACGGCGATCCCGCTTGGTGGGTCGCCCGCTGCCGCGTTCACGAACCCCGGCCATCGCCTCCTCGGCGGCTGTCCTGGTGGGTGCGGGTGGCGAGAGATCCTCGACTGCATCGGGTACCAGCGACGCACCGACTCGTTTCTCGAGCGGCTGGACGACGCGGTAGATGATCGTGCGGTCCTTTCGCCGAGCCTCGACCGTGTCGCCGACCTTGACTTTGGTCGCCGGTTTGGCGGTTTCATCGTTCACCAGGACTCGATTGCTCGCACATGCCTCGTTGGCCATGGCGCGCGACTTGTAGACCCGGACCGCCCACAACCACTTGTCGACTCGAACAGCCACCGGTCAAGTCTGCCTCACGTGAGGAAGAGCAGCACCATGGTCAGCAGGAGCGGTCCGAGAGCGGCACCGAACAGGACGAGACGAACGCTGTTGTCCGTCGGAGATTTGTGATCCATACGGAGAGAGACGCATCAGCCCACACAAAGGTTGCAACGATCTTCGTCCTATCGACGATGATGGTTGCGCCGGCCCGAATCCATGAAGAGCAATCCATGAAGCGCAGAGTGGTCCGGCGGAGGGGAACCGACATGAAGGCTCCGGCAAACCCAGACCAACGCGATCCCGGGCGTTTCTACCGTCCAGGGTCCACGCGTCAAGCTCGCTTCGTTCTCGAACAGCTCGAGTCGCCCCGTTACCGAATCGTGGAGCCGTTCGAGTACGTCGATCGCCTCGGAGTGACCTACACCGTCCCGGCCGACGTCGACGCCGCGACCAATTCCACCGATCTGGCGTCCATCCCGCCCTTCCTCACCTGGCTTGTTCCCAGGGACGGCCGGCACACGCCGGCAGCAATCCTGCACGATGCCTTGATCGGAGGAATCCAGGGCAGCGAGTATCGGACGTCGAACAACGCACAGGTGGACGACGAGCACGCCGACTACGTCTTTCGAGAAGCGATGAAGGACCTCGAGGTCGCCTGGCTTCGCCGGTGGCTGATGTGGGTCGCGGTCACGCTGCGGACCGTGTCGTACGACCACGCTTCGGGTCAGCCTCGGCTTCGATGGTTCCCGGTTGCGGTGACGGGCGCTGCGACGCTGATCATCGGCGTGATCGCCGGCATCATGGCGCTCGACGTTCCCGACCTCGGCCGCGTCGAATTGCCATGGCTCGGAGCACGTCCGTGGTACGAGGAGATTCCCATCGCCTTGGCGCAGGTCGCCGCCGGGGCGATCGTGTTCGCCTGTGTCATCACGTTGGTCTACCGGCGACGGAGGGTCTTCGGTGCCGGACTGCTCGGTGGCGCCGCAGTCGGGTTCTTCGGCCTGCCGATGATTGCGTCGCTCGTCGGCGCATTCGGCTATCTGGTGCTCGAACGCCTCATCGCCACGGTTCGGGCCTAGCCGTGGGTGATGTCGTAGATTCGACGCTTCGGCAGGCCGGTGCGGTCGGCAATCGCCTGGGCGGCATCGCGACGACTCGCCCCCGCAGCAACCTCGGCGTCCACCATCTCCCGGAGCTCGGCGTCTGACCGTTCGATCGGTTCATCCGTCTTTCCTGCCAGCACGATCACGAACTCCCCTCTGGGCGAGCCCGCTGCAAGCAGCTCGGACACCTCGACGAGACCCCCTCGCAGCACCGTCTCGTGCAGCTTCGTGAGCTCGCGCGCGACTGCCACCTGGCGACCCGGCCCACACGCCGTCGCCAGGTCGCCCAGTGTCTTCACCACTCGTTTTGGCGACTCGTAGATCACTGACGTGCGAGTTTGCGCCGCGATCTCCGACAGCTGGCGAGCCCGATCGCCACCCTTGCGGGCTAGGAAACCTTCGAACACGAACCGATCGTTGACGAGGCCACTGAGCACCAGTGCACTGATCGCCGCCGTCGGGCCCGGCACGACCTCGACCGACAGACCGGCATTGACCACAGCGGCGACCACGCGCTGACCCGGATCGGACACACCGGGCATGCCGGCGTCGCTCACCAGCGCCACCCGCTCACCCGCCCGGATGCGATCGCAGATCTCGTCGGAGCGTCCGTGTTCTGTGTGTTCGTTCGTGACCATCAACGGTCGTTTGGGGATGCCGGCGAGATGGAGAAGTCGCCCTGTGCGGCGCGTGTCCTCACAAGCGATGACATCAGCAGAGCCGAGCGCGTCGCGACCCCGAGGCGAGAGATCGCCGAGATTCCCGATCGGCGTTCCGACGACAACGAGCGCCCCGCCTTGGATGCCGCTCACGATCGAGCATCGTCGACATGGCGAATCTCGAGCTCGTCGCCGACTGCGAGGCTCCATGTTCGAAATGTTCCTGCCTCGGCTTCGAGCACGGATCGGCCACCGCGGACGGGCATCGACACCCGATGGCGCTTCATGGCCATCGTCTTGAGCACGACTCCGTCGCCATCGAGCACGGCGACGTCGAGGGCGAAACGCATGCCGATCGTGTGCACCGATCGAGCAGGGTCGATCAGCATGGCGCCGTCGAGGCCTTCGCGCCCGAGCAGTCCCCGACTGCGCCGCCGCCTGGACTGTGGGATCTCGAGGGACGCGAGTACGACACCGTTTCGAACCAACCAGCAGTACTCGCCCGGGGGTTCAGACGTTGAATCGGATATCGAGCACATCTCCATCCTCAACGACGTAGTCCTTGCCTTCCTGGCGAATCTTGCCTATCTCACGCGCCTTCGACCAGGAGCCGATCTCCACCAGCTCGTCCCAGCGAATCGTTTCCGCTTTGATGAACCCACGCTGGAGGTCCGAGTGGATCTTGCCGGCACACTCCGGCGCCGTCGACCCGACTCGGTACGTCCATGCCCTGGTCTCCTGCGGACCGGTGGTGAGGAACGTCCGCAAGCCCAGCACGTGGTATGCGGTCGATATGAACCTCGGCAGTGTCCCCTCACCAAGACCGAGGGCGTCGAGCATCTCGGCCCGATCCTCGGCGTCGAGCTGCGCTGCCTCCGCTTCGAGTTGGATGCAGGCGCCGAACACTGGTGCGACATCACCGAGAGCGGCCTCGACCGGCGCAACGATGTCGTCGAGCGACTCCAACTGTTCCTCGTCGACGTTGACGATCGCCAGCACCGGTTTGTTGGTGAGCAGGAACCAGGGCTTCAGCAGTGTCCTGTGATCGGCCGACAGATCGCTGCGATACAGAGGCGTTCCCGCCTCGAGATGGGTCAGTGCAGCAGCCATCGCCTCGACTTCGGGGAGCAGGGACTTGTCGCTTTTGGCTGCCTTCCGCCGTTTGTCGATCTGCTTCTCGAGCGTGTCGAGATCGGCCAGGGTCAGTTCGATCTCGACGACCTCGAGATGTTCGACGGGATCTTGGGGTCCTGGGACGTCATCGTCACGGAAGGCACGGAGTACGAAGACGATCGCGTCGACTTCACGGATGCCAGAGAGGAATTTGTTCCCGAGGCCCTCGCCCTTGCTGGCACCAGCGACCAGACCACCGATGTCGTTGAACTGCACAGTGGCGTGTACGACCTTCTTGGAACCGCTCATCGCAGCCAGCGCTTCCAGACGCTCGTCGAACACTTTGGCCACACCGATGTTGGGGTCGGTGGTGGCAAAGGCATAGGGCGCGGCAAGGGCCGATCCGCCGGTGAGCGCGTTGTAGAGCGATGACTTGCCTGCGTTTGGCAGACCGACGAAACCGAACTTCTCCATACCGGGGGCAGGCTACGGCCCCGGTCGGCTGATGGGGTTGGACCCCAGAAGATCAGTGGTGGTCGACTTCTGAGTCCACGCCATCGTCGAAGAGCTCGAGCAGTCGCTCCACCGTGACTGCTCCGGCGTAGAGGAACCCCTGAGCTCTCGGCACGCCGAGGTCGATCAACCAGCCTGCCTGCTCGTGTGACTCGACCCCGAGCCCGATGATGTCGACCCCACGGTCAGCCATCGTCACCACCAGCTGCTCGAGGCCGCTCTTGGTCTTGGGATCCATCCGCCCCAGCGACGTGGTGATACCGCGATGCAGCTTGATGTAGTCGATCGGCAAACCTTCGAGAGCCTCAGGCGAAACAGCTCCGGTGCCGTAGCCGTCGATGCCGAAAAGGAAGCGAGGCCGAACCATCCTGGCGAGTGCGTCGACGGCCTTTCGGTGGTCTCGAACCACGATCTCGGGAATCTCGATCGCAATTCGGCCCTCCGTGATTCCTTCATCAGCCGCGACCCGGGCGAGCGTCCGAACGAGGTCCTCGTCAGCGAGCTGGGTGGCCGACAGGTTCACCTGGATCGAGTACTGGCCACCGTCCTTCGACCGAAGAAACGCCCCGAGCTGTTCGTCGACGCCTTCGAGTACGAGCACGCCGAGCGAGCCCATCAGGCCACTGTGCTCAGCCGCACCGACGACCTCGACGGCCGACAGACCGATGTCGCCACCCAAGCGGAGCAGCGCCTCGGCGCCGACCACGGCACCAGACGTGAGCTCGACCACCGGTTGGTAGGCGAAACGCACGTCCTTCTGATCGATGGCCTGACGCAGCTGCCGCTCGACGATCAGCAAGCGTTCGGTGCGGGACCTGACGTCCTCGTCGTGGATGGCGACGCGATTGCGACCCCGACCCTTGGCGACGTACACGGCCGTCTCGGCCTCGCTGAGGAGCTGATCGCCGCTCTGGCCGTCCTCGGCAATGGCCACGCCAACACTCGCGGTGATGGCGAGGTTGTGGCCGATGTCGCTGAGAGTGGCAACCGCGGCGCGCACACGTTCGGCGAGCTCGCTCGCCTGGCCGGGATCTTCGAGCTCTGACGCGACGATGACGTACTCATCGGAGTGGAGTCTGAACAGGAGGTCGCTCCCACGGACCGTTGCCGCCAGCCGCTGGTTCACCAGATCGAGCAAGCGGAGAGCATCGATGTTGCCGACGAGATCGTGCACGACCTTGAACCGGTCGAGATCGACGTAGAGCACAGCGACGGTTCCCTCGTCACGTTCCTTGATGGCGCCGTCGACCACTTCGATGACTTCGGAGCGGCCGGTCACGACCTTCCGGCCGCCGACCGAGTCGAGCGCCACAACCGTGACGAACGGCGTGCCGTCAGCGGCCTCGCCACCCACCATGAGCAGGTCGGCGAGCCGTTCGGCACCGTCGGCGAGAATCAGTGTGCGTGTGCGCTGCCAGGCCACACCGGGGGCCGGCAGGGGCGCTTCTCCGAGTTCGGTAGCGGTGGGCATGTGTCTGGCCAACAGATCGCGCTCGCCGAACCGTTCGATCCAGGCATCCGACGTCCAGCGAATCAGTCCGGTGCCGCGTTCTGCCACCGCAACGGCCAGATCAGCGGCTTCGACGGCGAGCGACAAGCCTTCTGCGACCAGTTCCGCATCGCCGGCCCGGCGCAAAGGAATCGGGCCGCCGAGTGGTGGGAGCGGCGGTTCGCCCGAGTAGCCGTCATCAGAGATCCGACGTCGCGGCTCGGTCTCGGCCGGTGCGGCCCCTGGCTCCGCCGGTGCATCGTTTCGGGGGTCGCCAAGCAGACCTTCGTGCCCTCCGGGTCCCCCGGCAGGCACTGCGGTCTTCTGACTTGCACCTCGAACTCGAGCATCCCAACTTCGGGCCACTCCGACTCCTCACGATTCGGTCGTTTGCTTCAATCGGCCGTGGACGACGGCTCTTGAATGGTTTGTGCGACCGTCCGATAGCCTCGCCAGGATGTCGAAGCGGAAGTCCAAGAAGCGCGTCAATGCCCGTCGGAAGAAGGCCAACCACGGTCGGAAGCCGAACACGGGTCGTCGCTGAGCGATGCAATCCCCGCGGGGCACCCTCGTCTACGACGGTGACTGCGGCTTCTGCACCACCTCGGCCAAGTGGGCCGAGCGGCGCCTCTGCGACGGTGTCCGCGTCGAGATGTGGCAGGCGCTCGATCTCGATGCGCTCGGACTGACCGAGCACGACGTCACGACAGCGTCCTACTTCGTCGACGTCGACGGGTCACTACACCGTGGCCATGCCGGTGTCGGTCGAGCGCTCGAGCACATGCAGCTGCCGTTCCGACCGTTGGGTTGGCTGATGCAACGACCGCCGGTCTGTTGGCTCGCTGCCCCCGTGTATGCCCTCGTGGCGAAGTACCGCTACAAGCTCCCAGGGGCCACAGACGCCTGTCGGCTCTGAGCTGATCGAATCTGGAAATGGACGGGCCCGATCAGCGACGCATGGCATCGGTCACAGCGGACCGGATCCTGGCCAATCGTTCCTCACCCGCCATGCGGGCACGGTCGAGATCAGCTCCTGACGCCACCGGCTCGACCAACTCGATGTAGGCCTTGAGCTTCGGCTCGGTGCCACTCGGCCGGACGATGAGCCGGGTCGATTCGTAGTTGGCGATCACTCCGGTTGCCGGCGGGAAGTGTTCGCCGTCAGCGAGGTCGAACCAGTCACCGAGCTCGACCCCGTCGATCACCGAAGGCGGGCTTGCGCGGAACCGGCCCATGGCAGCTTCACGCTCGTCGTCGCCATCAGGTCCGTCGAAGCGGATCGTTACCGGTGCCGTCAGGTGGAGCCCATGTTCGACGGCGAGGGCGTCGAGACGGTCCCACACGGTCTGGCCGTCTTCGATCAGCCCGGCCACCATCTCGGCGGCGACCAGTGCGGCCGAGACGCCGTCCTTGTCTCGCACAACGCCGGCGACGCAGTACCCGATGGCCTCCTCGTACCCGAGCAGGTAGTGGTGATCCGGCTTCTCCACGATCGGTCGGGCCACCCATTTGAATCCCGTGAGCGTGGTGACCGATTCGACCCCGGCCGCCGCTGCCATCTTCGAGAGCAACCGGCTGGAGACAACAGAGTTCGCAACGACACGCGCTCGATCGGCGGCAACACCGTTCCTGAGCAGGTGGTCGGCCAGGAGCACACCGATCTGGTCACCGGAGAGTGAAACGATCGAGCCGCCGTCGCGGGCGGGCACGGCGAGCGCAAGACGATCGGCGTCCGGGTCGTTGGCGATGACGAGATCGGCCGACACCTCGGTCGCCAACGCAACCGCCAAATCGAGCGCCCCCGGCTCCTCGGGGTTGGGAAATGCTGCGGTCGGAAAGTCAGGGTCGGGTGCGAACTGTTCCTCGACCACGGATGGAGCGGGGAACCCGGCCTCGTCGAACGCCGCCATCACCTGCGCTCCACCGACCCCGTGCATGGCGGTGTAGACGGTGCGCACGGCACGGGCGCTCCCAGCCAAGGTCGTCATGGCTGCGTTGCGGTGGCCGATCGCCATGTCATCGCCCAGGATCTTGATGCGTTCGTGGGCGGAAGCGGCAACGACGGCCGGATCCGTTTCGGCCACCTCGTCGATGCGGGCTGCGATCGCGGAATCGTCGGGACTGACCAGCTGGATGCCGTCGGCCAAGTAGAGCTTGTAGCCGTTGTCCTGCGGGGGATTGTGGCTGGCCGTGATCATCACGCCGGCATCGGCCGACCGAGCAAGCACCGTGTACGCCAACACCGGCGTCGGCAAGGGCCCGGGGAGGACTTCGGCGCGGCCACCGAGCGCAGCAACCACATCTGTCACCTCCGACGCGAACGATGCCGAACCATGACGGGCGTCGTAGCCGACAACGACGAGCGGATCATCTCCGAGCCAGCGCATCAGTCCAGCCGTCGTCTGGCGGACCACCAAACGGTTCATCCGGTTCGGTCCGGGGCCGAGCGCGGCCCGGAGCCCGGCGGTGCCGAACGCGATCCGACCGTCGAAGAGCTGGGTCAGCTCGGCGATGCCTGCTTGTTCGCCGTCCCTGGCCCGGGTGACGATGGCGGCCAACTCAGACGAGGTGACCGGGTCAGGGTCGGCCTCGATCCAGGCCGTTGCGGTGTCGAGTAGGTCGTCCAATCCAGGGTTCACGTGAGCGAGTATGGCGCATATGCCTGCCGCGTTCGACCAGCTCGACCTGTGTGACCGAGTTCGCCAAAGCTGTCACCGCGTGGTCGCGATGGCTGCGCTGGTCCGCGTCGACAACAACGCGCTCGACCTGCTGGCCGACGACATCGCCGAAGAGCGCGTGCTCGTCCCGCTCGAACAGCGGCGGTCGCTCGGCGGCGACCTCACGCCGGACGAGATCGACCAGGTGACGCTCGTCCTGGCACTCGACGCCATCAACTTCGGTTCCGGCTACCACGACGTCGTCCGAAAACGACCCGGGCTCTCCGGCTCGCAGACCATGGCCCGATCGCTCGAGGACTACGTCGAGTGGACCGGCCCGCTCGTCCCGACCCGACTCCGCCGCATGACCGTTGCCGATTGCTCACAGATCTTCGGGCAGGACCTCGACGGCGGCGCCCAGGAAGAACTGATGAGTCTCTTCGCCGCGGCACTGGTCGACCTCGGCCGATGGATCGAGGCGGGCGGTGGCACCGCCGCGGTCATGCGCTCTGCGGCAGGCTCGGCAGAACGACTGGCCGAGCACCTCACCGACATGGCGTTCTACCGCGACGTCGAGACGTATCGGGGCGCTCCGGTCAGCTTCTACAAGCGGGCCCAGATCACGCCGGCCGACATCGCCAGGCGCGTCCGCCCTGACCTCTTCTCGGACCTCCACCACATGACCGCCTTCGCCGACAACCTCGTGCCTCACGTGCTTCGAGTGCGCGGGATACTCGTCTACAACCCTGAGCTGGCATCACTGATCGACGGCGGTGTCCTGCTCGAGCCAGGTGGTGATGCCGAGATCGAGATCCGGGCTGCCGGGGTGGAGTGTGTTGAGCGGCTCGTCGTTCGAACCGGACGACGGGCGATGGACATCGACGCGACCCTGTGGACCATGGGCTCCCGACCGGAGTTCAAGTCCGTCCGCCGCCACCGAACACGCACGGTCTTCTACTGACGGTTCTGGGGCTGCCGATAGGCGGCAGCGTGTCGAGCAGTCGACTGCTCCACGTCCCTGCGGTCCGCTGTAGGTTGGCCCAATGCCTGCCCTGCGTTCACTGATCGTCGGCGACCGGGCGGCAGCGTGGTCGGCCGCCGGATTCGAGGTCGTCGAGCGACACGGGAGGGCCCGAACACGGATCGGCGACGTCGACATCGAGCTGGTGGGGCCGGACGACGGGCGAGGCATCCTCGGCTGGCGATTCGATGCGCCCGACCTCCCGAGCGACCTCGACGGCATCACCACGCTGCGGGCGCCCTCCGCGGCAGACGATGCCGGCACGCTGCAACACCCGAACCGCGTGAGCCACCTCGACCACGTGGTGATGTTCACTCCCGATCTGGAACGAACGACGGCTGCCCTGGTTTCCGCCGGTTTCGTGCCGAGGCGAACCCGCGACGTCCCCGGATCCGAACCACCGAAGCAACAGCTCTTCCTCTGGGCGGGAACGACCATCATCGAGTTGGTGGGGCCGGTCACCGCAACCGGCTCAGGTCCGGCCTCCCTCTGGGGGCTGGCCCTCACGAGCGATGATCTCGACGACACGGCCGAGATCCTGGGTGAACGCCTCGGTCGACCCAAGCCGGCGGTCCAGGCCGATCGCCGGATCGCAACACTGCGGACCCGCGATCTCGACATTTCGACTGCGATCGCCATCATGTCGCCGCATCAGAATCAGCCCGATGCTTGATCACGTGTTCACCGACGCCATCGGAGCGGTTCGCGACGCCCTCGAGTCAGCCATGCTCGAGCGCCAGGCACTCGAGGAGCGCTTCCAGACCGACATGCTGCTCGGCGACACCACCTGGGAAACCACATACGGGCTCCCAGGGGAGGCCGAAACGCCAGAGATCTCCGCCGTCGTCACCCTGGCGTGGCCCACCTGGTCACAGTCGGCCTACCGAACCTGGTTCCTCGACGAGGAACTCGACGATCCACCTCGCATCGAAGTCGAGGTCGTGTTCCGCATCCAGCAGTTGTCCTGCGTTCCGGATCCTGCTTCGGCGAGCGCAGCAGTGCCCCCGAGCCCGTCGATCGGCGCCGACCGCATCACTTCAGAATCGATCACGACCGAGACCCACTACACGTCCGATCTCGAATCCTCGGCTCACGCCATCGAGTTGACGTACGAGGGGTCGTACGAACTCGACGAGGCATCGCTGTCGAACGGCGCAGCACTCGACCAGGCATTTCACGCGATCGGCGGGTGGATCGCGTCGGCCCTGGTTCGGCTCGGCGACCTGCGCCTGGTCTGACGGCGTGGCCCTTCGGGCGACTGCCACCCGATCTGCGATCACCACCGAGAGTGGTTTCACCCACACAGCGTCATCGACGCTACCCTGCGACGATGCCTCCCGCCCAGGTATCCCCCTCGACCGCTGTGCGGTCGCTTCCCGGCGTCGGACCAGCCCTGATGCTGGTTGCGACCGACCGGGTCGATCTTCGTCCTGTGGTCGATCGGGTGTGCCTCGAAGCGGCTGGGACCCTCGATGTTCGCACCGATGTGCTCTGGATCGAGATCGACCAGGCGCAGTCACTCTGCGCCGAGCTGGCCCGCCACATCGATCACCCTGACGATCGCGCCGAGGTGCACATGGCATGGTCACGGCCGAGCAGCACCATCGACGAACTCATGCACGCGGCGCTGGCAGGCCACACCCTCGCCGCCGTCGCCGACGAACTCGAGAACGAGGCGCTGATCTCCGATCCGCCGATCTATGAGGTGCGATACCAGCCCATCATCCGGCTCGACGATCACACCGTCGTCGGGTTCGAGAGCCTCCTTCGGGCGCAGCGTGGCGGCGCGACACTCGACGCCGAGGCGCTGATCGGCAGGGCCGTCAGCGGCGGTTGGCTGGACGAGTTCGACCAACTGGGCCGCTCACTGGCCATCGGCGGTGTCGGACCTTGGCTGGGCGAGGGCCTACTGTTCATGAACATCATGGCGGTCGACGGAGTGTTCGACGTCGATGCCGTCGCCGGTCTGGTCGAGCGAGCGGTTGCCGGCGGTCTCGACGCCGACCAACTCGTCCTCGAAACGTCGGAGCGCAACCGCTACACATCGCTCGATCGTGCAGCTGCACAGATCGCAGAACTGCGCAACCTCGGAGTGCGAATCGCCGTCGACGACGTCGGTGACGGGTTCTCGTCGCTCGCGGTGGTCGCCGCGTTCGAGCCGGACATCGTGAAGATCGCCGGACCGATCATCAGCCGTCTGCCGTCGCCGGCTGCCACCGCCGTGGTCGACGCGGTGGTCGCGCTCGCTCATGGCAGCGGCGCATGGGTGGTCGGCGAGAACATCGAGCAACGGGCCCAGGCCGACGTTCTGCGTTCGGCCGGTGTCGACTGGGGCCAGGGCAACTTCCTTGGCGTGCCGGAAACCCAGGCCTAGAACGAGAGAGTGGCCGGTGGCGGAGGGGCGACTCTCCACCACCGACCGATCCCCGTTGTAGCGCGCAAAATGGCGCAATGCTTCACCTCCGAATGTTTTACCCAAGGGTTCGGAATCTTACGACTCAGATGTTACCCGACGTCGCATTTCATCGTCGATGAGCCGGCTCAAGGGCATGCTCGGACGGGGCCCGACGTGAGAGATCACCTCAGCCGCGGCAAGTGATCCGAGCCACCCGGCGTCGGCGAGTTCCAGACCACGGGCGAGCCCGAAGAGGACGCCGGCTGCGTACTGGTCTCCTGCGCCGGTGGTGTCGACCACTGGCGCGATCTCGGCAGCCTCCACCTCGACCAGTTCGTGCGGGGTCACGAGGATCGAGCCACGGGTCCCGAGCGTGATGCAGGCGAGATCGACCTCGGCTCGCACCGCCTCGATGGCGCGGTCGAGATCTTCGAGTCCGTACAACGAGAACAGCTCGGCTCGGTTTGCGAACAGGACATCCACGGGTCCAGCAATCAACTCGCGGAATTCGTCGTGGTGACGCTCGACGCAGAACGTGTCGGAGAGTGCAAGCGCCGCCCGCCCCCCATTGGCGTGGGCGACATCCATTGCCTTGCGAATCGATCGCTTGGCGGAGTCGACGTCCCACAGATACCCCTCGCAGAGGAGCAACGATGCCCGTTCGACGGTGGCGGCCTCGACGTCGTCCGGCTCGAGCAGCGAGGAGACACCGAGGTACGTGCTCATCGTGCGTTGTGCATCTGGCGTGACCAGGATGAGGCATCGCGCCGTCGATGGACCCGTCGTTGCCGGGGGTACGTCGAAATCGACCCCGACCGCTCGCATGTCGTGAGAGAAGACCTCGCCCAACTGGTCACCGGAGATCTTCCCGATGTAGGCGGCCGTGCCACCGAAGCTGGCGACGCCCGCCATTGTGTTCGCACACGAACCGCCCGAGGCTTCGATGCCGGGCCCCATGAGGCCGTAGAGCGCATGCGCCCGATCGGCATCGATCAACGCCATCGAGTTCTTGACGAGACCTTCTGACTCGAGGAACGCATCGTCGGCGTGGGCAATCACGTCGACGATGGCATTGCCGACGCCCACGACGTCCACTGGCGAAAGTCTGCTGTTGGTCACGTCGCTCCCCTTGGTCCCCAGGCCACGAGCCTGTCGGCTGACCGGGAACGAAGCTAGCGGGTTCGCTCCGGGGTCGCGAAGCGGAGCGCCGATAGTCTTTCGCAGGTGAGCGACCAGTACCGCCTTCCGACCAACGTCGTCCCCCGTCATTATGCGATCAGGATCGACCCCGACCTCGACCGCGAAACGTTCAGCGGCGACGTGACGATCGACGTCGACATCAACGAGCCGACGGCCACCATCGTGTTCAACAACGACGGCCTCACGATCGCTGGCGTCACCGTCAGCGACTCGTCCGGCACCGAGCAAACACCCTCGTTCACGATCGACGAGGACACGCAGCGGCTCGTCCTCACGGGCGATTTCGCCGCCGGCGACGCCGTCGTGCGTTGCTCCTTCACGGGCGCCTTCGACGAGAACCTGGTCGGATTCTACATCAGCCGATTCACCGACGAAGCAGGTGAGGCTCAGAAGCTGGCGACCACGCAGTTCGAGGCGACCCACGCCCGAAAGGCGTTCCCCTGCTGGGACGAGCCTGTGTGGAAAGCCACGTTCGACGTCCAGCTCGTCGTCGACTCCGAGCACATGGCGGTGTCGAACAGCGCCGAGATCTCGCGTTCGTCCCTCGACGACGGCCGCCATCTCGTCTCGTTCGCGACGACGATGCGGATGAGCACCTACCTGGTGGCCTTCGTCATCGGACCGATGGAGGCCACCGAGGCGATCGACGTCGACGGTGTCCCGCTACGCGTGGTCTCGGTGGCCGGTACGGACCCGACGCTCACGGACTTCGCTCTCGACGTGGGAGCATTCGCTCTCCGCTATTTCACCGACTACTTCGACATCCGGTACCCAGGTGACAAGGTCGACCTCATCGCCATCCCCGACTTCGCTTTCGGGGCCATGGAGAACCTCGGCTGCATCACGTTCCGCGAGGCCCTTCTCCTCGTCGATCCGAAGATGGCAACCCAGCCCGAGCTCCAGCGGGTCGCAGACGTGATCAACCACGAGCTCGCCCACATGTGGTTCGGCGACCTCGTCACCATGAAGTGGTGGAACGGACTCTGGCTCAACGAGGCGTTCGCTACGTTCATGGAGATGCGGTGCACCGATGCCTATCGGCCAGAGTGGCAACGCTGGGTCGACTTCGGGATCGGCCGCTCTGCGGCGTTCGACACCGACGCGTTGTCAGCGACCAGGCCCATCGAGTTCGAGGTGGTGAGTCCGGTAGACGCGGAGGGCATGTTCGACATTCTCACCTATGAGAAGGGCGCCGCTGTCGTTCGAATGCTCGAACAACACGTTGGGGAGTCGATGTTCCGTGCCGGCATTCGCCGCTACATGCGCCAGCACGCCTACGGCAACGCCGAGACCACCGACCTCTGGGACGCCATCGAGGCGGAGACGGCCACGATGCCAAACGCCGTGCCCGCCCGCCAGATCATGGACTCGTGGATCTTCCAGGGCGGGTTCCCACTCGTGTCGGTCGAACTCGCACCAAACGGCTCGACCCTCACGATCGGTCAGGAACGGTTCGGCTACGCGGGAGCCGATTCGGCCGATGATCAGCAATGGATGATCCCGCTGCGCTACCGCTGGAAGCCCGTCGGCGGCGAACCCATCACCGAGAAGCTCCTGCTCACCGGCGACGGCATCGAGATCGAACTCCCGCACAAGGCCGAATGGGTCGTTGCCAACGCGGAGGGGGCGAGTTTCGTCCGGGTGGCCTACCCACCAGAGTCACTCGACGGCCTCGCCGAGGTCGCCCTGGAGCAGTTGTCAGCCGTCGAACGATACGCCCTCGTCGACGATGCGTGGGCCGCCGTGCTCGCCGACGCCATGACAGCGGCGACCTTCCTCGGCCTCCTCGAGATGCTCACCGCCGAACACGATCGGTCGGTGTGGGGTCGCATGATCCAAGGATTCCAGTCGCTCGACCGGCTGCTCGGCGAAGAGGCCAGAGTCGCGTACCGAGCGGTCGTGCACGACGCCCTCGTACCCGCACTGGCCGGGCTCACCCTCTCTCCTCAGCCCGAGGACGATGACCTCGCCAGGCAGCTCAGAGGAGACCTGATCCGGGCGATGGGCACCACGGCGAACGATCATGAGATCCAGGAGGAAGCAAAGCGAACCTTGGCCGAGGCTCGCCGTGACCCCGAACTGGTCGAGGCCTCGATCGCAGCAGCGGCCACCGATGTCGTCGCATCGATCGGCGACGAGGCCGACTTCGAGGACTTCCTCGAAACGTTCCGCGCCTCCGAGAATCCCCAGGAACAGCTCCGGTTCCTGTACGCCACGGCCGACTTTCCCGACCCGGCCCTGCATGACCGCGTGTACGCCATGATCCAGAACGGCGAGATCCGATCCCAGAACGCTCATTTTTGGCTTCGTCGCTCACTGGGCCGCCCCGTCGTCGGCCGCCAGACCTGGGGGTTCATCCGCGATCACTGGGACGAGCTCGTCGAGCTGCTTGCGAGCTCCGCCGTCGTGCGCATGATCGACACGCTCTCCCGCCTCAACGAGCCGGGTGACGTCGAGGCCACGAGTGCGTTCTTCGACGATCACCCGGTGCCGCAGGGGGCCAAGACGCTTGCGCAGATCCTCGAGCGTCAGCGGGTCTGTGCCGCACTGCACGAGCGGGAAGCCCAACGCTTCCGCTCGATCATCGCCGGCTGACGGTGCCACTCCCCCACATTCCTTTCCCAGCCTCCCCGCTCACGGTGTGGGCAGTCGAGCCGACGGTCGCGCAATTGGCCTGGGGCAGCCTTCCACCTGGTCAGGTCTCGGTGGCAGCGACGCATGAGGGCACGACCGTCGTATCGCTGAAGTTCGAGCATCCAGGTGGTCCGGGCACGGTCGACGTCGGCCCGCTGCGTCCCGGCACCGACCACCGCTTCGTCGTCCAGTTCGAAGACCGAAGGCTCGAACTCGCCGCAACCACGCCAATCCCGCCACCCGGCCCCGAGCTGTTCCGGTTCGCCACCATCTCGGATCTGCATCTCGGGTCCGACCACTTCGGGTTCCTGAAGCAGATGGTGGACACCGCCGATGATCCTGTGCCGTTCGCCGTCCGTTCGGCTCGAGGCGCGATCGATGAGGCAACGGCGTGGGGCGCCCGACATCTGATCATCAAGGGTGACGCCGCCCACCACTCGACCAACGACGACTTCGCTGCGGTCGGCGAACTGGTGGACCGTTCGCCAGACCTTCCCATGTCGATGGTCCCGGGAAACCACGACACCGACCAGCGCGAATGTCCGCTGCCGGCATCGGTCGGGCGCCGGCGCCTGGCATACGAGCGTTCGGTCAGCCACATCGACCTTCCCGGCATCCGTATCGTCCTCGGCGACACCACGATTCTCGGCCACGGCATCGGCACGTTGGACCGCATAGGCGACGGCCTGATCGAGACCGCAGCAGCAGCCGACAGAGGCGTGTTCATCGCGGTCCATCAGCAACTCCAGCAGCGCGACCCTGTCCGGTATTGGCCGCCGGGAATCGCCGACCGCGAGGCGAGCCCGTTCCTCGATCGCCTTGCTGCGGTACGACCGGACGCAGTCGTCAGTTCTGGGCACACCCACCGCAACCGGGCACGTCGCCACGCCGGCGTGCTGATCACCGAGGTCGCTGCGACCCATCACTGGCCGGGGGTGTGGGCGGGTTACGTCGTTCACGAGGGCGGCATTCGCCAGGTCGTACGGCGCATCGGGTCGTCCGATGTGATCGCATGGCACGAGTACTCGAAGAACGCGGTGCTGTCGGTCTGGCAGCACTATGCACCCGGGAGGCTGCACCACCGCTGCGTGCAGCAGACCTGGACTGCATGACACGGACTGCGGGAGCCGGACCGGTCCCTACTGTTGCGTGACGATGTCGAACGAAATCTCCACGGCCGGGATCGTTCCTCGATTCTCCAACCAGTGTGTGGTGCTCTTGTCCTCTGGCCAGCCCACTCCCGGCCCATACTCCTTTGCCACGCCATCTCGGTGATCCGTGATCGTTCCTTGCAGGACGTACACCATCCCGGGCCGACCCTTGTGATCGTGAAGCGGGCCGAAGGCGCCCCCAGGCTCGATGGTCACCATGCGCAGTCTCAATTGGCGCCCCGCCATACCGTCGAGTTCCTGGCCGAGATCAAGAACTGACAGCACATCCACGGTGATCCCCTTCGTCTCGGGCACCGAGTTTTCCCAGTTCATCATCGTCTCACTTCCGTGCCTAGAGGGGCCGGCAAGGAGCGGCCGGCCCGCTGATGCATTTCAGTGAAGCATCACGACGCACCTGGGCGAATGACGCTCCGGGGTCATCTTCATCGCTCGAGCGCGACCCACGCTTCGGCCAGGCGATGGATGCCTTCGCGCAGTTGCGACTCGGGACGGTCGAAACAGAGGCGGATGAACCGGGCACCGTCGCCATCGACCACCGCAGCCGATCCGGTTGCGATCGTGACCCCGTGACGGATGGCCTGCTGGCTCAGCGCCTCGGCCCGGGGCGAGGGGAGCTCGACCCACAACGACAGCCCACCCTCGGGGACCACGGGCTGCCACGACGGCAGTTCCTCGGCCAGCAGGTCCATGGCAAGGCGCGCCCGCGAGGCGAGGGTCGGTTGTCGGATGGCGACGACGTCATCGAACTTCGTCAACACGCCGGCTGCGATCACCTGCGATGGCACCGAACTGCCGAGATCGTCCGTCAACCGTGCCCTGAGCAGCCGCTCGACCATCGACTCGGGGGCTCGAAGCCAGCCGATCCGCAATCCGCCCCAGCCCAGCTTCGAGATGCTGCCGATGACGAGCACGGATGCGCCACTCGTCCGTGACGCCAACGGACGGACACTGCACTGGTCGAACCGCAGGTCGGCAAGGACGAGATCCTCCAAGACCGTCAGCTCGAGCTCGTCGACGGCTGCGGCGAGGTCCTCCAGTTCCCAATCGGCGGCGGCGAACCCTGTCGGATTGTGCACGCCGGTCTGGAGGTACGCGATCGAGACGTCGTTGGCAGCCACCAGCCGGCGAAGTCCGGCGACATCGATCCGACCCTCCCGGCGGGAAAGTGGGATCGGTCGGAGCCGCCTGCTGGCCAACAGATCGAGCATGCCGGGATACGTCGGGTCGTCGACGATCACGGCATCACCTGGTTTCGCCAGCAGCGTCAGCGCCAGCGCAAGGGCATGCTGCGCACCGTTGGTGATGACGATCTGGTCGACCGTCGAGGCGAGACCTTGGGTCGTGAACCGCTCGGCGACGGCATGTCGGAGTGCCGGCAAACCCTCGGGGCTGTACCCGTGCCGGGGACCGGAGCGCAGCAAGGCTTCGAGGTCGACGTCAACCGAGGGTAGGGCGCGGGCGTCGGCCGGCGTCGACGCTGCGAGGTCGATCCCGCGTTTGGCACCGAGGATCCCCGGCAAAGCGGTTGCGCCCGGGGCGGTGGCGGTGGCCGGGGGACCCGTCACGCTCGTACCGCTCCCCTGTCGGGACTCGAGGGTCCCCTCGGCCTTCAGGACCGACAGCGCTGCGGTGACCGTCGAGCGGCTGACAGACAGGTCACGGGCCAACGCTCGCTCGGCCGGCAGGACACTTCCAGCCGGCAACACACCGGTCTCGATGATCTGGCGGAGTGAGTCGGCGAGCCGGACCTGGAGCGAGGCGCCGGGCCCGGCCGTCCAGTCGCCCAGCATCGAGAGCAGTGCGTGACTTCCGATGCGGGCCATCCCCCACCATCACACAACTGGCCCGGCGACTCCAGGCCAATTCGGTGGAAGTGGATCGAGACCCCGGTCGGTCGAACTGGCCGGCTCGTTCAGTGGAGCGGGAGATCGAAGGTGACTCGTCCGCCCGGTCCGGGGGACACTTCCACGGTCCCGCCGTGAGCGCTGATCAGGGTCTGTGCGATGGCGAGTCCGAGGCCGGCACCGCCTTGCCGCGAGCGTGCCGAGTCAGCCTGCGAGAAACGCTCGAGTGCTCGCGGCACGAACTCGGGGTCGAATCCGGGACCATCATCGCGCACGTCGACCACGACCCGACCCTCGCCGCTGTTTGATCGCGCGACCACTCGCACCTGTGCGCCGTCAGGCGAATGGCGCACCGCGTTGTCGAGCAGGTTGCGCAGGACCCGACCGAGCGCGTGATCATCGCCCTCCACGGGGATGGCTTCGCTCAGTTCAGCCACAAGGACGATCCCGCGTTCGGCGGCGGTGGGTCCGATCGCCTCGAGCGCCTCGTCGATCAACTCTGCGAGGTCGAGGGCTTCGGCTTGCAGAGCAAGGCTTCCGCTGTCCGCTCTGGCCAGCAGGAACAGATCCTCGACCAATCGCTCCAGCGCCAGAATGTTGTGACGCATCGAGCGGAGATGGGTCGGACCGTCGGCGACGCCGTCTTCCAGCGCGTCCACCGAGGCCAGCAGCGATGCGAGCGGTGTCCGCAGATCGTGGGACAGTGCGCTCACAACGGCGCCTCGTTCGTCGTCGGCGGCCACTCGTTCGGCCTCCGCTCGTTGCAGCGAGTTGCCGAGGGCATCGACTCTGGCTGCAAGTTCGCCGACTTCGTCGCTCCGCTCGATCCCGGTACGGACCGACCGGTCCCCCGCGCTGATCGAACCGATGGTTTCCGAGATCGCCTCGAGATCGCGAGCGAGCGGACGGGACAGCCGCCAACCGACGATGATCGCAGCGAGACCAGTGATGGTCGCGACGAGCACGACATAGCCGATGTCGTTGCCGGACAACGTCATCGCGCCACTGCCCACAAGGCTGCCTACGACAGCGAGCACCGGCCCGATCACGGCGAGCGCAGGCACGGCCAGACGGATCGGCAGGCGCTGGAAGAGCAGCGGCAGGAACGAGGCGGCCGCGATCCCGATGGCCACCGTCAGCACGATGAAGAGCCCGATCGAGGCCGGCTCGTCCATCATCTCGGCGCCGATCACCAGAGCGCAGATGCTGGTCACGGATCGAACCGGTAACCGACGCCGTACACGGTCACGAAGTGAGTCGGAGCGCTGGGATCGGCCTCGAACTTGCGTCGCAGGCGACGGACGTGGACCGTGACCGTGCCGGGGTCCTGCCAATCCGGGTTGGAGCCCCAGACATCTCGCAGGAGATCGGCGCGGCTGTGGACTTCGCCAGGCGTCGACGCCAGCCGGACCAACAGATCGAACTCCTTCGGCGGAAGCTCGACCGGCTCGCCGTTCTGCACGACACGACGTCCGACGACATCGATCTCGAGGCCGGCGATGCTGATCTGCTCGGGGGCAGACGAGCCCGTTCGACGGAGGACGGCGCGCACACGGGCCAGGACCTCGCGTGGCGACGCCGGCTTCGCCACATAGTCGTCGGCGCCCAGTTCGAGCCCGACCACGCGCTCGGACTCCTGACCCCGTGCGCTCAACACGATGACCGGTACGTGATCGCCTCCGCTGCGGAGGCGCCGCAACACTGTCAGCCCGTCGACCTCGGGAAGCATCAGATCCAGCACGACCAGGTCGGGGCGTTTCCGAGCGATCTCTGCGAGTGCCTCGGTGCCCGTTGCAGCAGTCCGCACGGTGAAGCCTTCACCCTCGAGATAGCTGGCGACCACCTGGCGAACCTGCGGCTCGTCGTCGACGACCAGAATGTCCGGGATGGTGGCCATGGTCGCGATCGTACGTGCGTCGGCTGCGGAGGAGGTCATGCCGCATCGAACCACAACGACGACGACGCCACTCCTTCGGGTCGCCGAGTTCAGAAGTTCTTCAGATCCAGGAGACGCGGCGACGACAGCAGCAGCGGTAGGGCCACCAGCTTCGTATCGAGGCTGACCTGCCGATCGACGAGCCAGCGGTTCACCTCGCCGATCGCGATTTCGTCGACCTCCACCACCTCACCGTCGACCGGGACAACGGCCGCGTCGGTCACCGCCAGATACGCCCGGCCGAGGATGTGACCGTCGTCGGCGTCGTAGCGGACAGGACCGAGGATCTCGAGCGGGACTCCGGCGATCCCGGCTTCCTCGGCCAGTTCGCGCTCGGCCGCAAGCTGCCAGTCTTCGCCTGCGCCACAGATCCCTCCGAAGGCACCGTCCCACCAACCGGGATAGATCGACTTCCAGTCAGCACGCCGATGGACGACCAGATACCCGGACGGTCGAACAACGAACACGTACGTACAGCGGTGTCGGAGGGCGCTCAGCCGCATCTCACCGCGCGTCACGACCTCGACGACGTTCCCGTCGAGGTCGACATGGTCGACCAGTTCGTCGACGGGTTCCGAACCGCTCATCTCATTCCGGCGGCGGGGCGAGAGTCTCCCGAGCCTCGTCGGCGGTTGCTCCTCGGCCGATCAGCTGACGGGACTGTATGGCTTGGCGTGGCCGGTTCCAGGCGAGGGCGCCGACGAGCAGATCATCGTCATCGAGGAAGATCTGGACGACGCGTTGCTCCTCGAACGACCCCTGCACGATCTCGGATCGCCCGGTCGGAATGCCGGCGAGCTGGATCTTGCTGTCGTACTGGTCGCTCCAGAACCATGGCACCGGCGTGTACGGCTCGATGTCGTCGCCGCTTGCCCACGCCATCAGACGGCGAGCGACATACCCGCCCTGCTCGACGGCATTGTCCCATTGCTCGACCCGGGTGAGCGGTGCTTCGTCCGCTCCGAATCGCTGGTTCGGCCAGCGGGCCACGTCACCCGCTGCAACGATCCCGGGGGCGGCGAGACACGTTGCATCACAGACGATGCCGTTGTCGATGATCAGTCCGGAACCGATGAGCCAATCCGTCGATGGCGCAACACCGATGCCGACGACAACGACGTCAGCGTCGAGCCGAGTGCCATCGTCGAGATCGACACCGACGACGCGCCCGTCCGAGCCGACGATCGACGCTCCTGTTCCGAGGTGGACATCCACTCCGTGTGAGCGGTGCAGCTCGGCGATCTGCTCGCCTGCCTCGGCCGGCAGCACACGCGAGAGCGGCGTGGCTGCCGCTTCGACGATGGACACCTCGAGGCCGCGTTCGCGCGCCGTTGCCGCAACTTCGGCCCCGATGAAACCACACCCGATCACGACGACCCGAGACGGCCCAGCTTCGAAGTCGGCTCTCAAGGCGGTTGCGTCATCGAGTGTCCGCAACACGTGCACCCCATCGAGTTCGACGCCGGGAATCAGACGAGGGGATGCGCCGGTCGCGATCACCAGCCCGTCATAGGACACCGACGACCCGTCGGCGAGCGTCACAGTTCGGTTCTCGAGCGACACCCCGGTCGCAGCCACACCAAGTCTCCATGTGACGCCGAGAGCATCAGGGTCAGCGGCTGCTCGCAGTCGCAGTTTCGACTCGTCCCATTCGCCGGCCAAATAGTGTTTCGAGAGCGGTGGGCGATCGTAGGGAAGGTGCGGCTCAGCCCCGACCAACGTGACCGAGAGTCGTTCGTCGGCTCGACGAAACGTCTGCGCAGCCTGAAGGCCGGCCAACGACGCGCCAACGATGACGACGTGCTCCATGGCGATGTGCTCCGGTTCAGTCGTCTGTGAGGGTGATGGCCTGCTTCGGGCAGCGATCGGCTGCTTCACGGACCTTGCCCCACAGCTCCTCCGGCGGCGACTCGTTCAACACGTACAGGAAGTCGTCATCGCGAACCTCGAACACCGTGGGGGCGATGTCCATGCAGATGGCGTTGCTTTCACAAAGGTCGAAATCGACAGAGATCTTCATAGCGACGAGTCTGCCACAGTCACTGGTGACGATGGGCTCAGAACCGGGTGTAACCGCCGTCCATGATGATCTCGTCGCCGGTGTGGTACACCTGCGTCGGATCAGCGAGGAAGGCTCCGACACGACGGAAATCGTCTGGCTTTCCCCAGCGCCGGATGGGCGTTCTGCTCGTCGTCGAGGCCAGGAACTTCTCGTTCTCCCGCCCGGTTTCGGTCATCTCGGTCTCGGTCCAACCTGGCACGATCGTGTTGGCTCGAATGCCGTAGCGCGCAAGCTCGACCGCGAGCCCTCGAATGATTGCCATCGCCGCCGCCTTGCTCGACGCATACGGCTGGGACCGGGGAGCTCCGTGGATCGCCGACACCGACGACACAGCCACGAGTGACCCGCCCTCGCCGCGCTCGACCATGTGCCTGGCCCCTTCTCGCAGCGTGATGAAGAGCCCGTCCAAATTCACCGCCAGGACGCGACGCCAGTCGTCGAGCGTCTGGTCGACGAAGGCTCGACCGTTTCCGGACACTCCCGCGTTGGCGAACACCGAATCGACGTGGCCCATCTCGGCAACGGCTGACCGAAACGACTCGATGACTTGTTCCTCGTCGCTGACATCGACTTGCTGAGCCAGGACCTTCGCGCCGGAGGACTCGAGACCGGCAGCCGCCGCATCGAGCTTCGTCTGATTCGTTCCCCAGATGACGATGGCCGCACCTTCGGCGGCACATCCCTCGGCAATTCCGAGTCCGATACCCCCGTTGCCACCGGTCACCAGCACCACACGATCGTCGAGAAATCCCATGGATCGCAACAGTACGTTGCTCAGGCGGCGGCAGCGAGTTCGAGCACTTCGCTCTCGTCGAACCGTCCGACCCAACCCTGGATCGGATTGCCGGTTGCGTCGACGAGGATGGCGGTCGGTTGTCCCCGGACGCCGTAGTACTCCCACGAGGTGAAGCTCTCGTCCCAGATCATCAGGATCGACGTGGTCCCCGTGGTCTCACGAAACTCCTCGGCGAAACTGAAGGAGTCCTGGGCACCCATTCCGACGACCCGGATCTCGTCTGGGTGGTTTCGAGCGAACTGCTCGACTGCCGGGCCCTCGGCCCGACAGGTGCTTCAATGAGGAGCCCAGAACCAGAGGAGCGTCGGCTTGTCGAAACCTCCGAGTGCGGCAGCGAGGTTCACGGTCGATCCGTCGGCGATGTCGAGAACGTCGATGTCGGGGAAGAGGTTCACCACATCGAGGGCTGCGGCTTCGTCGGCCGGCTCGTCGTTCTGCGTGCCGTCGCCCTCGGACGTGCTGGCCGTCGTTCCATCGGCACCGGATGCCGAGGCCTCGGGTGCAAGTGTGAGACTCGGAGCTGCGTCGTCGCCGGCGCCGCAGGCCGCAGCTCCCAGCGAGAGGGCCACGATCACCGCCAGGGAGCGTCGTCTTTTCGAGACGGAGGAGGACATGTGACCTGCTAACCACGATCGGGCGCCGACCATTCCCCGGGATCCGCTGAACAACTCATGAACGGGGGAAGCACACCGACCAGTGCATTGTTGACTCTGCTCATGCCTACCGACTCCAACGCTGCGACCCCGACTGCCCTGTCGCTCGGCCGAGGCGCGCTGTCCGGGTTGCTCGCCGGCGCCGTGGCACTCGCTACGGGCGAACTGATTGCCGGCTGGCTCGCCCCTACCCCCTCGCTGGTCACCGCCGTCGCCAACCGTGTCATCGAGGAATCGCCGACCTGGCTGACCGAGTTCGGCAAGCGCACATTCGGAACGAATCAGAAGACGGCGCTCGTCATCGGCACGATCGTGCTCGCCGCCGCGTTCGCTGCAGCACTCGGCATCGCCTCCCGACGACGCCCAGGCATCGGGGCCGCCGGCATCACTGCCTTCGGATTCCTTGGCATGGTCTCGATCGGGGCCGATCCCCAGGGGAGCCTCCCCGCCGGTGGCATCATCGCTGGCGGCGCAGTACTCGCCGGCATCGTGACACTCGCGTTCCTCCTCGCCTCGAACCCAGCCGACTCGAGGTCCACAGCCACTTCCACCGTCGCAGCGTCGAGTGCGCCGACCCGACGCCGTCGTTCATTCCTCCAGTTGGCGGGCGGCGCAGGTGTGCTGGCGCTCGCCGGCAGCATTGCCGGTCGAGGGCTCCGGAACCGATCCTCTGCCGAGGAGGCCCGGGCTGCTCTCGACGTGACGACCACTGCCGATTCAACGGTGGCCGCTGACGTGGCAAGCGTCGCCTCGGGTGAGGTCGCGTCGACACCCGGCATCACTCCGATCGTCATCCCGAACAGCGACTTCTACCGGATCGACACCGCCATCGTCGTGCCCCAGGTCAACCCGGCCAACTGGGAACTCACGATCGACGGCTTGGTCGATCAGCCGGTCACGCTGACGTTCGATGACCTCGTCGAGCGGGCGTCCCTAGTCGAACCCGTGACCCTCTCGTGCGTCTCGAACGACGTGGGTGGCGGCCTGGTCGGCAACGCCATCTGGCGAGGGGTTCCCCTCACCGATCTCCTGGATGAAGCCGGCGTGCAGCCCGAAGCGACCCAGATCGCCAGCCGTTCCGTCGACGGGTGGACCTGCGGTTTCCCCACCGACCTCGCCTACGACGGTCGGACGGCGATGGTCGCCATCGCCATGAACGACGAGGCCCTCCCGCTCGAGCACGGGTTCCCCGCTCGCCTCGTCGTGAGCGGGCTGTACGGCTATGTCTCGGCCACGAAGTGGCTCGAGCGCATCACGCTGACGACCCTCGAGGACTTCGACGGCTACTGGGTCCCCCGCGGCTGGGACAAGGACGGTCCGGTCAAGACACAGTCGCGCATAGATACACCACGCCGGGGGGAACAAGTGGAGCGCGATGTCGAGCGCTCGATCGCCGGCGTGACGTGGGCCCCGAACATCGGCATCCGGCGGGTCGAAGTGCAGGTCGACGACGGACCATGGCTCGAAGCAGAGCTCGGTGAGTCGCTCGGTATCAACGCTTGGCGACAGTGGCGACTTCGCTGGACTCCGACCAACGAGAACCATCAAATCCGTGTTCGGGCCACCGACGAGACCGGAGAAACACAAACTGAGGTACGGAGTGGCGGCTACTCCGGCCCCAACGGTGCCACCGGGTGGCACACGATCGAGGTGAGGACCTAGCTAGGGCAGGTAGGGGCGGGGATCGACGGGCGATCCGTTCACTCGCACCTCGAAATGCAGGTGTGGTCCGGTGGACGCCCCGGTCGATCCGACCCACCCGACGATGTCGCCCCGACCGACCTGTTGCCCGGTGCTGACGTTCAGCTGTGATTGGTGGGCGTAGAGCGTCGTGATGCCGCCGCCGTGGGAGATGACCACTGCATTGCCGTAGCCGCCCCGCCAACCAGCGGACAGCACAGTGCCGGCCTTCGCTGCGGCAATCGGGGTTCCCGACCCACCCGAGACATCGAGCCCGGTGTGAAGCCGCCTGGTGCCGTAGATGGGATGAACCCGGTAGCCGTAGCCGCTGCTGACGCCACCACTGATCGGCCACTGGAATCCGCTCACTGATGACGAGCCTGGCGCCGGCGCTGTCGAGCCTCCGCCGGAGGCTGCGGCGGAGGCTGCTTCCTGTTCCCGGATGAACTGGGTCAGGTCGGCGTCGGCGGCAGCGAGCTCGTCGACCTTGGCCTGCCACTCGCCAATGCGCCGTTCGAGCTCGGCCTTGAGTTCTTCCTGAACGGCCTGCTCCGCTTCGAGAACGACGAGGTCCTCGGCGAGGGCGACCTCGAGCGACTCCGCTTCGACGAGCGAGGCGGCGGCGTCTGCGGCGGCAAGCTCGCGGTCCTCGTGCACGATCCGGAGATCTTCGAGAAGATCGGCGGTGTCACCGTTCGCCTTGTCGAGCAACGAGCTCTGGCGAAGCGCTTCGACGATGTCCTCTGACCCGAACATGGCGACCGACTGCTCGCCGCCGCTCACGTACCCGGCGACGGCGATGGAGGCCAGTTCCTCGAGAAGGCCGTCCTCGGCTTCATCGGCCTCGACGATGGCCGCTTCAGCAGTCGCGACCTGCGCCCTCGCGTCGTCGAGTTGACGCTGGGCTTCGTCGATCTCGGCCTGGTAGGCGTTCACAGACGAGGTGATGGCCACGAGGGCGGCGTACACCGCTTCGTCGTCGGCTTCAGCTGCATCGAGCTCACGAGCGGCGTCAGCTTTCTCCTCGCGCACCTGTTCGCGTTCGGCCCGCGCGTCTGATGCGGACTGCTGGCTGCCGACCGGAGGCTGCAGCAAGCCGAGCACGGCTGCAAGGACGACGAACGGGAGGAGGAGGCGACGCATGGTGAGTTGGCCACGGCGTCGGACCGCCGGGCGACACATGATCGTAACCTCTCCTCTTGCCGAACACATGCCATACCAGGTCGATGGGCGACGCTGCTCTTCGGCTAGTTTGACTCGGTGCACGAGTTCCTCGAGGCGATCGAACCGATGGCGCGAGCCACCGGCGGCAAGATCGTTCCGCCTGAGGCGCTGATCGACGGCGATCTCGCGCTCCGTTGGGACGGCCAAATCGTCGGCGGGTTCCGCGCTCCGGGTCTTCATGGCGCGCTCGACCGCCTCATCGCCCAGGTCGAACGCGAGCTGGGCATGGCCATCACGACGCTCGACCGCGCCGGAAAGCAGGACGTGGTGAGACGGCTCGACGAGCTCGGTGCCTTCACCTTGCGCAAGGCCGTCGAGGACATCGCCGAACGTCTCGAAGTCAGCCGCTTCACGGTCTACAACTACTTGAATGGCCTGCACTGACCGTCAACCCATGACCGACCGTTGACTCTTCGGCCAGCAGGAATAGTCTCGACGGGTGCCCCCAACCGAAGCTGAACGCGAAATTCTGGACTGGCCGACCTACGGGACTGCCATCCGTTCCCTGGCGAAGATGATCGCCGACGACGACTACAAGCCTGACATGATCCTGGCGATCGCTCGTGGTGGACTCTTTGCCGCCGGCTCGCTTGGTTACGCGCTGTCGGTGAAGAACCTCTACGTGATGAACCTCGAGTTCTACTCGGGGGTCGATGTCCACCTCGATGTCCCGATCATGTTGCCGCCCTACATGGACAAGGTTGATCTCAGAGGGGCCAAGATCCTGGTGGCCGACGATGTAGCCGACACCGGCCACACGCTCAAGGCTGTCCACGAGTTCTGCCAGGACGTCGTTGCCGAATCCCGAACCGCTGTGCTTTACCAGAAGTCCCACTCGCTCGTGACGTGCGATTACGTGTGGAAGCACACCGATCAGTGGATCAACTTCCCCTGGTCGAGTGAGCCTCCGCTCGCCGAGGGCAGCACCGGAAACGTCGTCCTCGACGCCTGATCACGCCATGGCGGCAGGACCCCGCTGCAGGACGATGGCACACTGCAGGACGATGCCACACCGCAGGATTTCGCCCATTGTGAACGGTCCGATCGTCAGAGAGACTCTCGCGTCCCCCCGGACTTTCGCGTCCCCCTGTCCCTTTCGCCGTGGAGTGCGCCCGTGAAGCGATTGATGTTCCTCCTCCTCGCAGCACTCGCTGCGCTGTTCGCCATCCTCGTCGCGGCTGACGCCATCAACCTCCAGACCGACCGCACCGACCGCTGGGCCATGATCCTCGGGTTCGCCGGCGTGGCATTCTTCGTCGGCCTCGCCAGCGCCGACAGCTCGTCGACCGACACCGACACCGACCCCGCCACGGCACCTCGACGGTCCACCCGCCCCGCGCCGAAGACAGCATCCGCTGGTTCGACATCGGCATCGCCTCGACCGATTGGGCCTGGAAACCGGCGGGCGATGGCGGGCGGCGTCGACGATCCCCCTCCCCCGCCGATCGGTGCACCGTTCGCCGAGTACGTCGACTTGGTTCCCGCCGGCGAACCGACAGCGGCAATCGACCTGGTCGCACTCGAGACCGAGCCCGGACACGCCACCGAGGACGATCCCGAGGTCCCCGAAGTGTCAGACGACGAGCAGATCAACGAGATCACCGCACTTGTCCAGCAGGCAGCGTATGACGAAGCCGACTTCTCTTTCGATCGAGTCGATACGTCCCTCCCCGACGACGAGGTCGCTGCTTCCCCTGGAGCCGAGATCGACCTGAGCGAAACCGAACGGGCTGTCGAACGAACTGCGGAGACGGCCGAACCGCTGGCCCGGTTGGACCTCCGCCTCGCCGACTACGACGACGAGGCACTACGACGAGTCGTCAAAGAGAGCGAAGGACTCGTGATCGCCGAAATGGTGAGAACCGGCCAACTGACCTCTGCCGGCGAGCTGACGGAGCGCGACATCGCGTCGATGGTCTTCCTCTCGTACACGAGTGAAGAGATGCTGGCCGAGCTCAGGCTTCGCAAGGAGCTGGACGACAGCGTCCGGGATCAACCGGGTGAGGATGCGTTGACCGAGAGAGCCTTGGCACCACTCAAGAACATGGAGTGAAGCCGCTGCGGTTCGCCGACCACTTCGATGTCGGGGAGCCGGGTGAGCAACTCTCGCAGCATGGTCTTGATCGAGAGTCGACCGATCCGGGCCCCGAGGCAGAAGTGGGTACCGACACCGAAAGCCAGGTGCTGATTGGGCTGCCGGGTGAGATCGAACTCGTCCGGTCGATCGAACACGGATTCGTCACGGTTTGCCGAGGGGTACCACAACACGACCTTCTCGCCGGCGCGAATCAGCGCGCCCCCGATCTCGATGTCACGCGTTGCGGTACGACGGAAGTGCAGAACCGGATTGGTGACTCGAAGCATTTCTTCCACGAACGGCGCCAGATTGTTCTCGAGATCGGAGATGAGGAGCCTTCGCTGGTCTGGGTGAGCCGAGAGCATCTCCATGGCGCCGGTGAGCGAACTCCTCGTGGTCTCGTTTCCGGCGATCAGCAGGAGGAACCACAGGATCACGATCGTCTGCTCTTCGAGGGGCTTCCCGTCGATCTCGGCTGCGACGACATGTGAGATGAGGTCGTCAGCGGGATTCGCCCGCTTGGCCTCGGTGATCGTGCGGGCGTACTCGAAGATCTCGTCCTTCGCCCGGAGAAAGTCGTGGATCGTGCCACCGAAGTCCGGGTCGTGGTTACCGATGATCTGGTTGCTCCAGTCGAAGAAGAGGCCCCGATCCTCCTCCGCGACACCGAGGAGATGGGCCAGCACGAGAAGCGGCAACTCGGCTGCGATTTCCGTGACGAAATCGAACGAGAGCGTGTCCCCGGCCTTCGAGGTTCCGATGACATCGTCGATGACTCTGGTGGCAAAGCGTTCGATGGACGGGGCGAGTTCGCGCACCATCCGTGGGCTGAAGGGCTCGCGAATGGCTTGTCGCAGAGCTGTGTGCTCTGGCGGGTCCATTCCCATGAGGTTCAAACGCGTCTCGTCGAGGACAGCTCCGGAGATGTCGGCGGAGGTGAACCCACCGAGGTAGGACGAGAAGAGCTCCGGGTGACAGGAGGCGTAGTGGATGTCTGCATGACGGGTGAGGCACCAGAATCCGGGTCCCACCTTCCCGCCGGGGCGGCGAGGCCGCTCCTCGTGGAATGCGACCGGCGCATGCTCTCGCAGCGCCTTGAATGCGTCGTAGGGAATGCCACGTCCGAACACCGCTGGATCGAACAGGTCGACGTCGATGACGTCGGCGGCGAGCGGTCGCACCCCCGAACCTACATGCGAGGACGGCGCCGCCGCCAGCGTGCCGTCATCCAGACTCAGGCTGCGCCGAGCTCCAGATGATCGAACGCAGCATCCACCTGGAGTGCGAGCTGCACCTGGTCGAGCATGTCGGCGAACGCAGGAGCCGGGACAAGGGTGACGCCGCTGATGTCGCTGAGCATCTCGGTCACCACATGGCGAACCGACGACCGGACGGCGGCGTTGTAGCAATCGAGCAGCCAATCGACGCAGTGCGCCTGCGAGAGGTAGTCACTGCCGGCGGAGGCCGTACGAGCGTCGACCACGCAGCCCGCGACCGTCGGGGCATCGGGAGGTGTGAACAGGGTCATGGCGTGCTCCTTTCGAGCCTTTCATGGATGGTGTGGTTCGATCATCGCTGCTCATCGGGTTGTCGGCAGGGGGGATTTCCCCGTTGATGTGGCTCGGTGTCGGGGGTTCTCGGGACCATTGCCCCTGGCCCTCCTCTCACCAACGGCAGGATCGTCTGGACAGACGATCCTGCGGTCGTCAGAGGTTCGAGAGGAGACTCACGATGGTTCAGAATCGCACGGCGCCCCGATGCTTCGGGGCTCGAGGAATCAGCGCCGGCTGTCCACCGACATCGGCCTCGATCGACCACGCCGACATCGCCGCGATCGCCCGCGCCCTCGCTCACCCGGCGCGGGTTGCCATCATCGAACGGTTCGCCGATGGTCATCCCAAGCTGACCAAGGAGCTCGTGGCTCCGTCTGGGCTGGCTCCATCGACCATGTCGGAGCACCTCCGCATCCTTCGAGACGCCGGGCTCGTCGTCACCCGCCACGACGGACCCGGAGTCTGGTACTGCCTTCGCGGTGACCGGCTTGCCGCCTTCGCTCGATCGATCGACCACCTCTGCGAACAAACCGCTCCTCGAACGAGACTCGATCCTCAGACAAGGACCAAAGACTCTCACGTTGTTCGTCGAATGGCGTAATAATCACTCGTAGAGATTGTGAACAGATTCACAATCACAACGAGAGAAGGACAGGACAATGAGGAGCCGACTCGCAAAGCTGGGTATTGCGCTACTTGTGGTAGGTATGGGTTTCGTGATCGGAGGCGGAGTCGCCTACACGCGAGTGCAAGATGGCTACGACTCACTCCATGCGTTCAGCGCAGCGCAAAACGTGGAGCTCTCCTACAACGAAGACGGACAGCTCACCGATCGAGGTACGACCGAGGGTGCTGATGCCATCATGGCCCTGCTTGAAGATGAGTGGAAGTACCCGGTCGTCGATGGTGACCTCGACCCGAACGATCCACTGGTCAACACCGGCACGGAGTACATGTACCAGATGGCGACCGTCGCTCACCACGTGCTCGCCGGTACCCAGACCATCGTTCTCGACGAAGACGTCGAGTACAACGGTGAGGTCTTCGCTGCAGGCAGCTACGACTTCGAGGTCGGCAACCGCTACTGGACCGACTTCGATCGGTCACACCCGCTCGAAGGCCCGGCTCGTGAGCTGGCCTGGACGGGAACCGTGCACGGCCTGGTCGGTGAACTCGGTGTCGGCACCGTCACCCACAGCGCACTGCAGATGGGCCTCGGACTCTCCGCCATCCTGGGCGGCCTGGGACTCACGTTCCTCATGACCGGCGCCGGCCTCATCTGGGCAACACAGGGCAAGGAACTCGAGGTCATCGACCTCGCCCCGGAGAAGCTGGTCGAGCCCCACAAGGACGAGCTCAAGGTCTGACCGACTCAGATCTGGAAGCGAACCTCGGTACGACCTCCCGGCAACGGGAGGTCGTACCGCGTCTGCGTCGACGGAGATGATTCGCCTGCACCCGCAAAACGAGGACCCCCGACTCGACCTGACGGTCGGGTCGGGGGTCTTCGACGGCGGACGTCTCGAAGGTCGATCGCGCTACACCGGGAGATGTACCGGGTACTCGAGCATGGCTCGAGTCGACTCGCTGAGAGACTGACTCACCTCGCATTCGGCGAGGGCCTCGAGGTACTCACGTCTGACTCTCGTCATGGCGTAGACCCCGATGGCAATCGTGGGGTATTCATCGAGGATCGTTCGGAACTGTTGCGGGTCGGCGACAGCGATCAAACCCGGTGCGAGAGCGTCGAAGGACGCACGGTGAAGAGCTGCGCCACCGTCGAGCAGCGGTACTGCTCCGAAGTGGGAACCGTCGTCGAGCACCGTGATGGGGACACCATCGATCGTCAAGCCGATCTGGGCATCGAGCACGATCACGAACCGCGTCGCTCGCTCACCTTGGCGACCCAGCGATTCGCCGATGGCGCACTCTCGAACCTCCAAGTGATTCACGAGGGTCGCCAGTTGGGATCCATCGAGCCCACGGAACAAGTCGTGAGAGGCCGAGAATGGCCCGGCCGCCGGATGGCGTGTCGGAAGGAGGCGCTGCCGCACAGCATCGGAATGGGCACGAAGACGTTGCCCCGGAGACCGGGAACCTCGTCGCCGCGGTCGGGTTTCGTGATGCTGCCGAGCCTCGGCCGACACGAGCAGGTCTGCCTCCCGCAGCTGCTGAACGGAAATGGGATCGGACGGATGCATGACGGGTCTCCTGGGATGGCGAAGGCGATGACCACACCAACGATCCGCTCGGTTCGGACATCCGTCTGCGCAGGATTGCCCTCAACCGATGTGAAGTTCGGCACGGGAGAGCAGCAGGGAACTGGCTCAGCGAGGGTCGATTGCGACCAGCGATCCGGCGCAGGATCGAAGGCTGGTCATGTCCAAGACCTGCAGCTGGAGTCGGCTCGTCGCAATGATCTCGTCGTGTCGCAGTTGGCCGAGCGCGCCGACCGCCGAGCGGTGCGAGACGCCGGCCCACGTCGCCAGCTCCCGTTGCGACACCGGCATGTCGACCACGACCATGCCGCTTTGCTGCGATCGAATGGATTCGAACGACGAATCCGAGGCGAGTTGGTACAGCCGCCTGGCAACGAGCGCGCTGGCATCACCGGACGAGATGGCAAGGGCCTGAAGCGCAACGGATCGCAGCTGTCCGGAGAGATTGGCCAAGAGCACGAAGGTCAGGTCCGGTCGTTCATGCATCACCTCGACAAAGCGGTCGCGGCTGATCGAGAGCACCGAAGCCTCGGTCATCGTGACCGCACTGACCAAACGCGGCCTGGTGTCGACGGCGCTGAGCTCGCCGACGACATCGCCCACACCACGAATCGCCAGCACTGCCTCCGCACCGTCCGCGGCCGTCTTGATCAGCTTGATCAGTCCGGAGACAACGAGGTAGACATCATCGGTCCGATCCCCCTCGTGGAACAGCCACGAGTGGCGTCGCAAGCGTCGTTGGACCGTTTCGGCCAACAGCGCCTGCTCAGTTCGCGGATCCATGGCGTCCATCATGCGGATGGCCATCGTCCGACACTACTTCGCCGACCTAGCGCCTGACCATGGGTTTACGACGTGTCATGGGGCACGCGGGCCGCTTGTTGGGTCAGGAACCTGGCAGCCGTGGGGTCATGCCGAGCCGAGCAACGGTGTCGGTGGCAAAGTCGAACTGGATGATCACGACCGGTTCGTCGCCCTCGACCCAAGAGTCGTGGCCCGGGTCGACGGCGATCACTGCGGGGGCCGTGTAGTCGAACCCGGTCCCGTCGACGTACTCGCCGACAAAGTGCCCGCGAGCCAGGAAACCAACGTGGGCGTGTTCACAAGACTCCGTCCCAACGAGTGGCTTCACGTGTGTCGACCATCGGCCTCCCGGCGCATAGACCAAGCGCTTGACGCGCCCGTTCCCGGCGGCACCCACATCGATCTTCATTCCAGCGAAGTCCCTCGACTCCGCTCCATCGATGGGCCCCAACATCGGATCGTTGTCCATGGCCGCGACGCTAGTTGCCGGCACCGATGACCGCCCGTGCAACTCGCATGCAGGGTGGGGCCACAACGAGGAGCGGGCCAGGGAGCCGCGAGATCGCGGAGACGTGCGATTCACCGATCAGCCGGCTGGTCGGTGAAACTCACTCATCGGTTCAGCTGGGATCGGGCCGGCCGTCCAGTGCGAGTGCCGCGTTGGTGTACCGGCCGTCGTCGGTGACCTCACGCCCGAACCATGTGGGTGGCTCGAACGCGTCGAGCGCCTCGGAGGAGCCGAACTCGACTTCGGCGAAGACGAGCCCGTCGAGGTCATCGCTGAACACGTCGAGTTCGATGACATCCTCGTCGAGCGGGATTCGGTGGCGGACCTTGGCCACGCGCCGCCCCTCGGTGTGAGGCCATGCGGCGTCGAACTGTTCGCGGTCGATCGCCCATTCGAGTTCGGTCCGCTCGGCACCACTGCCGGCCTTCACTGTGAGCGTGCATCTCTTCGGTCCGGCATCGCGCACTCGCACCGATACCTGCTCCCCGGCAACGAGGTACCCCTGGCGCATCACGGTGTGGTCGGACAGATCGATGCCTGCCGGGATGGCATCGATGAGGAACTTGCGCTCTCGTTCGATGGTGGACGTTGGCCCCGCCGGGGCGTCGTCTCTGGACGACGCGAGTGCCGCAATGCCTCCCGTTGGCAGTTCGGGTCCGGCACGTCTGGTGGATCGCCAGTAGGCAGTGACTCTGGAGCTGAACTCCGACGGGCGCTCGGTATAGATGACCGTCCCTGTTCGAAACGCCGCAGCTCGGAGTTCGAGTTGCTGCTGGCGCGCCACGCGACGCGCATGGTCGACGATGTCAGGGGTTCCGTAGCAATCGGGATCGGCATCGAGCGACGCTACGAGGACGGCGAGGTCGTGATCGTCGCCGAGTGCGTCGGCGAGCCCGTCGAGTTGGTCGATCAGTGGTCCGATCATGCTCGGCGAGGCCTCTCGCAGGAGACGCATCTGGTACCACAGGTGCTTCACCGACTTGCGCCACTCGTGCATGTGCTCGTCGTTGGCATCGCGCTGTGCCGTTCGCAGAGCACGGCGTCCGCGACGGTAGGTGGCCGTCAAGCCGTCGGCGATCGCGTCGAATCCGCCGGTGAGCTTCCACCCTTCTGCCCGGTCCCTGGCCTCGTCGAGCAGGTTGCGGGCGTTGACGATCCGTTCATCCCCCGCTTCGATCGCACCGGTCGCCTCTGCCGCGAGGGCTGCCTGGCGGTCGCGGACCGGCTCGAGTCGATCGTCGAGGTCGTGAGCGCGCAGGAGGTTGTCGAGGGTCGCGAGGAGCGCATGCGCGTCGCGCATCGCCGAGAGTTGGTTGGCAGCGTCGCGCACGGTTCGGTCGAACGGCCGGAAGTCGTCCCCGAGCGCCGGTTGCGCCAGTCGGGCGAGCCCGCGTGTCTCCTTGCAGCGCTTGCGGACTTCGTGGACGGCTGTCTCGACTTTGGCCGAGCCCGCGATCACTGCGTCGAGCCGTTCGATCGCGTCGTCGAGACGCTCGCCCGCAACGCGGCGCACCTCCCACCGCACCGCACTCACCGGATCGAACACGTATCCCATCACCGCCAGTCAAACCGCGACACGGTGCGGGGTCAAAAGTGCCGACGTGAAAGTCGGCCCTGAATTCAGGCCCAAAAACGAGGAAACCCCTGACCGTGACCGGACCGCGAGGTCGTTGATCAGGGGTTCCGGAGATGGTGGAGCTGAGGGGAGTCGAACCCCTGGCCTCCTCGATGCGACCGAGGCGCTCTAGCCAGCTGAGCTACAGCCCCATCTGGAGTTGACGATCGTAGCGGGCGCTCAGCGATCGCCGACGGCCCGCAGGAACGGTGCTTGGCCTTGGTTCTGGCCACCGACGAGGCGCAAGCTCGTGACCTTGGAGGACCGCTCACGCTCGATCGAACCGACACGAGCCGCGATGACGACGTAGGCAACGAGGAAGACGTCGATGAGCAGGTGCTGCCAGACGAAGGCACCGCCGAACACGACAGCGAGAGCGAGCGAAGCGACCGCGGCCATGACGAGAGCCATGAACCACTGGAGACGCCTGCGCTTCATCGAATCGCGGGCTGGGCCGAGCGACGGGCCGGACCCGAAGCGGGCCGACTCACGCGGTGCTTGGCCGAGCACGGACAGCTGCCGGTTGAAATGACCGACGGGATCGCGATGCGATCGGTTGAGAAGACTCTGCAGCAGCGGGCGACCAAGCACCCATCCCCACGCAGCAACCAGGAACACCAGAACGAAAGTCGAGATCAAGCTCATTCGGCGGGACTCATTTCACAGGTTCTCCGCTGGACGCCGGTCGGCGGCCAGCCCACATACGTTACAAAAGTACTACGAAACTCAGCGCAATGAAACCACACGCCGACGTCAGGCGTCACGCAGAGCGATCCGTCTGGTCGGTCCGCCGGTAAGGACCCGACTTCCCGCCGGTCTTCTCCCACAGCGCGATGTCGCCGATCACCATGCTCTTGTCCGCCGATTTACACATGTCGTAGATCGTCAGCGCGGCGACAGAACACGCCGTGAGCGCCTCCATCTCGACACCCGTGCGGTCGACGGTGTCGACCTGGGTCTCGATCTCGATGTGGTCGTCCGCGATCTCGAAGTTGATGAGCACTGCGCCGATCAGCAACGGGTGACACAGCGGCAGCAGGTCACTGGTTCGCTTGGCCGCCATGATTCCGGCCACTCGAGCCACGGCGAGCACGTCGCCTTTCGCCACGGCACGTTGCGCGACCAACGAGGTGGTCTCGGGTTCCATGTACACCCGGCCACGCACGACGGCCCTTCGCGGTGACGCCTCCTTGAGAGTGACATCGACCATGCGAGCATGCCCGAGCGGGTCGAGATGGGTCAGCGATCGATCATTCACGGGCGGGAGGTTAGCCGACGCAGGCACCTCCCTGATCGCTGCGAACTCAGCCGCCGAGCTGCGACATCGACTTGCTGGGCCGGATGAAATGCACTTGGCCGATCGCATGGCCAGCCCACTTCCGGTCGATTTCGCCTGCGACAGCCTTCACGATGTCCTGATCGGATCCGCCCTGCCTCAGGATCGAACGGAGGTCGACATGCTCGAGTGCGAACAAGCAGTTGCGGATCTGACCCTCGGCGGTGAGCCGCATCCGATCGCAATCTCCGCAGAACGGTTGGGTCACGCTGGCGATCACACCGAATTCACCGCCTGGCCCGTCGACGGCGTCGGTCCCGACGTAACGGAAACGTTCCGCAGGTGATGACCCCCGCTCGATCGGCTCGAAGTCGAATCGTTCGCGAGCGATGGCCAGGATCTCGTCATACGCGACGACGCGGGCCTCGGACCACTGGCCCTGAGCGTCCAGCGGCATGAACTCGATGAACCGGACCGTGACGCCTTTCGCACGACCCATCTCGAGGAAATCCCCGACCTCGTCGTGGTTGATGCCCCGCATGAGGACGGCGTTGATCTTCACCGGGTCGAAACCGGCGGCCACCGCTGCATCGATCCCTTCGAGCACCCGACCGAGTTCGTTTCGCTTCGTGAGCTCGAAGAAGCGATCGGCGTCGAGGGTGTCGAGACTGATGTTCAATCGCTGCAGACCTGCGGCTCGGAGGTCGTCTGCCACCAATGCAAGGGTGGCCCCGTTGGTCGTCATCGACAGTTCCACCGGGAGCACAGCGAGCTTCGAGACCAGCAGGGGCAGCCGGGCCCGAACGGTCGGCTCACCACCGGTCAGGCGAATCGAACGAACTCCCGCGTGTTCGACGAGCACGCGAGCAACCCGCTCGATCTCCTCGAAAGAGAGCACGTCGGAGCGGTCGAGCCACGTCATGCCTTCTTCTGGCATGCAGTAGGCACAACGGAAGTTGCAGCGATCCGTTACCGAGATCCGCAGATCGGTGTGCACCCTGCCGAATCGATCGATCAACTCCGTTGCCATCGTGGGATGGTACCTCTCGAAACCGACCGGCGACAGAGCGGTCAGGAGAGCAGCATCACCCGGACACGATCACCAACGCCGGCACCGTCGCCGTCAACCAACACAGCGAGTGCGTTCGCTGCGGCCAGCGCGGCCAACTGATGCGAACCCTGCGCCCCAGCAGAACGAACGTGCCAACCGTCTGATTCCTGCGTCGCCACCACCCTCTGGAAGTGGGTTTTGCCGTCCGGGTGACGCCCGAGCACCTCATCGACGATGGCGACTTCCGTGACCCGCTCGACGTCGGGTCGCCCCATCATCATGCGAATCGCCGGCCGAGCGAACAGCTCGAAGCTGACCGCAGAACTGACCGGGTTGCCCGGTAGTCCGAAAATCGGGGTGCCGAACAACACGCCGAAGGCAAGGGGCTTCGCCGGTTTGATGGCCACCTGCATCCAGGTCAGATCGCCGAGGGACGACAGGACCTTCTTCACGAAATCGAAGTCACCCATGCTCACTCCCCCGGATGTGATGAGCGCATCGCAGGAGTCGACTGCGGCCCGAAGCGCCTGATCGATTTCTCGTTCGTCGTCACGGAGCACGCCGAGGTCGATCGGTACGGCGCCAGCCTCCGCAACGAGCGCCAACAACTGGGGCCGGTTGGAGTCGCGGATCTGACCCGGCTCGAGTTCCACCGGCCCGACCACCAGCTCGTCACCGGTCGAGAACACACCGATCCGTGGCCGACGATGAACGGCAACCTCGACCCGTCCGACGCTGGCGAGCACGCCGACGTGCGCAGGTCGGATGATCGTCCCCGCCTCGAAGACGATGCTGCCGGCCTGGAGGTCGTCGCCGGCACGACGCACATGATTGCCGACAGGAACTTCGGCTCGACAACGCACGACCCGATCGTCGGCTTCAGTGAGCTCGACCATGATCACCGAATCTGCTCCCCCGGGAATGGGAGCTCCGGTCATGATCCGCATCGCCTCTCCCGCCTCGAGCGGCCGAGGAGCCGTGGCTCCGGCAGCCACGGTGGCGACGATCGGGAGCTCGACGGGCGACGCCTCAGTGGCGCCGGCGAGGTCGATGGCGCGAAGTGCAAAACCATCCATCGCGGTGTTGTCGAACGGGGGTATCGCTTCGGGCGCCGTGACGGTCTCGGCAATGACGAGACCGACCGCGTCGGCAATCGGCACCGTCACCACCGGCAGGGTTTCGATGGCCGACCGAACGTGGGCTTGAGCGTCGCCGAGCGGAATCATCCGCTCACGCTACCGGTCAGCCGAGACCCTCTCGCTTGGCGATCTCGGAGAGAATGATCCGGAACTCCGGGCCGAGATCGTCGCGCTCCAACGCGAACTCGACGACCGCTCGCAGGTAGTCGATCTTCTTGCCGGTGTCGTAGCGCCCTGTCGAGAACGTGAAACCCTTGATCGGCTCCTTCGCCATCAGGCTCACCATGGCGTCGGTGATCTGGATCTCGCCGCCCACTCCTGGTTCGGTCTGATCGATCTCGTCGAAGATGGCCGGCGTGAACAGGTACCGACCCATCACCGCCAAGTTCGACGGTGCATCGGCCACGGCCGGCTTCTCGACGAGTCCGGTGATGTTCACCACCTGCTGGCCGAGCCCCTCGACAGCAGCACACCCGTAGGACGAGATGTCGGCAGCGGGCACCTCCATCAACGCAACGGCAGAGGTTCCGTGGGCCTCGTAGGTGTCGACGAGGCCCCGCAGGACCTTGGTGCGCATGATGTCGTCCCCGAGAAGCACAGCGAACGGTTCGTTGCCGACATGGTGCCTGGCCATCCCGATGGCATGGCCGAGACCTTTGGCTTCGCCTTGGCGCACGAAGTGGATGTTCGCCATTTCGCCGAGGGCCCGAACCTGCTCGGCCTCTTCGGTCTTGCCCTTGCCTTTGAGAGCATCCTCGAGCTCGACGTGACGGTCGAAGTGGTCTTCCATCACCTTCTTGTGACGGGAGGTGATGATCAGGATGTCGTCCATGCCGGCGTCGATCGCTTCCTCGACGATGTACTGGATGACCGGACGATCGATGACCGGAAGCATCTCCTTCGGTACCGCTTTGGTGAACGGCAGGAATCGCGTACCGAGTCCGGCAGCGGGAATCACCGCCTTCTTGACCTTGCGTGCGGGCGATGCATCGTTCACGTAGAGGTGTCCTTCGAGCGAGTGGGTTGCGTTCCTATCGGTCGGCTCGAATCACCTTCGAGGCTTCACCCCGGTAATATCGATCGGCCGATGTAGGAGAGTTGATGCCAACGTACGAATACAAGTGCACAGAATGCAACGAACGGTTCGAAGTGGAGCAGTCGATCCACGACGATCCGCTGTCGACGCTTCCGGGCAAGAAGCACGAGCATCTGCTCAAGAAGGTCTTCAGCCCGGTCGGTATTGCCTTCAAGGGCGATGGCTTCTACCGGAACGACGCTCGAGTCTCGTCGTCGAGCACGTCCGACTCGACCAAGGCCGACGCCCCCACCAAGGTCTCGAAGGCCGACGCCGCTGCAGCTTCCGGCGACAAGAAGGTCTCCGGCGACAAGAAGGTCTCCGGCGACAAGAAGGCTTCGAGCTCCTCGACCAAGAGCTCCTCGACCAGCTCGGACTGATCTCCGCAGTCCCACCGCTTCCCCGGTATCAGCTTCATTCCTGACTGACCGGAGGCGCGTCGTGACGCGGTTTCAACGCCCCATCGTGGGCCCTGTCCCTCGGCGGCAGGCTCTTGTCGACCACATACACCGGATCGAGCCACGCCGGGCCCTCCTCAGAGTCGTCATCGGCTTCGGTCTACTGGCCATGGTCGACGTCGGCCTCGAGTGGCGATCGACCGTCGATGGACTCGGCACCACGACCTCGGTGGTGTCGGTGCGTCGTGATGTCGCTGCCGGCAGCTCACTCGGTCCAGATGACGTCCAGGTCGTCGAATGGCCGAAAGCGCTCCTACCGGACGGCTTCGTGAGCACGCTTCCCGCCGGCGCAGTCGCCCGCTCCGACCTGGTCGCCGGTGAGGTACTGGTCGGGAGGCGCCTCTTCCCGACCGATTCCGGTCTCGAAGCGGGCGAACGGCTCGTCACGTTGCCAGTGCCCACGGCCCCGCCCCCCGTACATGCCGGCAGCCTGGTCGAGCTCTACGGCATCCGCTCGCTTGGCGACGACCACGCAACGCAGGCAACCCGATTGACCACCGGCGTCGTCGTCGAGTTGACCGATTCTTCGCTTGCCATCGCCGTCCCGGAGGCGGCGGTACCGATCGTGCTCGACCACCTTGCTTTCGGGGTCGTCGACGTGGTCGCGGTGCCATGACCGGCCCTTACGCTCCGAACCGGACCGCCGATGCTGTGACGTGCGATCCGTTCGATCAGTCAGAGGCCGCCTCGGCCCCATGCTCGGCGTCCTTGCGGTTGTCCCCCTGACCGGACTCGCACTCTTCGCGCTCGGCCGAATTCTGGCCGTGCAGGACACCAACCGAGAGCTCGGCGAACTCGACCAGGCAACGTCACAGCTCGTGCAGTTGGTGGAGCTAGAAGCATCGCTCCAGCGCGAGAGTTTCTGGTCGAAGACCGCGTTCTCGCTCATGCAGATGGACATCTCGCCCACGCTGGTCGCCGTCGCACTCGGCGTCGATCCCCGAGACGAACACGACGATGCCCAGCGGGTCACCGACCTCGTCGCAACCTCGGCCGCGCTCCCTGACCTCATCGAGGCCGTTTCCGAAGCCCGGGCACAGGAACCAGATCTCGACAACGGAGTCCAACCCCTCGATGTCGTGTCGGAACGCATCGTCGAGAGCGCGATCGAACAGAAAGCGAACGAGGTCATCTCACTTGCCGCCGATCAACCGAACGGCGCCGACCTCGTCAGATACGCCAGGACCCTCGAGCTGGCAAATCAGCTTCGCTCAGACTATTCGGACATGCGGGCAACCTTCTTCGCCAATTTTGCCACCCTCGACCACCACGCGGAACACGAACTCGGTCGCCGTCTGGCCATCGACAGGGCGAGCTACGAGGAGCGCCTCGATGATCTCTCGGTCCTCGTCGCGGATCAGCCGGCGGTCAGCGAGGAGTTCGCAGCGCTTCTCGAGGACCAGGACCGCCTCGCTCTCATCAACGAGGTTGCCTCATTGCTTCTCGATTTCGAGGCAGGATCGACGGACATCCTCGATGTGGCCAACCAACCGAGCCAACTCGGACCGGTTGCAGCGAACCTGGCCACGGCCGAATCGGCGTCAGCCCGCCATCTGACGTTCGTCTCCCACACGGCGGCAGCGTTGCAGGCAGACGTCAACCGGGTGCACCACGACGCGATTCGAAGTGGATGGCTCGTCGCCGGCCTCGCAGTCGGCATGGCCGCAGCGACATTCGGCGCGATCGTCGCCACCACCCGTTGGATCGTGCGACCTCTGGCAAATCTCGGCAAGACGGCATCGGCGATCACCGAAGGCGGACACGGCTCTCTCCCGACCCCGAGCGGCCCGGTCGAGATCCGCCAGATCCACGAGGCGCTGTCCGAGGCGATTTCGAACCTCGAGCGAACTGAACAACAGGCGATCGCATTGGCCGACGGTGCACTCGACGATCCATCGCTCAGCCAACCCGTTCCCGGTCGGTTCGGCGCGACGCTCCACGCTGCGATCGAACAGCTCCGCCACTCGATCAGTCACCAGGAGCAATCCAGCGACCAGTTGGCCTACGAAGCGTCGCACGACGGACTCACCGGACTGTTCAATCGGCGCGCCGCACTCGACGTCCTCCACCGCCTGCTCTCGCCCGAGCCCAACGACGCTGGGGGGCGTGACGCGATCACCACCGTCTTCTTCGTCGACCTCGACCACTTCAAGGAGGTCAACGACACGCTCGGCCATGCCGCCGGCGACGCTGTGCTGCGGGCGGTCGCGGACAGCCTGCGATCCACGACGAGACCTGACGACATGGTTGGACGGATCGGCGGAGACGAGTTCCTCGTCGCCACGACGAGCGCAACGTCCATGGCGCAGGCGACCCGGATCGGTGAGCGACTCCTCGACGCTGTCCGGCAATCGATCAGCACCACCAACGATCAGATCGGCGCGTCGATCGGCATTGCCATGGGGTCGCCTGGCCACGAGGTGGACGCCCTCCTCGCAGAGGCAGACGTCGCCATGCTCGACGCCAAACACCGGGGACGAGATGGCGTCCGCTTCTTCGACGCCGAACTGCGGGGTCGCACGATCGAAGAGCTGAACCTCGCCGCAGACATCCGAACCGGACTGTCCAACGGTGAGTTCGAACTGCACTACCAGCCGATCGTCGACGCAGTCAGCGGCAGGGTTGTTCACTACGAGGCACTGATTCGCTGGCATCGGCCCGGCATCGGGCCGGTGCCGCCCGATACCTACATCCCCTTCGCCGAGGCATCCGATCTCGTGATCGAGATCGACCGTTGGGTGCTGCGTACCGCGGTCGATGTCCTCTCGGCGCGAGCACTCGACGGTGTCGGTCTCGCGGTCAACATCTCGGGACGGCACCTCGCCAACGGCGATCTGTACGGAGACCTTCTGGCCGAGCTCGAGCGACTTCCCATCAACGCCTCGGAGCTCACCATAGAGATCACCGAGAGTGCCCTGCTCGGCGACATCGACGGTGCCATCGAGACACTTCGACGCATGCGCGAGACGGGGGTCAAGATCGCAATCGACGACTTCGGAACAGGGTTCACCTCACTGACCCACTTGCGGAGCCTCCCGGCCGACGTGCTCAAGATCGATCAGACGTTCACCGCCAATCTCGACAACTCGGACGACGCCAACCTGATCAGGCTCGTCATCCAGACCGCCCACATCCTTCGGCTCGACGTCGTGGTCGAAGGCGTCGAGACGCTCGATCAGGCCAGACGGGTCACGATGCTCGGTGCCGATCAGATGCAGGGCTACCTGTTCGCGAGACCCATGCCATTGCACGAACTGCGACGCGGGCCGAGCGGCGAACCACTCACGACGAACCGGACAGCATCACGTCGCTGATCACCACACCGGGCGTCGACACGCCGCTCGGGAGATGCTCGACTTCTGAGCCGACAGCGGTGACACCGAGAAGAAGTCGCTGCAGGGTCGAACCGAGGGTGCACTCTCCGATCGGTTCGGCGAGAACCCCGTTGCGGATCATTCGCCCCTCGACGCCCACGGAGAAGTCGCCGGAGACCGGGTTCACGCCGGAGTGCAACCCGGCCAGGCTGAAGACGAGCACGCCGAGCTGAACGGACGAGATCAGATCCTCGACCGACCCGGCGGAACCGGGCGCAACATGGAGCGCCTGCACGCCGGGCGACGGGAGGCCCCTCGTGCCACGGACCGCTGATCCGGTCGAACCGACGCCCGCCTTTCGCCCGTTGTAAGCGTCGTAGAGGAACGCAGCGAGCTCGCCGTTCGTGATCAGCGCGTTGTTCCGGCACGCGAGACCTTCGCCGTCGTGGGAGTCGGCACCGAGGGATGTGGCGTCGGTCGGGTCGTCGAAGATCGTGACGAGCTCAGACCCGATCAACTCACCGATCCTGCCGATGAACGGTGACCGCTTCTTGAGGACGCGGTCACCGGTCAGGGTCCCCGAGATCAGACCGAACACGGTGGCGGCGAGCCGCGGGTCGAGCACGAGGTCGACCGCACCGCTCGACGGCTTCGAGGCACCGAGCAAGTCGACGGCCTGACGGACAGCGCGCTCGGCCACACCGTCGACATCGAGTGATCCGGGCGACCGCGCAGCATCAGATGCAGAGCCGGTCTGTGTCCGCCCATCCGTGTCGTTTGCGAGGGCTTGAACCCCGACATGCACCGACGTGGCGCGGCTCGCAGCCCGAATGCCAGACGTGCTGGCCAGTGCGAACGCGCCGGCCGAGTCGCCGTAGGTCGCTGTCCGCACGCCGGAGATCCGAGAGTCGGCCTGCGTGACAGCCCGTTCGAGGTCGATCGCCATCGCGATCTTCGCCTCGGTGCTGGTCTCCAGGACAGCATCGCTCCAGAGTTCGATGTCTACTGCGGCAACACCATCGGGTTCGGCGACCCCGGCCAGTTCGTCCGGCTCACTGAAACGAGCGTTGTCCCTGGCCTCGGCCAAGGCATCGACCACGATCTCCCGCTCGAGCGAACCGGCGCTGGCGAAACCCTCGCGTCCGTCGACGATGACCCGGATGCCGATTCCTTGCGTTTGGGCAGACGTGAACGACTCGACCTCGCCACCGAACGCGCGGACGGAGGTCGAGGTGCCCTGCGAGCACGCCACCTCGATCTGTTCACCCTGTTGTGCACGGCAGACGACGTCCTCGGCGGTGGCCGTCAACTGCTCGAGGAGCTGCGCGCTCATGCTGCGGTTCCGCCGATGGTCAGCTCGGTGACACGCAGGGTGGGAACTCCGTCGCCAACGGGCACGCCCTGGCCGTCTTTGCCACACATGCCGGGCGGTCCCATTTCGAAATCATTACCGACGGCGTCGATCATCTGCAGAACCTTGGGTCCGTTGCCGATGAGCTGTCCCTCACGCAACGGCGCAGTGATCTTGCCGTTCTCGATCAGATACGCCTCGGTCATGCCGAACACGAAATCGCCGGAGGCCGTGTTGACCTGACCACCACCGAGCCTGGCGACATAGATGCCGTTGTCCACCCCGGCGATGATCTCGGCCGGATCGGAGGCCCCGCCTCGGAGGTAGGTGTTCGTCATCCGCACCATCGGCAGGTTTCGATAGCTCTGGCGTCGGCCGTTCCCCGAGCTCGCCCGTCCTGCCTGGCGGGCTCGATTCTGATCCCAGAGATAGTCGACGAGGATCCCGTTCTCGATCAGCACGTTCGCCGAGGCCGGGTTCCCCTCGTCGTCGATCGCGAAGTGACCCCACTCCTCTGGCATCGTTCCATCGTCGATCAGCGTGACGAGCGGAGACGCAACCTGTTCGCCCATGCGGTCGCGAAACGCGGACGCCCCCTTTCGAACCAAGTCGGCCTCGAGGCCGTGACCGCACGCTTCGTGGAACAGCACACCGCCGGAGCCGGGGCCGATCACGACGGGCAGCGTGCCGGACGGAGCTGGGCGAGCTCCGAGCTTGGTGATCGCACGATCGGCGGCAGCTCTGGCCATCTCCTCGATGTCGTATCGGTCGAGCAGCTCGAATCCCACCGAAAGTCCTGCCGACTCGTAGCCGGTCTGCTGGCCCGCGTCGCCGGTGGCGACACAGGTCACCGCCATGTTGGTGCGGGTCTGATCGTCGGTTGCCAGCAGGCCGTCGGAGTTGGCGACCAAGATGCGCCTGCGATTGTCGCCATATCGGGCGCTGACCTGGGTGATCACCTCATCGACGGCTCGCGCTGCCGCGTCAGCCAGACGCAACACGTCGACCTTGGTCCCCTTCTCGACGTCCTCTGGCCGGACCTTCACCGCGCCAGGCGTCGTGGGATTGGCGTCGAGCGCAACCGTTCGCTGTCCACCGCCTCCCTGGCTCGCTGCCGCCGCAGCAGCCTTCACGGCGGCCATCAGACCAGACTCGGAGAGGTCAGCTGTGTGGGCGAATCCGGTGGTGTCGCCCGAGATGACTCTGACGCCGGCGCCGCGATCGCGACTCGACGAGAGATTCTCGATCCTCCCGTCATCCAAGTTGACCCCACTGCGCTGCACGTCCTCGACGAACACTTCTGAGAAGTCGGCACCGGATGACATCCCGACGCCGAGAACACGTTCCAAGAGCTGCGTTTCGATCACCATGGGAAACTACCGCAGCGGGACCCAGTCGAAGCTGACCGGGCCACCGGCGAGCGAGTGCGATAGCTTCTGATTTCGCATGTATCTCGATGCCATCCGCTCCCCTGCCGACCTTCGTTCGCTCGATTCCGATCAACTCGCCGTGCTGTGCGAGGAGATTCGATCGTTCACGATCGCCATGTTGAACAACAGTGCTGTCGGGGGTCACCTCGGATCGAACCTCGGAGCGGTCGAACTCACGATCGCACTGCACCGTGTGCTCGACAGTCCTCGCGACATCCTGCTCTGGGACACCGGACACCAGACCTACGTACACAAGATGCTGACCGGTCGGTGTGGCGACTTCGAGCGCCTCCGGCAGGCAGACGGGCTGTCGGGGTATCCCAGCAGAGCCGAATCCGAGCACGACTGGATCGAGAACAGCCACGCGTCCACGGTGCTCGGTTATGCCCACGGCCTGGCCGCAGCTCATCGCACGCTCGGCGTCACCGGCAGACGAATCGTGGCGGTGATCGGCGACGGCTCGATGACCGGCGGTATGGCGTTCGAGGGGCTCAACAACCTCGGCCATTCGGGCAGCGATGTCACCATCGTTCTGAACGACAACGGTCGTTCGTACGCACCGACCATCTCGTTGCTGTCGGAGAGCCTCGTCAAGATCCGCTCGAACCCCGTCTACATGGCACGTCAACGACGCTTCGAGGCCTGGGCAGAACGGCTCCCTTTCATCGGTGATCTGTCTGTCCTCGGCGTTCGAGCATCGAAGGCGGCGATCCGGACGGCCCTGGAGCCACAGGAGTTCTTCGAGCCCCTCGGCGTTCGCTACATGGGCCCGTTCGATGGCCACGACATCGCCGAGGTCGAAGCGGCTCTGCGGAACGCCGCCGAATTCGAGGGCCCGGTCGTGGTTCATGTCCTCACCGACAAGGGCCGCGGGTTCGCTCTCGCCGAGAACGATCCAGTCAAGAAGATGCACGACACCGGCGCAAACTTCCTCGCACCGAACGCTCCCAGCACGCCCACCCCCGGAGCCGCCGCGACCGAGAAGTACACCAACGCGTTCTCCGAGGCGTTGGTCAAACTCGGCGAGTCACACCCGGAGGTGGTGGCCATCACCGCCGCGATGCCGGACAGCACCGGCCTCCTTCCGTTCCGTGATCGTTTCCCTGACCGTTGCTTCGACGTCGGCATCGCCGAACAGCACGCCGTCACGGCCGCAGCCGGCATGGCCATGGGTGGCCTGCGCCCGGTCGTTGCGTTGTATGCCACCTTCTTGAGCAGAGCGTTCGATCAGGCGAACCTCGACGTCGGGCTCCACGGTCAACCGGTGATCTTCTGCCTCGACCGCGCCGGCATCACCGGCCCAGACGGCGCATCCCACCACGGTGTGCTCGACATGGTGCTCCTGTCGAAGATTCCCAACATGACCATGTTCGCGCCGTCGTCGTATCAGGAACTCCAGCAGATGCTCGAGGACGCATACGAGATCACCGACGGTCCGGTCTCGATTCGCTGGCCCAGGACCGCCGCTCCGGTCGTTCCGGACGATCAAGTCGGACGCGGCCTCGCCGGCCGTAAGGTCCGCGAGGGTGGCCACGGAGAGGGGCGCACCGTCTGCCTGATCGGGATCGGCAAGATGTTGGCCGCAGCGACCGGAGCTGCGAAGCTGCTCGAGGCAGACGGCATCGATGCGACCGTCTGGGACCCTCGCTGCATTCGCCCCCTCGATCCGGCCATGCTCGAAGACGCCGGCACGCACGACGTCGTGGTCACGATCGAGGACGGTCTGAGCCATGGCGGCATCGGGGCCACCGTGGCCAGATCGCTTCGGCAAGCTCACAGCGGTGCAGACGTCGAGGTTCTCGGAGTGCCCACCGAGTACATCCCGCACGGCGATCCGGATGACATCTTGGCGTCACTCGGCTTGGATGCCGACGGCGTCGCTGAGACTGTCCGCCGCTTTCTCTGACCGGGGTCAGAGCTCGGAGACTTCCTTCGCCTTGCGACGAAGTGCGTCGAGGTTCTTCGTGACCTCGGTGTCCTGGGCCGGACGGCCGATGATGAAACCCTGGATCAGATCGCACTTCGCCTTGCGCAACAAGCGCACCTGATCGGCAGTCTCCACACCCTCGGCCACGACGTAGTACCCGAGGCTGTGGGCGAGGTTCACGATGCCATTGACGATCAACCGGTCTTCGTCTGCGAGCCCGAGGCCGCCGACGAGACTCCGTGGCAGTCTGATGACATCGAAGCGACACCGACGGAGGAGGTCGGCCGATCCGAGTCCGACCCCATAGTCCTCGAGCGCGATGCCGACACCCTGCGCCTTCAGCTTTGCCAACTGGGGCCAGAGCATGTTGATGTGTGCGCCCGCGACGTTGGCGTTGATGTCGAGCAGCACCTGCTGCGGCCGAACACCGGTGTCGTTGAGAGCGTTCATCACGACCTCGACGAAACGATCATCGAGAATGAAGGTCGGATCCATGTTGGCGGCGGCGAAGAGGGACGGCATCTGGAGCTGGTGGCTCCAACCGCTGACCTGCTGGAGACATTCGCGCAGTACCCACGCGTGGAGCGGGACGGTGATCGGCGACTCCCTGAGGGCAACCATGAACTCGGACGGGCCGACGATCTCGGCGCCGAGCGGGCCGGCGTCGGGGCTCAGCCATCGCAGCATCGACTCGAAGCCGACGACGGCGCCCGAGCCGAGCGAGACGATCGGCTGATAATGCAGCTGGAACTCGTTGTTGTCGAAGGCCCGCTGGAGACGGACTGCGAGCACTTCGGGCTTGCGGCGCGAAGTCTGGTGTTCGCCTCGGATGACGATCGGCCTGGCCGGGTCGCTCTTGGCCTCTGCCAGCGCCTGTTCCGAGTCGACGATGAGGAGCCAGTCACTCAGATCTGGGTTGCTGATGAGACCCGCGACGGCGATGCGAACCGGCACGACGAACGATTCGAAGCTGACCTGGCGGGGCATCGTGTCCATCGTCGACCGGGCGATGCGGCTCATCTCCTCCATGGCGAACAGACCCGGTCGGATGATGGCGAACTCCGAGCCCAGGTAGCGCGCAACGAGGCCGGAACTGCCAACGGCCTTCGTCAAGGATTCTGCAACCGCCTGGAGTACCTCGTCGCCGACGGCGCTGCCATACCCGGCGTTGATCTCGGTCAGGTTGGCGACAGAGACGAGAAAGAAGCCGAACCGATCGCCGGTTCGCTGGCTTCTCGCCAGGTGCTCGGAGATCCAGACCTCGACCTGCCAGCGGTCGGGCAGCCCGGTGAGACCATCGATGTGGCTGGGTGTGTTCTTCTCGATTTCCTGGTTGATCGGGGTCGATCGCTTGAACACCATCGGTTGCCTCGGTAGCCGCGTCCCGTGTCCATCGGCATGGAACCCAGCTGCCATGAGTGCTTCGCCTGGGAGGGATCGCTGCCGCGGTCAGGCCGCAGTTCTCGGACCACCGCTCTCGACGAGCCTGCTAGACGACCTTGCCCGCCAAACCGTCTGACCCGCCGCCCTCGGGCCGACGTTCGCGGAGCAACGCCTCCTGCACGATGGTCGCCACATGGGAACCGGATCGATCGAAGACGTTGCCCACTGTGAGACCCCGAGCTTCGACAATGCTGTGGCACACGACATCGGCGAGCAACCATTGCGTCGGATCGACCGGACGATGGAAGTAGATCGAGTGGTCCAGGGATGCGCCGCTGAAGACCTGGTGTGACTCTTCGCGGTTGGCGACCTTGTGCGGATGGGTGGCCCGTACCGCCCCGGTGGGCACCGAATCGGAGATGAACGCCAGACCGCAGTGGTTGAGCTCGGCGTCGCCGGGATCGATCGAATCGACCAAACGAATCCACATCGTCAACCGGCCGTGCGTGGTGTTCACGGCCCGACGGTCGAGCATGTTGCCCCACCCTGTGTTCTGCAGCTCGGTCGGGTCGGGAAGGTCGCTCGGCGCTTCGACGACCTGGACGTCCGGCGACGGCTCACCGAGATGGAACGAACACGAGAGGTTGAAGATGGCACCGTTCGATTGGCGGGCCAGCACGCGACGAGTGATGAACGAACGGCCGTTGCGAATCCGGTCGACCTCGAAACGGACCGGTTCTCGGTGGGTGCCTCCTCGGATGAAATACGAGTGCAGCGAATGGCAGTGGTACTCGCTCGGCACCGTCAACTGCGCCGCCCGCAATGCCTGGGCCACGACCTGGCCGCCGAACAGACGGCCCCATGGGTATCGGGGCGCCGACGCCACGAAGGTGTCCGGACCGTGAGGTTCCAATGTCATGAGGTCGAGGAACGACACGTCGTCGATACTGACCGATTCACCGGTTGCGGCCGAACGCCTGTCCTCACTCATGTGTCGCGAATGCCCGGAGTTCGTCGAGCGTGGCCCACTCGAGCATGGCGGCGTGCGTGGCCTCGAGCACGATTTCGGGCGCTGCCCCGGCATCGAGCGCTTCCTTCCAACGGTCGGCACAAAGACACCACTGGTCGCCCGGCTGCAAACCATCGAACCCGAACTGAGGCAGCGGCGTGCTGAGGTCGTTCCCCCGTGACTTGCTGAACTCGAGGAACTCGGCGGTGACGCGTGCGCAGACGACGTGTACGCCGTCGTCGCCGGCTCCGGTGTTGCAGCATCCATCTCGAAAGAACCCAGTGAGCGGTTCCCGAGAACAATCGACGAGTTCGCCGCCGAGCACGTTCTTGGCCATCGGGCCAGTATGCCAACCCCGGACGACTCAGGTCGGCCTGCTCGCGTGCCGATGTCATCAGTGTGAACCTCTCCGTCGTGGCGTTGAACGTGCTGGTGCTCGTCAGCATCGGCCTCATCGTCGCCGTCGTCCGCTTTCGGGACAGCCGACCATCTCGAGGCAATCGAGAGGCAACGCCCGACCTTCCGATCTCGATGCGCCCGAATCGACCAGGCCATGAACTGGCCGACGTCGTGACCGAATGGGCCCAGGCCACCGGGGTTCTCACCACGGACGAGACCAGCGAAGTGTCGACCGATGGGTCGAGAGACCAGGGCCGGGAGGGCTGAACCACCAGGGCGTCACGCCCTTCTACGCTATGGAGGTGTCACGCCTCCTCTTGCTCCTCGGCCTGTTGCTCGGGTCCGCCTGTGCGAGCACACCCCGCGTCGAACTGGCGACGGCTGCAGCGGCAGAGGTGGAGCCCCTCCACTCCGAGACGACCGTCGGCGCGGTTGCCGCCTCCCCCGATGACCCTGCGGCAACGTCTAGCACCACGGCGACCGAACCTGCCCCACCCGTGACCGCCGCCGGACTCCTCGCTGGCGGCATCGACCCGGCAGGACTCGTCACCCTGCCAGACGGCGGGGTTGCCGTGCAGCCCACTCCCGAGGCTCTCCGCGATCGCCGACTACCGACCGAACGCGGTCTGGAGCCACCGCCGGACGATGCCTTCGCCTTCACGATCGGCGCACTGGAAGCTGAACCGCTTCGGCGCTCGACCTGGAACGCGATGTGCCCGGTTCCCACCGATGATCTCCGCTACGTGACGGTTGCCTTCTGGGGCTTCGACGGTCGACACCACACCGGCGAGCTCATCATCGCTGCCGCCGAGGCCGAGGCTGTTGTCTCGGTGTTCGAGCGGCTGCACGCCGTTCGCTTCCCGATCGAGGAGATGCGGATCGTCACTCCCGCCGACGTGGTGGCCCGCCAAACCGGCGACGGCAACAACACGGCCTCGTTCGTGTGCCGACTCGTCACGGGAGGTTCGAGGTTCTCCGAGCATGCGTACGGGTTGGCCATCGACATCAACCCGTTCCACAATCCCTACCAGCGGGACGAGAACGTCATCCCCAGCCTTGCGTCCTCCTACCTCGACCGATCCGTGCTGCTTCCGGGAATGATTGTGCCCGGCGAACCGAACGGCGACGAGGCGATCGCCGCCTTCGCCGACATCGGCTGGGAGTGGGGCGGGAACTGGACGTCGTTGAAGGACTATCAGCATTTCGCCAAGCACAACCGCTGAGCCTTATCCCCCGTTCAGTCGGCGAGGTCGATCGTGCGATCGATCGCCAGCTGCTCCAGAAACGCACGATCGTGGCTCACGACGATCAGCGTTCCCCTGAACCGTTCGAGGGCAGACTCGAGTTGCTCGATCGCCTCGATGTCGAGGTGGTTCGTCGGTTCGTCGAGTACGACGGTGTTGACTCCGCGAAGCACGAAGGCTGCCAGCAAGGTCCGCGTTCGTTCGCCCGGCGAGAGCTCGCCCGGGAGTCGGTGCACGTGATCAGTGGTGAGACCGAACTTCGCAAGGGTGCTTCGGCACTCCTGGAGCGTGGCACCGGTCTCACGCTCGATGTGTTCGATCGGCGGACGATCGAACGAACGACGTTGGTCGATGAGGCCGAAGGTCACGGACGGTCCGACGTGGCGACGGCCGGACGAGAGTTCCAGCTCACCCAACATCGCCAGGAGCAGCGAAGTCTTGCCGACCCCGTTCGGACCGGCGAGGTGGACGCGCTCACCGGAGGTGATCGTGAGATCGATCGGGCCGAAGGAGAACGAACCCCGCTCGATACACGCGTCCGCCAAGTCGACCACCACATCGCCGGAGCGATCGGCCTCCCCGAAGTCGAATTGGAGTCGCCACGGCTCCCATGGCTTGTCGACCACGTCGAGGCGTTCGATGGCCCGCTCCGTGCGGCGTGCTCTCGCCGCGAGGTTCTCACTCGTCTCGATCGCGTGGTTTCGGACCAGCTTGTCGTTGTCGGTCGGGTTCTTCGTTGCCCGAGCCACGCCCTTGGCCGCCCACGATCGTTCGGTTCTGGCCCTGGCCTCCAGCCGGCCCTTCTTCGTGGTGTAGTCGTCGAACGCCCGCTCCTCGTGTCCGCGGGCCGTCGCCCGCTCGGCAAGGAACGCCGCCCAACCACCCTCGTATCTGCTCGCTCCGAACGTGTGCGGATCCAGCTCGACGACAGCGGTGACGCAACGTTCGAGCAGCCTGCGATCGTGGGACACGACAATGTACGGAGCAGTGGTCTGAGTGAGGATCGACTCGAGACGCTCCAACCCGGCCGTGTCGAGATCGTTCGTCGGCTCATCGAGGAGCATGATGTCGAACTCCGCGAGTTGCAGCGCAGCCAGACCGATCCGTCCTCGTTCGCCGCCGGACAGGACGTCGGCCCTGTCGTCCGCCCGATCCGGGTCGAAACCGAGGTCTGCGAGCACAGCCGGGAGCCGCTCGTCGAGTGTGGCCGAACCGATCGCCAACCAGTGCTGGAGTGCGCCGTCGTATTCGTCGGCGGCGGCGGCCGCTCCGGTCGCCAGCTGGTCGGTCGCACCAGCCAGCCGGGCTGCCGCATCCGATATGCCGAGCCGCCGCTCGATCCACTGACGAACGGTCTCGCCGGCGAGCGGCATGAGCTCCTGACCCAGCAAGCCGATCGTGGCCACAGAGGGAATGACCGACACCGATCCCACGTCCGACGTGAGGTGCCCGGCAGCGAGGGCCAGCAGCGTGCTCTTGCCTGCGCCGTTCGGACCGGTGAGGCCGAGCCGATCACCCGGCCCGATCGTGAGGCCGAGGCCGCGGAGGATCCATCGGTCTGAACGACCGAACTCGACGTCGACCATGTGGAGTTGTGCAGGACGATGCGACACGACGCGATCACGGTACTTCCGGCCACGATCGGCCATTGGCGATTTTCCTCACGAGGGGCCACCATTCATCCATGCGAACCTGGCACGTTGAAGAACTCGGTGAACCCAGCGATGTGATGCAGTTGGTCGACGGGCCTGTACCAAGCCCCGGTCCTGGCCAGGTGCTGGTCGACGTGAAAGCCGTCGGTGTGAGCTTCCCCGAGCTGCTCACGATCCGCGGTGGTTATCAGGTCAAGCCACCGTTGCCCTTCACGCCCGGCAACGAGATCGCCGGCGTGGTGACGCAGCTGGGCGACGGAGTCGACTCCCTGTCGGTGGGAGACCGCGTGACGTGGATGGGCTCGGGTGGACTGGCAGAACAGGTCGTTGCACCTGCCACCGCCTGTTTCGTGCTTCCCGAAGGGATGCCGATGGCGAAGGGCTGCTGCCTCATCCTCAACTACGGCACGACCGTCTTCGCGCTCGACAATCGAGCGAAGCTCCAGGCCGGCGAGACGATGCTGGTGACCGCCGCTGCGGGTGGCGTCGGATCGGCTGCGGTCCAGGTTGGCAAGGCGATGGGGGCCACTGTGATCGGGCTCGCCGGCGGGCCGGAGAAGGTCGAGACCGTTCTTTCGCTCGGCGCAGACAGCGCCTTCGATTACAAGGCGGTCGACATCGTCGAGGCCGTGCGCGGCGCCACCGACGGACGGGGTGTCGACGTTGTCTACGAAGCGGTCGGCGGTGACATCTTTCAGCAGGTGCGGCGCACCGTCGCCTGGGAGGGCCGACTGCTGATCATCGGTTTCACCAGCGGGACGATTCCCGATGCTCCGATGAACCACGCGCTGTTGAAGAACTACTCGATCGTTGGTGTCCACTGGGGCGCCTGGCTGGCACGGGACCCCGGCAATCTCAGGAGCAACTGGGATCGAATCGTCGAGTTGGCGGGCACCGGTCACATCGATCCCCTGATCAGCGCCGTGCGACCGTTCGAGGACGCAGCGCAGGCCCTCAGCGATCTCGGCAACCGCAAGACGGTCGGCAAGGTCGTGATCGAACCGACTCCGGGATCCGCCGAGCTGACGGTGTGAGCGAGCAACCCGTGAGCGAGCAACCCGTGAGTGAGCAGCCTGTGAGCGAGCAACCTGTCAGAACGCTGTACGGCGAGTCGCACCGGGCACTCCAGGATCGGTTCGACACGCGCCCGCTCGCCGACACGATGGAAGCGGTGATCGTTCGCCAGACGATCAGCGACGAGGACCAGACCTTCATCGAGAGCCGGGACTCCTTCTACCTGTCCACCGTCGACGGTGACGGCTGGCCCACCGTCTCCTACAAGGGAGGACCGGTCGGCGTGCTACGGGTCGAGGATCCGTCGACCATCGTGTTCCCGAGCTACGACGGCAACGGTATGTACCTGTCGCTCGGCAACCTGGCTGCAGACGACCGTGTCGGCCTGCTGCTGATCGGCTTCGAGACGCCTCGGCGGCTGCGCATCCAGGCCAGGGCGACGATCGACGACAGTGCTGATCGCCTCCGACACTTCCCCGGCGCTCAGACCACGGTCGTGCTGCACGTCGAGAAGCTCTTCCCCAACTGTGCGCGCTACATCCATCCTCACCAGCGAATCGATGCCTCTCCGTATGTCCCCGACGGGGCCGGCACGGCGCCGATCCCGAGCTGGAAGCGGATCGATGCGATCCAGCCCGTGCTCCCCGACGCCGATCGCACAGCCATCGGAGGCGAGACGATCACTGCCGAGGAGTATGCCGCGCGGCTGGCAGACGGTACGTCGTGACGCCTCGGCGATGAGAGCCTGGCTCCTCGCGACCGTCGCATTGCTCGCCGGATGGGGTCTGGCCGGGTGTGTCGCCGATGATCAGACCGACCCAGCTGAGGCGGTGCTGCAGGTGTCGCTCGCCGGTTGCGGTGCCGGCATCGGCTCCAGGGCGACAGCGGTGTCGATCGGCAACGGCCTGGCACTGACCGTCGCCCACGCGTTCGACGGCGTCGATGACGTCTCGCTCAGCAATGCGGAGGGTTCGGAGACGTCTGCCGAGCTGGTCTTCGTCGACCGGGAGCGGGACCTCGCACTGTTGGCGTTCGCCGAGGCAGACCTCGGCGACGACGTCGCCCGGGGTCTCGACATCCGCTCCGACGCCGAACAACCCGCCGGCCAGGCCGAGCTGATCGTGTACCGCGATGACGTTCGCGAGACGCTGACGGTGGCACTGCTGAGACGAACGTCAGTGACACTCGACGGCGAGGGTCGCCGAGCCGGGATCGAAGTCGGGGTCGCGATCGAGAAAGGTGACTCCGGTGCTCCCCTCGTCGACGAGGCGGGCCGAGTCATCGGGATCATCTTCGCGTCGAGCCGATTGACGGAGACGGGTTGGGCGGCCGCTGCCTCGGAGTTCGACGAGATCAAGGACCTCGCCGGCCCGCCGATCCCCCTCGCCTGCTGACCCTCCGATTGGGGTTCGGAGCTTCACATTCACAGGTTGCTCGGCTCCCTGGCACAGGCGGAGCTCAACCGAGTTCGGAACCCACGATGCTCACGAAGCTGACACACTCCCCCGGCGCGCCGCCGAGATTGTGGGTCATCCCGAGCGTCCTCCCACCTTCGGTGACACTCTTGATCTGTCGATCGGCGGGGGCTTCCTGCCGCAGCTGCAGCCAGCATTCGAACAACATGCGGAGCCCCGAAGCACCAATGGGGTGCCCGAAGCTCTTGAGCCCACCATCGGGATTGATGGGCAGCTCGCCGTCGAGGTCGTAGGTCCCGGCCATCACCTCCTTCCATCCGAGGCCGCGGTCGGCGAAGCCGAGGTCCTCCATGAGCACCAGCTCGGTCGGCGTGAAGCAGTCGTGGACTTCGGCCATGGCGATCTCGGCCCGTGGATGCTCGACTCCCGCCTGGGCATAGGCATCTTCGGCACACGCCACCACCTCGTTGAACGTGGTGTAGTCGTAGTCAGGATCGATCGGGCCGGCAGCCGGACCGGCGGCGAACGCGAGGGCTTTCACGAACAGCGGCTTGTCCGTGTACTGGTAGGCATCCTCGGCTCGCACGATGATCGCTGCGGCCGATCCATCGCTGACACCGGAGCAATCGAAGATCCCGAGCTGGCCGGCGATGAGCGGCGCGTTGCGGATCTTGTCCTTGCTGACTTCCTTCTGGAACTGTGCACGAGGATTGCGGGCGCCGTTGTAGTGATTCTTCCAGGCGATACGGGTGAGAACCTCCTTCATCTCGGTCTCGTCGACGCCGTACTTGTTGGCGTAGGCCGGGGCGAGAAGGCTGAACATCGCGGGCGCGGTGAGCTCTGGTTTGGTGCCGTCGTTGGGGAGAACAGCACCGGTGAGTCCTGACATCCCATTGTCCTTCAACTTCTCGACGCCGATCGCAGCGACCACGTCGTAGGCGCCACAGGCCACGGCGTAGCACGCATTGCGGAAGGCCTCCGACCCGGTGGCGCACATGTTCTCCACGCGGGTGACCGGCTTGTAGTCGATCTTCAGGGCGCGGCTCAGTGTGAGCCCAGACACGCCCGAACCCAGAGTGCCGAACCAGTACGCGTCGATGTTGTCCTGTTCGATCCCGGCCGACGCATACGCGGCCTGGCTGGCCTCGACCAGCATGTCGTCGACCGACTTGTCCCAGTGTTCACCGAACGGCGTACAACCCATGCCGACGATGGCGACTTGATCCTTGATTCCGCGTGAAGCCATCCCCTCAATCTGATGGATGCCGTGCCGGCCGTCAATCTCGGCCCCAGCCCGTACTGGGGGGTTTCCTGCATGGTGCCGAGCGGCCCGTTCGTCGACGATCGACAGATGAGTGATCTGGACGGGACCTACGACAACACAGCATCGACCTCCGAAGTCGAGTGGCTTCGACGCCAGATAGGGCTGTTCGAACACCGCCTGGACGACATCACCACAGCCGGCACATACCCGCACATGGACGAGCGAGCGACGATGCCGCCTCCGCCGCGACCGGCCCCTTCGGCGCCTCCCCCGCCGGCTGTTGGGGAACACTCGATCCCGGCAGGTGCGACCGACCGTCCCGTCGACGTCGCGCCTCCACCTCCGTGGATGCAAGCCGTTCGAGCCGATTCGACACGTCAACGACCGGAGATCTCGCTTCCCGCCATCGAACCCTTGCTGAAGTGGTCCGGCCTGGTTCTGATGTTTCTCTCTGCGCTGTTCCTGGTGAGCACCGCCATTCAACGAGGTTGGATCGGACCCGAGTTGCAGCTGCTCGGGGCAGCAGCGATCGGCGCCTCGCTGATCGGTGGTGGGCTCGTGATCGGGCAACGCCGAGCCGGCTGGGACGTACCGCTCGTCTGCGTCGGCCTTGCGATCCTCTCAGGTACGGCCACCGCCGGCTGGCAGTGGCTGGAGCTCTGGTCGCACGAACCCTGGGTTGTTGCGACCTTCATCGTGCTGGGACTGTCGATCGTCTTGACCGACCGGTTGAGCAGCCCAGGCGTCGGCGCAACAGGACTCACGGCCACGTTGCTCTCGATCGGTTTGCTCGCCACGTCGGTCGCAGAGGCGGCGGTGCTCTTGGCGTTCGTCATCGTGTTGGTCGAGGCAGCAAGTTTGTGGCAAAAGCTGGCATCGCTGCATCTGATGGTGGTCGCCGTCGGTGTCACCGCTTTCGGAGCTGTCGTATTCGCAGCGTTCGTGGATAGCGGGCCGACCTCTGCTGCCGTGCTGACATCAGGGGCGATCGTGACCTCGGCGTTCTGGCTGATGCCGATCGCCTCCTCTCTCCGGGGGACATTGCCATCACGAGCCGGCATCGAGTGGCGACCCACGATCGATCGCCTGACGATGTCGCTCCCGGGACTGTTCACGAGTGCGTGGGCCTGGACCGCCGGTCTCTCCGATGTCAAGACCGGACGTCGCTTCCTACTCGTCGGAGGCCTGGCGCTGGTGAGCGCCGGACTCGTCTTCGCCAGCAAGCGATTCCGCACTTCGATCTGGGTGTCGCAACTGATGGGCGGCACTGCGGCAATCACCGTCGGATCGGTGCTGCTCCTCGACGGACCCGCCCTCTTGGTCGGTGTCACCGTGCAGGCAGCTGCCCTCGTGGTGTTCGTTCACTTCGTGACCGATCGGTGGGCAACCCTGCAGGCAGGCGCCATGGCAACCGTCGCTGGATTGCTGACAGTGAACGGAATGCTCGAAGCGATCGACGGGGGCGCTCCACTCATCAACGACCTGGTCCACCTCGCCATTGTCGTCGCCTGCGGCGGGTGGGCATGGTGGGAGGTTCGTTCTGGCGAGGCGGACCTCGGCCCGTACCTTGCCGGCGTCACCTACGCCGGTGCGCTTCTCTGGCCGGTCTCGGCACTGACCGATGTGCCACAGGGCCAGGCCCTGATTTCGGCGGCGTGGGCTGCGATCGGCTTCGCAATCCTGATCATCGCCTTCGCTCGGTCGTCGGTACGACTCGCCCACGTGAGCCTGGCGACGCTCGCCGTTGTGATGATCAAGCTCCTCAGCATCGACCTCGCTGCCGTCGACACCTTCTGGCGGGTTGCCCTCTTCTTCGTGCTCGGCGGCGTGTTCCTGTTCGCCAGCTTCCGAGTCGGCACGGTGCTGCGTTCGTTGGACGGCCGCCCCGATGACGCCGACGAAGGTGCTATCGACAAGAGCAACGCCGGCGGTGGGCCGCCGGATCAGGAGAGTGGTTTGGCCTTCCAGAAGTAGTTGTGCACGCCGTCGGCGGTCAGCATGCGTCTGAAGGTCATCCGGACCCGCATGCCGATCGCGACGTCCTCCGGGGAGGCGTCGGTCAGTTGGCAACTGAATCGCCCGCCACCGTCGAAGTCGATCACGACGGCGATCGTCGGCGGGGCCAACGAGTACGCGAGGCGATCGATCGTGAAGGTGGCAACGGTGGCCGGGACGTCGGCCATGGCCACCCGTTCCATGTCGTCGACGGCCCCACCCTTGACCGAAACTCGCTGCGGTGGGAGGTGGATCGCCCCGCTGGTCCGATCCCGCGAACCAACGAACGCGAACTTCCAGGACTCGTTCCGGAATGACGGCGGTGCGGCGGGCGGCGTGGGGTCCGGGCGGCGAGGAGGCTCGCGGTCGAGGAACCCTCGCCAGGTCAGAAACGCGCTGTAGTCGAGAGCGTCGCTCGATTCCTCGAGCTGCGTCGCCACCGGACGGGCATTGTGGTGATCGGTAATGGCATCGGTGGTGCGGTAGAAGCCGACGTCGCAGCCATCGGCGAGGTGAACCACCATGATCGTCTGTCCCGGTTCGGCATCGTCGAGCACCGAAGCCAGGATGAGACCGGCGTGGGACGAGCCGGTTGTGCCGACGGTGGCCGTGAAGTCGTCGGCGATGCGGACCTCGCCGAGGCCGGCGGCAGCGGCAGCGCCTCGAACGGCCCGGGCATGCAGGCCCGTGATGATGGCGACGTCGACGTCTGACGGCTGGAGCGTGCACTCCTCGAACGCCGCGGCGACGGCTTCGGTCACCAGCGGCAGGTAGGCATGCTCGCCGAACCGCTCCTCCCAGACCCGGCTGTAGTTCCATTCAGGAAGGCGCCAACGGTCGAGGAATTCAGCGGTGGTCGACGCGCCTCCGAGCCACTCGGCGAGCACCGTGCCGTCGGCGTCGCTCCCGATGAGCCAGGCCGCGCCCGCATCACCGAGCATGGCTTCGTCAGCCGAACCGGGACGCCCGGTCCGTACATCAGCGGAGGCGACGAGGGCGAGGCGGGTTCCCTCGAGGGCCGCCCGCAGCGCGGCATTGACCGAGCGAGCAGACCCACCGACGTCGCCGGCGAACACATGGCGAGGGAGATCGAGCGCAGCGTGGATGACGTTGGCGTTGGTCTTGTCGAGGTATGGCGGGGTGGCCGTGGCGAACGAGACAGCGGAAGGTGTGGGCCCGCCGTCATCGAGCGAGGCGAAGAGATTCCTGCTGGCCTCGACCGCCATGGATGTCGCGTCTTCGTCGAAGCCGGCGACCGACCTCGTTCCCCGGCCCCCTCCGGTACCAAGAGCTGCCGTGATTGCCGAACGCTGCAACCGATGGAAGGGGACGTACGCGCCGTAGCCGATGATGCCTCTCATGACCGCCGAACCTAAACGATTGGGGTCGGAGCTTCACATTCACAACTCACGGTCCCGCTGTCACCAGCAACCTCAGCCGACAACCCTCGTGAGGAAGACCTGATACTCCCAATCGTCCGGACCGGTGTCCCACAGCGAGTGCAGCTCCGTCCGGCCGATCTCGGCGAGGATCCTGCGATTCTCGTCGACCGGGCGGAGGTGGAAGGGTCGCCGACAACCGACGAGGTCGGACGCTTCGTACTCGTGTCGCGCTGGGCCGCCCCACAGTCCCACCAGGAACGGGCTGCCCACGACGAGGACATCGGCGATGGCCGCCACGGCATTCGAGGCGGACTCGGCGTCGAGGTGCATCAGAGTGCTCATCGACCAGCCGCTGTCAAACGACCGGGAACGAATCGGCGGAGCGTCGATCGAACCCGAGACGACCAGCACGCCCCGCCGGCGAGCGAGCACGCCGTTTCCCACTGCCAGGTCGATGCCAACGAACTGGAGGTCTGCCTTTACGAAGGCTTCGCCGTCGAGGCCGGGGCCGGCTCCGAAATCGATGACCGAGGTCCGCCCCTCGCTCCGGAGCAGGTCAATGAATTCCTGGCGTAGTGCCAAACGGCCACTCCGCAACGACGTCCGAGCCCCGACCGCAGCCTCACGTTCGTAGTACGAACGCAGCTCGGCTCGGTCGTCTGGTCGATCGCTCGGCATCATGTCTCCAGATGACTCGACGAGGCGCGTTCGTCGGCGAAATCGAGTCCGACGTCCGGGGACCAGAAGCCTCGTGGGCAAAGCAGTGCGTCGATCAGGTACTCGAGTTGGGGCGCAAAACGATTGCGGAAGGCCCCGGATCGCCGCCTGGCCTCCTCGTAGGGAAGCAACTCGAAACCGTGACGTTCGAGATCGTCGTAGAGTTGCCGGAACAGCGGAGTGTCCGCTGACGAATCGAGATCGGCAACGAGATGCTCGTAGTCGCTGAGGTCGACGCCGTGCGTGAGCTCCTCGAACAGCGTGATGGCCCGGCGCAGGAACCAGTAGGACTCCGTGCGCCCCGTACAACCGACGATGATCTGGGCGTGAATGGCTGCGTCGCTGAGCAGACCGAGCGCCGTCACCCAATTCTGCCGACGGTCGTGCGATCGGAACAGCTGAAGCAGTGGGAGTGTCGAGTGGGTCTCGAGCACCGAACTCACCCAGTGTTCCCATTCGGAAAATCGGGCGTTGATGCGTTCGGTGTCTGCACTCGGGGCCCAGGCGATGACGAGGTTCGTCGGCGTGATCCGCTCGTCTGACCCGTCGTCGATCGTCATGAGCTTCTGCTCACGGGCCGAGTATGCGGTGTACAGCGACGGGAGGTAGCCGATCACGAGCGCCGTCGTCGTCACGCCGGCGAACGCTTCGAGCAAAGACCCGAAGCGGGCGAAACCGGCGGTGGGCAGAACCTCACCGAAACCGAGGGTGAAGAAAACGACGCCTGAGTAGTACAGCACCTCGCCGTACGACTCGGCCCCATCGATGCCGCCACTCGCCCACCACACGAGTCCGAATCCCGCTACTTGCATCGCCGTCCACATGGTCAGCAACGTCAGCACGAGCAACGGCGCGAACAGCGACAGCAGCCGTTCGCGAATCCATGACGCCTCGGGGAGACGAGCGGTCACGAAACGCACCACGGCGAACGCCCGGAAGGCAACGATCTGCGACGGCCACCAGCGCCAGTTCGACGTCGAGGTCGTCACGAGCGTGTTCACCAGGTCGCCGAGAGCCACGGTGACGAGAATTAGGCCGAGGCCAGTGGCGAGAACGGTCATCGACGGTGACCCTACTTGATCTACCGATTCGAGAAATTTCACACATCCGAACACTTGTTCTGCTGACAACTGTCACACCATACTGTCATGATGTTCTCGTGGAAACAACTGCCAACGGGCCGACTTCCGAATCTGTGCTCACCACCCTCCATCGCATCCGAGACGATCTCGCGCCGCTGGCCTCACCGGTGAGCTCGGAGGAGCGAATACAGGAGCTGGTCGACCCGGTGCTTGCCCTCCTCCGCGAAATCCAACGTCTGACCAACGGCCTCCTCACTCGAATCGTGAGCGCCTCCATGGCTGCATCGGCGACGCCGATCGACACATTGTTGACGGCGGGCGGGACCATCCCCAGGAGCCAGACAAGGGCTGAGGTCGAGCGGGCCACAGTGGCCGACTCCTTCCCCGCGGTCGGCGCCGCCATCAGATCCGGCGCCGCACATACCGCAAACATCGATGTTCTCGCGAGGCTCACGGGCCAGATGAACCCGAGCGATCTGGCATCGCTCGGCGAGCATGACGCTGCGCTGGCCGAGGCGGCGTGCCGGCTCGGCGAGGAGAGCTTTCGGAAGCGTGTCTCGCGCCTGCGGGACAGGATCAGAAACGACGGCGGTACGACGGCAGCCCAACAGGTCGTCGACGACTCCTTCGCCCACATGGCGCCCAATACCGAACGATCGGCGTATCGACTCCACGGGAGTTTCGACCCGCTTCGGGGCGCTGCGATCAAGGCGGCAATCGCCCGCGAGGCCAAGTACCTGGCTGAGCATCCCGAGCTGTGCCGAGGAATGGACGCCGCCCAGCTCTCGGCTCAGGCACTGCACGATCTGATCCTGCGTGGCGACCAACTCGACCGCTCCGAGGTCCCCAGGGCAGCGGTCCGAGTGCATGTCCTGTGTGACCGGGACACGCTTGCCGCCGGCCTGCATGATGGCACCATCGCCGAGACCTTCGACGGACTGCCGATCGGCCCGGGCGCCTTGGAACGACTGTGCTGTGAGGCAACATTGCGACGGATCGATACGGCGCCCGATGGAGAAGTCACCGTGTCGCGGGCGAGCCGGGCACCCTCGGCGGCCCAGCGGATCGCATTGCGAGCGCTGTACGCCCAATGCCCGATCAGCGGCGTGGGATGGGAATCGATGGAGGTCCACCACGTCATCTTCTACGGCGAGTCGAAACGGACGGTGTTGAGCGAGCTCGTGCCGATCAGCCGACGCTGGCACCACTTGATTCACGATGCCGGCTGGAAGCTGTCCATGGAAGCGGACCGCACCCTTCGGTTGTCCCGTCCAGACGGGACATTGGACCGAGTCATCGCTCCCCCGGTGCCGATCAATCAAGCCGATCACGACCTCGCAGCCTGACCTGCCCTCGGCCGGTGAACGACCTGGCCGCCTGCTCCTTGACAACTGCATAGATCGGCCGAGGCCCGCCTGCCAGGCTGCGCCAATGCTGGAGATGATCGACCTCGACAACGACGGGTACTCCACCGGGTCGAGGTGTTCGCTGCGATCAAGGAACGTTTCGAGCTGTCGGCGTCGGTCAAGGAATTGCTGCACCTCTACCGGGCCCGGATCATCGACCTGACCCGAGAAGTGGATGGAGCATCGCAGTGTCTGTCCGAGCTTGGTGCCGACGGTTGGAAGGTGGCGATCGTGACCAACGGATCGACCAAGCAGCAGAACGCAAAGATCGATCGGCTCGGCTTCCGGGATCTGGTCGACTCAGTTGTTGTTTCCGAGACACTCGGCGTCAAGAAGCCCAAGCCAAGAATCTTCGAACATGCTGCCTCGACGTGTGGCGTGGCCACCGACGAGCTCGAAACATGTTGGATGATCGGCGACTCGGCGACCCACGACATCGCCGGGGCTCAGACGCTGGGCATGTCGACTGGATGGCTGCCGCGGGGCCGCAGGTGGCCGTCGGACTCATTGCCGCCGACCCTGGTAGTCGAGCATCTCGGCACGCTCGCCCGGCGGCTCCGGACCGAGGGCCTGGGTCAGGTGTAGAAGGGATTCTCGCCGGCCGTGTGATCCGTGGCGTCGACGACTTCTTCGATCTCGGGCAGTGCGTCCATGAGCATCTTCGTGATGCCCTCGCGCAGGGTCATGGCGCTGGCCGCACACCCTTGACAACCGCCGCCCATCGTGATGATTGCCTTCTGTCCATCGACGCCAACCAGGGTGGCGTAGCCGCCATGCGACCCGAGCGCTGGATTGATGGCCTGATCGAGCACGGCCTGGATCTTCTCCGGAAGCTCACCGGACAGATCGAGGTCGAGGCCGGCCAAGGGGTCCGGCGTGTTGGGATTGCGAATGACGAGTCCGCCGGCGGTGCCGCTGCCCGGTACGTCGAGAGTGGCGCCACGCATGCTGACGATCGAGTCGGCGGGAATGATCACGGTGAGTTCACCGTGGGCGCCCTGCGTGTAGACGGCATCGCCCTCGACCGCCTCGCTCACCGGCGACAAATCGAGTGCGTACTGGAAATCAGTCATGTTGGCGCCGGTCACGGCGATGCGCAGGGCCGTGTTCTCCGGATCGTCCTCGGTGGCGCGGACCTCCAGCACCGTCGACAACGCATCATCGGTGACGGAGAGGACAACGTCGGTGTCGGCTACTTCGGCTTCGGTGGTGGTCACCCGGATGAGCTTACCAATCGTCATCCGCTCGACCCCACCGGCGGGTACGTTGCCCTGGTGTGGACGTCAGCGCAGCGGACGAGCATCGCTCCGGCGACCGCCCTCGTCTGGGCCGGCGTCGTGGCGCGGGTGGTGGCCGCAGCGATCCTGATCTTCGGGCCATGGACCGACGAGGCAAGCGAGCTCGATGGTTGGGATGTCGATCGATTCCAGCACATCGCCGACGCTCCCGGGGAGCCCTACATCGACCACGACGTCGAGTACCCGCCGGGATCGGTCCTGATCATCCAAGCCATTCACAGCAACGACCTCGTCACCACCCATCAACGCCTGGTCATACTCTCGTTGCTGGCCGATCTCGGAGTCGCCGCTGTGCTCGGCCGACGCTGGAGCGTCCGAGTCGCTGCTGCCTATTTGGTGATCGGCTTACCGATGGTGCCGAGCGGACTGCTCCGCCTCGACCTCTGGGCCGCGCTGGCCGCCACGATCGCCCTGGCTGCCATCGTGCCGAGACCCGGCAGACCACCGGTACCTGCGAGTCGACCGACCGACACTCCGACCGACACTCCGACCGACACTCCGACCGACACTCCGACCGACACTCCGCCGGACACTCCGGGCAAGCGAGCGGGAGCGACCGCTGTGTTCGCCTCGGCCGCCGTCATCGGGTCCGCCATCAAACTCTGGCCGGCGTTCCTCATCGCCGCCGCCATCGGAATCAGACGCACGAGGGCGGCGGTGGCCGCCAGCTTGGTCGGCGTCGCCATCGGCGCGGCGTGGCTTTGCGTGTCCGGCGTCGGGGCGCTCGAGCAAATCACCAGCCTGCGCGGCGTGACCGGTTGGCATGTCGAATCCATTCCGGGGACGCTCGTTTCCCTCTTCGGCGACGAACCGGCGCGATTGGAGGCCGACGCCTACCGCATCGGCAGGCTCGACGACACCGTTGTCTTGGCCGGCCGACTCCTCACGGTTGCCATCACGGTGACAGCCGTCGCCCTCGCTCGTCGACGACGCTTCTCGAGCGAGCCGGCCAACGTCGCGGCCTTGGTCATGCTGGTTTCGGCGACCGCCCTCATCGTGACCGCTCCGCTGGTGTCGCCGCAGTTCATCCTCTGGATCACGCCCTGGGCCGCGATCCTCCATCGGGACCGGCTGCTCCTGGGGCTGACCTCCATCGCTCTGGTACTCACCGCTGGGATTCTGGCCACCTTCGGACCTCCCCAACTCGATCACCCGATCGCAGCGGCCGGATTGCTGTTCCGCAACGGGATCCTCGCCGCGATCGTTGGCGTCGCACTGCTACGCCTGGCCCGATCAGACGGGTTCCAGCACGCCTGACCTGATCTGTCCCCCGACTCCGATGCCGGCCCACGGGCGGGAAGTTCGCAGTCGAAGATCGGCCAGATGGCCCGCCAGCGTGATCCCCTGCCGCCAGGTCGCCTTCGAGACGCCGCCCACACGACCCCGGAACTCATAGGGAAGTTCGGCAACAGAGATTGCGGGATGGGTGGCGAGCACCTCGACCAGGATCTTGAACCCGTCTGGCTGGAGCCGAGCGAGGTCGAGCCCGTCGAGTGCCACGGCGAAGCAGCCCGACAATGGATCGGCCACACGACGAACACGCACCGGGAACAGCAGGCGGACCGAGCCGCCGAGCAGGATCGAGAGTCGCCGCCGAAGAGGCGACAGCCCGGTTCCGTCGGATCCGCCCGAGATTCGGCGACTGGCCACCGCCAGCTGAGAACCGCTGTCGCACTGCGCCACCAATCGGGGAATGATCGACGGCGGGTGTTGGAGATCGCCGTCGATCACAACCGCGATCCGTCCCCGTGCCGAAGCGAAACCGTCGACGACGGCCCCACCGAGGCCTCCCCAGCGCTCTCCAGGGTCGCGATGCATGACCTCGACGTCGATCGCAGCGGAGCCGGCGCAGCGGCGGATCTGGTCCCCAGTACCGTCGTCGCTGTCGTCGACGAAGAGCATCTCGATTCGCCGACCGTTCGCGCGGAGCGGCCTTGTGGCGGCCACGACGGCGGCAATCAGCGGCTCGACGTTGTCGCGTTCATTTCGCGTCGGAACGATCACCGAGACGGTGTCGCCGACGAGGCCGCTTCTCACCTGCGTCCTCGACTCCGCCCGAGGGCTGAGCGTGAGCATCGCCAGTCCGGCGAAGGCAACGACGAGGGACACGAAGGTCGAGTTCTCGAGCAGGACGAGACCCAGCTGAGGACCGACCGGCAACACCACGAACGCGGCTGCCGAGCAGCCGACGACCAACCATCGGTTCCGGTCACCGGCGGTCGCTGCCGCCATCAGCAGCAGGCCCCAGGTCAGGTACCAAGGTTGTGTCGTGGGATGGAGCACCGCGATCAGCAGCAACGCCCAGGCCAAGCCGACGAGGCCCGAGCTCCGGCGATTCAGCAACAACGCCAGGACCACGGCAGCGGCAACCACCAGCCCGCCCAGACGGGCGACGGCGAGCACCGACGCCGCGTCGAGGCCAGTCGAGAGGTGTACTGCTCCTCCGAGCAGGCTGGTGACACTGAGATAGGCGTCGACCGGTGACGCATCGATCAGGGCATCGACCCACCCCCAACCCCATGGCGTCGAACGCGTGGCGAGGGTGATGACCGCCATGATCTCGGCGCCGGCCAGCGCCAGCCGGCCCGCCCGGCGTCGCCAGTCGACCACGGTCACGATCCACGGCCACGCCAAGAACGCCGCCCCGAGCACGGCGGGCACCTTGATGGTCGCGGCGAAGGCGCACAACACGATGCCGAAGTGCCGAAACCGGGGGCGAGACCCGATAGCGAGGCCCGACATGAGGAAGGCGAGCATCAAGGCCTCGTTGTGCGCTCCCGACACCAGATGCAAGAGGATCAGCGGGTTGGCCACGGTCAGCACCATCGCATCGGGGGTGTCTCGTCCCAGCGAACGTGCCAGGTCACACACCGCCCACGCCGCGACCGCAAGGCTGACCACCGCGATCAATCGGTACGCAAGCACGGATGCGACGACGCCGTCACCGGTGCGTTCTGCGACCTCAGACGACAAGGCGACGAACACCGGGCCATACACCACCGGAGCATCGAGATAGATCGGATCGACCGAATCGAGCACAGGGTTCTCGCCCATCGCCGACGGACCCTCGGAGAAGACATCGATGCCCTGCGCCGCGAGTCGCCCTTGCGCACCGTAGGCGTAGACGTCACGACTGCCGAGCGGCGGGCCGACCAGGAACGGCAACGCCCAGATGACGGCGACCACGACCACCGCGCCGACACCGAGACCCCGCTCGAGTACCTGGCGTCGGAGTCGGAACCACGATCGGACGAAGACGATCATCCCGCCGTAGAACAACGAGAGAGCGACAACCAGATCGGTACGGGGGCTCACCGGGACCGTGGGCACCGACCACAGCCGCCCGGACGCCCCGGGGGCAGACGCGCCTGCCAGCGATCCGCCGATCACGATCGTGAGCGTGGCAATGAGACCCACGGCGACCGTGATGGTCGGGAAACCGCCGTCTGCCGCTGCCGCCTCGGTGACACGTCCCCTACGACGTTGACGGCCCTCCACGGACGACAGGCTAGGTGGCTACATCACGAGCCCGCCGGACCCAGACCACTTCCCGACGATCTCGCATGCTTCCATTACTTGCTTTTTCCGTGTGTTTATGCTTATTTACGTTCACTTACTTCTATCAACTCAAGGAGACCTCATGACCATGCTCGGCGCCCAACTCGATGACCTCCAGTCACTCAGTGCGCAGCTCACCTTGATGGGAACCGACGTCGCTGCTTGCCGCGACGATTCGGTGATCACCGCGTCACAGGTGATTGCCGACGTCACTCAGGCAACCGCGCTCGCTCTGCAACAGATCAACGCCCACATGGCCCGCCTCGAGGGTTCGGTCCACGCCGCAGTCGGCCATGCCGAGGCGGCGCAGTGGACCGGAGCGAACGCCGATCGCTTCCGCCAGGGTGCGGCCGACTTCCAAGCGTCCATGGGCACCGGACAGGCAACCACGCGGGAGGCCTTCGCCTCGTTCCAGCAGTCGGCAGCCATGATGACCGAGACGCTGCAGGATTTCGTGACCGGATTCTCCGCCGCGCTCACCGAGGCCAGCGGCTCCGCCGGCGACATGTCGGCCGCGGTCGAGGCGCAGCGGGCGAACCTCGACAGCGTGATGAACCTCGGTCTGTCGATCGGCTGATGCCGACCGCTGATCAGTTCGAGAGGGCCGCCAGGAGGTTCGACGGCATCGCCGACGCACTCGGCGACCTCATGTCGACGACACCGCGCCTCTTCGGTCCGAACACGCTGGCCGGCGGGACACTGACGCTCGTCGCCGACCTCACCATCAGTACATCCACCGCGACGGCGACGAACGCCGGCCAACTGGTCCGTGACCTGGCCGACACCTGCAGGCGACGCGCTGACATCTGCCGGACGTACGCAGCCGAGGTCGATTCGTACCAACGAGCGCTTCGTCAGTTCGAGGCCGAGAACTCGTCACTTCTCCAACGACCAACTCGACCACGGCGACCAGCGACTTGGGTGGAGGTCTGATCCGGTGTCGGCAAGTGACAGCGGAACCGGTCGGGGGGCGGCCGGGAGCATTGCCATCGACCCTGACCGCGTCCGCAGCGCAGCAACGCACCTGCGGTCGCGAGCCGATGCCGCCATCGATCTCGATCGAGAGATCCGTTTGACGTCGCTCGAGGTCGATCTGGCACCGATCGAGGTCCTCACGGCATGCGCCGAGATCGACGAGGAGCTGACCTTGCTCGCCTCGATTCTCTCCGCTCGCGCTGATGAGGCCGACGGCTTCGGACTACCCGGCAGCGACTGGGACCTCGAGTCGACCTTGCTCGGATCACTCCTCGACAACACCGGCCATCGAGCCTCCATCTCCGGCTCGCTCGCCCTTCGCCTCGTCGTCGAGCATCGCCTCGGGATCGTGGGTGACGGCGACGACACCGCCACGAGCATCGAGCTCCTTCGACACATCGCCCACGACCCGCGTCGACCCCCCGAACAGGCCGCTGCCGCCGCCTACCTCGTGAATCACCCATACGCAGTGTCAGACACTCGGCCATGGTTCGCCACGGCCCCGGGCCTCCCTGGGATGCCGATTTCCCACATCCCCCTCCGCGACATCGAGCGGCTAATACAACGAAACGAGATCATCACCCTTGCGATCGACCGATCCACGCGGCCAACCGGAGCGTGGACCACGCTCGATGACGCCGACCTGATCGCCGTCGGCATCGATCCGATCGAGTTCGATGAGCTCCACCTCCCACGCGATCAGCACGAGCTGATGGTCACGGCCGTCGAACACGGGACGTTCACCCACAGCCCTTCGGCAGCGCGGGCCTTCGTCGCCACCCTGCCGGTGCACGCCGAGGACGCGATCAGCATCGACATCGACGCCACCGACCCTGACGCCGTGCTTCGGCTCCACCACGCAGCTACCAACGACCTTGGCGGCTCGGACGAGGAATCGGCTCGGAGATGGCAGGTGATCGCCCACCTCCCGGAAACCACGACAGGCGTGCGCAACCTCCTCTTCACGCAGTCATACGCCGACATCGCCCACCGGATCGACATGGACCTGAATGAGGGTCGCGGACCAACCGACGCCGACTTTCGCGGGCACAACTGGTTCCATCTCGGTGTCGTGGCGTCCGACAGCGTCGGGCCGGTGATTCGCAGCGAACTCCGGATCTACGCGATGCCCATCTCCTTGGCCGTTCGTCAGGACATCGCCAATGGGAACCAGGCGATCTTCGCTCATTTCACGGACGCGCTCACTCGACGGTGGCGCGGCGAACCACCCCGGTCCCACATCGTGGGCCGAGCGTTCGATCTCATCGACGATTCCGCCGCCACCGACGATGTGGCTGCATCCCAACTCGACATCGCCGAGTCGACTGCCCTCTTCGCCATGGCCGAACAGCTCGTTGTCGACCCCTACCTCCAGCTCGACGCACTCCGGACGCACGAGCGCATCGGCACGCAGGTGATCAGCGGCATCGCCTCGTTCGGCACGGACATCCGCACGGCTGAAGAAGTCATGACCGACGTCGGCCTCCTCGAGTTCGAGCGAGACGGCGATTCCATTCGCGAACCCATCGCGATCGGCGCTGAAGTTCCGCGGTCGACAGCGGACAACAACCTGGTGGATCCGACTGCGCTCGAACGACGGCTGGCCGACGTCATCGGCTCGGACCTCATCGACTGGAATCTCGACGTCGCCGAGAACTGGAGCATCTACGACGAGCGAATGCCGATCATCGTCGACGTCGCTGTCTCGACGCTCACCGATCCCGCATTGACCGAGCTGACCGATCACCACCGGACGAAGCTGGATCGACCAGACCGGCATCTACCAGAGGGTCAACCCCGCTGACAGCACCGCCGCTACCGGCCGACGCACCTGCCTCGAGATGGTCCATTCGGATCATTTCGATCAACTCCGGACCCCGGATCGGCCGATGCGAAGTGAGTGACTTCGATCAGACGACCACGTGGCGCCCTGGCTGCGCTCGCAGCACTCGCTGCATTGTTGAGCTCGATGCTCATCGGTGTCGTCGGCATCGACGGCGCAGGAGCCTCGGATGCGAGCACGTACAACCCGTGGGGTTTCCGCGACGGTCAGATCCTGACCGATGCCGAAGCGTCCGCCGTCCTTCTCCATCAGGTCAACCTCCAACGGTCGCTGATCGGACTACCCGGCCTGACGATGTCGAGCAACCGTTCCGGGGCGATCTGCTCGGCCGACAAGCTGGCCGACACCCTCGTCTTCCAGCACTACGGCGAATGCATCCCGCCCAATCACCACGAGAACATCTACGGCAGCTTCAGCAGTGGCAGCGCGCTCATCGAGGCGGCCGGACCGTGGACCACCAGCACGAGCGGCCACAACGAATCGATGTACTCCCCGACCGCGACCCACGCCCAGATGGCCGTGCGGTGCACCACTGCTGGAACATGGGCCAGCTCTGGATATGTCGCCTTCCAACCGGTCAACGTGAACGGGTACACCTCATCGAGGTCCTCTCGGGCGAACGTCGCCGTGCTCCAGAACACGAACGCCCTCTACGCCGGCACTGGCGTGGCCTGTGACGGCGCCACCCTTCGCTTCCGTCTGCACCCCGACCTGCGGGCAAGTGCCTCGTACCTCGTCTACGGCGAACGCGCCGTCGACCCGGACAACCCTGAGCTGTGGCACCGATTCCAGGTCGCTCGCCTCTACGACGCCTACTTCGATCGTGCCCCGGACAACGGCGGCTGGGCCTACTGGAACCAGCGCTCCGTCGACGGGATGACCACCTGGCAGATCTCCGACTTCTTCGCCGACTCGACCGAGTTCGAGGCCACCTACGGCTCCTCGATCTCGAACCGGCAGTTCATCGACCTCGTCTACCAGAACGTCCTCGGCCGAGCGGCCGACGCCGGCGGCAAGAACTACTGGCTGCAACGCATGGCCGGCGGCCTCACCAGGGGCCAGGTCATGGTGCACTTCTCGGAGTCGACCGAGAACATCGAGCAGGTCGGCCCGGAGATCACGGGTGGCTGCTGGAGCGGGAACGTGTCCGGCGCGTATCTCTGTGCCGTACCGAACACGGCCCGCCCGGACGGTTCCTGATCGGCCTCACGATCGGGCCGACCTCGGTCAGGCAGCGACCTGGACCACGGCGACCTGGACCACGGTGACCCGACCACGATCCAGCACGGCGGCGCGCCCTCGAGGCTGATCGGTCAACTCCGGCATCGACACTCGTAGTGCCTCGCCGTCGCTCCGGGCGGCATTCAGAACGATCACAGTCGCTGTCGAAAGCAGGCCGGCAATCGGGGATCCGAAACGTCTGGCTACGGCCGAACTGCCGGCGATCGACAGCGGGATGCCCCTCTCCCTGGCGCCATCGATCCGGGCGAGGAGGTCGTCGTCGGTGAGGAGATCGGCGTCGTCGATGACACAGACTTCATCGTCGATCGACTGCGCAATGGTTTGCAGCGTCGTGGTTCGACCCCTGCCGGCGTGAGCCAGTACCACGACAGGCCGGGCCACCGACACATCGACCCAGTGCGGCGCGAGGTCGAGGTCGAGGCCGATGGGAACTCGCCAGCCCTCCGGGCTCCGCTTGGCCGCCGGTAGCTCGGCCCGGTCGATCCGAGACCCGAGGACCCGAATGGGTCGCGGCCACGACTCTGGGGCATCGGCCGACTCCGTCGGCCAACGAGCCAGACGACCGGCCAATGACGTGCTTCCGGCTTCGTCGAGTCGCCCGATCATGCCGGAGAGCCCCGTGGCCGGATCGACACAGGCGGCGCCGCCAAGCGCAGGAATGTCTGCCAGGCGAAGCCCGAATGCCATGTAGCCAGCGGGATCACCGAGCCGGTGCACCACACGGCAGCCGAGGTGGGCGGCGACGCGCTGTGGCACGTCCCGATCCGATCTTGCGGTCACGACGACAGCTCCGGCTCCGGAGACACATCGACGCACGAGCCTGACAAGACGATCCGACGCCGATGGGCCGCCCTGATCCGAGAGGGCGTCGACCACGGACTGCCAGTCGTGCACGACCAACGCGAACGGTCGTTCGACGGCACTCAGGAGATCGACCGCCTTCGCCAGTCGATCCGGCTCCGCTACGCCGACCACATCGATTACTGGGTCGAGTTCGAGCAGGTGGCGCACGCTGTCCGCCCCGTCACGACGGCCGTCGAACACGAAGGTCGGCAGCGGTGCTGAGTCGCAGCGGTCGAGGAGCGCCGCCACCGCCACGGCGGCTGAGGCGGCGATCTCCGCCTCGTCGACGCCGACGATCAAGAGCCCGTCGCGACCTGGATCCCACGACAGCGGAACCACCCGGCGACGATCGGGATCGTCGAGCAGACCGATCGCGACCTCTTGCTCAGTCATCGGCGACCCATCACCACGATCGAGGGGGAACGCGACAGCTTGGAGGCGCTGACGCCACGGAGGCGATGATCTCCCGTAGCCGGAGGCCCGGGCCGCTCGGACGATCTGGGCAACCGTGGTGTCAGTCGACCGATCATCGACCTCACCGAGCCGATTCGACCGCCATCGTTCGATGACGTCGATCGCTGCTCGTTCGCTCTCGGATGCGGGAATCGCCTGATGCACGACGAAACGCTCGACCGATGCGGTCGATGATGTCCGGCCGATCTGTGCGACCTGAACGACCTCGCTCGCTCCCCCGCCTCGCTGAACGACCGCCCGACCGGGAACCAGCGGCAACAGTGCAGCATCCGGGCGATCGATCACATCGGCGCTGTCGGCCCGGTCCTGGACGCGCAGACAGATACGAAGGTTCGTGTTCGCCCGGATCTGACCGGCGACCACACCAGACGGTCGCTGCGTGGCGAGTACGAGGTGGACGCCGAGCGATCGTCCCCTTCGGGCGACGTCGACGAGACCGTCGAGAAAATCGGGCAACTCGTCGGCGAGAGCAGCGAATTCGTCGATCATCACCACCAGCCGGCCGAAGGCTCGAGGATGTCGACGGTCGGTGTCCGCGATGTCGCTGCACTCCATGTCCCGAAGCCGATGCTCCCGGTCGAGCAGCTCGGCTCGCAGACCCCGAAGCGCACGTGAGGCTTCAGCCGAATCGAGATCGGTCACGACCGCAGCGACGTGCGGCAGTTCCGCGACGGCGTCGAACGCTCCCCCACCCTTGAAGTCGATCAAGACGAAAGTGACGAGGTCGGGTGGCTGGCCCGCCGCCAGGCCAACGACCAACGTACGCAGGAGCTCACTCTTGCCGGCACCGGTCGTACCTGCGGCAAGACAGTGGGGACCGTCGGCCACCAGATCGATCACGTGCACACCGTCGGCGTCGATCCCGATCGGCGCCACCAACGCCCCAGGCGTCGCTCTTCGCCAAGCGGCGTGCGCAGCGTCGACGTCGCAGATCTCCCCGATCGACACGTTCAGCGGCAAGCGGCCGCCCACGTCGTCGACCTCAGGGTCGACAAAGGGCGCCAACCATCGCGCCACATGTTCTGCTTCGTCGAGTTCGAGCCCGTGCCACTCGAGCCTGCTCGCGTCGTGACCGGCGCGTACAAACCTCGCACCACCACCCGGCGCGACTTCGAGTCGATCCCGACACCCTCCCGGCACATCCTCGCCTGCGCCGAGCCAGAGCAGACGCACGGCGCGGATGCGCCCGGCCATGACTCGTGCAAGCGGTCCGGGTGCCAGCGGTTCGCCACCGTCGACCACCACGAGAACCGGCACGTCTCGAGAGGCCGTCTCGAGGAGAGCACCATCACTGTCGACACCGACGACGATGCATGTCTCCAGGGACGGGACCCACTTGAGCCAGTCCCAGTCGACGCAGCGATCCGCCGTCGTCACGACGATCACGCCGAGGTCGGCCGGCCCGATGTCGGCGACGGTCGACGCGACCAACCACCGGGAGCAGGCGAGCATGTCGGAGCGATCGCCACACACCGCGAGGCCGTCTGCCACGGCGATCGTGATCGGCACGTCGTGCATTGTCGCCGTCGCCGGCTCGCCGAGAAGCTCGGGGAGCCTCGTATCGGTGCATTCGATCGGGGCGTCGACGTCGCCACGGCCGATGGTCAACCCAAGTGCCTCGTCCGGTTCGAGACGATCGCTCCACGGCGAGCGGTCACCGGCGCTCGCTTGGAGCAATCGGGTCGGACCGTTTGCTGTCTCCCGCCGCCTCACAGTTTCCGCCTCGAGCCACACCAACACTCGAGACCGCCAGATCGCCTCTGCGTGCCGGCGTGTTCGTTCGCGCCGCTTCCGGGCCCGTCGGCGACCAACGATCGACCCGAGCCATCGACCAACCAGACCCAGCGCCGAGACCCCCGCCAGAATGGCGAAGATCGGCGAGAAGAAGACGGCAGCCACACCGGCCGTCACCCCAGACGTGAGCAGCGAGATGAGGGGGAATCCCACAGCGACGGGCTCGAGGTCTTCGATGGCGAGGTCGAAACCTCCGCACTCCACCGGGAGAGGCGGCATGGGAAACCGGCGAGCCATCCGGAGCGCAGTGATGTGACCGTCGGGATCAGGTCGACGAGATCGCCGGATCGGTTCGGGCTTCTCGACATCGATCAGATCGCCGCGAGCGAAGCGCCCCATGACCGGCGGATCGCCGATGGCAGCAGTGGGCATCCGCACGTCGATCGCCACACCACCCGGCGCGAGCAGTCGCCATTCGCATCGAGTCTCGGCTCGATCTTTGAACCCCTTCAGCATCGTTTGAGCGTAAACAACCGCAGTTCAAAGTGCAAGGCCGTCAATAATGCGATCGAGGATCTCGTCGAGAATCTCGCGGCTCGTCGCCACATTGAGCCGGGCGTGCCCTTTGCCGAGCGGACCGAAATCGAGGCCGGGCGAGAGCGCCACACCGCACGACCGGAAGAGTGCATCGGAGAACTCGCCGTCGAGTCCGAGGCCATCGCCGTCGAGCCACGCGAGGTACGTCGCCTCCGGCCGCCGCCACGTGACACCGGGCAGATCAGCTGCGAGTCGTGCCGCCAAGTGGTCGAACTGGCTGATGAGATGCGCTCGCAACTCGTCGAGCCACGTCGTTCCCTCCCGCCAGCAGGCGAGGGTGGCCTCGGCGCCGAGGGTGTTCACATGCCCCCGGAGAAACGGCGGAAGCTCGTCGAAGACCTTCCATGCCCGCTCATCGCCGATGTGGGCAACGGCACATCGCAGACCGGCGAGGTTGAACGACTTGCTGGCAGACGACACGGTGATCGTCCGCTCGGACAGTCCCGGCACCAGAGCGGCCGGTCGATGGACCGAACCCGGGTGGACCAGGTCGGCCCACACCTCATCACTCAGAACGAGCAGGGCCTTCTCGTCCACGACAGTCGCGAGCGCCGCCAGCTCATCGGTGTCGAACACACGACCGGTCGGATTGTGCGGGTTGCACCACAGAACCGCAGCAGTGGATTCGTCCACCACCTCGGCCAGCACATCGGCGTCGAAGCGCCCTGTCGTCGCGTCGAGCGGACAATCGATGATCCTTCGACCCGCACCTTCGACGAGCTTGATGAAAGGCGGGTAGATCGGCGTGATCAGAACGATGCCGTCGCCGGGCTCCGTCAGGTGCCAGATGGCGTACTCGAGCACGTGAAGCACATCGTTGAAGAGCTGCAGCCGCTCGACGTCCGGTCGCCAGCCGTGGGCAGATTCCTGCCAGTCGGCAAACGCCTGCGGGAGTTCGTACGCAGCGGCCAGGTTGTATCCGATGTCCGCTCGATCGACCACTGCCCGCATTGCATCGAGCGCACAGTCCGGACTGGCGAAGTCCATGTCGGCCACCCATGCAGGAAGCATGTCGTCTCCATGACGACTCCACTTCGCGCCGTCCAGCGAGCGCAGCCGCTCCAGGTCAGCACCGACCAGCCGGCTCACGGCCGGATCTCGAAGTACCGATTGCTGACGTCCTCGTCGAACTCCCGGAAGTCGAACGAGGTGAACCCCGCACCTTCGACCAGCCCGCGGAGTCGCTCGGGGTGGAGTCCCAACGTGCCGAGTCCGGCCCCTTCCGGCTCAGACATCGCCGAGTTCATGCAATACACGACCGACATCGAATAGAAGAGTCCGATCATCGGGTTGCGACGGTTTTCCTCGAAGGTCGGGGCAGCCTTGATGTCAGCGACCAACCACACACCGTCGTCTGCGATCGCATGACGAGCCGCGACCACCGCGTCGGCCGGCCGCGGAATGTCGTGGAGGACATCGAGGGTGAGCAGGAAGTCGACCGATCCCGGCGCCAGATCGTCGAACGTCTGCTCCGCGAACGAGACGTTGGTGAGACCCAACCTCTGAGCCCGCTCCCTCGCAGCTCCGATGGCATGAGTCGATGGATCGATCCCGATCACCGTCGAATTCGGGAAGGCCTCGGCGATCACACAGGAGGCGACGCCGCTGCCGCATCCTGCGTCGACGACGCGAATCCCTGTCTCCAGGCGTTCGATCAGACCATCGACCGAAGCCAACACGACCGGCACCAAAAAGTGATTCTGCCTCCCTGCTGACATCGATGCCTGCATGTGGGCTGTGGCACCGCCGTGATCTCCCCAGCCGAATCCCACGCCGGTTCGGAATGCCTCGGCCAGTCGATCGATGGTGTCGCGCGACACCGGAGCACCGAACACGGCACCGGCATACGAGGGATCCTTCGGACGGGCGAGAATCGCCGACATCTCCGCCGACAGATGGAACCGTTCATTGCTCGACTCGTCCTCGTCGTTGCGGCCGTGCACGACCATGCCTCCCGCCGACACTGCGTAGAGCCACTCCCTGACCCAGCGCTCGTGCAGCCCGGCGGCGGTGGCGATCTCACGAGTCGAGCGTGCGACACCGTCGACCATCACCTCGAACAGGCCAAGGCGCTCGCCGAGATGCAGCATCACGGACAACATCTCGCCCTGCTTCACCTGGAAAACCGTGAAGGCAGCGAGCGGCAGGAGCTCGGGGTCTGGCACCGGGAGGCCAGACTCCTGCTCGGTGTCAGGCGTGTCATCAGAGGTCGCAGAATCCATCGCCGGATCCTGCCACGTTCAGTCGCGCAGCGCCCCTCCATCGTGCACGGCCTCTCAGTCCTGCCGCTCAGTCCTGCTGTGCCTCGAGCTCCTCGGAGAGCTCCAACCACTCACCCTCGGCTGCTGCCATATCCACGTCGATGGTTGCCAGATCGGCGCCCAGGCGACCCAAGGCCTCATGGTCGCCAACGGCTGCTTCGAGATCGACCAGCAGCGTCGCCTTACGCCTCTCGAGCTTGGCGACCGACTTCTCGGTCTGGCGGATGGCGTTGCTCAGGGCGTTCGGGGTACGAGTTCCCGCCTGCGCCCGCGTGTCGCCCTTCTTCTGCCGCTTTCCCTGGCTCGTGCCGCCGGACGAGCTCGCAGATCGGGTCGATCGCCTGTGCTCGTCCCACGAGTCGAAGCCGCCGGGCCAACGCACGGCGCTGCCCTCACCGTCGATCACGAGCGCATCCGCAACCACGCGACGCATGAAGGCCCGGTCGTGGCTCACCACCACGACTGCCCCGGGCCAGTCCTCGAGAAAGTCCTCGAGTGATCGCAGGGTTTCGAGATCCAGATCGTTGGTCGGCTCGTCCAACAGGAGAACGTTCGGCTTGGCCGCCAGCACCTGCATCAGCTGGAGTCGGCGCCGCTCCCCTCCGGAGAGCGTGCTCACTTCGGCCCATTGGGCGTCGGAGTCGAACCAGAACGCCTCGAGGAGCCTCGCGTCAGTCCAGTCCGGCGACCGATTCGGTCCGGCAACCACTTCCCGGACGCGAGCCGATGGGTCCAGCTCGGTGCCGTGCTGGTCGTAATAGACGAGCTCGACGGTCGTACCCCAGCGCACCGTTCCCACTTGGGGTTCTGTCCGTTTGGCGATGAGGTCCATCAGGGTGGTCTTGCCCGAGCCGTTGGGGCCCACGATCCCGAGGCGTTCGCGGCGATCGAGGGTGAGATTCACATCGGAGAACAGCGTGCGGCCGTCCGGGGCCGTCGCCGTCACCCCTTCGAGCTCCACCACGATGTCGCCGAGGCGAGGAGTCTCGAACTCCAAGTGGAGCTGCGACGGCCGCGCCGCACCCTGCCGTTTCTCTGCGACGAGCGCCTTCGCCGCTTCGACCCGATACTTCGGTTTCGACGTACGAGCCTTCGCCCCGCGCCGGAGCCATGCCAACTCCGATCGGGCCAGGTTCTTCCGAACCGACTCGGCCTCATCTGCCTTTGTCTCCCGGTCGGCCTGCGCCTCCAGATAGTCGGCGTAACTGCCCTCGTGGAGGAATCCGGTCCCCCGATCGAGTTCCAGCATTCGGTTCACGAGGCGATCGAGGACGTACCGATCGTGCGTGATCAACAGCAGACCACCACGGAAATCGGCAAGACGATCCTCGAGCCAGAGAATTCCGTCGACGTCGAGGTGGTTCGTCGGTTCGTCCAGGATCAGCAGATCGGCCGGTTCCACCAGTGCCCTCGCAAGGCTGACGCGTTTGCCCTCACCCCCGGAGAGCGACGAGGTGTCGCGGTCGAGGAAGTCACCCATGCCGAGCTTCGACAGCACCGACTCGGCTTCCCAGGTTTCCGCCACGATGTCAGACCATCCGGCACCGGTCACTGCATCGCGGACAGTGCCCGCCGGAAGTGGAGCGTCCTGATCGAGCATGGCGATTCGAACGCCGCTTCCTGGCCGCAGCTCGCCGGTCTCGACCTCCTGGCGCCCCGCAAGCACCCGGAGCAATGTCGACTTGCCAGTGCCGTTGATACCGACGATCCCGAGGCGGTCCCCGGTGCTCATCGTGAGCGAGATGTCGGTGAAAAGGGGCCGGTCGGGACGGGACACACCAACGGCCAGGGCATCGAACAAGATCACTGGCGCAAGGCTAGGCCCGCCGCAGGGCACACTCTCGCCGTGGACACCGTCCCTCCTCTCATCGTGAAGCGCTCCGGGCGCGGACTTCGCGCCGTCGGCCTGGTCATTCCCGGTGTCCGTCGAGTGAACAAACAGATTGCGCCGTACACCGAGTGGTGGTCTGAACAGAACCAGCAAGCGCTTGTGTCGCAGGGCCCGCTCTGGGTGTCAGTCGGCGACTCGACCTGCCTGGGTGTCGGAGCGTCGGAACCCGAACTTGGATGGGTCGGGCGGACGCTCGCTGGGCTGCGCGCCGACGACCCGACCTGGCGGGTCATCAACTTGGCCATGGCCGGGGCCCGCATGAACGACGCGATCGAGGTCCACCTGCCCGTCGTCGAGCAGCTGATGGCCGAGGGGCGCACACCCGCCCTGACCACGGCCTGCGTCGGGACGAACGACGTCATGTGGGACCGGGTCAACGTGGTCGAGCTGCGGGCGCAGGTCGACGAGCTGGCCTCACGGCTCCCCCGTCCGACCGTCTTCGCCACCATTGCCGGCAGCTCGAGCCGGGTGGCCTTGACCAATCGGGCGATCAAGCAAGCTGCCACCCAGCACGAGGTTGCCGTCGTCGACCCGTGGCGCGAGCCGGGCGCCGGGATTTTCGACCGTGTCGCAGACGACCGATTCCATCCGAACGACATCGGTCACGAGTTGATGGCCGACGCGTTCCTGCGTGCCATCACCGAGGTGCGCGGCAGGAAGTAGCCTCGGATGGTGAGCGGGATTCTGAGCGACCTCGACATGCACGAACCTCGGCGCCGCAAACCGGCGTGGCCTGACCTTCCTGCGCCGAAGGGCTTGCTCGTTCGCCACCGTTCAACGGGATACGTGGGCACGGTGCAGCGATGCACGCCGGACTGGGTCACGATCCGCGACCAGAACGGACGGACACAAACACTCCGGAACGAGCGAGGCGCCTTCTCCGTGAAGGGAAGCAGCGTCACCCTGGTCAAACCCAAACCCAAGCCGGAAGTAGCCTCACCAACGCAGTCGGCATCCGGCAGCGTCGCCGTCGAGGCCAAGGCCCGGGTCGCACAACCGAGCCGCATTCTGGTCGAGGGCATCCACGATGCCGAGCTGGTCGAGAAGGTCTGGGGTCACGACCTCCGCCTCGAGGGCATCGTCGTCGAGCCGCTCCACGGGGCCGACGATCTCGCCGCAGTCGTCGATGCGTTTGCACCGAACCCTCAGCGCCGCCTGGGCATCCTGCTCGATCACCTGATCGACGGTACGAAGGAGACTCACATCGCTGCCGCCGTCCGCCATGCAGACGTCGTGATCACGGGCCACCCGTACGTCGACGTCTGGCAGGCGATCCGACCTTCGACGCTGGGAATCTCGGCATGGCCGGTCATCCCGAAAGGAACTGACTGGAAGCTCGGCATTTGTGCAGCTTTCGGGTTCGACGGGCCGCCGGCGGTGCTGTGGAAGACGATGCTGAGGCGGGTGACAAGCTACGCCGACCTCGAGCCCGGCCTCGTCGGCGCCATGGAAGAACTGATCGACTTCGTCTCGCCTCCTGTTCCGGACGAGGAATCGAAAGGCGTCTAGCCGCTAGCCCCTACGGGCCGGGCGTGGACGCAATCCCACCGGCAACCCGGAAGGACTCGGCGCCGCCGCGGCAAGGCCTCGAGAGACGTCGAGCGGTGAGAGACCCGGCGCCGACAGAGGCGTCTCCGGAGGGGTGTCCGGGACGAACCACGACGCAGGATCGATGCCGTTTGCCGCCACCGGAGCGTTGAACAGGTAGCCCTGCATGATGTCCACACCGAACCCGCGCAACTGATTCACCTGCTCGATCGTCTCCACGCCCTCGGCGACCACACGAAGGTCCAGAGCCTTGGCCATCGCCACCACCGCTTCGATGATGGCCCGATTCGAGTCGCCGTCGCTCATCTCGCGCACGAAGATCTGGTCGATCTTGAGGGTCGAGACCATGTCGAACTGTTTGATGTAGCTGAGCGACGATTGGCCGGTGCCGAAGTCGTCGATGGCGAGGGTGACGCCGAGGTCGCGTATCCGATTGAGGACGCTCAACCCGTCGAGGTGGTCGACGATCACGTTCTCGGTGATCTCGAGCACGAGCTGGTCGGCCGGCAGACCGGACCACATGAGCACATCGGCCACGGTGTCGGGGAAGTTCTTGTCGATCAACTGTTGTTCGGCGATGTTGACGCTCATCTTCACGTCGCGCGCGTTCGGATTGAGATGATTCCACACGGCCGCCTGTGCCGTGGCTTCCCGAAGCACGTACTCGCCGATGTCGGCCATCATGCCGGTCTCCTCGGCGACGCCGAGGAAGTCCCCCGGACCGATGAGCCCGCGAGTCGGGTGATTCCATCTGACCAGGGCCTCGAAGGCATACAGCCGTCGAGTATGGACGTCGACGAGCGGCTGGAAGAAGACGGTGAGCTGCTTCTCCTCGAGCGCCCTCACGAGATCACGCTCGATGTCGAGGCGATCGACCGCCTCGGCCCGTTGCTGGTCGTCGAAGAGTGCATAACCGGATCGGCTCCGCTTGGCCTTGTACATGGCGGCGTCTGCATCGCGCACCAGATCGTCGGCCCGCCGCATCTCGCCTGGTCTGGCGATGGAAACCCCGATGCTGGTCGAAACCACCTGGGCGCCGCCGAACAGGGACACTGGCCGCTCGAACGTGTGGAGGATCTGCTCGACGACGGCGATCACCGACTTCTGGTTGAGCAGGCCACGGACCACGACCAGGAATTCGTCGCCTCCGAAACGAGCGACGAGGTCAGAGCTGCGGACCGTGGAGAGGAGGCGCTCGGCGACGATCCGGAGGAGCTCGTCACCGGCCTCGTGACCCATCGAATCATTGATCACCTTGAAACGATCGAGATCGAGGAACAGGACACCGACCACCGTGTCGTTCTGACGAGCGGAGATGATCGACTCGTCGAGCTGGCGAACCAGTGCGTTTCGGTTCAAGAGGTTCGTCAGCGAATCGTGGTTCGCCTCGTGCTCGGCCCGTTCGAGAACACCACGAGCGGCCCGTGCCCGATGGGCCTGGACCAACGATCCACAGGTCCCGGCGGCGGCGCCGATGAGTCCGGCGCTCGTGATGAGGACCGTCTCTCGACCGCTGATTCCGACCAGTGTGGACATTGCCGCCGTCCACAAAGCAGTGCCGATCAGCCCCGCGAGGAGCACTTGCCCCGGGTGGAGGGCGAGACGGGTCTTCTTCATTGTCTTGGAAAACGGCCTCGGAGCACCAAACTTGAGGGTTTGTTGGGCCTGGGGGACCTGTCACTGGGTCAGGGTGCCCAGAACTTCGCCCCCACCTGCTCAGACCCGGCGCGAAGGTGCCGATACCCCAAGTGACCGCCCGGACCGAAAGCAGCGACGCCGCCCGACGATGAGTGCACCACGACCCGACCTCCGCGTGAGCAGGCACGGCCAACTGGCCGAGGCCTTCGAGGTGTTTGCGCTGGGCATGGGCCCGTTCATCGATGAGAAGATGCACGAGCACTTCGCCCACGAGATCTCTTGGACCGAGGCCGCCGCCAACCGGCTCGGGCGCCCCACCGAGCACGGCGCCACCGACCCGCTCTTCCAGCTGCTGGTTCTCCGCCGCTTCTGGAGTCCCGTTTTCTCGAAGACCTTCCACAACGATCTGCGACGACTGGTCGAACAGCTCATCGAGGCCCGCAACCTCTGGGCTCACTTCAGCCTGCCGGACGACACCGCCTACCTCGACCGCGTCCTCCTTGCGATCGAGCGGATCCTGGCCCCCGTCGAGCCCGAATCCGTCAGCGATCTGCGCAAGATCCGCAGCCGCCTCAAGAATCCGGCCTCGACCGAGAACGACGGCAGCCATGTGCCAGACGTCGATCGGATCGCCCTCGAACGACAGCTCACCGAGACCGAGACGGCCTTCGATGACCTTCGGCGCCAACAGGAGCGACTGGCGAACCAGCTCGATGTGGCGAGGCGAGCGAATGCCGGCCGCCAGCACCGTCTCACCGAGATGGAACAGGAGCTCCTGGAGGCTGCCGGTCGATCCGAGGTGCTCGAGACCTACCTTCGCAACGAACGCATGACCCGGAGCCGGATGGAATGGCTGTTCGTCGGTTTCATCGCGGCGATGCTGGTCGTGATGGTCATGCTGGCGACCTGATCACGGCCCCAACAACGACGCGGTGACTGCGGCAACGGCGTCTGCACCCGAGGATGTGAGGAGCACTGTGGCCGGATCGGCTGCGGGGAGACACACGAGCTGCCCGACCCGATCGGCGATCGCGGTTCCCGGGTCCGGGAGCGACCCCGAGCCAACGACGACGGCCCGTGCGAACGACGGTGGCGCGGCGAACCCGTGGGATCGGAGATGGGCCGCACTGACATCATCGGCCTCCAACGAGGCCCGGTCCACCCGCCACTGGTATCGATCCTCGAGGCCACTGATGCCGTGAGCGAGGAAGCCGTCAACGTGCTCGACATCGAGGCCGGCCATCGCCGAATTGGCCCGCCAGCCGCGTCCATGCTCGAGCCGATCCCGAAAGGTTCGACCGATGGCGGCGGCGAACGGATCCGTCGCGTGCGCTTCAGGAGCACTCGCTTGAGGAGCACTGACGACGCCGATGGTCAATACCGCCCGATCGGGAACCTGGCGTTGCAGCGCATCGGCGACGACGGCGCCAAGGCCGTGGCCGACCACGAGCGCGTGGTCGACGTCGAGTTGATCGAGCATCGCCGATACATCGGCGACGTGGTGGTCGACACCGGTCGACGGCCGGAGGCGCCATGCCGAACCCCTTCCCCGAAGGTCGGGGGCGACGATCGCGACGCCTGCGGGCATGCGCCGCATCACGAGATCCCAGGCGCAGGCGTTCATCGCCCGGTCGTGCAGTAGCACCACAGCGGTGTCCGTCCGGCCGACCGGTCCACGAGCCCACGCAGCGCATTCGACCCCGTCGAGCACGATCTCGATGAACCGCCGATCCTCCACATCCGGGACCGTATCGGCGAAGTCGACGGGCAACCCGGCCGAGCGACGACCGGCGTCGAGATGACGCCGCCGAGCCGCCCCACTACGTTCCTCGCATGCAGAACGACACAGCGTCCCAGAACGGCCCGACCCCAATGGACTTGACCGGCAAGGTCGCACTCGTCACCGGTGGATCGCGCGGCATCGGCAAACAGATCGCGATCACCTTCGCCGCCGCCGGCGCCAAGGTGATGATTGCAGCGAGGAAGGCGGAAGCCCTCGAGGCCGCAGCGGCTGAGATCGACGAAGCGTCGGGCAATCCCGGCTGCCTCTGGATGGTGGGCAACACCGGTCAACCCGAGGCAGCGCAGGCGCTCGTCGATGGAACCATCGAGCAGCTCGGCGCCATCGACATCCTCGTCAACAACGCGGCCACCAACCCGTACGCCGGCCCCATGATCGACGTCGATCTCGGACGGTGGGACAAGACCATCGCCGTGAACCTCACCGGCCCCCTCCTGCTCACTCAGGCCGCGTGGCGAGGTTGGATGCAAGAACACGGCGGCGTCGTGATCAACATTTCGTCCGTGGGTGGGCTGATGACGAGCGAGGTCCTCGGCGTCTACGACCTCACCAAGTCGGCAATGATCCACATGACCCAACAGCTCGGTGCCGAGCTCGGCCCGCAGGTCCGAGTCAACGCGATCTGCCCCGGGTTGATCAAGACCGACTTCGCCAGGCTCCTGTGGGAGGGCGAGGCCGGTGAGCGGGTCGCAGAGACATACCCACTCAAGCGTCTCGGCGAGGTGTGGGACATCGCCAACGCTGCGCTCTTCCTTGCGTCAGACACCGGCAGCTGGATGACCGGCCAGCACATCGTGTTGGACGGTGGCGGACTCGTCGCCTTCAAGAAGCCCGGCTGACACCGATCGGGCAGCAGACCTGGGGCACACTGGTGCCGTGCGCGACACCATTCGTCTCGGCCGGATCGCCGGCATCCCCATCGGCGTGAACTGGAGCATCCTCGCCGTTGCCGTCTACCTGGTGATCAGCCTTGCATTCGGAGCGCTTCCCCGATGGTGGCCCTCGGCCGACCTCGAGGCGCGCCTGATCACGAGTTGCAGCATCACGCTGCTGTTCTTCGGATCCATTCTCGGCCACGAACTCGGCCATGCGGCGGCGGCCAGGCACCACGGGGTCGCCGTCGAGGGGATCACACTCTGGGTCCTCGGCGGCATCGCGAAGCTGGCACGGCAGGCACCGACCCCACGTGCCGAGTTCGTCATCGCCGCCGCCGGTCCCGCAGCGTCACTGTTCCTGGCGGCGGCGTTCGCCGGGACCGCGCTGGGCCTCGATCGTTGGTCGACGTGGGGACTTGCCGCTTCGGCCGCGAGCTGGCTGGCGATCACGAACGCGTTCCTCGGGGTCACGAACCTGATCCCGATTGCGCCGCTCGACGGTGGTCGAGTCCTCACGGCCGTGATCTGGCGGGCCTCGAACGATGCCGAACATGCCAGACTCCTCAGCGCTCGAGCTGGGCTGGTCGTCGGCTCGACCGTGGTCGTTTCGTCAACACTCCTGTTCTTCCTCACGGATCGAATCGGCTCATGGGTCTACGCCCTCACCGCCCTCACCGGCCTGTTCATCGCCCACGCAGCGTGGCGAGAGATCATCGGGGCCGTCATCCGCAAACGACTCGACCGCACCACCCTGAACGACGTGATGGTGTCCCGGCCGTCCTCGGTCAACGACGACTTGATCATCGAGAGCTTCAGACAGATCAGCGGACCGTCGAACGTGGCTCGCCCGGTGGTTCGGTGGTCACACGACCCGATCGGGTACGTGAGCCTCTCGGCTACCGAAGCCATCCCGCCGTCCCAACGGTCGTGGACCACGGTCGCCGAGGTCATGGCACCCCTCGACGCCGTGCGCCGAGCATGGTCGACCGAGACCGTGTCTGACCTCTTGGCGCGAGAGTCCATCGATGGATACGACGGTTCGATCGTCGTGGTGCACGACCCGCACGACGGTCAGCCGACCGGAACGCTGACCCCCGCCCAGATCGAGCATTTGTTCGTCGCGCCGAACCCGTGGGGCGTGAGTCCGCTGGTTCCACCTCCGCCGAAGGTCCCCTCACCTCTCTGACCCCATCGCTCTGACCCCATCGCTAGAGTCGCTCCGTGACCGAACTCGCCGGCGTCGACCACGGGCCGAACCACCCGGAGGCAGCCGCCGAATCCTCGATGCCCCCATGGGTTCGTCGAGCCATCATCTTCTGGTGGTCGATTCTCGTCGGGCTGTGGATGCTGCTGATCGTTGCCAGGGAGCTTCGAAGTCTGTTGATCCAGGTCGCCGTCGCTGTCTTCCTGTCATTCGCACTCGAACCCGCGGTCAGCGCCCTCGAGGATCGCGGTGTCAAGCGGGGCCGAGCCACACTCATCAGCCTCCTCGGCGTGTTCGTGGCGTTCGGGATCTTCGTCACCCTGATGGGCCAACTCATCGCAACGCAGCTCAGCGAGCTCGTCGCCGATCTCCCCGGGTACGTCCGCAGCAGCACGGCGTGGTCCAACGACCGCTTCGGCACCGAGATCGACCCGAGCGATCTGATCGACCAGATCGAGACCGGCCAGATCACGTCATTCGCCAATGACGCTTCGCGCTACCTCTTGTCGATCGGCACGACCCTCGCCGGGGTGCTCTTCCAGGCGCTGACGATCCTCCTCTTCACCTACTACCTCACCGCCGACGGGCCACGGTTCAGGCGGCTGATCTGCTCGCTCCTTCCGCCGAGTCGGCAGCACGAGGTGCTGCGAATGCTCGATCTCGCCACAGACAAGACCGGCGCCTACATCTCGTCACGTGTGGTCCTCGCCGTTCTGTCCGGGGTCTTCCATTGGATCGTGTTCGCCGTCCTCGGCCTCCCGTCCGCCGTTGCCCTGGCCCTCTGGGTCGGGGTGATCTCGCAGTTCATCCCCACCCTCGGCACCTATCTGGCAGGGGTGCTGCCGGCGCTCGTCGCGGTCGGCGACGATCCCTCGAAAGCAATCTGGGTGATCGTTGCCGTCGTCGCCTATCAACAGGTCGAGAACTACCTTCTGCAACCGCGGATCACGGCCCAGACACTCGACCTCCACCCGGCAGTGTCCATCGGGGCGGTCTTGGCCGGCACCACTTTGTTCGGGGCAGCGGGAGCGCTGATGGCCCTCCCGGTGGTGGCAACCGCAACCGGGTTCTTCTCCGCGTACATCGAACGCCACGACGTCGTCGCCGAGAGCGACCGCCGGACCCGTCAGCGCAACGACGTTCCGGCAACCACCGACGAGGCGCCGGAAGATCCGGACCCTGACCGGGGTTGACCGCATCATGAAAAGCTCACCCGCGGACAATCCCGCACTCACAGACGATCTCGACGCCATCCATGTCTACTGGCGACCCGGGTGTCCCTTCTGCATGAGCCTCGATCGGGCCCTGCGCGACATCGAGATCCCGCTCGAGAAGCACAACATCTGGGACGACCCCGAGGCGGCCGCCTTTGTCCGGTCCGTCGCCAATGGAAATGAGACCGTCCCGACAGTTCGCGTCGGCGGCGAGTTCCTGGTGAATCCCACGGCGCGCCAGGTGGCAGAGGCCGTGGCCCGAGTCGCGCCTGATCAGGCCGAGAAGATGGCATCGGTCACCGCCCCCGGCCCGCTGGGAAGATTGCTCGGTCGACTCACTGGTGGCTCTGGCACCAACTGAGGCCAGATCGTGGTACAAACATGGCGCCGGAATTCTCGGCACCGCCGCACAAGAGAGCAACCAGAGAGAGGGACGTCATGTCTCAGGACAAAGGCCGGAAGGCCTTACATGCGTACGTCAGTGACGACGCGCACGATCAATGGCATGGTTTCGCCGCAGAACAGGGTGTCAGCGTCAGTGCGATCCTCGAAGCCCTCGCCCCGGAACTCGACACCGATGCCAGCCCGGAGCCGAGCGATCTCGGGTCGCGGTTGGTCGGCGTCGTGAGAGCTGCCCGCAAGATCGACGCTCAGCGCCGTCGCCGACGCCGCTGAGCCCATCGGCTCCGGCCGATTCCACGCGTTCGCTCCGGCGTATGCGACCATGACCCCCATGTCCGGATCGTCGATCAGCTTGCGCGCCGCTGCGGAGCGACTCGACCTCCACTACATGACCATCTACCGGTACGTTCGAACCGGCCGTCTCGCCGCGACCAAGAGCGGCGGACAGTGGTGTGTCGACGTCGCCGATCTCGACGACCTGGTGATCGGTTCGGACCCGACCGCACGCCACGGTTCACGGGCTCGGGCCGCTCGCCAGCTCGAGGACCGGATGATCGCCGCAGACGAACCCGGTGCCTGGTCGGTGGTGTCCCAGGCTCTCACCTCTGGAGCAGAGCCCGCCGACATCCACCTGCAGATGCTCATCCCGGCGATGCGGTCCATCGGTGACCGCTGGGCTCTGGGCGACATCACGGTCTTCGACGAGCATCAGGCGACGGTGGTCGCCACGCGCCTGGCGGCCAGGCTGGGTCCCCGCTTCCGACTGCGGGCCGAACCCAAGGCCCACGTCGTCGTCGGAATCGTCGCCGGCGACACCCATGCGCTCACCACCGCGATCATGGCCGACCTGCTGCGCGGAGGTGGTTACGAGGTCACTGACCTCGGCGCTGACACTCCCCCCGAGAGTTTCGTCGAGGTGATCGAATCCACATCGATGCCGTTGGCCGCCGTTGCGATCTCGTCCAGCTTGTTCGAAGCGATCGACACGGTGCAGGCGACGGTGCAAGCAATACGCGTCGGCCGACCCGACCTGTCGATCGCGGTCGGCGGGACCGGCATCATCGATCAGGAGCAGGCACGGGCGGTCGGCGACACGGTGGGGGCGAACGACATCGGCGAGCTGGTCCTGGCACTCGACCTCCTCACCGACGATGCGGAATCGCTCGCCTCGACGGATGACGAACAAGCGTTCGGGGTGCCCCGGAGACGATAGGGTTGGCGGGTCCTCAGAGCGACGAGGTCGGCGGGAGAACAGGAGACAAGATGGCATCCCAGGGTGAACTGCTGCCCTTTGCACGAGAAGTGATCGACGTGCCCGTGTCGGAGGAACTCAGCGAGTCATTCCTCGCGTACTCGTTGTCCGTCATCACCTCCCGTGCCATCCCGGACGTCCGCGACGGTCTGAAGCCGGTGCAACGGCGAATCCTTTTCGCCATGCGGGAGATGCGCCTCTTTCCCGATCGGCCACACCGCAAGTGCGCCGGCGTCGTTGGAGAAGTGATGGGCAAGTACCACCCGCACGGCGACAGTGCGATCTACGACACCCTCGTGCGGCTGGGGCAGGATTTCGCCCGCTCGATCACCCTGATCCATCCCCAGGGCAACTTCGGCAGCCTCGACGATCCCCCGGCCGCCATGCGATACACGGAGGCCCGCCTCTCGAATGCGGCCCTCCACCTCCTGGCCGAAATTGATGAGGAGACGGTCGAGTTCCGCCCCACCTACGACGGTGAGAACGAAGAGCCGCTCTACCTCCCGGCGCTGCTCCCGAATCTCCTGGTCAACGGCACCACGGGTATTGCGGTCGGCATGGCCACCAACATGGCACCACACAACCTGGGGGAGATCTACGAGGCCATCAAACTCGTCATGAGCCAGCGGCGCCCCAAACCGACCGTCGACCAACTCCGGGCCCTGGTCCCCGGGCCCGATTTTCCGAGCGGCGGCGTGATGATCGACGACGGCATCCAGGATGCATACGAGACCGGACGCGGTTCGGTCCGGCTTCGGGCCTCGGCCGAGATCGTCGACATCACTCGAGCGCGCAAGGGCATCGTCGTCACCGAATTGCCCTACATGATCGGGGTCGAGCGAATCGTGGCCAAGATCAAGGAACTGGTCAACAACGGCAAGGTGACGGGGATCTCCGATGTCAAGAACCTCAGCGACCACACCTCTGGCATGCGCCTCGTGATCGAATGCAAGACCGGGATCGACCCGAACGTCCTGCTGCAGAAGCTCTACCGGCTCACGCCGCTCGAGGAGACCTTCGCGATCAACAACGTCGTTCTGGTCGATGGTGTGCCGACCACCCTCGGGCTCTACGACCTCTGCCAGCATTACATCGAGCATCGACTCGACATGGTCGTCAAACGATCCGAGTTCCGGCTCCGCCAGCGTCGCGAACGGCTCCACAAGGTCGAGGGTTATCTCATCGCCATCGACAACATCGACCTGGTCGTCTCCATCATCCGGAACGCCGCTGACTCAGCGACAGCGCGCGAAGGCCTGATGGAACAGCTCGAACTCAGCCACGATCAGGCCGAGGCGATTCTCGAACTCCGCCTCCGTCGCCTGACAGCGTTGGCCTACACCGACCTCGTGGAGGAGCGGGTCAGGCTCGAGAGCGAGATCGACGACCTCGAGAAGATCCTCGGCTCGGAGCAGCGGCGGCGCACGATCGTGATTCGCGAGCTCGGCGAGTTGGTCAACGAGTACGCAACCCCGCGCCGCACACGCATCATCTCGCCTGACGAGATCGAGACGTACAGCGAATCGGCTCCCGAGATCGATCTGACCGTCGCCGACGAGCCATGCCTGATCAGCCTCGCAGCCTCGGGTGTCGTCGGACGCGAACCCCTGGGCACTTCGCGCACCTACACGCCCAGCCGCCACGACGTCATCGACAGTGTCGCTGTCGGATCGCTTGCATCAGACGTGTTGGCGATCACCGACCGAGGGCGTCTGCTCCGTTGCCGAGCCGCCGATCTGGCCGAGGTCGGCGGCCGCAGCCGCGGCAAGGAGGCCAACGAGACCTTCAACGCCGAACGCGGCGAACAGATCCTCACCATTCTCTCGTCCACCGATCCCGAACCCGATGCCGGCGATCAGCTCCTCGTCGTCACGGCATCCGGTGCCGCGAAAAGGATCGAGCGGTCGGCGCTGGCCGATGTCAGCCACGGCCGTCCCGTCATGAAGCTCGCCGACCGCGACCTCGTCGTCGCTGCTCGCGTGATCGACCCGGCGGTCGACATCGTCTTCGTCACCAGCGATGCGCAGAGTCTGCGCACCCCGGCGGAGAACATCAGTGTCCAGGGTGCCGGGGCCAAGGGGGTCGCCGGCATCGCGGTGAAGGGCAACGCCAAAGTCATCGCCGCCGGTCCCGCCATCGACGGCGCGGTGATCATCACGGTCAGCGACCTCGGCACCGTGAAGTCGACCGATGCCGCCGAAGTGCCGACCAAGGGCCGAGGAACCAGCGGTGTGCGCCTCACCAAGTTCAAGGACGAGCACCGCCTCGACTTCGCCTGGATCGGAAACCCGGAACGGATCGTGGCCATCGTCGGGCAGGAGGACGCCCCCACCAGACCAGACAACACCCCGGACCCCGTGGCCATCCGTCCCACTCGCAGGGATGGCCCGGCCACCACCTCGGCTCGTCGTATCCTCGCCATCGGCACCCTCCGCTGGTAGCAACCAAGAAACCACATGGCAACATCATCAGACTCCTACGACGCATCGAAGATCCAGGTCCTCAAGGGCCTCGAAGCGGTGCGCAAACGTCCCGGCATGTACATCGGCGGCACCGGCAACGACGGCCTCCATCACCTCGTGTGGGAGATCATCGACAACGCCGTTGACGAGGCCGCCGCCGGTTATGCCTCACACATCGACGTCACCCTCCAGAAGGACGGTTCGATCGAGGTGGCGGACGACGGCCGCGGCATCCCGATCGGCAAGAAGCCAGACGGTCGCACCGCGCTCGAGGTCGTGTTCACCGAACTGCACGCCGGCGGCAAGTTCGGCTCCGGTGCGTACAGCGCGTCGGGCGGACTCCACGGCGTCGGCGCCTCGGTCGTCAATGCGCTCGCGTCGAAGGTCGTGGCCGAGGTCGACCGCGACGGGGCTACATGGCGTCTCGTCTTCAACGAACGGATCCCGGGCAACTACCTCAAGAACGGCACGTTCAAGCCCGGCTCGAAGCTGGCCAAAGTCAAGGCCGTGCCGGCGTCACGTACTGGCACGCGCGTTCGTTACTGGCCCGATCTCGACGTCTTCGACCCCGATGCCCGTGTCGAGTACGACCGCGTGCGCGACCACGTTGCCCGCGTCTGTTTCCTCGTACCCGGCCTGCACATCACCCTTGTCGATCGTCGCGGGAGCGGGCGAGAGCGGGAGGAGTTCGTTGCCGCCGGTGGACTCTCCGACTACGTCGACTACCTGTCGGTCGGCGAGAACGTCACCGACATCATCAGCATCCGCTCCGATGACACCTTCGAAGAACAGGTTCCCGTCGACGGGAAGATGACGGTCGTTGCTCGCTCGTGCTCGGTCGACATCGCCTGTCGGTGGGTGAAGGGATTCGACACCACCATCGTCAGCTTCGTGAACACCATCCCGACCTCCGATGGCGGTACCCACGTTCAAGGATTCGAACGAGCGCTCACCAAGATCGCCAACGATCACCTCCTGGCGGACACCAAGAAGCTCAAGAAACTCGCCAAGGGCGGCAACGACAAGGCGCTTCCGAGCGATGCCCAGGAAGGGCTCGTTGCCGCTGTCAAGGTCACGTTCGCCGAGCCACAGTTCAAGGGCCAGACCAAGCAGGAGCTGGGCACGCCCTCCATCCAGAAGATCGTCAACGAGGCCACTCGGGCCGGTTTCGCGAACTGGATCGACGGTGGCGGCAAGAAAAACCAGGTCGCAGCGGTTCGCGACAAGATGACGCAGGCCATCTTGAACCGGGTGCTGTCGAAGCAACAGCTCGAGGCCAGGCGGAAGGCGTCGAGCCTGTCGTCGAACGGCATGCCCGACAAGCTGGCCGATTGCCGCGTGCACGGTCCGGACTCCGAGCTCCTGATCGTCGAGGGCAACTCGGCGGCGGGCCCAGCGAAACAAGGTCGGAACTCAGAAACCATGGCCGTCCTGCCGCTTCGAGGCAAGGTCGTCAACGCCGGCAAGGCGACGCTCAAACAGGTCGTCGAGAACACAGAGGCGCAAGCGCTGATCACCTCGATCGGGGCCGGCTCCGGAAAGGACTTCGACCTCGAGGCGTGCCGGTACGGCCGCATCATCATCCTGTGCGACGCCGACGTCGACGGAAGCCACATCCGGTGTCTCCTCCTGACGCTGCTCTACCACCAGATGCGGCCACTGCTCGAGGCGGGAATGGTCTATGCCGCGCAGCCGCCGCTCTTCGCGGTCAAACACAAAGGCGAGCAGATCTACGCCTACACAGACGAACAACGCGACAAGCTCCACGCCGAGCTTGGCCTCTCAGCCGACAAGCGCTGGCAACGGTTCAAGGGCCTCGGTGAGATGAACGTCAACGAACTCAAGGACACCACGCTCGATCCCAGCACGCGTGTGCTGAAGCGCTTGACCATGGCCGATGCCGAGCACGCGCTCGAGGCAGCGAAGCTGTTCGAGGTCTTGATGGGCAGCGATGTCGCCACTCGACGCGACTACATCGTCGCCAACTCCACGCTGATCGACCGCGACGAACTCGACGTCTGACCACTCCAACTGCCAGCGCGACACGTACCCAGAGCGACGTGTGGCGCTGGCAGTTGGGGCGTTTAGGCGAGTTCGACGATCGTGAGCGACTGCACGGCGCGGGTCATGGCGACGTACAGCTGCCGCAGTCCGTACTCGCACGCTTCGATCGCATCAGGATCGACCACGATGACCGCGTCGAACTCGAGGCCCTTGGCCTGGTCGGGTTCGAGCAGGGCAACGGCGGATGATCCGGGTAGGTGAGCGACCGAGCCGATGTCGAAGCGGACGACCTCGCGGTCAGACAAGCCGGCAACGAGGCGGGCGTGGTGCATCGCTGGGGCGATCACGGCGATCGAGGCTCTGATCGACCCATCCCCGTCGTTCGCCAACTCGTCGATGACCGACCCGACGACGATCGGGATCTGCCCGACGTCATCGAACGAACGGCGTCGCGGGGCCTCGCCGCCCGGGCGAATCGAACGTGCCGGGGTCACCGTCGGCGCCGCTCGGGGCAGCAGTGCATTGGCCTCGTCAAGGATGGCCGCCGGCACGCGATAACCGACCGTGAGCTCACGAACCACAGCACGGTCTGCGTCGCCACACAGGTGGCGTGCGGCCTCCGCCCAATCGTTCATCGATCCTGGCATGGTCGCCTGGGCCAGATCACCGAGCACGGTCATCGAAAATCCCTTGGCTCGCCGGCCCAGCATGCGAAGGGCCATGGCACCGTGATCCTGGGCCTCGTCGACGACGACGTGCCCGTAGTTCGCCTTCACGCCGGCGGCGAGGGCGGTGGCCTCGTCGAGCAACGGCAGATCGCCCGCCGACCATGCCTCATCGCGCGCCTTCTTGGCGACGGAGCGATGAAGGAGCGCCTGTTCCTCGTCGGTCAACAATCCGACAGCGGCCCCCCGCCGTTTGGTCGGCGATCCAAGGATGTCGCGAACGACCGTGACCGGCGAGAACGCCGGCCACATCCGATCGACATCGTTCTTGAACACACGATCGGCCCGTATGGCGGCAAGGAATCCCGGCTGGCTACCAGGGTCGGCAGCGACTCGGCGCTCGTAGGAGCGCCAGGCCTCCTGCAGGAGGATCGTTCGAAAGACGTCACGGGCGCTGTTCAGGGGGAGGTTGCGCTCGAGCGCCCGCCGTTGCATCTCGGCCACTGCCTCTGCATCGAATCGGATCACGGACACGCCGGAGCGCACCTCGAGCCCATCATCGGGGACCGAGATCTTCCGCACCATCGCACGACGCAACACCTCGGCCATCCGAGCATCAGCCTTCATCGCAACCACTTCCGGCGGATCGATGGCGTGCACTCGATACTTGGCCGCGAGCAGCCCGGTCAGCGTGGTCTGCACGACCGATCGTTCACCCAACGATGGGAGAACCTCGGCGATGTAGCGGAGGAACACAGGGTTCGGACCGACCACGAGCACCTGATGATCGGCGAAGTGATCTCGATGGGCGAAGAGCAGGAACGCTGCCCGATGGAGGCCGACGGCGGTCTTCCCCGTGCCCGGTCCGCCCTGCACGATCAAGAGTTCGTCGATGCCGGAGCGGATCACTTCGTCCTGCTCCCCGGCAATGGTGGCGACGATGTCGCGCATCTGGCCGGATCGGCCCCGGTCAAGTTCGGCCAGCAACGGATCGGGCAGGCCTCCGGTGGCAGAGTCGGGGTCGGTCAGATCCTCGTCGAACACGGCGACGATCGTCTCGTTCTCGAGGCTGAATCGGCGACGCCGCTCGAGCCCGCACGGATCGACCGCCGTTGCTCGGTAGAAGGGTGCAGAGACCGGCGCCCGCCAGTCGACCACGACGGGCTGCCCGTCGCCGTCCTCGACATGTCGCCGTCCGACGTACCACACGTCGCCTGGCGACCGCACCGGGCCGTCCTCGTCGATCCGGCCGAAACACAAGGGCCCGCCGCCGGCGTCGATGGCGGCGCGCCGAGCCGCCATGGCAGACGCGGCGATGCGTGTGTCGGCGGTCTTCTCCTGGTCGGCCGCCCGCTTCGCCGCCTCATGAACGGCGGCGGCACGACGGCTCATGGCGCCGAGACAACCGAATGCGTGGTCGACATGACGTTGGTCGCGGCGATGCTCGTCGTCGACCTCGATCCCGCTCACGAGGTCGAATCTAGTCAGAGACCCGAGGGTTCGCTTCGGTAGATGGCGAGCATCGCCGATGCCCAGACGGCTGCAGCAAAACCGGAGGCGAGGGAGTTGATGAACTGCACAGCCACGAACGCCGGGACGCTCGACCCCACAACGTCACGCAGCACGACATTCCCGGCACCAGCCTCGGCTCCGCCGAGACTCTGGAACGGAGCGGCGACGAAGGACGAGATGAGCAAGATCCCGAGAACGATGGTCACCAGCAGGATGTGTCTTCCGAGAAGGGGCCACGTCCGGCCCTGCGTGAAGGCGACGCTGGCGACGACGCTGCTTCCGGGTCGGGCCAGAACGGCGTGGGTGGCGGCCACCGCACACCGCACCCACAGCACGGCGACAGCGACGATCGACAGTGGCCCGACCACGATTGCGGCGCCAGGAACGAGGGTCGCCACCACCCCGAGCACGAGCCCGAGGACGACGGCCATGAGCACGACCTGCACCACCACACCGACGACCCTGGGCGCCCGCCTCACGCCGGCCACGAGCGACGCCCGCCAACGAGCGTGCTCGCCTCGCCTGACCCGGTCGACATGCACCGTTGCCGAACTGAAGATGATCAGCTGCGCAATCATCAGCACGGCGATACCGACGCCAACCATCACAGCCTCGCTCGTGGTGAGACCTTCGACCGAACGGATGGCGCCGTTGTCGACACGTGTCAACACCGCGCTGCGTGAGCCGAACCACAGGAGTGGCGCGACCGCGGCGGTGCTCACGAGGCTCACGACGGTCAGAACGGCGAAGAACTCACCGAAGCCGCGGACGAGGCTTCGGGTCGTGTCCGTCAACCACTCCCCGACGTCGAGCAGCGGACGCGTCGCCACGTTCTCGACCGAGCTGGCATGTTCGACCGGGGTCGTTGGCGGGCCGGAGGGCGGGGGTGGCCCCGAGGTCGGCGGGCCAGAAGCCGGCGGGCCAGAGGTCGGCGGGCCGGTCGGCGGAGGAGCGTCAGTCACGACTCGACCACCAGGTCGGCTGCCGTTCGACGGTCGAGCTCGACCACGACTCCGAAATGGTCGGATGGCACGACCGGGCGGGCCGACGTGCCGAAGAGATGCGCCGACAACGGGTTGGCAGTGGGTTTCGGTCGGGGCCACGCCACGAACACGGCATCGACTCGACGACGTGGCCACTGCGCAGTGGCCGAGTGAGGGTTGTCCCTGCTCCATGTGTGGCCGTCCCCATCTCCGACTGCAGCCCAGGCATCGGTGAAGACCACCGAATCACCGTACGGCTCGGCGAGCCCGGTCAGGCGACGGATCTCGTCGCTGTCGGCAACGGCGTTGAAGTCGCCGGCCAGTACGACGATCGTGTCGGGTTCCCGGCTTCGGAGCCGTTCGATCTCCTCCACGATTGTCCCGAGCTGACGAGCCCGGAGCCGGCTCTGCGAGTATCGCCACTCGAGGTGGGTGCACACGATCCACCACGGCCCGACGGCATCGGGAACCTCGATGCGACAGAAGAGCGCGGACCGGTGACTCGGCTCGCCGTCGTCACCCGGAAGTGTTGTGGTGTGACTCTCGAGGATGGGCCAGCGACTCAGTACTGCGTTGCCGAATCGATGTGCCGCGCCATCGCCGTCTTTCGTTCTCGCGACGTGCATGGCGAGGTCAGCACCAATGGTCACCGCCTGGTCGACGCCGCTGTCGGCGTAGACCTCCTGCAGGCAACAGACGTCGGCGTCGAGCTCGGCCAACTCATCGATGATCGGGGCCTGGCGGGCTTCCCACGGGCCGAACTTCCACCAGATGTTCCACGTGGCGACCCGCATGTGATCGATGGTGCCACGGAATGCGGGCATTGCCTGACATCGGCGCACGGTTCTCCACCTCTGGACGCGATCTCGTACCGTGCTCTCGTGCCATCGGGTGACGTCACGCTCCAACAAGCCGCCGACGAGCTCGGCGTCCACTACATGACCGCGTACCGTTACGTGAAGCTCGGCCTCCTCTACGCCGAGAAGCGCAGAGGGTCCTGGATGATCGCTGCCGAGGACCTCGAGGCGTTCCGGGACGCCCAAGGCAGCAGCAGCCAGGCAAGTAAAGGCGACTCCCCCACCGCGGTTCGATCGACCCAGCAGGTTCGACCGACCCAGCAGAAGAGGGGTGCCGCCCTCGAGGACACGCTGGTCGCCGGCGACGAGGCTGCGGCGTGGAAGATCATCGAGGAAGCCATTGCCGAATCGGGCGACCCGATCGACCTCCATTTCGATCTCCTGACGCCGGCGCTCGTCTCGATCGGACGACGATGGGCGAAGGGTGAACTGTCGATCGCCGACGAACACAAGGCATCAGCGGTGGCAACTCGCCTCATCGCCCGCCTCGGCAGCCACCTGACGAATCCCGGCCGGCGCCGGGGCACGGTGGTCGTAGGCGCGTGCCCCGGTGACGTTCATTCGATTCCGTCCGCGATGTTCGCCGACGTGCTTCGTTCCCACGGCGTCGCCGTCATCGACCTCGGCGGGTCGCCGGACATCGACTCATTTCTCGAAGCAGTGGACCGCAATCCAGACGCGGTCGTGGCCATCTCGATCACCGGACCGGGACACGACGACGAAGCCAGGAACACAGTTCACGCCATTCGGCAGCGGGGCACCGGGGAGACCCCGATCGCCATCGGTGGTGGTGCCGTCACCTCGGAGGTCATGGCCGCTTCACTCGGAGCAGGTCTCTGGCATGCCGATCATCGAACCGCTGCCCGGTTGATCGCCGACGCCGCGGCCGCCCGCCGCACCGCGTAGCGGCCCCAGAGCACGCGATCCCCACAAGGTGTGACGTTCTCCACTTCTGAGCCATTTTCGCTTGCCACCCTTCTTGTTTTAGTGCTAAACATGTCTTTAGCACTAAAACCCCTCCCGCACGAAGGATCGAACATGGACACCGAGTTCACCGCCCACCCCGAAACCGACCTCAGCTGGCAGGACGAAGCGGTGTGCCAGGGGCTCACCGAGGTGTTCTTCGGACCCGCCGCCGAGCGTCCGGAGCGTCGAGTCGAACGTGAGGCACTGGCCAAGAGTTACTGCCTCTCCTGCCCCGTGCTGCTCCCGTGCCGACGTTCAGCCAGACTCAACCGAGAACACGGCTTCTGGGGCGCGGAAAACGACGAAGAACGTGCCGCGGCCGGACACGCACCCCGCTCACCCAGCCGACGCTCGGTGATCCAGGCTCGGGACAATTCACGCCAGGCCTCTGACGATCAGGGCTCGCACGATCAGGGCTCGCACGACATCGACATCGAGCTGGTTGCTTCCTGAACGCCGACCCGCACGGCACACTCTCCCCATGACGACCGCGCTGCTCTTGCTGTCGTTCGGGGGACCCGAGGGTCCGGACGAGGTCATTCCCTTCCTTCGCAACGTGGTCAAGGGGCGCAACGTCCCTGACGAACGGTTGGCCGAGGTGGCTCGCCAGTACGAGATCTTCGACGGCGTTTCTCCGATCAACGCCCAGAACCGGGCGCTGAAGGCCGCCATCGAAGCTGAGCTCACCGATCACGGCATGGACCTTCCCGTGTACTGGGGCAACCGGAACTGGGCTCCGTACCTCGAACCAACGGTGGCGCAGATGGTGGCCGACGGGGTCACGAAGGCGTTTGTCTTCGTGACGTCCGCCTTCGGTTCGTACTCCGGGTGCAGGCAATATCGGGAGAATCTCAAGGCTGCCGCCGCGCTCGCGACCGATGGCGCCATCACGCTCCAGAAGCTTCGGCTTTTCTACAACCACCCTGGGTTCTGCGAGCCGGCCGCCGAGCGTCTTCGTACCGCGATCGAAGAGCACCGAGTCAGGCATGTCGACGCCGCTCCGCCTCGCGTGGTGTTCACCGCGCATTCGATCCCTCTGTCGATGTCCGCGTCGTGTGACTACGAGGCGCAACTGCGAGAGGCCGCCGCCATCGTCTGCGACCTCGCCGGCGTCGACGGGCCGTGGGATCTCGTGTTCCAGAGCCGCAGCGGACCTCCACAGATTCCTTGGCTCGAACCGGACATCGTCGATCACCTCGCCGAACTCCACCAGCGCTCGGTCGACGACGTGGTCGTCGTGCCGCTGGGATTCGTCTCGGATCACATGGAGGTGCTGTTCGACCTCGACACCCAAGCAGCCGATGCAGCCGCAGCGTCCGGCGTCCGCATGACTCGGGCCGGGACCGTGGGCACCCACCCGCGGTTCGTGTCGATGGTCCGTGAACTGCTCGACGAGCAGATCAATGAGGGGCCGAGGCTCCACCTCGGATCGAGCGGTCCGTGGCCGGACAGCTGCCCTGACGGACACTGTGCGTCTCCGAGTCGACCGACGGGTCATCCAGAAGCGTCAGCTCAGAGGCCGTAACGCGACTGTCCTCGCTTCTGCCGCCATGCCTCGATCGCTTCGCCGGTCGGGGTCGACGGCGGAGCCGATACGAACGGCCACAGTTCTTCTGCGATCCGGCGCCAGTTCGCAGTGGCCTCGAGCCGAGCGAAGAGGCCCATCAGCCCGAGGGTGATGCGTTGGAGCACAACAAACGACGGCGGCACGTTCAAGGTCCGCATCAGCTCCCCGTGTTCAGAGCTCGAATCGAAGAGCTGTGAGACCCCCTGGGATGCGTACGCCTGATCGATCGTGACGAGTTCGTCGTCCATCACGTAGCGGTAGAAGAACTGGAAGTACTCCTCGACCTGCTCGTCGGTGAACGGAGCATCGGCGCTCAGCAGCCCGGCATCCTCGACGATGGCTCGAAAGGCGGGGCCATCGCGGTCGATGACCATTGTTTGGATCAGGTCTTCGAACAGCTTCGTCTCGCCGGGATTGAACCGCTTGACCAGTCCGAAGTCGAGGAATGTGACTCGACCACCCTTCTCGAACAGATAGTTGCCCGGATGCGGATCACCGTTGAAGGCGTGAAGCCGGTAGATCGAACCGAAGGAGAAGCGGAACAGCGTTTCCGCCGCAAGGTTGCGCTCCTCCTCACTCCACGTGACGACCTCGGCGAAGGTTGCCCCAGTGGCCAGTTCGGTCGTGAGGATTCGGCCGGTTGAGTACTGGTCGACGACGTGCGGCACGTGGATGAACGGATGGCGATCGAAGAACTCGGCGTAGTAGCGCTGATTTCTGGCCTCGGCCACGTAGTCGAGCTCTTCGGTGAGCCGTTCTTTCAACTCGGTCACGACCGGGCCCGGCTCGAGGCCGGGGAACAGCGACGCCAGCATGCCGAACAGCCAGTCTGCGTTACCGAGGTCGGCAGCAACCGCCTCGGCCACACCCGGGTATTGCACTTTCACGGCAACGGCTCGGTCATCGAAGGTGATCGCACGATGGACCTGACCGATCGAGGCCGATGCAATCGGCACGGGATCCCACTCGGCGAAGAGCTGATCGGGGTGTGCGCCGAGCTCGGACTCGACTTGTTCAGCCGCGAGTTCGCCCGACATCGGCGGGGCGTTGCTCTGGAGCGAGGCCAGCGTGTCGCGAACGTGATCGGGGAGGCCGGTGTCGATGTAGCTGGCCATCTGCCCGATCTTCATCATCGCGCCCTTCATGTTCCCGAGCTCGGCTGCGACGTCGGCCGCAGTCTTCAACTCGAACTCGGTGTCGAGCTCGGTTGCCCGTTCGGCCGAGGCAAAGGTTCGGCGTGCCCGGTGGACGGCCCAGCGACCGCCGCTCCTGGCCCCCAACTTGGCCAGACGCAGATTGCGAACCGACATGCGCCCGCCGGCCACCGGGCCTCGGTTGGTGCGAGCGGCGACTGCAGCGCCCGCCGCGACGACGGCCGCCACTCCGAGCGCGATCAGGGCCCGGCTCGCACCTGTTGTCCTCGCCGTTGCCGCTCTGCGATCAGCCACGGTCGGAGGGTAGGCACTGCGGTCGCGAAGCACTGCACCCCGACGACAAGTTCGGGCGGGCCGGCACTCTGCGTCCCGCGCTACCTTCAACACCGTGCCCGGCCGCCTGTTGAACGCTCGAGAACTGGCGAGCTATCGCCATCTTCCTCGTGATCTCGCGACTCGGGTGCGAGTCCATGAGATCCCCGCTCTGCCGGGGTCCTACGTCGGCATCACCCTCGGGCGACACATCTTCCTGGCCGAGGACGTCTCTGACGACGGCGACAGCGCGCTCCTCGCCCACGAACTGGTGCACGTCAGGCAGTGGAGCGAACAAGGAGTGATGCGCTTCAGCGTCCGCTACGTCTGGGCCTTTCTGCGATCGCTGCCGACCACGAGGTCGTGGACTCGCAGCTACCGGGCGATCCCCGCCGAATCGGAGGCCAGAGCCGACACCAACCGGTGGGCTCGTGGTCGCCAGGGCGAGAGCGGGACCTCATGATCGGCCCGGCTCGACGATCATCGTCGTACGACGTCGCTCGGGTGGTGGCGGCCAAGGACGGACGGTCGGTTGCCGTGGTACTTCCGGCGCGAAACGAGGAGGCAACGGTCGGACCGATCGTCGAAGCGATCCGGGCCAGGCTGATGGAGCCATCGCTGGGCATCGTGGTCGATGACCTGGTCGTGATGGACGACCAGTCGACCGACCGAACGGCCGAGGTCGCACTCGCCGCCGGCGCACGCGTGGTGAGCACTGCCGATCTCGGGACCGAGATCGCCGCTGGTCCGGGGAAAGGCGAGGCCCTCTGGAAGTCGTTGCTCGCCACCGACGCGGACATCGTGTGCTGGTGCGACGCTGACGTGGCCGACTTCGACGGCTCCTACGTGCTGGGTCTGGTGGGGGCACTCTGCGAGGATGACCACGCTGTCATGGCGAAGGGCCACTATGCGAGACCCACCGAAGTGCCGGGTGCTGACGATGTCGGGGGCCGAGTCACCGAGCTGGTGGTGCGCCCACTCACCACCATGCTGCATCCCGACATCGCTGCGCTGGTGCAACCGCTTTCCGGGGAGTACGCCGTGAAGCGAGCCGCGGTGGCGTCGCTCCCCTTTGCACGCGGCTACGCAGTGGATCTCGCCCTGATCATCGACGTGGCAGCGACCTACGGTGCGGAGTCGATCGTGCCGGTCGATCTCGGTGTGCGCCGCCACCGCCCGCAGGACATCTTGTCCCTCGGAGCGATGGCGACCGCCATCACGGCGATGATCCTGCGTCGCTCTGGTGTCCCCGTCCCCGCCGAGGTCGTCCTGCAGCAACCATCCGGACCGCGCACCGTGCCGACTCCGGACGACGAGCTCCCACCGATCGAGACGCTCCCCACGATGGACGAACGCCGACCGATCGGTCTGGCCGACCGGTGACTCCCGGGGCTCCGGACCGGTCGGAGGTCGTCGTCCAACGGCCACGCTGGACGGCGCTCGGCATCGTCATCACGATCGGGGCAGCTGTCGTGGTGTTGTCGACGGTCGGCAGACCGGACACCGTGCCTGACCCGACCACGACCACCGAGGGCCCGACTTCGACCACCACCGAGGTGACGACAGCCCCCTCGCTCCCCGAGGTCACCAACGCCGCTCCCGCATCGTTCCGCTTCACGCCTTCGGACCTCGAGATCACGGGGACGATCGTCTCACGCAGTCGCCCGGGTTTCCTCGACTTCTGGACCGTCGATCTTGCTGCCGGGTCGGCCACGTCTCTCGACGCATCAGCGGTCGACGGACTCGAACCGCACACGACAACACCCGAGGTCCGCCTCTTCGGACAGCACCGCGCGATCCTGCGGCTCGCCGACAACCGACTGGCGCTGCTCGTCGTCGGCGAGAACGCGGTCAGCATCGAGCGCGAAATCGATCTCGGCGCACGCACGTTGATCGGACTCGACTTCGTCACCGACGACGGACAATCGGTGTGGATTCGCTCCAACTCCGGTTTCCTTCGGTGGCAGCTCAGCGACGAAACCGCCATTGGTCGGTGGTTCGACCTCGATGGCGACATCGTCGACACTCCCGAACCGATTGCGATCCTCAACGATGACGACCTCCTCGTCGCCGCTGGTGGTGCGCTGTTCCAGATCGACGACGACAACGTCACCGAGCTTCGTTCACTGGGGCGTCCGATCGCCGCAAGCGGATCGTGGATCCTGTCGACCGATTGCGACGACAACTTGCGGTGCGGACTCCTCACCGCCCGTGACTCGCTCGGCTCGATCGATGTCGACCTCGACCCCTTGGCCCGGCACCGGGCGAGGTGCGGTTCGCTCACAACCGAAGACGACCGCCTGTTGGTCGCGGCACAGCAAGGAGCCGAAGTCACGCTCGTCGAGGTGCAATCCGGCGCGGTCCAAAGCGAGACACCGCTCTATCCCTCGATGTGGGGTTGCCTGGATGTTCATGCGTTGTCCGCAACGGTACGCGTGGTCAGCTCGCGGCGTGGCGTGGCGCTGGTGGTCGACGGTCAGGTTTCCGACATCGGACTCGAACCCATGGGGGGCATCGTGGCCACCGGCTGGTGACCCGTCAGGCTTCGATCCACGGGTGTTGCGAGCGTGTCAGTTCCGTGACGCGCTCTCAACAAAACGTTTGATCACCGTTGAGGCCGACTGCCCGATGCCTATCGTGTGCTCGCTTGCCATGCAAGCGCTTACACCGGTCGCTTGCAGCGTCGGTGAAGGGGAGAGTTCCGAGCACCCTTCGGGACACGAACAAAAGGAAACCTATGCGTACAACACGATGGAAGACTCTGCTGAGTCTCCTATTCGCCTTTGCACTGGTCGCCGCAGCATGCGGTAGCGACGATGCAGGCGATGAAACCACGGACACAACCGAAGCCGATGCGGGCGCCGGCGAAGACGACACGGACACGACCGAAGCCGATGCGGGCGACGGCGAAGAAGATCCCGAAGACGACGGCGAGGCCATGGGCGACATGCCCGACCTCAGCGGTCAGACCATCTCCGTCCTCACTCCTGAGACCGGAGCCGAGTTCGAGGGTTTCCAGGCCGGCATGCAGCCGTTCATCGACGGCACCGGCGTCGAAATCGAATACAACTCCAGCCGCGATGCCTCGACCGAGCTGACGCTCGGCGTCGAGGGCGGCAATCCGCCGAACATCGCACTGATCCCTCAGCCCGGCCGCACCGTGCAGTTCGCTGAGGCCGGCGATGCGAAGGTTATTCCTGCCGACATCCTGGCCGATCTCACCCCGAACTTCGATGCCTACTGGTTCGAGCTCGTCACCACAGACGCCGGCGTTCACGGCGTCCCCGTCAAGGGCGACGTCAAGAGCCTCGTGTGGTACAGCCCGGCAACCTTCGAGGCCAACGGCTACGCCATCCCCGAGACCTGGGATGACCTCGAAGCGCTCACCGAGCAGATGAAGACCGACGGCATCGCCCCCTGGTGCGTCGGCATCGGCTCCGGCGACGCAACCGGCTGGCCATGGACCGACTGGAACGAAGACATCATGCTTCGTCTCATGGGTCCGGACGTTTACGACCAGTGGGTCAACCACGAAATTCCGTTCAACAGCCCTGAGGTCGCCGAAGTGACCCAGTTCGTCGCCGACATCTGGTTCGAAGAGGGCAACGTCCTCGGTGGCCGCGATGCCATTGCCGCAACTGGTTTCCAGGAGGCCGGCCTTCCCGTGCTGAGCGGAGACTGCGGTCTGCACCGTCAGGCCAACTTCTACGCCGCCCAGTTCGTCGACAACGGCGCTGTCATCGGTGAAGACGTCGACATCTTCTACCTGCCGACGATCAGCGACGAGTTCGGCACCGTGGTGCTTGGTGCCGGCGTTCACGCCGTCCCGTTCACCGAGGACGAGGCCACCATGGCCGCAATCGCTTGGATGGCTTCGGCTGAGTTCGCCGATGCCCGCATCGCCGCCGACTTCGGTGGCTTCTTGTCCCCCAACACGGCCCACGACGTGAGCGGCTACTCCGCTGACCTCGACCGCAGCCTGGCTGAAATCCTGGTGAGTGCCGATCCGTTCCGGTTCGACGCTTCCGACCTCATGCCGGGCGAAGTCGGTGCTGGTTCGTTCTGGACCGACGGCACCGACTACGTGTCGGGCGCCATCGAGCAGCAGGCATACCTCGACAACGTCGAGGCCAGCTGGCCGTGATCTGAGCTGATGGTCCTCGAGCGCTGAGACGGCGCTCCTCCATCACCTTGCTGCAGGGGTCGCTCCACATGGAGCGGCCCCTGCGTCGTTTTGCCGCGCCCATCGGAGAAACGGCTGTTCAGGTGGATGGGCACACACCCTTGTGCCATCATCGGGCCGGCTCTGAAGGGGAAAAGCATGGGAAAAGTACTGCTCATGGTCGCCAGCGTCGTCGGAGCGCTGGCCATCAGCGGATCGATCTTCGTCGGCTTGAACTACATGGTCACGCTGGCTCAGCGGAAGTGGAAGCCGTACGGATCGCTGCTCGGTCTCGGTAGCGGCCTGACCATTGGTTTCGTGCTCGGTCTGCTCACCGCCTTCTGGGAGGTCGAGGCTGTCTGGACCGTCGTGGCGGTGTGTGCTGCCGTTGGCGGTCTCCTCGGTGCGATTGCCGTGCCTGCCCTCGGCACGACCGAAGCCAAACGCAACCGCATCACGGGCCGGATGCGTACCGCCGTCTTCTTCGGGCCCGCCGTGCTGTTCTTGTCGTTCGCTCTCATCGTGCCTGGACTACGAACCGCCTGGATTTCGTTGCAGTCGATCGGCGACGACGGCGAGAGCGCACTCGGGTTCGGCCAGTACTCCGAAATTCTGTCCGACGACAAGTTCTTCAGCCTGAACGGCTTCGGTGACATCTTCACCAGCCGGCTCTTCATCTTCTTCCTGTGGACAGTCGTGCTCGGGCTACTCGGTGCTCTGGCCACGACCCAGGTGATCAACGGCGGCAAATACGGACAGTTGGCCCGGACCGCCCTGCGAGCCATCTCGGCGATCATTGCCGCCATCGCGATCGCCATGGTGCTCGGATTCATCGAGGCCGTCATCCGTGATCCGAACCAATCAGCGATCTACGACGTGCTGACCGTTCTCGTGAGCCACCCCGTGTCGCTCGCCCTGGGCGCCATCCTCGGTGCCGGCCTCCTCGCCGTCACCATCGCCACCCGCGTCGGAGATGGCACGGACACTCCCGATTTCGGTGCCCCTCAATCGGCGGGGCTCATCATCATCGGCGGCATCTCACTGCTCCTGGCCATCTTCTCGACCCTGACGGGTGTCATCTGGAACAACTTGTGGTGGGTGGTAGCCGTGGCCGGGCTGTCGACGATGCTCGGGCTTCTCCTTGCGATCCTGGCGGACCGTTCCAATCGGGAATCGATCGCCAAAGCACTCATCTTCATGCCGATGGCCATCTCCATGGTCGGCGCGGCCGTGATCTGGGACTTCATGTACACCCGCCAGCTCGCCGGAAACCAGATCGGCTTGTTCAACTCGGTCCTGGATCTCCTCGGCTACGAACCCAGAGGGTTCTTCATCAACGCCTCGCTCATCCCGTGGAACAACTTCTTCATCATGGTGATCATGATCTGGATCCAAACCGGGTTTGCCATGGTGATCCTGTCTGCGGCGATCAAGGGTGTCCCCTCCGAGTTCGTCGAGGCGGCACGGGTCGACGGTGCGACAGAGGTACAGATCTTCTGGCGCATCATCTTGCCGACCATCACCTCGACGATCTTCGTGGTGCTGACGACGCTGATCATCACCGTGATGAAGGTTTTCGATCTGGTCAAAGCCACGACCAACGGCGCAAACGGCACCGACGTGCTGGCCAACGCCATGTTCAACGATCTACGAATCGGCAACTTCGAACGATCAGCTGCGTTCGCGATGATCATCTTCGTTCTCGTGATGCCCGTCATGATCTACAACATCCGTCGTACGTCTGAGGAGATCCGATGACCACGCCCGTTCAGGCTCCCATCAGCACCACAGACGGACGCGGGTCGATCAAAGGCAACAGCGTGTCTGGACGCATGCACCTTGCGCTCAGCAAGCTGCCGATGGCTGTGCTCTGGCTCATCGTTGTGATGTGGACACTGCCCACTTTCGGATTGTTGGTGTCGAGCTTCCGGCCCGTCGACGAGTTGAGAGTTAGCGGCTGGTGGTCGTTCTTCGTCAGGCCGAACGTCACGCTGAGCTCGTACGACACCGTGCTCACCGAACCGTTGAGCGGCGATCTGTCGATGTTCGATGCCTTCATCAACTCGATGGCGATCACGATTCCCGCCACGATCATCCCGATCGCACTGGCCGCCTTTGCCGCCTATGCCTTCGCCTGGATGGACTTTCCCGGCCGATCGACGATCTTCGTGGCTGTGGTCTCGCTCCTGGCCGTACCCAACCAGATGACCTTCGTCCCGCTCATTCAGTTCTACAACACGGTCGGTCTGTCCGAGACCGCAGCTGCGGTGTGGCTCACCCACACGGGCTTCGGCCTCCCGCTCGCCATCTACCTGCTCCATAACTACATGAGTTCGTTGCCGAAGGACATCTTCGAATCCGCCAGAATCGACGGCGCCGACCACTTCCAGACCTTCTTCAAGCTGGTGTTGCCGTTGTCGAAACCTGCCCTCGCCGCCTTTGCCATCTTCCAGTTCCTCTGGGTGTTCAACGACTACCTCATCGCGTCGGTCTTCCTGAGCGGTGACGACAATCCGATGACGGTCGTGTTGACCAACTTGGTCGGCGAGAAAGGGTCCAACTTCGAGCTCCGCTTTGCTGCGGCATTCGTCTCGATCGTGCTCCCACTCACCGTCTTCTTCTCCCTCCAGAAGCACTTCGTCCGAGGGCTTCTGGCCGGCTCGGTGAAGGGCTGATCCGAGCAGCGCCGCCGGAATCACACCGACGTCGCCTACGGTCCCGACGCAGGACACCTCGCCGAATCAGGCACGACGAGACGGGACAGGCCAAGACATGCGAGTTTCGCATTGCAGGGCGCTCGCGCTCCTCTTGGCCGCGGCCCTGCTGGCAGCAGCATGCAGCAGCGACGAAGCAGCGGACCCTGCTGCGTCGATCGACACCATCGAAGGCACCGACGTCGGATCGACCGACTCCACCGAGGCCACCGCCGTTGGGTCGACCGATACCTCCGAGGCCACGGAAGCGATCGACCTCGTCGGCACCGAGGTCGTCATCACCGGCCCCGAGCGTTCCGAGGTAGAGGTCAGCGCGATTCAGGCCGCCATGGATGTGTTCGCCGACGAGACCGGCATGACGATCTCGTACACCGGTTCCAGTGACTGGGAGTCGGAGATCAACGAGCAGGTCGGAGCCGGCACACCGCCGGACATCTCGATCTTCCCTCGGCCCGCCAAGCTGGCCGATTTCGCGTCAGACAGGATTCTCGTCGCGTTGCCGGCCGACGTCGCGTCGATCGTGGACAGCAATTGGGGCGAGGCCTGGACCGAGGGCGGCAGCGTCGATGGCGAGCAGTTCGGCGTGCCGGTCAAGGCCGACATCAAATCGCTCGTCTGGTATAAGCCGGCTGTCTTCGCCGAAAAGGGCTACGACGTCCCCGCGACGTTCGACGCCTTTGTCGAGCTCGCCAACACCATGATCTCCAACGGCGACACACCGCTGTGCGTCGGCATCGGTGACGGGACCGCGACGGGCTGGCCGTACACCGACTGGGTCGAGGACATGATGCTCCGCTTCGAGCCGGTCGAGGTGTACGACCAGTGGGTGAGCCACGAGATCCCATTCGACGACGAACGTGTCGTCGACCAGATGCAGGCCGTACTCGACTTTTGGAACACCGACGACATGGTCCTGGCCCCGGGTGGAACCATCGCCTCCACGGCATTTCAGGCCAACGCAGAGCCGCTGGCGGAGGGGGAATGCTTGATGCACCGTCAAGCCTCCTTCTTCTCGGACCACTTCCCGACCGGCACCGTCTTCGGCCCCGATGGCATCGACGTCTTCTACTTCCCCTCCAACGAGGGAGTTCCCGTCCTCGGCACGAACACGATGGCTGCGAGCTTCCGGGATGCGCCCGAGGTGTGGGCTGTGCTGACCTACATGGCGTCCCCCGAGTACGCGACGAACCGTCAGACTGCTCAACGCGAGATGAACGGAGGCGATCTCTCGGGCTTCCTCACGGCGATCGACGGTCTCGACCTCTCGATGTGGAATCCACTGGAGGCGAGCATGATTCGAGCGCTCACCGCCGCTGAGGTCGTCCGATACGACGCCTCTGATCTCATGCCGCCCGTAATCCGCGCCGGCAGTTTCTGGAGCGAGGCAACGGCAGCCGTCAACGGTGAGCAGGATGCGCAGCAAGCCGCCGAGAAGATCGAGGCCTCCTGGCCTTCCTGACCGCCCGATTGGAGTCCCATTGGGGTCGGAGCTTCACATTCACAACTGCCGAAGGCAGCGAAGCGAAGTTGTGAATGTGAAGCTCCGACCCCAATCGTTAACCTGCGCTCGTGCGACATCTTCGGCCCGTGTTGGTTCTCTCCAGTTTGTTCGCGTTCGTGTTCTCGGGGTGGGTTGCAGCTCCGGCTGGAGCTCAGACGCTCGACGACATCGCCTCGCAGGTGGATCGGAACGGCATCTACCAGGAGCGCGATCTCGAAGACGTGGCGGCCGACGCCGTCGCTCGAGCCAACGAACAAGGGGTCGGTTTCGTCTATCTCGACCAGGAGAACGCCGGAGACCTCCCGATCATTGCGGCCGGCCTGCTCGAGCGCCTGGAAGCAAGCGGATCGACTTACCGTTCACTGATCGTTCTCGATTCGAGCGGCGTCTGGGTGCAATCGGCAGACAACGACGCAGCGGCAGCCGCAGTCGATGCGGCAACGCCCGATTTCGCTCGCGGAGCGATCGCCGCCGGCGTCGACACCGTCGTCGACGTTCTCGGTGGCGGCACCGAGGTTCCCGCCGATGCTGAAGGGTCGGACGACGCGGCGACCACCCCGGCTGCATCGACCTCGTCATCAGATGGCGGCGTGCCGTGGCTCTGGATCATCCTGCTCGGGATCGTGGCGTTCTTCGCCGTTCGCTTCTTGGTCGGCCGACGACGCAAGGCGGCAACACTCCAGAAGGAACTGGCCGAGGACCGGGCCGAGATCCGCGAACAGTTGCGCAACAACGCCGACCATGTCATCGACCTCGGCGATCGCATCGCCAACGCCGACGACGAGTTGCGTCGGCTCTACGAGGACGCTGCCCAGACGTTCCAGGATGTCAGTCTCGGGCTCGACGACGCCGCCACAGCGGTCGAGATCGATGCTCTCGACGATCGCCTCGATCGGGCCGAATGGCAGTTCGACGTGATCGAGGCCCGACTCGATGGACGCACCCCACCGCCCGAGCCCCACATCGGTGATGACGCTCCACCGGCCGGTTCACGCCGGCCCGGTGGTCGTCGACCGGTCCCCTCTCTCGGCGGCGATGCGCCCTCCCCCGACGCACCCAGACAGCCGACCGGCCGGTCCGGTCGGTCCCTCGGCGACGATCGACCGGCTCTCGGCGACGACGAATCGGTGTTTCCCGGCGGATCGGGACGAAGCCGCCGCACAGCGCCGCAGCAGCAGTCGAGCCGCCGCGGTGGAGGGATGCTGGGCGGCCTCGCCAAAGCCGGCTTGATGTCATTGGTCATGCGCCTGCTCCTGGGCGGTGGCCTCGGGGGCGGGAGCACGAGTCGCCGGACCCAGCAGCGCCGCGGCTACGACTCGAGCTCGCGAGGTGGCGGAATCGGCGGCGGCGTCCTGCGCTGACGCCAAATCACACCCATGTCATTGTCACACCCCCGTGGCATGATGGTGGCCATGGCGGAACTGCCCTCTCATCTCTCTCCCAGCTCGGCGTCGTCGTTCGACGGCTGCCCTCGCCGCTGGAAGTTCAAGTACATCGATCGCCTCCCTGAGCCATCGGGGCAGGCTGCTGTTGTCGGCACTTTCGCCCACACCGTCCTGGAGCACCTCTGCGGGCTTCCCAGCACGCACCGCACTCTGGATCAGGCGAAGGCACTCGCCCGGCCTGTGGCCCGATCTCGAAGCGGACGAGCAGTTCCAGGAGCTCGCTCTCGATGACGACGAGGCCCGCGCATTCCGATGGCAGGCGTGGTTGGCGATCGCCGGTCTGTGGGATCTGGAAGATCCCGCCGCCGTCGAGGTCGTGTCCACCGAGCAGAAGGTCACCGCCACTCTTGGCAACGTACCGTTCCTCGGGATCATCGACCGGGTCGACCGGATCGACGGCAAGCTCGTCGTGAGCGACTACAAGTCCGGCACCCTTCCCGGCGTCCGGTTCCGCGACGACAAGATCCAGCAGGTCATGCTGTACGCCGCAGCGCTCGATGCCATGGGCGACGAGCAACCGGAGCGAGCGCGCTTGCTCTACCTGGGCCAAAAGATTCTCGACGTCACCGTCACCGATCGCGGGCTCGAGGAGGCCACCGGACTTCTCGGCGACACCTGGAACGCAGTCACCACCGCGTGCTCGTCCGACACTTTCGATGCCAAGCCCGGAGTGCTCTGCGGCTGGTGTCCGTTCGCCTCTCAGTGCGCCGAAGGTCTGGCCGAGCTCACTCGACGCCAGGCGATCGGGAAGCTCCATGCCCACGCCCCCGCGGCAGCGCTCGTCGCCTGACTCGGGCAGCGCTCGTCGCCTGACGTGCTGCATCTTCACCCCGCGCATGGTCACATCGACTCATCTTGCAGGGCCGAAGTCCACAATTTGACTCAAGATGCTCATCGCAGCAGTCGATCATGATGTGGTGCACAGGCGGACCCCAGGGGGCATGTGATGTCGATTCTCGAATCGGACCAACGAGCGAGCGATCGTGCGACGCTTCCGGCAACGAGTCACCCCACGACGTCCGGATGGTTCGATGATCCGCGGGCTCAACACCGAATGCGGTACTTCGATGGTCGGGCTTGGACAGACCACGTGACCCATTTTGGTCCGGCTCCTTGCTCGGGATGCGGTTGATCGACCCCAAGGTTGGCTAGCGTCGCTGCTCGTGAGCAGCACGGCGATCGATCTGGGTCATCATCTGGCCTTTGCCGCGCATTTCAGCGAACGGGCAGGGGCTTCGGCCGCCAGACTGGTGCGCCTCGGCGATGACAGCGACGGCCTCGTCGTGCGATGGTGCGAGCCCGGGTCCCCCGCCGAACGGCTTCATGATCGACTCGACCGGCTCGTTCGGGCTGGAAACCTGCGCGATGCCGCCGAAACGGCAAGCGCCATCGCAGGGTGCCTCGCCGAAATCGTCGAGCAGCGGGGGCGCGTCCGTGTCGCGGTTCCCGTCAGCGCCTCGCCCGGGCACCTGGCCCATCTCCGTACCGCACTGAGCAACGCCGGATTCGTCCTCGGCACCGATCCCTTCGTACCTCGCCCCTATGCCGTCTTGGCGTATTGGCTGGCCACGGGTGCCGACGCTCCCCAAGGCAAGACGCTCGTGATCGACAACGACGGGGGTCGGACCTCGGCCATCGTGGTCGACGTCTCCCGGTGCAAGGTCCTGGCCGCAGCCCAACTCACCACCACGTCGAGCGCCGATACCGACACGGCGACCGCAGCGATGCGTGCGCTGCTCGAGACGTCCTACGGTTCGGCGGGACACAGCCGGCCCGTGCCGTGGTCCGTCCTCTCTGCGTCGATCGCCGACGTCGTCGTCGCCGGCTCCAGTTCGAACCATCCGGTGTTCCGACGATTCATCGGCGAACGTTTCCCTGCGTCGACGCTGCACGAGCCGGCCGGTTCGCCGAGCGAGATCGTCGTGCGAGGGCTTCTCGAGCTCGACCGTCTGATCGGCTACCGGTGCACCTGGCCGACACTCGATCTGGTGCTCGACGGCGCCGTCATCCGACGGGCCGGCACGTGGACCGCCGGCGATGCGTCCGCCACCGTCGCCCCGGTGGGAACCCGACTCAGTTTTGCCGACCTGCCCATCATCTTCGGCGGCGGCAGCGGCGACGAACAGGCGTCAGATGCACTGGTCGTCCCGCCCCGAGCCGGGCCATTTCCACTCATGAGCATCCAGCGCTCCGGCGCGATCGAGATTCGCGGCACCGAAGCATCGCTTCGACTGCATCCGGACTGGCCGACGCCAGGTATGGCGTTGCGATCGATCCGGGTGATCGTCGAGGACATTCTCGACCTCACCATCGACCGCTCCCCGTTCACGCCCAAAGGCGATCCGCGACGTCGAGCCACAGACGAGTGGTGAGGCGAAGCGAGGCGACGTCGATCCGTTCGTTGTGCCCGTGGAATCGCTTGAAGAACTCACCGGCGTCGATCGACGAACTCAACAGTCCTGCGCCGTAGGCGACGACACCTCGATCTCGGAAGAAACGGCTGTCGGTCCCGCCGGTCACCATGCTCGGGATCACCGCGGCCTCGGGATACGCAACCCGCATCGCGCCGCCGAGTGCATCCCACAATGGACCGTCGGCCGGCGACGCCGTGCTGGGGTCCTCCTGCAACACCTCGACGGTGACAGCCGAGGACAGGTCGCCCATCGCCTCCTTCAAGTTGGCGTCGACATCGTCGCTGGTCTCGCCTGGCAACGTGCGGATGTCGACCTCGATGACGACCTCGTCCGGGATCACGTTGGTCTTCACGCCGCCATGGATCACGTTGGGGCTGAACGACATGTGGGAGCACGAGTGCATGTTGGCGGCGAGCCCGCTGGGCAGCTCGTCGATGGCCTCCCGCACCGACGATGGGTCCATGAGACGATCCCGCAGGTCACCGGCGATGCCCAAGGCGTCGAGCTTCGCCTTCCACAGATCGTCGATCTTGGCCTTCGGGTCGTACTCGGCGATGCGACGCACGACCTCGGCCGCCTTGATGAGCGCGTTGTCAGCGCCGAGTGGAGCCGATCCATGCCCGGGGGTTCCCTTCACTCGGAGTCGGCGCCACCCGATGCCCTTCTCCGCCGTGGTCACGAGCAGCGTCGATCCTTCCGGCCGGTTGTAGGCGAGGCCGCCGAACTCGGTGAGGAGATAATCGCAGTGCAACGCGTCCCATTCGTCGCGGACGAGGACTTCGGCACCGTGGCGGCCGCCGGCTTCCTCGTCGGCGACCGCGAAGTAGACGATGTCACCCGGATAGCGAATTCCGGTCTGAACCATGTAGCGGAACGCCACGGCCATGGAACTGGTGAGGTTGAGCATGTCGACGGCGCCGCGACCCCAGACCTCGGCATCATCGCCAGAGCCGATCAACTCGCCGCCGAAGGGGTCGCGCTGCCAACCGTCTGGCGAGACGGGGACGACGTCGGTGTGTCCCATGAGACACAACGCCGGCGCGTCTGGGTCGGTTCCTTCGTAGCGAGCGACGAGCGACGTGCGGCCCGGTGTCGGTTCAAAGAGTTGCAGGTCAACGTCGGAACCCTCGAGCTCATCACGCAGGAGTCTGGCGGTGCGCTCCTCCTCACCGGACTCGGGCCGGCCGTCGTTCACGCACTGGTTCCGGATCATGACCTGGAGCAGGTCCACGGTTTCACCCGTGAGTCGGTCGATGGTTGCGGCGTCAGCAGGCATGCCCGGACCCTACTCCGTCGCCCAAACGTCGCTTCGCTCGCCCAAACGTCGCTTCGCTCGCCCAAACGTCGCTTCGCTCGCCCAAACGTCGCTTCGCTCGCCCCGGACTAGCGGGACTCGAGGGCCTCGAGCAGCGCCGGGATCACCTTGTGCACGTCGCCGACGATACCTAGGTCGGCGATACCGAAGATCGGCGCCTCCGGGTCCTTGTTGATCGCGATGATGTTCTTGGAACCCTTCATGCCGACCAGGTGCTGGGTGGCACCCGAGATGCCGGCTGCGATGTACACATTGGGCTTCACGACCTTGCCGGTTTGGCCCACCTGCTGCGAATAGGGCACCCAGCCGGCGTCAACGATCGCACGGGATGCACCCGCAGCACCGTTGAGCTTCTTGGCCAGCTTCGTGATCATCTCGTATTTCTCGGCCTCGCCGAGACCGCGACCACCGGCGACGACGACCGCTGCCTCGTCGAGCTTCGGTCCCTCGGATTCCTCGATGAAGCGGTCGACGACGCGGGCGCCCGCACTGGCACCGAGATCGGGGACGTCGAGAGCCTCGACGTCGGCCTCGGAACCACCGCTCGGCTCAGCCGTGAACGACTTCGGACGGACCAGCGTGATGTACGGACCCTCGCCGGTGAACTTCGTCTTGATGTTGGTGGCTCCACCGAAGATCGCCTCGGTACCCACCAGGGTGTCGCCGTCGACCTCGACGTCGACCACGTTCGTGATGACGGTGCGATCGAGCTTCACCGAGAGCCGGGCGGCGATGTCGCGCCCGTCGTACGAGGTGCCGAACATGATCGCATCAGGACCGTCGCCGGCCTCGACCGCGGCAGCGATGGCGGCAGCGACGGGGACGCCTAGAAGCGCTCCGTCGAGATCAGTGACAGCGTGGACGGTGTCGGCTCCGTACTCTCCGAGCGCTGCGGCGACGTCGTCGGCATCGTCGCCGGCGTAGACGCACGCCACGGTGTCGGCGAGCTCACGTGCCTTGGTGAGCAGTTCGAGGGTGGTCGACGTGACCTCGCCGTCGACTGCCTCTGCGTAGACCCAAATGGTGTCGAGTGACATGGTTCAGCCTTCCTAGAGGACTTTGAGATTTTCGAGGAACCCGATGATCTTGAGGTACGCCTCACCATCGTCTTCAATGACTTCGCCCGCTTCGCGCACGGGCGCTTCGGCGACATCGACGATGTCCTGGCCGGAGCCCGCCCAGCCAACGCTGTCAGCAGCGAAACCGTAATCAGCCGCCGTCTTCACATCGACGGGCTTCGACTTGGCGGCCATGATCCCCTTGAACGAGGGATACCGGGGTTCGACCACGCCGGCGGTGACGCTGATGACCGCAGGCATCGGACACACGACCTGATCGTAGCCGGCGTCAGTCTGACGCTTCACCTTGAGTTCGTTGCCATCGACCTCGACTTCCTTGGCCACAGTGACAGACGGCAGACCGAGCACGGCTGCGATCTGTTCAGGCACGGTTCCCGTGTATCCGTCAGAGCTCTCGGAACCGGCGATGACCAGGTCGGGAGACTGCTCAGCGATGGCCGCACCGAGCAGCTTTGCCGTGGTCAGCGCATCCGTGCCGACAAGCGCAGGGTCGCTGATCAGGGTGGCCGAGGAGGCCCCCATTGCCAGCGCAGTTGCGAGACCGGAGCGCTCGTTGTTCGGAGCCATCGAGACGAGGTGGACCTCGCCGCCGCCCGCAGCGTCGACCAGCTGGAGGCCCATCTCGACTCCGAACGTGTCGGAATCGTCGAGGATCAGCTTGACGTCACGCTTGAGCGTTCGAGTCTCGGGATCCAGTGCGCCGGGATCGGCAGGATCGGGGATTTGTTTGACACAGACGACGACCTTCATGAGCGCTGATGATATGCGAAAACTTGACCGACTGGTCAATCCCTGGGGCGCATTCGTTCGGCCATGGATCATCACCCACCGTTTGTGCGGCAGACTCACTCGGTGAAGCTGGCGCTCATCATCAACCCGACGGCCTCGTCGGTCTCACGCCGCTCCCGCGTGTTGATCGAGCGGCTCCTCGGTGCCGACCATGAACTCGTGGTCCACGAGACCAGCCGACCGCGCCACGCCACTCGGCTTGCTCACCGGGCCAGCCGCGAAGGATTCGATGTCGTCCTGACCCTTGGTGGCGACGGCACGGTCAACGAAGCGGCCAACGGGCTCCTCGACACCCATGACTGTGCGCTCGCGCCCCTTCCCGGCGGGTCGACCAATGTCTTCGCCAGGGCTCTTGGCTTCCCGAACTCTGCCGTCGACGCCACGCGGGTGGTGATCGACGCCCTGGCCGCCGACAGCACACGTCTGGCCGGTGTGGGGATGGCCGGTGACCGCGCGTTCCTGTTCCACATCGGCGCAGGGTTCGATGCTGCCGTGGTCCATCGAGTCGAGGAACGGTCCGCTCTGAAGCGATACGCCGGGCATCCCTGGTTCATCGCTGCGGCAATGCGGACGTGGGTGTCGGCCGAGCGACGGAACCTTCGTTTCGACATCAGGACCGATGATGGACGGATCGTCCGCGGCGCGCAGATGGCCGTGGCGCTCAACGTCAATCCATACACCTACCTGGGGAACCGCCCACTCGACGTGGCCCCAGAGGCCACCCTCGACTCGCCGCTGTCGATCGTCGCGCTCACGTCGCTCTCGGGCAGTCGGCTGCTCCCCGCTGCTCGGGCTGCCATCGCCAACGATCCTGCGGGCGTCCCGAACCTGGGTGCAACCCGCCATTGGCCGCTCGTCCATGGCGCCGAATTCCGTTCGGACCGGCCGTTTCCCTATCAGCTCGACGGTGAGCCGCAGGCCCCCGTTCGGCTACTTCGGGTAGAACACCGACCGGCAGCGATCAAGGTCGTTGTGCCGGTTTCGAACGGATCGAGATAGTTCAACCGCGTTCGAGCGCCGCCTTCATGAGTGCCGGCGTGTTCGTGATGATGGCGTCGACTCCCATCTCCGCCAGCGCGAGACCTCGAGCGGTGTCGTCGACGGTCCACACGTTCACCGTCACCCCGACATCGTGGGCTCGGCGAACGAACGACGAGTCCACCAGCAGATCATGGGGATGGATCGCCTGGAGCTCGTGTGCTGCGACCCTCGCGATGAGCCGAGCCGGATCGGCCTGACCCCAGACCAGCCAGCCCAGGGGAACGAGCGGATCGGTCGCCCGGATACGAAGGACGGCATCGAGATCGAACGACGACACCAGCACTCGCTCGTGCGCCTCGAAGGCAGCGATCAACCCGGCCACCGCGATCGACAGACCCTCGGCCGCCTCGTAGTCCGGGTCGCTACGAAGGTTCTTGAGCTCGATGTTGGTGAACAGCGGATCAGTGGCCTCGAGCGCTTCGGCGAGGCTCGGCACGGACTCGGGCAGCTCGTCAGAAGTCACCTCGCGCACCATCCGACCGTCGGGGAGATGTGCGTCGTGGCACAGCACAAGCACGTCATCGGCCGAGAGCCTGACGTCGAGCTCGATGCCGTCTGCCCCCTGCTCTTTCGCTCCGATAAACGCTTCGATGGTGTTCTCGGGGTGATCGGCCGAGGCCCCTCGATGAGCGACGACCATGGTGCTGCGCTGCGACATCCCAGCATTCTTGCAGAATCGACCGTCCGGCGATGACCCAAGGACAGGTGAGGGTAAGCGAATCGAAAAGATCTTTTCCCAAACTCTTTACGAGAGTCAAACTACTCAGTACTGTGCGTGACGACGTCGGCAGCGAGGCCGACCATCAATTCGGAGGATGGATGACCGCGATCGATACCACCGCTACCGAGCCCCTTGACGGGCTCTCGGACCACCACCTGGCCATCTCGAAAGAGCTGACGGCCACCGGCGCCATCCCCGTGATGGCGGAGCGGATTGCCCAACGGGTCGCCAACACCCCGAACATCACGAGTGACCTCAGCTGGCGTGCAACCGCCTCGTGCTGCGACACCGATCCCGATCTCTTCTTCCCGGTCGGAACGACCGGGGGTGCGCTCGAACAGATTTCCGAAGCCAAGCAGGTGTGCAATTCGTGCCCGGCACAGCTCGCTTGCCTCGAATTCGCTCTTCGCACCAACCAGGACACCGGAGTCTGGGGCGGCACGTCAGAAGAGGAACGCCGCCAGCTGCGCCGCACCTACCTCGGTCGCCGGCGCCGCACAGCACTCTGATCAACAGCATTCTGATCAACCCTGCGCCACGTCGTCACACCATTTGGTCCGGTCGATGGAAGTCGGCCCGGATCTCCGCGATCGTGCCCGGCTGATCGATCGCCGGTCGCAGCGACAACTCGCCGCCGAGATCGCCCGAGGCCAGCGTGCGGGCGATCGTCAATCCCAGGCCGGCCGAGCTGGCCAGGTCGAATCCCTCCGGAAGGCCGACACCGTCGTCGTGCACACGCACGATCACACCGGTGCTGGTGCTCTGGAGCTCGATCGCGACCTTGCCGCCCGCTGAGCCCGGCGGGTAGCCATGCTCCACCGCGTTCTGCAACAGCTCGGTCAACACGACGGCGAGCGAGCTCGACACCCCTGCCGGCAGCGTGGGGCCATCGCCGACGAAGCGGATCGTGACGGGTCGATCCGGCGACACAAGGGCTTCCTCGACCATGGCCGTGATCGGGGCGGCGACGTCGAGGAAACGAACGTCGTCTCCACCGTCCTGGGCCAAGATCTCGTGGACAAGGGCGATCGATCGGATACGACGGACCGATTCGTCGATCGCCGACTTCGCCTCGCCGGATTCGAGACGTCGACCCTGCAACCGCAGCAGCGATGACACGGTCTGCAGGTTGTTCTTGACTCGGTGGTGGATCTCGCGGATGGTCGCATCCATCGAGACAAGCCGTCGTTCCTGCTCACGAAGATCGGACACATCCCGCACCAGCAGCAACGCGCCGCAGACCTGCCCCTGCTCGACGAGAGGGAACAGACGGGCGTGGATGGTGGTCGACAATCCGCGCTCGATGTCCTGTGTCACGGGAACCATGAACCGGAAGGCCGTGCGGATGACGTCTGGTTGAACGCCGAGATCATCGGCGCTCCGCCCGACGGCGTTGATGTGGAAGCCGAGACGGTGCAGCGCCGAGACAGCATTCGGAGACGTGAACGTGACTCGTGCGGCACGGTCCATGACAATGGCCCCGTCTCCGACGCGGACCGACAGCTCCGACGCCTGCTCCGATTCGTACGGGAACGTACCGGCACTGACCATCGAGGCGAATGCATTGAACACCGATCGATAGCTCCGCTCGAGCTCGCTGCGCTCACCTTCGGGCAGAATTGGCGCCTCGACCGCCAGAATGGCGATGGTTGCTCCGTCGTGACACACCGGGATGGCCGACGTGGCGGCGATGACTTCGTTCACGGACACCTCGCCCTGCACCGCTGCACCGGTTCGCCACGCCTCCGCCACCTGTGGTCGGTCGGTATCGGAAACAAATCGACCGACCTGGTCGTCGCGATGCATCGTCTGGGCGGTCGCCGGTCTGACATGGCCGCCGATGAAGAACCGGGGATCGCCAGAACGGCTGGCCGCTGGGACGAACAGCAGAAGGTCGGAGAAGGACAGATCGGCGAGCATTCCCCATGACGACACCAGTCTTCGCAGATGCCGGAGCTGATCTGCCTCGAGGTCGGTGTGCTGGCGAACCAGATCCTGGAGCGTGGCCATCAGGACCGATCGTCGAACTCGAGCAGGACCATGTGCCGACCAACCGTAGGGGCAGCTTCGGCCCAGCGCCCGCGGAGCACGCGCCGGGCGGCGCCGCAGGTTGCACCACTCGGTGTCTCGCAATCGAGGAGTTCAAGACCGTCTGGATCGAGTTGCTGCTCGGGAATCGGAGTGGCAACGCCGTCGCTCACGGAGAAGCCGCGCACACCGTCGACGCTGATCCCTGCCGATTCGGCCCGGTCGATCACCTCGACGGCCAGCGGGAGGTCGACGAACACCAGCGGACCCGCACGATGGGATCGATCGGGATGAGCCTCGAGGCACCAGCGGAGGAGATCAGACATCGGGGCAAGCATCGCAGGGGGTATCCGGCCGGACAACCGGGGGCGCTGCGACAATCGGCCGATGGTGTTTCTTCCCGAACTCGTACCGATCGTCCTGGTGCCCGGCGGGCTCTACGACGACCCGCCGATGACCGGCGTCGAATTCTGGGGTACCTCTGGCACCGCAGGCGCGCTGGCCGCGTCTGGAGTGCAGTTCTCGATCCACGAGCGACCGGCCATGCCCCGTTCGTGGACGGAGGAGGCAGCCGCTCTCGCTGACACCATCGACCGCGCCGGCCACGACCGAGTCGCCCTGGTCGCCGGCTCCAACGGCTGCTCGGTGGCGCTCCGATTCCTCCTGGACCACCCCGGCCGCGCCGCTCGCACCATGCTCTGCTGGCCGGCGACGGCCGGCGATCCCGTCATCGACGAGCTGGCCAGGATCATAATCACAGACACCCACGACGCCACAGTTGCCGCCGCGCTGCTCGCCGGCGCGCCCGTACGCGGTGTTTCGGCCGAAGAACTTGCCACGCTCGACCACGAATTCGTGGTCTATCCGTCGCTTCCCGAGAACAAGATCCATCAGCGGACGACCGTGATCGCTCTCGTCGATGCACTTCAGAACGCCATCATCGTCGGCGGCAGCCCCGAGCCGCCAGACGACGCCTTTGCCGGCTTCGTCGACTCGTTCGCCTCCGTCGTGGCAGCGTTCTCGCGCATCGAGCACGACGACTAGATTCGGCACGCACCCGAGGTGGATCAGGCCCGCGGTCAATGAGGGCCGACGAGGTCGGCAAGTGCATCGACGTCGTCGATCGGCCGGTCCATCATCGGCACCAGGACGAGGGGCACTCCCGAACGCGACGTCGACCCTCGTCCGCCGGCCTCCGCCAGCTGGCGGGAGGTCGAATCGGCAAGATCGGCGACCGCTTCCCGAAGGCCGGAGTCCACCACCTCGTCGAGGCGGTCCCGAAGGCCGACGAAGTCTGCGTCGAGGGCCCGGTTGACCAGTCTGAGTGATGCTGCGTGACCGCGACGTTCGAGCTCGGCAACGAGTTCGTCTGCCCGATGGGTCGGGATCGCCTCGGGGGTGTTCACCACGAGATAGCGAGTGGACGGGTCGGCCAGCTGGGTGTTGACGACCTCCAGCCGGTCGGCGAAGTCGTCCTGGAGCTTCGAGAACAAGTAGAAGAACTCGGTGATCTCCGACAGGAACGGGCCGCCGAGCAGCCGCTCGGCGATGATCAGGAAGGGTCGCGCCGCGAGCTGCACGACACGTGATCCGTAGGGCGCTATGAGCCATCGGAGGAGCCGACTGCCGAAGAAATCGGCCATCTTCTGCGGTGCATCGAGGATGTCGAGCGCATGCACCGAAGGCGGTGTGTCCACGACAACGAGGTCGTAGCGATCGTCGGCCGCGAGATCGACCAGATGGTCGAGCGCGATGTAGTCGTGACTCTGCACGAAACGCTGGGTCAGGGTTCGGTAGAGGCGATTGGTGAGCAGGGCGCGTCGGGTCGCCGCATCCGGGGCCGTTCGCTCGACCAGCTGATCCCAGCTCGATGACATGTCGATCATCAAGGCCCAGAGCCTGCCCTCACCCGACCCGACCGGGACCAGCAGCGGCTCCTCGGATGTCGAGATCCCGAGCGCATCGGCCAGTCTGCGAGCGGGGTCGACGGTGACGACGAGGGCGCGGCGGCCATGATCGCGCGCCGCCCGGGCTGCGAGTGCCGCCGACAGCGTGGTCTTGCCGACCCCGCCTGGTCCCGCAACGAGCAAGACCGTTGCCTCGGCCAGGAGATCGTCGATCGAGGTCGAACTCACGAGCCCACCTCGGCGAGCGACGCCCGCACCGCAGCGACCGGGTCGGCTGCTTCGCCAACCCAGGTCAGGCCGAGATCCAACGAGGAGAGTCGATCGAGCTCCTCGACGGCGGCCGCGGATCGGTTGGCGATCAGGGTCACGGCGCGAGCGAGCGGATCAGAGATCGAGAGCCGGTCGACGATTGCCGTCGCCTCGTCGTATCCGGAATCGTCGAGGAGGTGTGGCATGCGGTTCACCACGAAACCGACCGGGTCGACCTGGGTCGTCTCGACAAGACGCTCGAGCAGCTCCAGCGACTCGCTCACCGGAAGGGACTCAGATGTCGTGACGGTGACGACGCCGGTGATCGATGGGTCTCGGAGAAGGTCTGACACCCATTGCGTCTGCTCGGCGAGAGGGCCGACGCTGACGACGTCCCGGAGCGTCTCCGGGGCGGCCAGCAACTCGATCACGTGACCGGTTGCCGGGGCGTCGACGACCACAGCATCCCAGTGTCCCTCCCGCACCTCGTACGCGATCTTGCCGATGGTCAGGATCTCCCTGACACCAGGCGCCGCCGTGGCCACGTAGTCGAAGATCCTGGCGATCGGGCCGAGACGAGAAGGCGGGATCGGGAACTTCAGGTAGATCTTGATGTACTCGTCGAGGGACTTCTCGGTGGTCAGTTCGAGCAGCTCGACCCCGACACGGTCCGATGCCGGCGCAGTGTGCAGCGCCGCCCGGAGACCCCCGTCGTTCGTTGCGTCGACCGCGAGCACTCGCTTACCGGCGGCAACCGCATTCAAAGCCAGGGCGGCAGCGGTGGTCGAGCGACCCACTCCGCCTTTGCCGGCCACGATGGTCAGCGGTCGCAGCACGAAAAAGGCCGATCGGCGGTCGGGTGAAGAAGCGGCCGGATCAGGCGCCGAAGCCGATGCGGCGGGACGGGTCGCCTGCGCCGATTTCGACGAACGACACTCGACTTCCTGGAACGTTCAGCTCCTTGCCTCGCTTGTCCTCGAGGGTGAGGACTGGCGCCGAGCCGTCGAGTACTGCCTGCACCGTCTGCTTGAGTACAGCACGATCAGTCTCGTCAGGCATCTCGACTTCGATGATCTGGGGGCTGTCGGCGATGCCGATTCTGACGTCCACGGTGACTCCTGGGTGATGGCTCGGCAGTCGAGCGGTTTTGATTCGAACGAGCCGAGTCGAGGGTAGCGACCGGCTCGGTGATGCGGCCGAGGCGGCAGCATGAGCAAGAGAGAGCGTTCAGATGACCTTGAGTTCCGATCGGTAGCGCCGCTTCGGTGCCAATTCGACATCGAGCTTCTCCGCCAGCATGGCGAAGACGGCGGCCGATTCGGTCTCGAGGTCGGCGGCGATGGGGTTCCCGGTGTCGGAGCCCTCGCGCAGATCGGACACGAGCGGAACCTGGCCGAGCAGCGGCACGTCGAGCTCGGCCGCGAGCTCGGCACCTCCGCCGGCCCCGAACAGTTCGTACTTCTTGCCATCGTCTCCGACGAACCAGCTCATGTTCTCGATGACACCGATGACGTTGATGTTGACCTTGTGCGCCATGTAGCCCGCACGCTGAGCCACTCGTTGCGCAGCAGGCTGCGGTGTGGTGACCACGATCATCTCGCCGCGGGGCAAGAACTGCGCAACGGAAAGAGCGATGTCGCCCGTGCCTGGGGGGAGGTCGACCAGGAGGTAGTCCGGCTCGTCCCAGAAGACGTCTGTCAGGAACTGTTCGAGCGCCTTGTGGAGCATGGGGCCCCGCCAGATGACCGGCTGATCCTCCTCGACGAAAAATCCCATCGAGATGCAGCGGACGCCGTGGCGTTCCGGGGGCACGATCATCTCGTCGATGATGACCGGGTCTCGGTCGATACCGAGCATGCGCGGGATCGAGAACCCCCATACATCGGCGTCGACGACGGCCACGGTCTTGCCTCGGGCTGCGAGTGCCACCGAGAGGTTGGTCGTGACCGAGCTCTTGCCGACCCCACCCTTGCCGGAGGCGACCAGGATCACACGAGTCTTGCTGTCGGCCTGAGCGAACGGGACGGAGCGACCCTCGGCGTGACCATGAGCCTGCGTCGATCCGGCGGTTGCGCCGGGGTCGCCGTGAAGCGATCGGCGAAGGGTCTCGCGCTGCTCGTCTGTCATGACACCGAACTCGATGCCGACCGTCTCGACACCGTCGAGGGCGCTCACGGCCTCCGACACCCGGTTGTTGATCTCGGCGCGGAGCGGACAGCCGGCGATGGTGAGGTCGACGGCCACCGTGACCGCTGGCAAGGCAATGTCGACACGCCGCACCATGCCGAGGTCGACGATGCTGCGGTGCAGCTCGGGATCTTGGACGGGGCGGAGAGCCTCGATCACTTGCGCTTCGGTGATGGTCACACGTCTCCTTGAGGGGTTCTGCCGGGATTCCGGCCGTGCCGTAGACTACCGAGATGCCACAACCGGGCCTCAACCGCGTCGACGCAACGCCGCCAACACGCCGCAACCTGAGCCCGACCGAGTTCGCCAACACGGTCAATGCAATCACATCGGCCTTCGGAGACCCAACACGACGCGACATCTATCTCCTGCTCCACGAGCGCCAGGACGGACTCACTGCGTCCGAGGTCGCCGATGCCACCGGCCTCCACAGCAACGTGGCCCGCCATCATCTCGACAAGCTCATGGGTGGCGGCTACATCGATGTCAGCCAACGCCCGTCTGCGAAGGCGGGCCGACCGGCAAAGGTGTATCGGGCGGCCCATGAAGGGCTTCGTCTCGAGTTCGACGTCGGCCACGACGACATCCTCGTGACGCTGCTAGGCAAGGCTCTCTCGCGCCTCCCCGAAGCCGAGGCTGCAGCCCTGGCGGAGGAAGTGGGTGAGGAGTTCGGCAGACAGATGGCCGGCAGCATGCACACCGACAACACGTCGCAGCGTTCGTTCCGGTCGGCACTCCACGTCGTCGCCGATGCCCTCTCGTCTCATGGCTTCGCCGCCCACGCCGAGCGGCACGACGGCGAACTGCGGATCGTGTCCGGTCACTGCCCCTTCGGCGACGTGGCGATCGAGCACCCCGTGATCTGCGCCGTCGACCGCGGAATGGTCAAGGGGATGCTGGCCTCGATCTACGGCGAGACCGAAGTCGAGCTGATCGGATCCGTGGCCAGAGGCGATGAAGCCTGCGTCACCGACGTCCTCAGCAGCTGAGTCCTTGACCCGCCACTACTTCGACACTGCGTCGACATCGCTGCTCCGCCCGCTCGCCCGACTGGCCATGCAGCACTCGCTCGAGCTCCCGTCCGCTGACCCCGGCCGCCTCCACACCGAGGGTCTGACCGTCCGCGATCAACTGGAACTGGCTCGTGAGTCCGTTGCCGACTTCCTCGGAGCGCAGCCGCACGAGACCGTGTTCACCTCGTCTGCGACCGAGGCGATCGCGTCGGTGATCTGGGGTCAGACGACCTCGTCGCCAGGTTCGGTGATCGTGTCGGCAGCGGAGCACTCCTCCGTTCGCCTCGCCGCGGAGAGGACCGGTCGGTCCGTCTTGGTTCCCATCGATCGGACCGGCCGAGTCGATCCGGAGGACGTGGCGGCAGCAATCGACGGTGAACTTCGAGCGGGCCGGAACGTCAGTCTTGCGTGCTGCCAGTTGGGGAACCACGACGTCGGCACGATCCAGCCCGTCGCAGCGATCGCTCTGGCGTGTCGCGCCCGAGGTGTCCCGTTGCTGGTCGACGCAGCCCAGGCCGCAGGCCACGTCACCTTCGAGTTCGATGCCGGCGATGCGACCTTCGCCGCCATCTCCGGCCACAAGCTGGGAGGCCCGGCGGGAAGCGGCGCGTTGCTGGTGAGGCAAGGGGCCCGGATCGAGCCGCTGCTCGTCGGCGGAGCACAGGAGCGGGCCCGCCGCGCTGGACTCGAGAACACCGTGTCGGCCGTCGGTCTCGGTGCTGCCTGCGCCGAACTCAGCGACACGATCTCGGCCGAGGCCACGGCGGCACGAGACGCCACCGGCCGCCTTCGCGACATGTTCGAGACGATCGACGGTGTCGAGGTCTTCGGTCCATCTGATCCGGATCAGCGGCTTCCGCACCTCGTGTGTGTCGGCCTGGCCGACATCGAGCCGCAGGAGATCGTGCTCGAACTGGACCGAGCCGGCATCGCCGCTCACGCCGGCTCCGCCTGCACATCGGGAGCGTTCGAGCCCTCCCCGGTCCTGGCGGCCATGGGTGTCGACGACGCTTGCTCGCTTCGCCTCTCGGTGGGGTGGCACACGAGCGACGATGACGTCGACGCGGCCGTTGCGGCTGTGCCTGACAGCATCAAGCGCCTTCGCTCGCCGTCGTCTGCCTGATCCGCCCGTCCTGATTTGCGCGGTCCTGATCAGCGCATGGCCTTTTCATTGAGCGTGGTCGCACACTACGGTCCGTGGTCCCGTCGATCGACACCCGAATCGAGACTTCATGCGTTCCCGTTCCCGGCTGATCCTGGCCGTCATCGCTCTCCTCGCCACCCTGCTGGTACCGACGCCGGCCCCCGTCGGTGCCGAAGAAGATATCTACGCGTTCCCCAATCCAGAAGAGTTCGTGACGCAGCAGTACCAGGATTTCCTCGCCCGGAACCCCGACGCCGGAGGGCTGGCATTCTGGGCGCAACGTCTGCGCTCCGGCGTGAACCCGAGCGATCTCGTGCAACAACTGGTGGCGGCGCCCGAGTTCGGCGAGACCGTTGCCCCCGTGGTCCGGTTGTACAAGGCTCACTTCCGACGATCACCCGATTTTGACGGGCTGCAGTTCTGGTCCGGCCGATTCCGCAACGGGCTCAGCCTCAACGACATCAGCGCCGAGTTCGCTCGGTCGGGCGAGTTCGTTCGGACCTACGGCTCACTTTCGGACGGCGAATTCGTCGATCTCGTCTATCGGAACGTCCTCGGCAGACGAGCGGACGGCGGTGGCCGGGCCTACTGGCTCGACCGTCTCGCCGGAGGTTTCTCGCGTGGCGCAATGATGGTTGCGTTCTCCGAATCGCCGGAGAACGTCGCCGCCACGAACGGCGAGGTGCGGGCGACGATGCTCTACCTCGGAATGTTGCGTCGAGCACCTGAGAACAGCGGGCTCGCCTTCTGGGCCGACTTCATCGATCAAGGGAAACCGTACGGCAACGCGATTGCCGGGTTCCTCGTTTCTGACGAGTACACCAGGCGAATCGCGAAGCTTTTCCCGGAGACCGTTCCGCTCACTGGCGAGGCGTCTCGGACGGTGCTGACCAGGCCGGCATTGGTCCTCAAGATCGACAACCATCCGCGAGCCAGACCACAGGCCGGAATCAACCAGGCCGACATCGTGTGGGAGGAGCTGGTCGAAGGGTCGATCACTCGATTGGCTGCGGTCTTCCACGAGCAGACTCCCGTCAGGATCGGACCGGTCCGGTCCGCCCGCACTGGTGACATCCCGCTCGTGTCACAACTCAACACTCCGCTGTTCGGCGCATCCGGGGCGAATCGTGGTGTGCTGGCCGCGCTGGCCTCGGCGCCCGTGGTGAACGTCAACGCGCTCGTCGCGGACGGCTACTACCGGGACACCAACAGGCGAGCCCCGCACAACCTGTATACCCGTCCGACCACGCTGTGGACCTACGGCCAGGGCGTGGCGGGGACCCCACCGCAGCTTCTGCGCTATCGAGCCGTCGGCGCTGCAGCGAGCGGACGCCAGGCACCCGGGGTCGACATCGACTGGGGGAACACCGATGTCAGCTATCGCTGGAACGGCGTCGGGTGGGTGCGCACACAGAACGGAACGCTCCATGTCGACGATGCCGGCCTTGCGGTGGCGCCGCCGAACGTGATCGTGCAGATCACGCCGTACGGGGTGAGCGGTGCCGACGCCGAGTCACCCGAAGCACTCACGGTGGGGTCGGGTGACGCGTACATCTACACCGGAGGAAACGTCATCGAAGGTACGTGGAGTCGATCCAAGGCAACCGACCGCATCGTCTACCGCGACGGTCGAGGGGCCGAAGTGTTGTTGGCACCAGGTCGTACGTGGATCGCCATTGCCCCTCCCGGCACCGTCACCCCCCGCTGACCAACCCGAGGCTATGACCCCTGATTTTGTGGGGCCCAAACCCGAGGTTTGGGGCCCCCATTCCCGGGGGTCATAGCCTCGGGTTGATGGCGACCGTGTTGATGGCGACCGTGTTGATGGCGACCGTGTTGATGGCGACCGTGTTGATGGCGACCGTGTTGATGGCGACCGGCGGCCGTGTTCGAGGTGGCAGGGTCAGACGGCAACGGGGTGAGGGGTGAACTCGAGACGACCGTGGTCGATCTCGGGCAGCACGTAACGAGCGAACAGGTCGCACTCCGCCGCGTGCGGATAGCCGGACAGGATGAAGGCATCCAGTCCTGCGGCCTCGAGCTCGCGGATCTTGGCCAGCACCTGGTCCGGATCTCCGACGATCGCAGCGCCGGCACCGGAGCGAGCGCGCCCCACGCCGGTCCACAGGTGCCGATCGGCGTACCCCTCGTCGTCGGCTCCTTCCCGAAGCTCTGCCTGACGGGCGACACCGGCCGATGCCGAGTCGAGCGACCGCTGACGAATCGCCGTGCCCTCATCGTCGTCGAGCTTCGAGAGGAGGCGCCGCGCCGCAGCCCGGGCTTCGTCCTCGGTCTCGCGCACGATGACGTGACTCCGCCATCCGTACTTGAGTGAGCGGCCCTTGGCTGCTGCGCGAGCATCCATGTCGTCCTTGACTTCGAGCACCTTGTTCGTGACGTCCGGCCACATGAGGAAGACATCAGCACCGGCAGCCGCACACTCGCGGGCCGCAGGCGACAGACCTCCGAAGTAGAAGAGCGGGCTCTTGCCGGACACGGTCCGGATGCGAGGCGCCTCGATCGTCAGGTTGATGAAATCGCCATGGAAATCCACAGAACGACCATCGAGCAGTTCGCGGAGGCAGTACATGATCTCGGTGCTGCGCCGGTAGCGCGGCTCGCTGTCGAGCGTCTCGCCCGGGATGTCGCTCGAGATGATGTTGATCGTGAGCCGCCCGCCGAGCATCTGGTCGAGGCTCGCCATCTGACGAGCGATCTGCGGCACGACGAGCTCGCCGCACCGGATCGCCAGCAGCATCCGAATGTCTTTCGTGATCGGCGCCAGACCGGCGGCGAACGTCGTGTTGTCGATGCCGAGCGCATATCCGGACGGGAGCAGCACGTTGTCGAACCCATAACGCTCGGCCGTGAGCACGATGTTGCGACAGTGTTCGAAGGTGCTGAGCAACGACGGGTCCGGCTGACCGAGGAACTCGTAGTCGTCGTCGCAGAGTGCGCTGAACCAGGACATTTCGGTGGTCATCTGTCGAGACCTGCCTTCCTCGTAGTGATTGTGAGTGTGATCGTGATGGTCATGACGTCATTCCGATGAGCTCTTCGAGTAGCACCGGACGTCCTTCGGTGATGCTCTTGTGGGCAGCAGCGCCGACGGCCACGGACCAGAGGCCGTCCTCGAGGGTCACCTCGACCTCCTGCTCGCCTCGGATCGCAGCCAGGAACCGAACGTGCTCGACGAAACTCGAACCGTGGTGGAGACCCTCGTGGGCGATCGAGGCGTCATCGATCTTCTCGATCTCGACCGACCCGATCCAATGCTCGCCGCGGCGGCCACGACGGATCACGCTTTCGGGAAGGAGCGCCTCCACCTTGCCCTTCGGACCGACCGCACTCACCTCTTCCTGGTTGAACGTGGCGTCAGCGAACATGCACAGATCGAGCATCGCACGCTGCCCACCTGCGTATTCGACGATGACGAACGCGTTGTCGAGAATGTCGGGCTTCTTCCCGTCGTATGCCTCATCGAGGTGGTTGACGTCCTGATTGCCGGACGCCGACACACGGACGGGCCGTTCGCCGATGATGAGGCTCATGAGGTCGAAGAAGTGACAGCACTTCTCGACCAGCGTGCCCCCGGTGTTCGCGCTGAACCGATTCCAGTCGTTCACCTTCACCAGGAACGGGAAGCGGTGCTCCCGGATGGCGACCATCTGGGGTCGGCCGATGGACCCGGTCGCCACCTCGTCGATCAGGGCGGCAACAGCGGGCATGTACCGATACTCGAGGCCGACCCAGATCTTGCGGTCCGGGTTCACCTCGGAAGTCGACGCCGCCAGATCGATCGCACGGCGGCACTCGTCGACGGTGATGCACATCGGCTTCTCGATGAGCACATGCAGGCCGGAGGCGAAGATGTCGGCCAGAAGATCGATGTGGGTGAAGTTCGGGCTGGCGAGGACGACCGCGTCACACAGTCCGCTCGACAGCAGCTCGCGATGGTCGCTGAAGGTCGCGATGGGCTCCGCGCCCGCCGCAGCCTCGACAGCTGCGTCGAGCGAGGGCTGGTGGGGATCGGCGGCGGCGGTGACGATGGCCCCGTCGACGTGGTTGATGTTCTGGATGTGCTCGATGCCCATCATCCCCGAACCAATGATGCCATAGCGGATGGGGCCTGGGTCAGGCACTGCGTTCGTCATAGACCCATCATTCCAGCAACTTCTTGACGAACAGGGAACAGCCAATGTCTTTCCAGGTCATTGGATTACCCTATGGGTGTGCATAATCGGCTCGATGACCTCGACGTGGTCTCGGTCAGACTCTTCCTGACCGCAGCCGAGCTCGGAAGTGTGTCGAAAGCGGCCGCCCGTCACGGGCTGACCCAGCCATCGGCAACCGCCCGCATCCAAAAGCTGGAACGGACGATCGGTGTCCAGCTGCTCGAGCGAAGCCCGACCGGCTCCAACGTCACCACCGACGGCCAGCAGTTGATGGCGTGGTGCCACGGACTGGTCGCGGCGGCGTCGGCGCTGACCGAGGGAGCCAAGGCACTGCAGGACCACTCGGCCTTGACCCTGCGGCTGGCGGCCACCACCGATGTCGCCACCCACCTGCTCCCGGCCTGGCTGGCCGAAGACCCTCTCGACGGGGTCGACATCGATCTCGTGGAAGCGGAGAGCGCATCGATCGCCGCCATGCTGCGCAACGGCGACGTCGAGCTCGGCTTGCTCGCCGGTCCGGGCGCCCCCCTGTCACTTCGGTCCGAGATCGTCGATTGGTTCGAGCTCGTAGCCGTCGCCCCCGCCGATCATCGCCTCGCTCGGCAACGTCGATCCGTGACCGGAGCACAGCTGGCGGCATCGAAGCTGATCCTGCGTCGCCGAGGGTCCGGCACCCTGGACGTCATCGAGATGGCATTGGCCGAACACGAGCTCGGTGTCGTCGGCCGGATGGCCGAGGTGTCGAGCACGGCGGCTGCCAGACTGTCGGCGATGAACGGCGGCGGCGTGGCCATCCTCCCTGCGCCGGCGGTTGCCGCCGACCTGGCCAGCGGACATCTGGTCGAATTGCGGCTGCGCAACCTCGAGATCCGGCAACCGATCAGGCTGGCGTGGAAAGGGACGTCGCCGGCTCATCCCGCAGCTCGCCGCTTCCTCGAGCATGCCAGATCCCGATCGGCCTCCGCATGACCGCTCGAGGCGACGAGCCCCTCGTCATCGTCGGCAGCCGCCTTCAGGCACTGATCTTCTCTGTCGGAGCCGGAGCCCTCGGCATCGGTCTCTGGAGCCGGTTCGGCCCATTGGTTCTGCTCGCCGTCGTACCGCTGCTCGTTGCCGCTGCGCTGACGCTGCACCGTCGGGTGGAGCTTCACTCCGACCGTGCCGTTGTCCGCCGACATCTGCGACCGGCCGTGACACTCGATCGACGCGAGCTGACGGCCAGCACCGGTCACCGCTATCTCAGACTCGACGGCACCGGTGTCGCGATCCGGATCGAGATCCCGGTCGAGATCCGGCCCGAGGTCCGAGCGTGGGCCGAGGCGCCCACGCCGTGATGCAATGATGGACTGATGCCACACCAAGTTCTCGGCCTCGACCACGTCCAGCTCACGATTCCGGCCGGCGGAGAGACCGTCGCCGCCGAGTTCTACGGCGGGTTGCTCGGTCTCACCCAGCTGGTCAAGCCCGAACCGTTGGCCGGTCGGGGTGGATGCTGGTTTCAGGCCGGCGCGGTGCAGTTGCATCTGGGGGCGGTGGATGAGTTCGTCGCTGCGACGAAGGCGCATCCGGCGCTGATCGTGTCCGGCTTGGATTCACTCGTCGCCGATCTCGAAGCGGCGGGGCACGACGTGCGGGACGGAGCGACGGTCGACGGCGTCACCCAGACCTTCACCGACGACCCCTTCGGCAATCGAGTCGAGTTGATCGCCGCCGTCTGACGTCCGACGTCCCAAGCCTCAAGCGGTGGCCACCACAGCGATCTCCATCTTCCACGCCGGCTGGGCGAGAGCGGGCACGGTGACGAGGGTCGAGGCCGCCTTGTGGTCGCCGAGCGCACGGTCGCGAGCTGCCATCACCGAGCCGAGTGCGGACATGTGGTCGGCGACGACGTAGGTCGTGACCGACACGATGTTGGCCGGCGTCATCTCGGCCGACTCGAGCAGCGCAGCGATGGTCTCCCACACCACGACCGCTTGCTCGCCGACATCATCGGGAACGGTCCCATCTGGTCGGGTCGGCACGACACCCGAGGTGTGGACCATGCGGCCGACGTCGGTGGAGAGAATTGCATGGGCGTAGTTGGCGGCCGGCGGTGCGAGCCCGGCAGGGGACAGTTCTCGGTGCATCGCAGCATCGTGGCAGAGCGCCCGTCTGGTGTCACGCCTCCTCACAGGGCCGCGCCAGCGCCGTCCCGGCCAGAACGGCCTCAGCGCTGGTCGCGTCCCTCGGCGACCTCGTTGATCCGGGAGGCGAGGTGGAGGTCCAGCTCGGTGATGCCGCCGGCATCGTGGTTGGTGAGGCCGATCACGACCCGGCCGTAGACGTTCGACCAGTCCGGATGGTGGTCGAGTTTCTCCGCGATGAGCGCGACCGCTGTCATGAAACTGAAGGCTTGCACGAAGTCCGGGAAGATGAACTCGGCCCGGAGATGTTCACCTGATCTCGCCCATCCGGAGAGCCGCTCGAGACCGATCGCGATCTCGTCATCGGGCAGAAGTGTGCGGCGATCGATCATGCCGGAGTGTGCCACGTCCCCGACCGACGGCGCCCCGACAACGGTCGACAGGCGCATGTGGCTCCCGACACACATCGCCGGTTCGGTCCAGGATCGGGGTTAGATTTCTTTTTGCTCCGGCAGGGACTCCCTGTCGTTGGGTTCGTCGGTCGGTTCAACTCGGTCAGTTCGAGCCACCCTTCACAACCCACGAAAGAGTTTTCATGTCGACCACCTTCGCCCAATTGGGCGTACCCCAGAACATCTGTCGCGCGCTCGAGAAGCGCGGCATCGTCGATGCCTTCGAGATCCAAGCCGCCACCATCGCCGATGCCCTCGCCGGGCGCGATGTCTGCGGCCGAGCCCCGACCGGGTCCGGCAAGACGCTGGCCTTCGGCATCCCGCTCGTCGCCACCGTCGAACGGGCCGGCAAGCGCCATCCCCGAGCACTCGTCCTCGCACCCACCCGCGAGCTCGCCGATCAAATCATGACCGAGCTGCGCACCTTCTCCGGCGACGTGCGCGTCGCCGCCGTCTACGGCGGAGTCGGCTACGGCCCACAGATCAAAGCCCTGCACCAGGGTGTCGACGTGCTGGTGGCGTGCCCCGGACGGCTCGAGGACCTCATCGATCGCGGTGACGTCTCCCTCAGCCATGTCGACCATGTCGTGCTCGACGAGGCCGACCGAATGGCCGACATGGGCTTCATGCCTGCGGTCAAGCGCATCCTCGATCAAACCGCAGAAAAGCGTCAGACCGTGCTCTTCTCGGCAACGCTCGACGGCGACATCGCCAAGTTGAGCCGTGATTACCAGACCAATCCGGTTCGCCACGAGGTCGGCGAGACCACACCGGACATCACCTCGGCGAGCCACATCTTCTGGAATGCAGAAGGACCTGCTCGGATCGAACTCACGGCCAAGGCCGTCGAGGCGGTCTGGCCGGCAATCATCTTCACCCGTACTCGTCACGGTGCCGACCGGCTGGCCAAGCAACTCGGCCGTCACGGCATCAGCGCCGGAGCGATCCACGGCGGTCGCAGCCAAGGTCAGCGCACCCGAGCATTGGCTGCATTCGCCAAGAACGAGGTCGAGGCGCTCGTCGCCACGGACGTCGCAGCCCGCGGCATTCACGTCGACGGCGTCGCCTTGGTCGTCCACTACGACCCGCCGGCAGACCACAAGGACTACGTCCACCGTTCCGGACGCACAGCACGAGCCGGCGAAGGCGGCGTGGTCGTGTCGATGGTTCAGCGGGATCAGGTGAAGGAACTCAAGCGATTCCAGCAGAAGATCAAGCTCAACGAGCCCTTCATCGAGCCTGACGTCGACGCCATGCGTGCGCTGTCCCCCGGACCGGACAAGGTGCGCACGGCGAAGCCGGCACCATCACGCGCTGACGAGTCGTCCAAGCCGAAGGGTTCACGCCCGCCTCGTCGGAAGCGTCCGGCACAAGCCCGGGACCACCGCAACGGAGATGACAGGAACGGCGAAGGCCGCACGAGCAACGGTGGCCGCAACCGGTCGAAGGTCAAGCGGAGCGGCGAAGCGACGAAGCAGAGCGGAGCGGGCGAGAAAGCATCGAGCGGTCGCACGAGTCAGAACGGCTCCGGCAACCAGAACTCGAAGGCCGACAACCGCAAGGCACGTCGCGCCCATCTGCAAGCCAACAGCTGAACGTGACACCATCGGCGGGTGACTGACGCCGATCCGGTTCCCCCGCTTCCTCAACTGTTTCGTCTCGACGGCCGCGTGGCTGTGCTCACCGGCGCGAGTTCCGGGCTGGGGGCGCGCTTCGCTCAGGTCCTGAGCGACGCCGGGGCGGCCGTTGTATTGGCCGCTCGGCGGATCGATCGGCTCGAGGAACTGGCGGCTCACCTGCCCAACGCCATCGCCGTCGAGTGTGATGTCGCTGCGCGGGGCGACATCGCCGGCCTGGTCGATGCTGCCATCGCCGAGTTCGGCCAGATCGACGTCGTCGTCAACAACGCGGGGATCTCGAGGGTCCTGCCGGCGATCGACGACGACATCGATGAGTTCAGACGAGAGGTGGAGATCGATCTGATCGCTCCGTTCGATCTGGCGAGACGAGCGGCCCGGGTGATGATCGATCGAGAATCGTCCGGATCGATCATCAACATCGGTTCGGTGCTCGGTGAGGTCGGAGGTGGGCGGCTCAAGGCCGCCGGCTACGCCGCCGCCAAGGGCGGCATCCACAACCTCACCCGCGAACTCGCATCACAATGGGCCAGGAAGGGAATCCGAGTGAATGCCATCGCTCCCGGCTGGTTCGAGACCGAGATGAACATCGAGATGTTCGGTACCGACGGCGGCATGGGCTACATCACCGGCAACACGCCGCTGGGGCGTCCGGGCCGTGAAGGCGAGCTCGATGGTGCCCTGCTGTACCTCGCTTCGGACGCATCCAGCTACACAACAGGCCAGGTCTTGTGCGTCGACGGTGGCTGGACGGCGATTTGATGGCCGGCATCTGGAAGCCGATCGGGCCGGCGAGCCGGAGCGAACAGGCAGACCCCGCAGAGCAGTGGGTCGGCCACGATTCGAGCAGCCGGTTTCCCGTCTACACGAGGGGCAACGCCGGCGAGGTCTATCCCGAAGTCTTCACCCCGCTCAGTTTCAGCATCGGGTCCGAGGCCACCGAGCGTTCGATGCGGGCCGCCATGCTCACCAGCGGCTTGATCAGGCCATACGAGCTGGACGAGTTACCGATCACCACGGCCGTCGGATCAGGGGTGTTCGGTGGTTACGCCTACTTGAATCTGAGCATTCAGCGAACAGCGTCTGCCCGGATGCCCGGCGGCAAGGCCGAGGATGCCGACGTGAACTTCCTCGGCGTCGGCGAGCCCCCGCCGCATGTTCCCGTGTCCGGCGAGAAGAACTGGCGCGCCTCGCTCGCCGGGCTGACCTACGTCTGGCGACTCCTTCGGACCAAGGAGCTTCCCCATCTGGCGGCGGATCAGATCGCCGTCGACCAGTACCTCGCGTCCCTCCCGCCGATCGACGCCCCGGATGGCGAACTCTCGGACCTGACCGACAGGTTCATGGCGTTCTTCGAAGGCCTCTTCACCCGCCACTTGCAAGTCAGCTTCGCCGCCGGCATCTCGATCGCCGTCCTCACCAATCTCTGCGAGCAGCTCCTCGATGACCCGCAACTGGCCGTACGGCTGCTGGCAGGTCTGGGCGGAGTCGACAGCGCCGCACCATCGGTCGAGATGTGGAAGCTGAGTCGGCTGGTCACCGCCGAACCGGTCGTCGACGCCGCATTCGATGTGGGCATCGACGGCCTCCTCGATCGCCTGAAGGACGAACCACAGGCGTTGCCGTTCCTGGAGGCCTTCGCTGGGTTCCTCGCCCGATTCGGATCGCGGGGGCCCAACGAATGGGACACCGCATTCGACACCTGGGAGACCAGGCCCGCCCTCGCACTGACCTTGATCGACCGCATGCGCGGCACAGACAACAGCCACGACCCATCGGTCCAGCTCGCCAGACTGGGCACCGAGCGAGCCGTGTTGGAGGCCACCACCCTCAGCGAGGTCCCCCGGCACGCCCGCTGGTTGTTCGCCCGTGCGCTCCGTTCGGCGCAGTTGTTCTCCCGGAGTCGGGAACGCACGAAGACGACCGTCGTTCGCGCCATCCACGGAGCTCGACTCCGCAACATGGAGCTCGATCGACGCCTGAGCGCGCGAAGCGGCGGGCAACCAGGCGACCTGTGGTTCCTGGTCGTCGACGAGATGGACGCCTACGTGGAAGACCCCGGCGCGTTCGGCAACGTCATCGCCGAACGGCGGGCCGTCCACGCCAGGCTCCGCGATCGCATTCCGCCGTTCTTCTTCGAATCCGTTCAACCACCCCTCGACGAGTGGGAATTGCGGAGCGCCGAGCTGGTGCCCGTCAATGAAGGTGAGACGATCCAAGGTCTTCCCGGTTGCCTCGGAGTTGCACGCGGCCGGGCGAGAGTCGTCCTGGATCCGGCAGACCCTCGCGGGCTGGAGCCGGGCGAGATCCTCATCGCTCCGCTCACCGATCCCTCGTGGACCCCTCTCTTCGTGGCCGCCGATGGGGTCGTGGTCGACGTCGGCGCCGTCATGAGCCACGCCGTGATCGTTTCCCGCGAGCTCGGCATCCCTTGCGCGGTGTCGGTCACGAACGCCACCCGTCGAATCCCCGATGGTGCCCTGATCGAAGTCGATGGCTCCACTGGGATCGTCCGAGTCCTCGCGGTCTAGACTCACGATCTCCATGGCCGTCTATCTCGTCCGCCACGCCCATGCAGGCGCTCGGCACTCCGACAACCACGATCGCTACCGGCAACTGTCCGACAAGGGCTGGCGTCGCGCAGGAGTCATCACCGATCTCCTCTCGACGGTCGAGATCGACCAGATCGTCTCGAGCCCGGCAACGCGCTGCGTCCAGACGGTGCAGGGCGTCGCCGACCAGCACGGCCTCGAGGTCGTCGAACACGACGACCTCTGGGAAGACTCCGACACCCGAGACGTGATGAAGGTGCTCGAGGCGGCGGTTGACGGAAAACGTTCACGCACGATCGTCGTCTGCAGTCACGGAAACCTCATTCCGGTGATTGTCGAGCAACTCGCTGCCGCCGGCGCAAAAGTGAAGGGCCGTGGCTGTGAGAAGGGCTCGGTTTGGGTCCTCGAACACAACGGCAAGAAGTTCACCGACTGTACGTACATCTCGAAGACCGTCGAGATGCTCCTCGACTGAGCCGGTCGACCTCAGCTCAACAACAAACGGGCCAACCGTCGACGAACCAGCACGACGCCGAACACCAGCAGGCCAACGAGGTAGGCGACATGGCCGAGGTCGTTGAACCCGGGCGAGCCGAGCATCAACGACCGGCAGAGCGTCACCCCGTGATAGAGCGGCGTGAGCCGAACGATCGGATGTGTCCAGGTCGGGTAGACATCGAGTGCGTAGAACGTGGTCGACGCGAGGAACAAGGGCTGCAGCACCAGCTGGACATAGTCGAAGTCGTGCCAGCTGCGCATGAACGTGGTGATCGCCGAGCCGAGCGCTGCGAACGAGACACCGATCAGGAGCGAGACCGGGAGCACCAGGATCGCCCACCAACTCTCGACCAGTCCGAACACCACGGTGACCAACAGGAATCCAACGGCGTAGACGCTCCCCCGCACCATGGACCATCCAATCTCTCCCACCACGATGTCGCCGAGGCGAAGAGGCGTCGCGAGCATGGCGTCGAAGGTCTTGGCGTATTTCAGCTTGTAGTAGAAGTTGAACGTGGAGTCGAAGATCGCTCCATTCATCGCCGAGGAGGCCACCAAGCCCGGTGCGACGAAGGTGGCGTAGTCGACGACACGGCCCTCGAACTCGACGTCGCCGATGAGGGCACCGACGCCGACGCCCAGGCCGAACAGGTAGAAGACCGGCTCAGCGAATCCGCTGGCGATGATCACCCACATCCGGCGATAGCTGAGGATGTTGCGTTCGATGACCGCTCGCGACGGGTGGCGGAACAACGCGACCATCAGGCGGCCAACCGCTCGGTGAAGGAGCGGATCGACAACGCCACTCCGGCCGCTGCCCAGAGCATCAGGTACGCAAGGTGACCAGCACCCGCAGCCGGGCCGAGCGTGCCGTTGATCAGGCCGCGTGTCAGCTCGACTCCGTGCCATACAGGGAACACCCGGGACCCCCACGCCAGGACGTCGGGGAGTTGGTCGATCGGGAAGAACGCACCCGAGAACAGAAACAGCGGCGTCAGGCCCAGCCGGTTGATCGGACCGAAGGAGTCGTCTGCCTCCTGCGAGGCCGACCAGGCCGACAGCGGACCGGCAACGGCCACCGCCGTGGCGAAGGCGGCCAGAGGCGCCAGAAGCGCCCACCACGAGCCGACGACACCGAAGACGGCGAGCACCGCCAGATAGATGATGGCGCTCACGGTGATGCGAATGCCGATCCAGGTGATGTGACCGACCACGAGACCAGTGGCCGAGAGAGGAGTGGCCAGCGCTGCTTGGTAGTCGCCCTCCCACTTGATGGCGCCCAGGGTCGGCCACAAGGAGAGTCCGCCGGCCTGGAGCATGGCCACACCGGCCAGGACGCCGGGACCGATGTACGAGGGATAGTCGGCGGTCCCGAGGCTCGACGTGTCGTCGATCTGCGAACCGAGCCCGAACCCAACGGCGAGGAGGAAGAAGGCCGGGAACAGCACGCTCGAGATGAGTGTGCTCGTCCACGTGGAGCGATACCGGATGAACTGGTGTTCGAGGAAGTGCCGGATCGACGCCATGCCTACTCGTTAAGGGACCGGCCGGTGACGGCGAGGAAGACGTCCTCGAGCGTCGAACGACGGACGAGACTTCCAGAAGGATGAAAGCCGGCGATGGTGAACGCCGAAAGCGCGGCATCGCCGTCGTCGGCGTAGACAAGCACCCGATCCGGCAACATCTCGAGCCGGAATCCGAGCGTGTCGAGCCCGTCGGGACGTTGACGGGTGCCATCCTCGGCGGTCGGGAAACGCAGCTCGAGCACCTCCTTGGTGACGTGGTGGTTGATCAGCTCGCTCGGCGACCCCTCCCCCACGATCTGTCCGGCATCCATGATGACAAGGCGATCTGCGAGCTGTTCTGCCTCGTCCATGTAGTGCGTGGTCAACAACAGCGTCACGCCCTGCTCCTTCAGGCTGTAGAGCCGTTCCCACAACAGGTGGCGAGCCTGGGGGTCGAGCCCAGTGGTCGGCTCGTCGAGCAACACCAGCTCGGGGTCGTTCACGAGCGAGCGAGCGATGGTGAGGCGACGTTTCATTCCGCCCGAGAGGGGATCGACCTTGTCGTCCTTGCGTTCGGTGAGTCTGGCGAACTCGAGCAGCTCGGTCGCCTTGGCCCGGGCCGCTGCCCAGGACAGACCGAAGTAGCGGGCATAGATCACCAGGTTCTCGACGACGGTGAGTTCAGCGTCGAGCAGGTCCTCCTGGGGCACAACGCCCATTCGCTGGCGGATGGCGGGGCCGTCGGCGACCGGGTCGAGTCCGAGCACCGTGAGCCGGCCCGAGGTGACGGGGCTGACCGTGCTCACCATCTTCATCGTCGAGCTCTTGCCGGCCCCGTTGGGCCCCAGCAGTGAGAACGTCTCGCCCGGTTCGACCACGAAGTCGATGCCGTCGACGGCGGTGAACGGCTTCCCCCCTTTCTGGCTCGGAGCGAACTGCTTCACCAACTGCTCTGCAACCACGGGACCACGCACTGGAGCGACGCTATCCCGAATCCCCAATCGCGAGGGTCACTGGGCGAGCTGCTGAGCCATCTCGATGACGTCGGGCCGCTGTCTGGCGCGGCTCGGTGCGACACCGGTTTCTCGCTTGAAGGCACGGCTGAACGCCGCCTCCGAGTGATACCCGAGCCGGGAGGCGACGACTGCGATCGGGAGCTGCTCGCGGCGGAGGAGGTCCTCCCCGACTTGCATTCGCCATCGCGTGACGTACTGCTTCGGGGACCGGCCGACGAGCTCGGTGAACCGAGCCGAGAACGACGACCGCGACATCGATACCGATGCTGCGAGCGACGCCACGGTCCAACCCGTTGCCGGTTCGTTGTGAATCATCGAGATGGCTCGACCGATCGCCGGATCGCGCATCGCCCCGACCCAACCGGATCGGGCGGCCGGGTCGTGGTCGATCCACCATCGAATGGCTTGGATCACGAGCACGTCGCACAGCCTGGTCACGATGGTCTCGCCTCCAGGCTGCGACGACCGAGTCTCGTTCGCCATCAACTCGAGCAACGTAGGAAGCCACGCCCAGCGAGCCTCCGTCTCCGCGGCCCTAATGTGAATGACCTCTGGGAGCATCTCGAGCAGTGACCGAGCCGACGGGTGGCCGAGTTCGACGACGCCGCAGATGAGGTTCGCCGGGGTTCCACCATCGCCATGGCGGAGCACGGCGTATTGGCGACTGACGTAGTCATGCGGCAAATCGAACACGACAGGCGTCGGTGAGCCGTGGTCGTCGAACGCACGGTGGCCCGTCCCGTGGGGGAGGACGACGACGTCACCTGCATGCAGCTCGTGGCACTGATCGGTCGAATCGACCAGCAGCAGCGATCCTTCCGTGACGACATGGAACCACAGGCAGTCCGGCATCGGCGGAAGATCGATGCCCCACGGCGCAGTCAGTTCGGATCGGCAGTAGAACATGCCGTCCATCCGGAGGAAGTGCAGGGCCTCACCTAACGCATCGTCAACCGGAGCGAGTTCGTTCACCAACGTTGGTCTGGTCATTCGGTCTCCGTGATCACGAGCGAACTGGTGGCGAGGGTGAACGCGAGTCCCGAGGCAACGGTGCGGACGAAATGCCAGCGATTCCACGGCGCCTCGTAGCCCGATCGTTCACGGGCCAGGACTGCGCTGCTCACTCCTTCGAGGTCGAGGGCATCGAGGTGGTCGTTGAGCGGCACGTTGCCGACGCCGGTCACCATCAGCACACCGGCGACGTAGGTGGCCGCCGATCCGAAGAGGAGCCAGGCCCGGCGCTGTTCGCCGGCCCGGAGCTGCACGATCGCTGCGACCACCAGGACGAGCGGCGTACCCACGAAGGGGATCACGAACATCGGATTGATGATTTGGACGTTGATCGACTGCATGGTCGACACGTAGGTGGTGTCATTCACCTTGAGCAGGCCGGGGATGACGGAGACCATCCATCCGAACAGGAGGCCCGCCATTGACCCGGCGAAGAGCACCGACACGACGGAGAGGGCGGTGCTGGCGGTCATCGTTCCTCCGCCCCGAGGCGGAAGCTGTGGAATCCGTGGTTGAGCGGATCGCGTACGAGGTCGATCGTCCGGGCTGCCGGGCCGTAGCTGTGGATCGTGCCGCTCGGCCGGATGGCGACGAAACAACCATCGGACATCTCGAGCGCCCCGTGTGCCGAGATCGCATCGAGCTTGCCGTCACCGAGCAGTGCAACGACCCGTGGATCGTCCATGGCCAGGACCTCGCCCGCGCCCTGGAAGTGGATGGTGAACGGCGGCCCGGATGGCAAGCGCCGGTAAGGGATGCTCACACCAACGTGGGGATTCGAGGCGATGTTGCGAACCTTGCGACTGGCCCGGGTCGAGTGGATCCACAATGTCCCGTCGACCCATTGGTAGATGACGCCGGCAGCGTGGGATCGGCCGGCGTCCGAGGTCGACGCCAGCACGCAAAAAGAACGCTTGGCCAGCACCCTGAGGATCGATCGCCGGAGCTTCGTTTCGACCAGACTGAGCGGCGTGGGGTGCGGTTGGGTTGCTGTTGAGGTCGTCGTCATGACTCCACGATGAGCGATCCGGGGGCGACGGAGAATACCTCAGTCTCTCTGATTCATGATCAAACGTCCAACAACCGACGACCTCGCGTCAGGGGCACGAGAAGCCCTGGCCCGACTGCACGAGCTCGAGCATGAAGGGCGGCGGGTCAAGGGCGACCAACTCGGCGTACTCGGCGCACGCAGCCTCGGTGTCGCCTTCGGCGTTGAACACCACCACCCGGAAGGCCCGGGCATCTGGATAGGTCGGGTCGATGTCGACCGCCTGATCGAGCGAGGCCTTGGCCGAGATCAGGATCTCGGCCGCTTCATCGTCGGCCCCGATGCGCTGCGCCGAACCAGCCGTCCGAACCAAGAGCCAGCCCCGATAGGCCAGCGCCTCGACGTTCTGCGGATCGTCCACCAGCACATCGGAAAAGCACTCGTTGGCTTCCTGGACCTCGCCGAGGCGATCGAGCTCTTGGCACTCGAAGATGCGTTGGCGGGGCGAGGAATCGATGTCTCCCGTGATCTCGTCGCCGACGCCGCGTTCACCCGCGGCCTGCGCCAGCAGCCAGCCCGCACCGATTGCGAAAAAAGCCAAGCCGACCACCCACGCAAGGCTGCGGCCCGTCGACCGTTTGGAGGTCGCATCGGCGAGTCGGAGGTTCCGATCCTCGATCTGGCGGATCAAGTCAGCGGTCCGCACCGTGTAGTCGGCGTACAGCTCCTCGAAGTCGGCATCGTCGAGATCGCCCGCTGCGTGCTCGACTTCGAGGTCGGCGAGCGAGGCAAGAAGGAAATCGCGTTCGGTCTCGAGTTCCGCGAGTCGATCGGGACTCGACCAGCGGGTGAAACTCATGGGGAACTGCGCTTGCGAGCGGCGGCCGCTCGGGTCCGGGCTTCGGCCACGAGCAGACGATCGGCGTCTGTGGCATCACGACTGCCGTTGCGGGAACGACGCAATGCGAGGCCCACTCCGGCGCTGCCTCCGACGAGCACCAGCACGGGAAGGATCCAGATCAGCGAGCTGATGCCGCTCGATGGCGGAGTCAACAGCACCTTGCTGCTGTAGGAGACCACGAGCTTGTCGCGGATCTCGCCGTCTGTGGACCCCGCGATCACTTCGTTGCGGATGAACTGGCGAATGGTCGACGAGACGCCGGCATTCGATTCGGCGACGCTCTGGCCCGCGCACTCCGGGCAGGCAAACGACTCGGAGAGACGCTGGACTCGTTCGGCATCGGTCTCGACGCCGCCGTCATCGAAGGTCGCCACGCCGAGCATGAAGAGCATGGAAGCCAGCAGGCCGAACCACAGCCACTGCCGAGGGGTCGGGCCGGCAGTGCGGAGATCGGGCAGGTCGTCGAGGTCGTCTGTCCGTGCCATCAGCCTTCTCCGACTCCGCCCTGCGAGGCAGGGAGATCGTTGTCGATGATCGATCGCTGGACGTCCTCGGCACGGATGCCGCCGGTGAAGTGCTGGACGACCAGGCCGGACGGAGCGATCAGGAAACTCTCGGGCACCTGTGCAATTTGGAACTCGACGGAGAGATTGGCGTCATCGAGCACCGGCCATGATCCTCCGTACTCATCGAAGAATTCGGCGACGGCTGTTGCCCCACCGGGTTCGTTGAACGCGATCGATGTCAGCGACAGCCGACCGTTCTCGGCTCCCCAGGTCTCGAGTTTCACGAGCTCGGGATGTTCGGCGACGCACGGGGGACACCAAGTGCCGAAGAAGTTGACCAGCACCCACTCGCCACGACGATCGTCGATGTCGTAGTCGGTGCCGTCGACGGCAATCCCGACCATCGCAGGAACCCGCTGGCCGAGAAGGCGGTTGGCTGATCCGTCCTCATTGCCTCCACCACCCAGGGCGAAGAGGGCGATCATGGCGATGACCACGAGCCCGACCGAGGCGCCGAGGATCCGGGCGAGAGAACCGGACGCTCCGCCGACAGCATCGTGGTCGACAGCATCGTGGTCGACAGCATCGCGGTCGAGAGGGCCGACGTCAGACACGGGCCGGCTCCGGCGTGGGATCAGGGTCCTGCATCCGCGGTGTGGTGTCGGTGCTGCCCCCGTCGCCGAGAAGGGCGGAGACCGGTTCGGTCCCGCGCCGCCGCTTCCCAGGGAACAGGGCGAGCAGACTGCCGAGCGCCATCATCCCACCGCCGACCCACATCCAGGAGATGAGCGGCCGAACGATGATGCGCAGGCTGATCGGCTGTTCGGGGTCCTCCTGGAAGCGGTCGAGCACCAGGAACAGGTCCTCGGAGAATCCGGGACGGACCGACGGCGTGGCCACCGGCTGCCCAAGTTGGCGGAAGATCGTCGACCCCGGGGTGTAGACCTCGTCGCCATCGATCAGAACGTTGGCGAACAGGTGGATCCTGCGTTCGTTCTGGTTGGCCTCGAGCCCCAGGTACTCGAACGTGTGCCCGGCGACCTCGACCTCGTCTCCCGGGAGCATCGTGAAGAGACGATCGGTCTTGTAGGACTCGGATCCGGCGACGGCGACGGCGATGAGCACGACCCCGAGGTGCACGATCATGCCACCGTTGGTCCGACCTACGAACCCACGCCAACCCTGTCGCCGTGTGGCGAGAATCACCTGGCGAAGCGCCGCTCCTCCGGCGAATCCGCCGAGGCCGAAGGTCAGCACGGGAGCGAAACCTCGGCCACCGAGCACCACGGCGGTGACCATCGCGCCCAGCCCGGCAACCGCTGGCCAGAAGAGTCGTGTCGACAACAGCTCGGCACTTGCCTTGCGCCACGGCAAGACGGGCGCGGCGGCCATCAGGAAGAGCATCACGAAGGCGATCGGCCGAGCCATGGAGTCGAAGTAGGGTCGCCCGATCGAGAGCCGGGTGCCGTCGTATGCCTCGGCGAGGAGAGGGAAGACGGTGCCCAGGAGCACGATGAACGCCAAGGCACCGAAGATGACGTTGTTGGCCATGAACGCGGCCTCGCGCGAGATCGGAGAGTCGATGGCACCGGGCGAGCGAAGACGATCACCACGCCACATGATGAGTCCGATCGACACTGCGGCGACCACGCCGAAGAAGCTGAGCAGCCATGGCCCGACCGCGCCGTCTGAGAAGGCGTGCACCGACTCGACGACACCCGATCGGGTGAGGAACGTGCCGAGGATCGTGAGCGAAAACGTGGCGCAGAGCAACGAGAGATTCCACACCCGCAACATCCCGCGCCGTTCCTGCACCATCACGGAGTGCAGGTAGGCAGTGCCCGTCAGCCAGGGAAGCAACGATGCGTTCTCGACCGGGTCCCACGCCCAGTAACCGCCCCAGCCGAGAACCTCGTAGCTCCACCACGCACCGAGCACGATCCCGAAGGTGAGGAATCCCCATGCTGCGACCGTCCATCGTCTCGTCTCGAGCAGCCAGCCCTCTCCGACCCGTCCGGTGATGAGGGCGGCGATGGCGAACGCGAACGGCACGGTGAAGCCGACGTATCCGGCGTAGAGCATGGGCGGGTGGAAGGCAACGAGGAGATGGTTCTGCAGGAGCGCGTTCGGCCCCGGCCCCACGAAGTCGAGCGGAACGTCGACGGGGATGAACGGATTGGCCGGACCGGCCATCAGCGCGAAGAAGAACGCTGCGACGGCGTAGAGCACCACCATTGCCCAGCCGAGCAACGGGTCGTCCCCACGCTTCCGGAACTTGACCACTACGGCGGCGATGTAGAGGGACAGCACCAGCGTCCAGAGGAGGATCGAGCCTTCGAGCGCCGACCAGATGGCTGCGAAGTTGAACAACGCCGGCGTCGTGTCGCTCCCGACCTGCTGTACGTAGGACACGGTGTAGTCACGTTGGAAGAGCGCGACCTCCATCACCGTGAAGGCGCCCACGGATGCGAGCAGGAGAAGCCATGCCCACGATCGCACCTGGCTGATCAGCTGAGTTCGCCGATTCACCAGCGCATAGACGCCCACGAGACAGCCCACCACCGACGTGACAAGGCCCAACATCGTGAAGCCAAAGCCGAGCGCGGCATTCATGCTGGCCTCATTGGCAGGTACTCATTCGTCGATGATTTCGTAGGTGCCGTCGCCGACTCCAGGGCGCTCGCCGTTGTCGGCGACGTAGGCCTCGGAGTGCTTGACGAGGAGTTGCTGCGACTCGAACGCATCGAGTTCCCAGTGCCCTTCGGCCACGATGGGGATGCCGATGTCGAAGAGGTCGGTCGGTTCCTCGCCGATGTGGCGGACCGTGGTCTGGACGTCATTGAAACTGACGGTGAAGACCAGCGCGCCGGTGCCGTCCTCCACAGGCTCGTCGACGACGGTTCCCTGCAGTCTGAACGTGCGATCTCCGAGCTCAGCGCGTTCGGCGACGGCTTCGTCGACGTTGTAGAAGAACACCCGGGCGTTGGTGAGCGCTTGGACCAGGATCACGCCGAGGGCACCGGCGAAGACGGCCATGATGATCCAGTTCCGCCAGCGCCGACGCGGCGGGTCCGGCGACGAGGCAGACGCCTTCTCCGACGGTGTCAGATCGAGATTGCGCTGTTCATCGCTCATCCAGGAACCTCCTCTTGCCGTCTGGTACCTGCTTGGTGAGGTCCCGACCGCGGCGGATCGTCGCAACCGTGTAGCCGCCAAGGGCGACCACAACCAGCACGTAACCGGGAATCACGTACTCCCAACCCATCAGGCGACCCCCTCGCGACGACGGGACTCGATGGCCTCGACCAACCCGATTTCGGCCATCTGATGTTCGAGCCATGCAACCCGGAAGCGATGGATCAGGAGCCACGCGAACACAAGGATCATCGTGACGACACCGAAGAAGAACGTGAAGAGCATGATGCCGTCCATCTGCGTGTCGATCGGGTCGATGGTGCTGCCCTGATGCAACGACCGCCACCACTGGACCGAGTACCGGACGATGATCAGATTGGCGAAGCTGACGATGCCGAGCACGGCAGCACGTCTGGAACGAACGGTCGGATCGAGATCGAGACGCCGAACGGCGAGATAGCCGAGATAAAGCACGAAGGACACGGCCGTGCTGGTGAGCCGCGGATCCCACTCCCAGTACGTCCCCCAGGTGGGGCGGCCCCAGAGCATCCCTGTGACCAGCGTGATCCCGAGAAAGATGACCCCGATCTCGGCCGACGCTCCGGCGAGCAGATCCCAGAAGTCCGAACCCTTCCAGAGGTACATGACCGAGCCGACCAGCGTGATCGAGAAGGCGATGTAGAACGAGACGATGGCTGACGGAACGTGGATGTAGAACAGCCGGACCGCATCACCCTGAGTGATTTCGGGCGGCGTGATGACAAGCGCGAGGGCTGCCAGTACGACCAGAGCTATGGCAGTGACCGAACCAAGGAGACGGGTCCCCCGTGACCCGGTCGAGGTCTGACCAACTGATCCGGTTGTGGTCACGAGTCCTCCAGAAGTGATCCGAACGCCAGGATTCCCGCAGCGAGGTAAAGAACCGCGAAAGCGCCGAGTCCCGCAGCCCAGGGCCAGCCGTCGGCGGACGGCCCGAAGAGTGCAGCGCCCGTGGCAATGGTGGCACCGAGCAACACCGGGGCCAACACCGGAAGCAGTAACAAAGGGACGAGCGTGTCTCGCACCCTCAGCCCTGCGGCCAGCGCGGCATACAGTGTACCGGCGGCAGCGATCGCGACGGTCCCCACGGTCACGGTGACAGCGAGCAACAACGGATCGCCGAGCGGAGCGCCGTAGAGAGCGAACGCGCCGAGCCCGAGCAGCAACTCGAGGACAATCAGCTGGACGAGCACCGCCGCTGCCTTGCCGAGAAAGATCCCACCCGGCTCCAGACCGGCCAGTTGGAGCGCGTCGAGATTGCCATCGACCGATTCCACAGCGAAGGAGCGGCCGATGGCGAGCAACGACGAGAACAACACGGCAAGCCAGAACAGCCCAGGAGCCACAGTCTCCAGCACGGCCCGACTCTCCGCACCCTCCCCCACGCCTCGGACCTGGAGATCGGGGTCGATGGCGAAACCGAAGAGCACGAGGACCAGCAGGCCGAAGGGCACTACCTGGGTGGAGAGCACGCGCGACGCCGTTTCGATCCTGAGATCCTTGGCCGCGATCAGCCGGGCATGGCGAATGATCACAAGACCGTCCCGGGGCGAACCTGGCCGCCGGCGACCCCGATCACCCGCGTCGCGAGTCCGGCGGCACGCTCGATCTCATGCGACGCGATCACGGCGGTGGCTCCTGAAGCCACCGCTTGCCTGACGAGGTCGTCGACCAGGTCGCGCCCTTCGCGGTCGAGTCCAGCATGGGGCTCGTCGAGCAGCCAGAGCAGCGGCCGCCGACACACGAGAACCGCCATCGAGGTTCGGCGCCGCTGGCCGGCCGAGAGACCGGACACCGGCACCGAGCGAAGGCGCCCGCCGACCCCGAGTCGCTCCATCGCCGCCTCGACATCACGGTCGTCTGAGTCATTGGCGGCGGCCCAGAACCGCACATTCTGTTCGACGCTGAGGTCGTCGTAGAGGGCTGTGCCATGACCGAGAAGACCGACTCTCCGCCGGACCGATCGACGACCGGCTGTCGTTGCGAGGTCGGCCCCGAGCACCGCGCCGGACCCTTCGTGCAGCCGCGCCAGCCCGGAACACAGTCGGAGCAAGGTGCTCTTGCCTGCTCCGTTGGGTCCCTGGAGGAGGACCACCTCCCCGGACGAGACCGTGAGATCCACACCAGCCAGAGCAGGGAAACGCCCGATCAGGCTGACAGCCTGTTCAAGATGGATCACCGCTCTCGATTGGGGAGCATCGGCTCCAACAGCCTCGGACACAGCGGGCAACGATAGGCCCCCTCCCGGCTCGCCCCCTCGACGGAGCCATGGCAGTGCCAATGAGTTGGCCGATGAGATGAACGAAGTTTCACCCTGACCGCATCTACCCTGCGTGCGGCTTCGCACTTCGACCACAGCCACGCAGAGCCTCTCTCATGAATCAACGCACAGCTTCGATCATCGGCGGCATCGGCCGTTTCCTCATTGGCCTCGGCCTCATTGTCATCCTCTTCGCAGGCTTTCAGCTCTACGCGACAGGCTTCCTCACCGCGCAGGCCCAGGATGAGCTCGACGCCGACTTCGATGTTCGCCTGGCCGCCCTCGAAGATGCCGGTCTCGTGGTGGCGACGGACGACGAAGCGTCAGACGAGGCCGAGACGGTTCGAGCGCCGGTCAGCGACGACGCCGCGATCAACCAGGCCATCGACCTGGCGTTCTCCCCCGAACTCGGCCAGCGCGACGGACCCGAGTTCGTCGTCAACCCGATCGACCCCGAGGCATTGTCGGAAGACGAGATTGCCTTGCTCACGCCGCAGTCCGGCGAAGTGCTCGGGCGCATCGAGATCCCGGACATCGGACTCTCACGCAACATCGTCGAAGGCATCGGGCGCGACGATCTTCGTAAGGGCCCGGGCCACTATCCGGACAGTCCATTGCCGGGACAGCCGGGCAATGCGGCCATCGCCGGACACCGAACCACCTATCAGCAGCCATTTCACGATCTCCACCTGCTCGAACCCGGTGACCTGATCAAGATCACGACCTTCCAGGGCGACCACTACTACCAGGTCATGCCGCACACCAACGACGACGGCGAGGAAGTCGGCCACTTCATCGTGAACCCGAGCCAGACCGAGGTTCTCGACGACGCCGGGGACAACCGCCTCACCCTCACGGCGTGCCATCCGATCCGATCCAGCCGCCAGCGCATCATCGTGACGGCTTTGCTGGTCTCGGCACCGGCGGAAGTCCTGCCGTCGATCAGCGACGAACGATTGGCCGAGCTCGCCGGCGAGGAGACAAACGCAACCGATGAGGTAGCGATCGAGGATGACGCAACCGTCGGCGTCGAGGAGAATGCACTCGAGGAATCGCTGGGATGGAACTGGGAGGAACGGCCGTCGACACTGGTGTGGGGTACCGCAACACTGCTGATCGCCGTCGCAGCCATGGTCGCCTCGCGCCGCTGGAAGCGGTGGGTCGTCTATCTCGGGGCGACCCCACTGTTCTTCGTCACGCTGTTCTTCTGCTTCGTCCATCTGGACCGCATGCTTCCCGCCCTGTGAGCGGGCAGCGACGCAACGGCGCGTCCCTGCTACGGGTGAGCGTCATGGTCAGCACGTTGCTCGCCGGAGCGTGCACCGGTGGCAGCGACGCCGGTCCGGAAGCGACCGGAAGTTCGACAACGATCGAGACGACGACCACCGCGGCCCCCATCGTTCGTGGTCTCGGCGAGAACCTCGGGCTCATCCCGGGTCAGTGCTACGCCGAACCGCCCGAGACCACAACCACGACGTCCCCACCGACCACCCTCCCGCCGACGAGCGTCACGATCGAGGGAGAGACCACCACCGAGCCTCCCCCACCGAGCACCACCGAGGCTCCTCCCATCACCACCACGATTGCCCGTCCACCGCTGATCGCGATCGTCAACTGCGAAGGGACCAACGCGGGCGTCGTGTTCGCCACCTTCTGCATCGGGTCGCTCGTCGCCGCCGACGAGATCATCGACCTCCCCGGAGAAATGGGGGTCGTCGAATGCGACGGTGACCCCTCACTCGACTGGCCCGGCGATCGATTGCTGCGTCGCTCAGCGGCTCGGGAGTGCACCGCCCGCTTCGAGGAGGTCTTCGGCGAGCCATACGCGGTGTCCGAGATCGGCACCACGGAGTTCGTCCCGTCCAGGGGCGTGTGGGACCGCGGCGACCGGCGGATCGTCTGCACCGCTGACCAGATCTGACGTCGTGGGCCAACCCCGTCGAATCCCAGCACTGGACGAGGCTGCTGGCTAGCCTCGTCATCGATAGGGCGTGAGCGGAAATCGGATCTACTGCGGGAGTTGGTCGTTGGGCAGCATCATCTTGAGCGTGACGGTGGTCGTCATCGGCCTCGCCCTTGGCATGGCGCGAGGAGGCCAACTCGACGGCCTGGTCGCGGTTCGGCCCCGTTTGTGGGGCCTGATCGCCGCTGGTTTCGCCATCCACGCGTTGGCCGAGTCGTTCGACATCCCGGGGGCAGTGTCCCTCTCGATCATCGGGATGTTCCTCCTCGTGGTCGGTTTGATCGCCAACGTGCCCGCCATCTCGGGTGCCACCATCACGGCGATCGGCGTGTCGATGAATATCGTTCCGCTCGTCTTGAACGGCGCCGTACCGATTCGCTTCGAGGCCCTCAGCGAGGCTGGCATCGTCGACGCGGCAACAACCCGGGCGCAAGTGACCTCGGTCGGACACTTGCTCGAGTTGGAAACGGATGGAACTCGACTCGGCAGCCTGGGTGATGTCATACCGATCCAATTCCTGTCCTCGGTGATCTCGATCGGTGATCTCGTCACATTCGCAGGCATCATCGTGATCGTGTCCGGCCTCGTCGCCTCACGCAGGCGCGGCGGTCTGCACGTCGACGAGCTGTTCGCTCCGACCACTGCCGCCGGCCTGGAGATGCTCGACCTCGAAGTGTCGACACCGGACGACGACGTCAGCGATCCGTTCATCGACCTCACCCATCCGACGGCGCCGGGAGCCACCGCCGTCATCGACACCCGCACGGCGCCTGTCGAGATCGCCGCCTACGACCCGGATGACCTCTGGGCCGCCGATCCGTCCGAAGGCGTCAAGATCCTCGGCCCGAGCACGAAGCGTTCGTGACCTGCCTTCGCTGTTGGCAAGCGGGCGCAACGGCGGCACCATGAGCAGCATGAGTGATGCGATCGACCCGGTTCGGGTGAAGCGGGCGAGGGTCGCCGACCTCGTCTCCAAGGGAATCCGACTCGGCTCCGGTCTCTTCGTGGCCGCCAGCATCGTGTTCTTCATCGGCTTCGCCACTGGATTCACCAGACCTCAGGTCTGGATCATCATCATCCTGATGGTGATCGGCTCAGCGCTGCTCGCACCGGCGCTGGTGTTCAAGTACGGGGTCAAGAACGCCGAGCGCATCGATCAGCGAGAAGGACGATGACCTCCCTTCGGCTCTCGACCGACGGCGAGAACGAACCCCCGTCCGGTGCCCGGCTCCCCGGCCCAGAGCGACGCAAGCAGCTCTTGTGGGCGGCGAGAGTGGCCTTCGCCCAAAGCGGGTTCCACGAGACATCGATGAACGATGTCGCGGCGGTCGCCGGTGTCACCAAACCCGTGGTTTACCAACGGTTCGACTCGAAGCGAGCTCTCTATCGAGAAGTGCTCGACGACATCGGCGAGCGACTGCAAGCATCGGTTTTCCAGACCGCAGCCCAGGCCACCACGCCGAGGGAGCAAGTCGAAGCCGGTTTTGCCGCGTACATCGACTTCGTCCAGGAGGATCCTGACGGCTTCAAACTGCTCTTCAGCGGCGCCAGTCGGGAGGATGCTGAGTGGGCCGAGGTCGCTCAGCAGGTTGAACGGTCGATCGCAGAGAGCATCGCCGGTCTGCTCGCTGTCCAGGGAATGTCGCTGGAACACAGGCGGGCCCTGGCCCACGGCGTTCTCGGCATGGCGGAGGGAATGGTTCGGCACTGGCAGACCGAGGGGTCGGATTCGCTCGAACTCTCGGATCTTCTCCGTGACCTCACGACCCTCGCCTGGGTCGGGTTGCGCGGGCTCGGCCCGGCCTGAGCGCTCCGATGCCGTGAGTGAGGTCGGCTCCACCGGCACTGCCTGCTAGAACTGCTCTCTCAGCCCGCACCATGATCGCCACCGAGGTGCGGGGTCGTGATCGGATCGAGGAGGAGGGGCATGCCGTACGTTCTCAGCGTTGATCTCGGAACCACGTTCACTGCAGCGGCCGTGTGCCCGCTCGATGGCCAGCCCACGATGCTGTCGCTCGGATCCGCGAGCTATTCCGTTCCGAGCGCCCTGTTCCTGCGCGAGGACGGAACGTTCCTCGCCGGCGAATCGGCCGAGCTGCGCTCGAGCGCCGATCCGACCCGCGTAGCCCGTTACTTCAAACGTCGGCTGGGTGACGAGATCCCGGTCCGGCTCGCCGGAACGCCCTTTGCCCCCCAGGTGTTGGTCACCAGGCTGCTCGAATGGGTGATCGCCCAGGCATCAGAGCGCCAGGGGGCGGCGCCCCACACGGTGGTGCTGACGCACCCGGCGAACTGGGGCCCCTATCGGAGGGAACTGCTCCAGCAGGCGGCGGCGATGGCTGGGGTCGCGCAACCATTGCTCATCTCCGAACCCGAGGCCGCCGCCATCCACTATGTGCAATCCGAGCGCATCGATCCGGGCGAACTCATCGCTGTCTACGACCTCGGCGGAGGAACGTTCGATGCCGTCGTGATGCGTCGAACCGACGGCGGATTCGAGGCGCTCGGCCATCCTGCCGGCGTTGAACGTTTGGGCGGCATGGACTTCGACGACGTCATCCGGTCGTTCGTGCTCGAGGCAGCCGAACTCGACAACATCGACCAGAACGATGAGGCCGCGGTCACCTCCGCCTACGCCCTGCAGGGAAGCTGCATCGATGCCAAACGGGTCCTGTCTGCCGACACCGTGGCGGACGTGCGGGTGGTCTTCCCCGGCGTCAGCACCTCGGTCCGGGTCAACCGCGGCGAATTCGAGGATCGCATCCGGCCGCGGCTGGCCGAGACGCTCTCCGCCCTCCAGACCGCCATCGACTCGGCCGGGGTCGAGCCGGCCGACCTGAGCAGGATCCTCCTCGTCGGCGGATCGAGCCGTATCCCGCTGGTCTCGGCGCTGCTCGCTCAGCGCTTCGGCCGTCCCCTGGCGGTCGACAGCGACCCCAAGAACACCGTGGCTCTGGGCGCTGCCCGCTTCGGTGCACGCGGTGGCGCCGCTCCCCCGCCCACAGTCGCCGCCCCGGAACCGCCCACCCGGCGGGCCCTGTCGGTGCCGGCGTCATCGTCGCCGACCACGGTCGCACCGCCCAGGCCGATCGCACCGCCGAACCCCGTGCCACCGAACCCTGTGCCGCCCGCGCCAGCCCGCCCAGAAGGGACACCCGCACCACCGACGGCACCCTCGCCGCTGCCGTCCACCGAATCAGCAACCGCACGCCGCCCGCAGACCGAGCCGGCCGCCGTCCCGGCGGAGCCGACGGAGCCGACGGGTGAGCTGTTCTCGGTCAGAGCCGAGTCCGGGCACCGAACGCGCATGCCGCAGGCGATCGAGCGAACACCTGATCCTCCCGAAGGCCAGTCAACCGCGACCCAGACCGTCGGTCCCGATCCCCGGCTTCTCGTCGTGGCCGCGGTGGTGTTCCTGATCGTCGCTGCCATCGTGGCGTACGCCCTGTTCGGCCGCTGACCGGGCTCAGCGGCGAAGCAGCGACCGAGGGTCGAGCAAGGCTCGCATTCGAGCCGGACGTGGCGTCGCCTTCTTCGCCTCGGAGATGGCAGCGTTTGCCGCCTCCCATGCCCGATCTGCATCCTGATCGCTGGCCGGCATCGGCGAGTACAGGGCAGTATCGAGGCGGGGGGCGAGCGCCACGATCGGATCACCGACCTGACGCAAATCGATGACGTCGAGTTCCTCGGCCACATCGAGGGCGGACAGGGACGGACTTGACGGAAGGCCGAGCTCGAGGAACCGATCCTGGGTCTCGCGCCACGCACCCACGATGCGAGCATCAGCGCTTTGTCGACGACGTCTGGAGCGACGGAAGATCTTGGCGATGACGACCACCACGAGGTAGAGCAACGGAATGAGCGGCGCAGCCAGGAGCCACCACAGTCTCGACCGCTGGCCGCCGAGCTCGTCGTCCGGAAGGATCACTGGTTCCTCGACATCCGGCAGATCCGTCGCGTTCGCCTCCACACCTGCGGCCGACACGGCGGGTGTTCGATCGGGCTCGTCCGGCGTCTCGTTGACCTTGTTGGTAACGTCGAGACGCACCCAGCCGGTGCCATCGATCCAGACCTCGGGCCACGCGTGGATCATGTTCTCTGAGACGAGGATCTCGGAGTTGTCGGCCGTGATCGGCTCAGGCAGGAGATACCCGACCACGACCCGGCTGGGTACACCGAGCTCTCGGGCGAGCACGGCAAAGGCAGCTGCTGCATGTTCCGAGAACCCCACTCGTGCGGCGACGGTCTGGTCGGCCCCCCCGACATCGGAGGCCGCGCCAGGCACGAGGTAGCTGGTCAAGGCGGCCAGACTGTGGCCGGCGGGAGCATTCTCGTTGTAGCCGAAGCGGTCCGAGAGAAGGTCGGCCTGGATCGATCGGAGCTGATCGAGCGGGTCGGCATCTGCATCGACCACTTCAGCGAGGTAGACATTCATCGCCTGACGCTGTTGGTCGGTGAGATCAGCTCGATCGCTCACACTCGCCAACGAGGTGCCGCCGGCCCCGAGTACATCGGGAAGCTCGGCCGGAAGGATCGGCGCCACCACTCCCCGATACCCGGTGGCGTCCGGATCGACAGTGGCCATGGTGCCGGTGACCGGATCCCAGGCCACATCACCCTCGGTGATCTGGCGCATCACGCCCACCTGGGGCAGGAAGCGGAACGGGTACTGGCCGGTGAGTTCGATGGCAACGGTGATGGAACCACTTGACGGGCTCGCCAAGGACGGCTCCGGGAGGCTGGAGCCTGCGACCTCGAATCGCGCGCTGGTGCTCCAGATCGTTCCGTCGTAGTGATCGAGAACGGCGACCGGAAGGAGTGCGATGCTGTCGCCCGGCCGCAAGTTGGCTGTCGACACGGTGAACACCGTGCTGTCGTCCTCATCGACGAGGCCGGCCTTGACTCTGGCCAGTGGCGTGGCCGATTCACTGATGTCCAGCGGCCGAACGAGCGTCTGGCGGAGATCGAATGCCTCGTCCCCCGGCGGACCTACGAGGATCTGGAGGCCGGATGCTGCCGCCGCCAACACGCCGACGACCACGACGGCCGATCCGACCTGCCGGGGCGTGACCTCGACCCGACCAGCCTCGAATGAGGCTCCTCCGGGACGAGTGAGCCCGGCGACGGCGAGCAGCAGGCCGAGCGTCGCGGCGAGGGCACCGACGAACCACCAGGTCGGTTGCCACTGGCTGACCGTGTAGGCGGCCGCAGCGGCGTGGACAGACAGCAAGCCCAGGATGGCGGGAGCGCTCGCCCGACGCCTGATGATGGCCTCGGCTGCGATGAAGGAACCGAGGGCTCCGATGATGGTGGGAACCAGAACGAACCGAGCCGCCGTCGGGATCAACAAGCCGGTCGAAGCGAGTGCTTTCCAGCCGCCGACCAGATTCGTCGGCAGATCGGCCACGTTCGCTCCGTGGATCGCCGTCACACCGATCAGCGTCAGGACAAGAGCGACGAGGAAGGACGCCGAGGTCGACCATGACCGACGGCTGGCAACAGCAACGCTGAGCGCAACGGCCACACTCACCGCGACCATCGGAGCGACGAACCCGAGATCGGCAAAGATCGCCTTCCACGCCACGCTCGTGAGCGCCACGGCGGCGGCGATCAGCACCACCGAGAGGAGGTCAGCGATCAGCGGAACAGCGAGACCGGGCTCGGATGGAGCTGGTCGCCCGCCAAGAGCGGAAGGCGATGGGTGGTCCGCTGACGCGACCGCGGCGGCCGCGGGGGCCGCGGGCGGTGGAGGCTGAGCCGGGGCGGCGAAGGACGGGGCGGTCATCCGAATCGGGCCTTCCACTTCTCGGCCACCTCACGACTGGAGGAGCCATTCAGCACGAGCGCACCCGGAATCCGCATCGGAGGCCGTTCGTGGGTCTCGCCCACCTGGACCACGGTGACCATGTCGAAGCGGGAACGAGCCCGGGTGATCCCCAGCGTTCGTTCACCTGGAGGCTGACCGGTGACGGCCCCGAGTGACACGCCCTCGACGTTGTCGGCGAAACGGAGCACGCCATTGAGACCCGGATCGTCGTCCGTTGCCTGGATACCGGAGAGGATCTTCATGATGGCGGTTCGACCCTCACCCGATGATTTGGCATCGGAAGCGAGGCCGTTCGTGGCCCGGAACTGAACCGGGTAGTGGCTCGTGCAGCCGGCCTGCACGAGAGATGCGGCGATGCGCACCGCATCCTCGAAGTCATCGTCGCGATAGCTCCCGGCCCAGGTGTCGAGCAGAATCATCAGACGGGGTTCGCTGGTGATGATGTTCTTGCGAACCATCAAGGTGCCGGTCTTCGCCACCGACCGCCAGTGGATGAGTCGGAGATCGTCGCCGTGTTCATAGTCGCGCAGACTGTGGAACGAGATGCCGCCCTCGTGGGGCTGCTCGGCCGCCGCCCCTTCGAACTCGCGCCGGTGGCCGGTGGGCAGCGGTGACATCGGATGGATCTCGGGGTGCACCATGAGTGAGGCTTCGGCACCTCGGTGCGTCGTGACGCGGAAGAGCCCGAGAGGGTCGGCCCGCTCGATCGTCAGTGGGCCCACACTGAAATGGCCTCGGCGGTCGGTTGGCAGGGGAACGGCGGCAACGTGACTGGCGTTGGCGGCGATCGACGGCAGCGCCAGCGAGGCAGCGTGGCCGCCCACTTGGTTCGCAGCCACGACCGGGCTACTCCGCCGGGATCCCGTGTTGGTCACCGTCACGAGCGCACTCGCAGCTTCGTTGACACCGACCACCGGCGGTTGCACCACTTGATGAGCGGAGAGCGAGGGACGCCAGAGGACGAACGAGAGACCGATCAACACCGCAAACAGCAACATGACCGCGAGAGCCAACATGAACGTGTAGCCGAGCAAGATCCCGCCTGCCGCGGCCACGATCGCGGCGATGAGGGTCCAGCGTCCGTTGCTGGTGAGCATCAGAGACGGATCTCGGGCAGCGGAACTGCGTCGAGGGTCTGGCGGACGAGGTCGGCAGACGACAGCCCTTGCAGTTCGGCCTCTGGCGACAGCAACATGCGATGCCCGAACACGAACGGGGCGAGCTCACGCAGGTCGTCAGCAGTCACGAAGTTCCGACCCTTGGCTGCAGCCCAAGCTTGGGATGCCCTGACCAGCGCAAGTGACCCGCGGGGCGACACGCCGAGGCGAAGCTCGTCCATGCGGCGGGTGGCCGCGGCGACGGTGACGGCATATTGCTGGAGGGCCTCGGCGACGTGGACGGAACTCGCGGTGTCGATCATCCACTCGAAGGTCTCGGCGGTGATGGCCGCCGTGAGATCCTCCGGACGCTGACCCTGGAGCCGGGACATGATCGACTCGACCTCGGCCTGGTGGGACGGGTAGCCCATCGCCATCCGCATCATGAAGCGGTCGATCTGCGCCTCGGGCAGGTGGTAGGTGCCGTCGAATTCGACCGGGTTCTGGGTTGCGATCACCACGAACGGCCGGGGCACGGGCCGCATGACCGAATCGGTGGTGACCTGACGCTCCTCCATCACCTCGAGCAGCGCAGACTGGGTCTTCGGTGACGCTCGGTTGATCTCGTCGGCGAGCACCACGTTGGCAAAGACAGGACCGGGATGGAAGGTGAAGTCGCCGTCCTTTGCGTTGTAGATCATCGAGCCGGTGACGTCGGTCGGCAGGAGGTCCGGCGTGAACTGGATGCGGTGAAAGCTCGAGCCCAGGGAGGCTGCGATCGCCTTCGCCAGTGTGGTCTTGCCGGTTCCCGGTACATCATCGACCAGCAGATGCCCCTCGGCCAGCATGCACGTGAGCGCCAGCTGGATCTCTCCCGGCTTCCCCATGATCGCCCGCGAGACGTTGGCGTGAACGGCATCGAACCGCTCCTTGAACGCTTCGACCGCAGCCGGATCGGCCTGGAGGGAGGGGGACTGTTGCTGCATGGTCATAACGCTTGCTCCTGCTTTCGAGAACGGTGTTGCTGCGACGAGTGGGTCATGAGGCTTCGGGAATGGTGATGCTCGTTCCGGCGCTGACGATCTGACCGGTGGCGATATCGGTCGCCGTCAAGGAAACCGAGACGCTTCCACCGGCGATCGTGCTTCCGGCGTCGACCTCGAACGGGCCACGACCCCACGAGAGGGAACCGGTTCCGGTGACCGCCCAGCTCGGGCCACTGAAGCTGCCGCTGTTGCCAGACGTGAGCGAACAGCGAGCCCGTTGCTGTGAAACCAGGCTGCAGGCGATCGTCATCGGGGCCGGTGTCGGCGGGGGCGGAGCGACCGCCTCGAAGGTGATGCCGATCGGGCCGGCGGTGACCGTCGTACCCGACGCCGTGTGGACTGCCGAGGCCGAGACGCTGGCAGTGCCGACCTGGTCCCAGGCGATGAAGAACTGACCGGGCGCGCCCCACATGTTGGCACTTGGCTGGTTCGACGAGAACGACACGCTGCCGAACTCGCCGGGGTTGGTGACCGAGCAGGTGGCTGCGGTCGTCCCGTCAGCGGGCCGAGTCGTTGGCGAGCACGTGAGACCGAGCGCCGGTACCGGCGGCGCCGTGATGCCGATCGAATCATCGGCCGTCACCGTCAGACCGGTGGCCAGATCGGTAGCGCTCAACTTCACCGTGACCGTCGATCCGATGACCGTTCCGGCGACGTCCATCGACCAGATGTTCATCAGCCAGTAGTTCGCAGATGCCGGGCCGACAGTCCACACCGGGTTCGAGAAGTCGGCTTGGTTTCCGGTGGTCAGATCGCAGTTGATCATGAATTCGACTTGTTGTGACGCAAGGTCGCAGGTCATGCCGAACGGCGATGGCTGCGGTGGCGGGTCAGCCACGGTGACGCTGTAGGTCGCAGTGTCCGAACCGCCGGGACCGGTCGCCAGGAGGGTCACGGTGTAAATGCCGGCTGAATTCCACGAAGCGTTGAAGGTGGCGCTCGAGGCTGAGCCTCCGCCGCCGTTGGTCGACCATGCATAGGTGTTGATCGGCCCGCCGGAGTTGGAGGCGCTGAACGAACCGGACGCACTGGTGTCCAAGGCAGAGGCACCGCTGACCGAAATCGACGGAGCAGAAGGGCCGGCCACCGGCTCGTCGACCGTGACGGTGCGGCTGGCAGAGTCCGATCCGGAGCCGTCGGAGTAGCTCAAAGTCACGGTGTAGGTACCGGCACTCGACCACGTCACATTGGTGGAGCTACCCGTCGGGTTGCTGACCGAACCGCCGCCCGTGGTCGTCCAGGAATACGTCTCGGTGCCGCATCCACCTGTCGTTGTGCTGGAGAAGTTGCCAGCGGTGTTGACCTCGAGCGACCCCGGTCCGCTGACAGTGACAGAGGGAACCACTGCGGGACAGATGACCTCGGTGAACCCGACCGTCGCCGTCGCCGAGACAGCCTCACCGGTGCCGTCATCGGTCGCCGTGAGCGAGATCGTGACCGTGCGCTCTTGCGTGCTGCTCAGCCTGAACTGTCCGGCTGATGGTGAGTTACTGGTGAATCCGGCCTGACCGTCGGCGCTGGTGGAGAAGCTGATGCCGCTGAAGTCTGCGACGTCGCCGGCGAGCTGACAGCTCGCGGTCGACCCGATCTCGAGCGACGAAGGCGAACAGGTGAGGCCGAACGGGGCCGGCGGGGTGGCCTCGGTGACGTCGACGTCGAACGTCGTGATCTTGGTGCTGCTCCCTCGACCAACTCGGAGCGAGAGGGTCCTCGGGCCGGGGGTGGGCCACGACACAGCGATGGAGTCGCTGGTGCCACTCGCAGGGGCTGCGCCGTCGGTGGCCCAGCTCCAGGTGTCGGGATCGCCCTGGCTGATGTCACGGAACGAGGCCGTCTCCCCCACCAACACGCTGGTTGGGCCATCGATTGCCGCGACCAACGGAATGGCATCAGGATCGGTGACGATCGTGACCCTCGTTTGTGCGGTGTCGCAGTTGCCCTCGGGGTCACACGCCGTGAGCGCCACGACGAACCTGCCGGGATTCGGGAACAACACGCTGAAGACACCGAATTCGTCGATGGGCAGACTCGGCGGGCCTTGAGGCGAGATGGTGATGCTGTAGTTGTTCGGGTTTCCGTGCTGGGTTATGGCGGTGAAGGTGATGGAATCGCCTTCAACCACCGACAGAGCCGACACACCGAGCGTGATCTTGAGGACAGGGTCGACCTCGGGGGTGGACGTAGTCGAGGTCCCCTCGCCCGGCTCCCCCACTCCGGGGTCGCCGCCGTCGGTGGTGTCGGTCGTTCCGTCCGGATCCGTCGTGTCTGTGGTGTCGTCCGGGGTGGTGTCGTCCGGGTCGGTGGTGTCGCTGGTGCCTCCGGTCTGCGGCTCAGTGGTCGCCGTCGTATTCTCGGTCTGGTCCGGTTCGTTGGTGCCGTTTTCGTCACCGGCGAGGGTTGTCGTGGTCAGTTCAGGGCCGGCGACCGCTTCGGCCTCGGGAGCCTCTTCCTCGACCTGTTGTTCATCCTGGGCTCCGGCGATCGATACATCGTCGGCGTCCTGGGCCGCGTCATCGACGGGAGCTGAGGTGAAGCCTGTCGCCCCGTCCTCGTACTTGGCGATGGGGATGATCGTCCCGTCGCGGCGAATCAGCCCGGCCCGAGCCGAGCCCGGATCGTTGTACCAAATGGCGCCGTCCTCGGCGATGAGCGACACCTCGGTTCCGGCTTCGACACCTTCGAGCTCCTGACGGTTCGTGACCGACATGGCATCGAGGTCGATCACCAGGACCGAACCGGTCGAAATCTCTGGCACGACAGCCCAATCGTCGGTGAGCGCAGGCTCGCCGTACATACCAGGGCCGAGATTGATGAATGCGTTTGCGCCGGGACAGCCGACCTCGCTGGGGTCCCAGACGAAGGCCCCTCCCTGATCGCTGACAACGATCAGGTGATCCTCACCGCCTCCGGCGCTCAGCTCGGCATCCGCCGGGAACTCGAGCTCGCGGCACACCACGCCCTCGCCCTCGAGCCAGACCGAGTGATCGTCGAGGTCGACGGCAGCGACCGTGTCGCCCAGGTGGATCAGCGCAGTGGGGCCGTCGAGATCATCGACCGGCGCCGGTTCCTTGCCGACGTCGAATCGTTGGACGGGGAGTTCGGGATCGGAGCTGGCGTAGAGCAGGGCACCGGACGAAGTGATGATCCCGTCGGCAAAAGGAGCGGCCACCGGAATCGGCGTGCGGACCGCAAGCTCCTCCATCTCGAGCGTGGTCGCCTGACCGGGAGTCATCATCCATCCGGTGGCGTCTCCGGTGACGACGTGCAGCGGCTCGCCGGGAACCCCGAACTGGACACGCCCGGTGGCGATTGTCCAACTGGCACCATCGAGTCTGGCCACGGTGCCATCGGTCTGATTGACGATTACAGCGTCCGACCCGAATTGCTCGACGGCGAAGTCGTCGCCGGGATCAGCCACGCCCAATGACGCAGCGATCGTTCCCGATCCTCCATCGAGCAGTGACACGCCACCGATCGCCGTGGACGGCAGCCAGACGGCCCCGTCGGAGAGGTGAACATCGAGCTCGGAACGAGGTGCAGACTGCACGACCATGACCGCGGCGATGAGCATGGCGGCAGCACCGACAGCGGCAAAGCCGGCTGACCGGTGCCGAAGGCGTTCGCCCAATGTTCCAAAGATCTGCGACCCAGCGAGCCTCATCTCGGTTCCCTCCAACCTGATCGCCCGAAACATCCTTGCAGGTCTCGGGCCTGTCGTACAGAGCGCGGACTGGTCGAATGACCCGATGCGTCTCGTCGCACCATCATCATTCACCGGACTCCGAAACCCATCGGGGAAGTCCCCCGGCCCCGCCCCGCCCGATGGGGGTGTCAGGCTTCCACAGCACCACGGAAAGCATCAACAACGGTGGCCACGTCCTCGGCGGCCACATCCAGGTGACAGACGAGTCGCATGACCTTTCCGCCGATCGTCCGAACACCCCTCGCCTCGAGGGCCGCCGAGAAGGAGTCGCCCTCACCGAGACCGGCCGATGGGTCGTCGGCGGTGAGCCGCTCGACGAACACCATGTTCGTGTGTTGAGCCGTGACCGCGAGGCCGGTGAGCGTTGACAGACCCGCAGCCAGTGCGGCCGCATTGGCGTGGTCGTCTGCGAGACGATCCAGATGATGATCGACCGCATGCCGTCCGGCTGCAGCAATGACGCCCGCCTGGCGCATGCCGCCGCCGAGCATCTTGCGCCAACGACGTGCTTCGGCCACGAGATCGGCCCGGCCGACCAGCACCGACCCCACGGGCGCCCCCAGTCCTTTCGACAGACACACCGAGACCGTGTCGAAGCCCTCGGCGATCGCAGCCGGCGACGCTCCGCTGCCGACCGCTGCGTTCCAGAGCCTTGCGCCGTCGAGGTGCAGGGACAGATCGTGGGCTCGCGCCAACTCCTGAGCCGCCCTCACGTACTCAGGCGAGAGGATCTGACCATCCTTCGTGTTCTCGAGGCACAGCAGCTTCGAGTTCGCGAAGTGATACATGTTCGGCTTCGGCTTGATGTAGCGCTCGATGTCCTCGAGCGCCATCGTCCCGTCCGGGCCCATTTCGATGGGTTGCGGCTGGATTCCACCGAGTACCGCTGCGCCTCCGGCCTCGTAGCGGAAGGTATGTGCCGACTGGCCGACCAGGTACTCGTCACCACGCTGGCAATGGGCGAGGATGCCGCAGAGATTCGACTGTGTTCCGCTCGCCACGAACATGCCGGCATCCATACCGAGAAGGTCGGCTACGTGGCGCTCGAGTTCGTTCACCGTCGGATCTTCCCCGTACACGTCGTCGCCGACATCGGCTGCCACCATGGCGGCACGCATCGCCTCGGTCGGCTTGGTCAGCGTGTCACTTCGAAGATCGATCATCGGCACGCACGCTAGTCCCAGAGGGACGATGGCCCCAGACGACAACCAACGCCCCCAGGTAGCGTTTGCCGGCGGGCGACAGGAGCAACCCATGGGCCAACGACTCGACAACGCACGAAGCTTGTATCTCGAAGCCATCCGCGACGGGGCTTACGAACGGGCGATCAACGCGTACGCAGGTGAGCGCTACACGCAGCACTCGACGCCGGTGAAGGACGGCAAGACGGGATTCATCGAGTTCTTCACCGACTTTGCCGAGCGAAATCCGATCCGCGACATCGAGATCCTCCGCAGTTTCGAGGATGGCCCCTACGTGTTCCTCCATGTGCTGCAGACGCTGAACAATGGTGAGTTCCGCTACGTCACCGCCGACATCTTCGACACCGATGAGAACGCCAAGCTCATCGAGCACTGGGACATCATCGCCGAGGTCACCGAACCCAACGGTTCTGGGCACAGCCAGCTCGACGGACCGACCGAACCAACCGACCTCGACAAGACCACCGAGAACAAGTCGCTCGTCGAGAACTACCTCCGTCAGGTTCTGAGCGAAGAGCGCAATGGCGAGATCAGCGACTTCGTGTCGTCCGACCGCTTCGTCGAGCACCAAAGCGGGGCCGAGGACGGTATCGGGCACCTCACCGTGCGCCTGAGCGATCCCGACCAGCCGGTCGTCTACTCCCAGATCCATCGTGTGGTCGGCTCCGGCGACCTCGTCGCCGGCCTCGCCCAAGTGGAGCACTCCGGTACATCGCACGCAGTGATCGACCTCTTCCGCGTCGCGAGCGGAAGGATCGTCGAGCATTGGGACGTCAGCGAGGAGATCACCCCGGAGGAAACCTGGGTGAACTCCGGCAAGTTCTGAGGAGCGGTGGTGAGACACAGCGCTCCCTACATGTGCGAACGCACGAACGATCTGAGGGTCTCTTTCCACTCGGGAGACGATGTCCGAATGCCGACCGGTGCGCTTGCGGGGTCATCCAGCCAGCCACTCAATGCGCCAATGCGCACAGTGATCATCTGCTCGACCGCCGCCCGGTCGACGCTGAGGCCTGTGCCACTTGCGTATCCACTGAGGAATGACTCGCGGAACACTTCATAACGAACCGGCCTCCGATTCACCTCGGAATCGAACAGGACCATGTAGAGCGAGTTCGCAACGTCGTAGATGGCCGGCCCGTAGCCACAATCGTCGAAGTCCAGGATTCGAAGCCCCTCCGCCGTAGCGATCAGGTTCTGATCACTGAAGTCACCGTGGAGGATCTGCCAGTCCGTCTGGTCGTCAGTCGGTCGATGGGAAGCAAGCGCCGCGACGGGCGGGAGATCGCGGCGGGCAAGAATCGCCAGCGCCTGATGCAAGGTCGCAAGCGCTTGTCCCATGTGCTGTCCATCGACAGGATCAGAGACATCGAGCCTGGTTCCCTCGACGAACGGTGTGAGTGTCATCAACCAATCGCCGAGAGGGTGAACCAACTCACCGCCGATCCTGGTTGGCACGACCACGGCCGGGTGCGTGGATCCGAGCGCTTCCACCGCGTGCATACGCGCACCGAGCTCGGCTGGATCGACGAAACGACGATCGGTGAGTTTCGCCACGACCCGCCGCCCCTCGAACAGACCAGCGAGAGAGCGCGACTGCTCGCCGCCCTGCAGTTCCTCCATGGCCGAGAGGCCAAACCGACTCCAGTCAACGGTTCGAGGCAACGCAGGCGATTCGAGGCTCACCAGACAAGTATTCCCCTAGCCTCCGAGCATGAGCGAGCTGGTCATGCTGGGCATCGACACCGGCGGTACCTACACCGATGCCGTCGTCGTCAGCGATGAGCCGCTCCCCCGCATACTGACAAAGGCCAAGGCGCTCACCACGCACCACGACCTCACGATCGGAATCACCGAGGCGATGAGGGCTGCCGTCGGCGCCATCGACTCGTCGACCATCGGGTTGGTGTCGATCTCGACCACGTTGGCCACCAACGCGATCGTCGAAGGTCGGGGCGGACGGGTCTGCCTCATCAGCCTGGGCTTCAGCGCCGAGGACCTGGAACGAGGCGGGCTCACCGATGCCCTCGGCGACGGTGAACTGCTCATCGTGGCCGGCGGCCACACCAGTCATGGTGACGAGGCGGCACCGCTGGATCTGGACGAACTCGACCGTGCCGTCGACGGTGCGTTCGACGAGCAGGCCATCGAGCATCTGGCTGGTTTCGCCGTCGCCGGCCAGTTCGCCGTGCGCAACCCCGCCCACGAGCAGACAGTGCGGGACCACCTGCGCCGCCGGTTCGACGTCGGCGTGACGTGCAGCCACGAGCTCTCCGCCAGGCTCAACGGACCCCGGCGAGCGGTCACGTCAGTCCTCAACGCCAGGCTCGTCGGTCTGATCGGCACTCTGGTCGCCGCCAGCCAAACGTCGATGCATTCGCTCGGCATCGACGCACCACTCATGGTGGTTCGGGGCGACGGATCCCTGATTGCCGCCGAGCTCGCATGCGAGCGACCCGTCGAGACCATCCTGTCCGGACCAGCAGCTTCGGTGATCGGAGCGCAGCACCTCGCGAGGTTGACCGACTCCGCAAGCCGGCTCGAGCGGGCCATCGTGGCCGACATCGGAGGTACCACCACCGATCTCGCCGTCCTTGCCGACGGCGAGGTGCAGATCGGCATCGACGGTGCCATCGTCGGCGGCCACCACACGATGATCGAGGCCGTCGACATCCACACGATCGGCCTCGGCGGCGACAGCGAGGTGAACATCGATGACAGCGTCGAAACCACGCGGCTTCGTCTGGGGCCACGCCGAGTCGTCCCCGTCTCGTTGCTGGCCTCGATGTACCCGGATCGGGTGCAACGGGTTCTGGCCGATCAGGCGCGAACCACTCCCACCCCCTGGCTGGCCGGCCAGTTCGCCGTGCTCAGACACACCCCCGAGTGGAACGCCGCTCAGAGCGAGCACGAACGGTCAATCCTCGACGGACTGGCCGAAGGGCCGGTTCCACTCCGGTCGCTCCTGCCAACGAAGCGCCACGAGATCGCTCTGAAGGGGCTGGTCCGAAACGGTCTCGTGGCCCGATCCGGATTCACACCGACCGACGCCGCCCACGTGCTGGGCCTCCACGATGCCTTCCACGTCGAGTCCGCCTGGCTCGCGGCCGAGCTCCTCGCCCAGACACAGGATCGTCGCGGGGTGACCATCGCCGCCGATGGCCCGCAGATCGCACGGCTGACCATCGGAGAGCTGCGACGACGCACGGCCGAGGCCGTCATGGCGGTGGCGCTCATCAACGACGGCTTCGAGAACGGCAATGAACAGCATCCACTGATCGATGCCGGATTGAGGAGCCACCGTGGCCACGTCGCCATCGACGCCCGCCTGAGCTCGCCTCTGGTCGCTCTGGGTGCATCGGCGCGCACGTACTACCCGGAGGTTGCCACTGCGCTGGGCGCCGACCTCGTGATGTCCGAACACGCCGACGTCGCCAACGCCATCGGAGCGATCGTCGGCACCATCCGGATCCGCCGCCAGTCGACGATCACCCAGAAGAAGAACGGCGCCTACATTTTCGAGGGCGCTCCTTACGTCGAGTTGAATGCGGCCATGGCGGCCGCCGAGGCGGCCCTCGGCCGCGAGGTGAACGAATTGGGTGACCGAGCGGGTGCAGACACGGTCGAACTGTCGGTGGTACGGGCAGACAACATCGTGTCGATCGCCGGCCACGACTACTTCGTTGATGCCACGATCACGGTGACGGGTTCGGGCCGCCCGTTCCGACGCCGCATCTGATCAGGCCGACCTCGACGACTCTACTTCGCGGCCGACCTGTGCCAGGATGCGACGATGCCCATGGCCACCGTTGCGACCACGAACCCGAGCTCCGTCGAACTCTGTTACGAGACGTTTGGAGATCCCACTGACGAGTCGGTCGTGTTGGTGATGGGCTACACGGCTCAGATGATCGTGTGGCCCCGGGAAATGATCGACGATCTTGTCGAACGCGGCTTTCACGTGGTGATCTTCGACAACCGCGATTGCGGTCTCTCGCACAAGACCGAGGGTCCCCCTCCCAATGTGATGTCCTTGCTCGCCCGCGGCGCCGCCGGCCAAACCATCGAAGCTCACGAGGTGCCATACACGTTGTCAGACATGGCTGCCGACACCGTCGGCCTGCTCGACCACCTCGGGATCGACCGAGCTCACGTCGCCGGCGCCTCGATGGGCGGGATGATCGTCCAGACCATGGCCATCGAACATGCCGATCGACTCCGATCGGTCACGTCAATCATGTCGACCACCGGGGACCAGAGCGTCGGCCAGGCCTCGCCCGCAGCCATGGGTGCCCTCCTCATGCAGCCACCGGAGGGCCTCGACGCGATCATCGCCCAGGGCGTGGCCACCGGACGCGTGATCGCGGGACCGCTGTTCGACGCGGAGCGAGCCGCCGAACGCACCCGTGCCTCGTTCGAACGCAGCTTCCATCCGATCGGCGCCGCCTTCCAACTTGCCGCCATCGGGGCCTCTGGCGATCGCACGGAGCGCCTTGCATCCGTCGCCCTGCCGTTCCTCGTGATTCACGGCGCCCGCGATCAGCTCATCCAGGTCAGCGGCGGACACGCTACTGCCGCCGCCGTACCGGGCGCCGATCTCTTAGTGCTCGACGCCATGGGTCACGATCTGCCGACACCTCTACTGCCCCAGATCAACAGCGCGATCACAGGCATCGCTCGCCGCACCTACTGACCCGCGTTCAGGTTCGCCGACGCTCGACGAAGGCCAGCGCCAGCGCCGCGAAGATCAGCAATGCTCCGATGCCAATCGTCCGGCTGTTACCGGACCCGTCGGCCGGCGCTGCGTCGGCCGGGATCAGCCGACTCTCCATCGGAACCGGGATGGCAGGCGGATTCGTGTCGACCACCTCGACCGATCGGCGCTCGCCCCGGAAGGTGAGATCGATCGGCTCGTTCGGTGAGCCGATCATCGTGCAGGTCACCGGCACGGGACCGTAACCACCATCCGCCAGGGGTCGACCGCGACCGAACTCGCACGGAGTCGAATCGATCGCGGTGATCGACAACGGCTTGTCGAGGTGCGTCCGTAGCTCGCCTCGACAAGTGATCCGCCCGAGGTAACCCTCGCAGTCGAGGGTGAGATCGTCGAGGGCATCCATCGGGCCACGTCCACTGAACCGCTCCAACACCGCCTCCACCCGGCGCCGATTCACGGCCCCGAAGACCGGCACCTCGGAGTTCATCAACGAATCGAGAGAAGGTCGGTAGACCTCTTCGCTTCCCGCATCGCTGTAGCAGCCACCCGGCGTGATCTCGATCGAGGTCCGCTCCACGATCCCGTCGAGCCCGAACGACAGATCACCCAGGCGCTCGAGTTCGACTTCCATCACCTCCTCGGCGAAGGGGTCGACGGCACCCAGCTGATCGCCCCACCAGCGCAACGCCGTTTCCTCGTTCGGAGCGCAGTTCGGGAATCCGACAGCAACCGGACGATCGTCGAACCCGTAGTACTCGTCTCGCAAACCGAACAGCCCGTGGCCCCACTCATGGGTCAGCGTCTGTGCCGCCGCCAGCGGATCGAACTGCGAGATGTGCACCCGTGCATCACCGAAGCGAAGCTGTCCCCGTGGCGCCAGCTCGTTCGGTTCGAACGTCTCGAAGGATGTGCCACGAGAGTCGGAGAGAAAGCGTTCCTCATGGCGATAGAGCGCCGTGATCTGCAGATTCGATAGGTCGAAGCCGACGTCACCCTCGGACTCGGTCCCGCCGAACAAGACCCCCACTTCGTCGGCGAGATCGTCCTCCAGGTACCAGAAGTTGAAACGATCGACGTTGGACGCCAGTGGTTCGGTCGCCAATGGACCCCACACCAACCGTTGCGCCGGTTCGCCCGTGTCGACTGGCTCGCCGTCGGCGTCGACACCGGTCGGGCCATCGATCGTCAGCAGGCCGGTTGCCAAACTCGGAAGGTCGAGCGGTGGTTCGCCTCCGACCGGAAGCGACAGACCCGAGCCGACGAACACGACATTGATCCGCTCCGCACTCGGACGATTGTGCCCTCCGATGAGCTCGGTCAATTCTCCAGAGATCACCTGGAACGGTTGACCCCCTGGCTGCTCGACACACGTCTCGGCCGAGAGACCGATGCACGGCCACAGCCGATATCGACCGACCGGGAGCTCGGGTTCGAATGATCCCTCAGTGGAAACGAACGGCTCCTGCACCTCGAGCGGCACCGTTCGAAGAACGTCGCCCCCGTCGCGATTGCGAATCGTCACGAACAGTCCAGCCAGCGGCTCGTAGACATAGCTGAACCAGCGAAGCGGACGGCCATCGAAGACCACGGACTCCCCGCTGCCGATCGTCGAGAACGAAAAGCTGGGATTGGCATTCCACGTCGTCGTGATGGCGGCGGCGCCCTGTTCGATCATGCCGTCGATGAAGAGGTCGAACGTCACCGTGCCCTGTTCGTATCGCTCACTGAGCAGACTCTGGCAACGCACCATCTCTGAGGTGTCGTCGACGAAGCATCGGGTGTAGTCGCCGCTGGATGCGATCAGCTCGACATCGTTGATGACGGCCGCAGCGTCGGGCCGAAGGACAAAACGACAGTCCACGGACCACCCGGGCTCGAGCGGCGCTCCGCTCCCGCATTCCCCGGGCAACTCGACCAATGCGCCGATCCCCGTGAGGTCGGTCACTTCCTCCACTTCGCCCGGCTCCACTTCGCCCGGCTCCACTTCGCCCGGCTCCGCGGCCTCCTGAGCCCCGGCGACCCCACGACTCGGCCCGAAACCGATGCCGAGCACGACGATGAGCGCGGCGAGCCACGCGCCGACCAGCACCGGGCCAACGGTGCGCGCGTTGTCCCGCTGAGAACCAAACATCGTCGAGAGAGTGTGGCACCTTCACCGCTGCATCCGACGGCAACTACGGTTCGGCCATGACCCTTCGCGTGGGATTTCTCGGAGCCGGCGTCATCGCCACCTATCACTCGAAGGGCTTGCGGGCGTCGGGCGAGGTCGTCGAGCGCTCGACGGTGTTCGACCCCGACTCCGAGCGGTCGCAGCGTTTCGCCGCCGCGACCGGGGCAGCGATCGCCTCGGGCCCGGAGGAGGTGATCGACACCAGTGATGTCGTCTATGTGTGCACATGGACCAGCGAGCACGAACGCCTGGTCCAGATGGCAGCCGAAGCAGGAGTGGCGGTGTTCTGCGAAAAGCCGCTCGGCGTGTCACTCGACTCGGCACGCCGCATGGTCGAATCCGTCCGCCGGGCCGGGGTCGCCAACCAGGTCGGCCTGATCCTGCGCCGCTCGCCGGTATTCCACCTGCTCAAACAGCTCGGGGAGGAGCCGGCGAGCGGCGAACTCATCACGGTGATCTTCCGCGATGATCAGTTCCTCCCGGTCCAGGGACACTACGGGAGCACCTGGCGAGCCGATCCGACGCTGGCCGGTGCCGGTGTGTTGCTCGAACACTCGATCCACGATGTCGACCTCCTCGAATGGATGTTCGGACCGATCACCTCGGTCTCGGCTTCGACTCGTTTCGTGAACGAGATCGTCGGCATCGAGGACTCCGTGGTCGCCCACTTCCAGTTCCAATCCGGGCTCCACGCCACACTCAGCTCCGTCTGGCACGACCTCTTGCAGCGCCCGTCCAATCGACAGGTCGAGGTGTTCGGCACCGAACTGTGGGCCCAGCTCACTGGCGAATGGTTCGGCGAGGTTCGATGGACTCAAGGAAGCGCTGACGGCGAGATCCACTCGTGTAGCGGCGGGGCTGTCGTTGCTGCGGTAGACGATCCGCGAGCGGGGGAGAACCCAGACGGTGCGTTCATCCGATCGGTGCGCAACGGTGAGCCCGCCTATCCGGCGATGGCCGACGCGCTTCGGGCCCACGAGGTGGTCGACGCTGCCTACCGGTCGGCAGCCTCCGGCGGCGTCATCGTCGACGTGTGAGACGGCGTCGTGCCGCGCCGGCCACCTTTTCGTGGGCAACCAGATTCCTGAAAGGATGCGGCTGTGACCGACACTGCTGAGAACGACGCCGCTCAACAGACCGATCCCGATCGACGTCCTGCGAACGCGCTCACCATCGCACCATTCCGACTGCTCTGGTTCAACAACGTCTTCTACTTCCTGGTCGTGAACGCGCAGCGATTCGTCTTCGGCTGGTTCGTTCTCGACGGACTCGACGGCAACGAACGCGATCAGGCAGTGGCCGTGTTCGCCCTCGGAGCACCTTCGATCTTCATCGTCTTGCACGCCGGTGTCTGGGCCGATCGCCACGATCGGCGCCGCCTGCTCATGGCGTCCCAAGCCGGATCGCTGGCTGCCATCGTCGCCTTCGCTGTCCTCCTCGAGCTCGACAGGGCCTCATTCACATGGGTGTTGGTAGTTGCTGTCGCTGCCGGTGCAGCGGCCGCCGTCGGCCAGCCCGTCAGATCGGCGCTCGTTCCTGCTCTTGTCCCACGACTGCAGCTCTTCAGCGCCATCGCCGTCACCGCGCTGGCCATGACGCTGTCGATGATCCTGGGCCCTGTCCTCAGCGAAGCCGTTGGCGACGCGTTCGGGTTCTCCGCTGCGTTCTGGTTCCTGGCCGGCCTCCTCCTGGTCGGTCTCGCCTTCCTGGTGCCGCTCCGAGTTCCCGAACATGAGTCAGACGACAACGCAATCGGAGTCCAGGGCCGCGCTCCATCATTGGCCGGCGAGTCGGTCCTTCGTCAGGCCGGCGAGGCCTTCCGCCATGTCCTCGCCGACCCATCACTCAAGAAGCTGTTCCTCCTCCTCACCGTGGCCGGCCTCACCGTCAACCCGTCCGTCATGGTCACGTTGCAGGCATTCGTAAAGGAGGAACTCGGACGCGAGGCCGGCGACGCTGCACCGCTGCTCGCGCTCATGGGCGTCGGGATCGCCATCTCCTCTGTCGTCGTGATGCGCAAAGGCGACATGGCAAACAAGGGCGCCGCATTCCAGCGGGCACTCATGACCGGTTCCACCATGACTTTCCTCATGGGCCGGGTCACGGAGTACTGGATGTTGCTGCCTCTCGTCCTCCTCATGGGACTCGCCGGCGGCTTCTACATCAACATGAACCAAGGTCTGATCCAAGCCAACACACCCCAACGTCTCATGGGGCGGGTGATGGCCCTCTACACCCTGATACAGGTTGGTTTGCTGCCGATCGGCTCCCTGATCATCGGTCTGGTCGCATCGAGTATCGGAATCGGCACCACGATCTCGATTGCCGCTGCGATCTGCCTGGTCACCGGCGTGATCGTCTACGTGTCTGACGCCGACTTCAGGGAGCTCTCATAGCGTCGGCTCGACCGGCGGCGAGCGCGGCGAGCGCGGCTCGATGCAGATCGGCATTGGCCGCGGCCACGATCCAACCCCCGGCGAGTGGGCTACCACCGTCGACCGTCGTCACCACACCTCCAGCGCCTTCCACGATCGGAATGAGCGGCACGATGTCGTAGGGCTGCAGCCGGTTCTCGATCACCAGGTCACCGAATCCAGCGGCCAGGAACCCGTAGTTGGCGCAATCACCGTCGTATCGGGACTGCTGCACCTCGCGCTCCACGGCGGCGAACCCCCACCGTTCCTCCCGCGTCCGGAACATGCCGGGATGGGTACAGAGCAGCACTGCCTCGGCCAGCTCGGTGATTGATCGCGTCGCCACCGAAGTGAACGGTGCATCACCCGACCTCATCCTGGTGACCCCGCCGTGACCGACGTGAGTGACATCGAGCACCGGCTGATGCATCCAGCCCGCTACAGGAGTCCCGCCGACGGACACACCGACGAGGCTGCCCCACATGGGTCGGCCAGTGACAAAAGCGCGGGTGCCGTCGATCGGATCGATGATCCATTCGACGTCGGCGGTGCCGTCGTGGCGCGCTGCCTCTTCGCCGACGATGGAGTGGTCGGGAAACCGTTCCAGGATGGCGGCTCGGAAGCGATCCTCGAGCGTGCGGTCGGCGATCGTCACCGGATCGAATCCGCCATCGTCCTTGTTGCCGATGTCGAGGGCGGTGCCGAACCATTGGAGGGCACTCGTGCTGATCGCCACGAACGAATCGGTGAGTTCGTCGATTGCGTCGGCCAGCTCTGTGCGAAGGTCGTCGTGGCTCACGACTTCGGTGCCGATTCGAACTCTTCCTGCAGCGCTTCGGCGTCGACGGCGACGACGAGTCCCTCACCGATGCGGGCCGCAGCGGCGGCGACGCATTCCTCGAAGCGGGCGGCCGAGGTTCCCGGGAACCGATACGCCGGCCCGTGCAGGTGCACGGCTCCGATCACGTCGCCCATGCCGGTGATGATCGGGGCCGCCACTGCATTGATCCCACTCTCGAGCTCCTCCATCGTCCAGGCCACCCCTGCCTCCCTCACCCGTTCCAGCCGTTCGCGGACACGTTTGGGTTCGGCAATCGATGCCTTGGTCGGCGCTTCCAACTCGCGCTCGAGAAAGCCGAGCACGGCCTCGGCCGGCCACTGGGCGAGGACTACGACCCCGGAGGCAACCACGTGCATCGGCAGGCGGCTCCCGACCCAGTCCTGAACCTGGACTGCCTGCTGGCTGTCGACCTGATCTAGGTAGTGCATCGTGTATCCGGCGGCGACCGACAGCCCCGCCGCCTCGTTGCATGTGCGAGCCAGCCATTCGAGTTCGGGACGGGCCAACGCTTTCAAATTCTCGGACGAATCGGCGGCGGACGCCATCGTCAGTATCGACGCTCCGATCCGATAGATCCCGAGGTCGTCGCTTCGTTCGACGGCGCCGAGCGCCTCCAGGGTTCCCAACAGACGTGATGTGGTACTGACCGGCAAATCGACACGGCGGGCCAACTCGGTCAGACCAGACGGTGACGAGCCAATCGCTTCCAGCAACCGGAACGCCCGACCGACGCTCTGCACCCCACCGCTCTGCACGCGGCCGTTGCGACCCGCTTCGCTCATGGCGCCGTCGACCGGTTGCCGTTGTTGGTACTGAGACGCATCCTGGATCCCTTGATGGCGTGGAGACTTCCATGATACGGTTTCTTTCCACATCTTGGAAGTCCTAATCGGGCATCGGTTCCAAGGTCCTTTGTGTGTCGGCGATGTGTGTCGGCGACCACCGACTCGACGTTCCGGAGTGCTGCAATGACCGATGTCTCCCCCGCTGATGACGACGAACTCGATCTCTCGACCCTGAGCGACGAGGAACTGGTCGCTCAGATGCACGACGACCTCTACGACGGTCTCGGTGCAGAGATCGTCGAGGGCACGAACATCCTCCTCGGGCGCGGCTGGGGGCCGGACAAGACCCTCAACATCGCCCTCGTCGAAGGCATGCGCATCGTCGGCATCGACTTCCGCGACGGCATCCTCTTCGTGCCGGAAGTCCTTCTCGCCGCCAACGCCATGAAGGCCGGCATGGAGATCCTTCGTCCGCTCCTGGCCGAGACCGGCGCCGAGCCTGTCGGCAAGGTCGTGATCGGCACCGTCAAGGGCGACATCCACGACATCGGGAAGAACCTCGTCGCGATGATGCTGGAAGGCGCCGGGTTCGAGGTGATCGACCTCGGCATCAACACAGACGTCGATCGCTTCTTCGCCGCCCTCGACGAACACAAGCCGGACATTCTCGGCATGTCGGCCCTGCTCACCACGACCATGCCGTACATGAAGGTCGTGATCGACACCCTGATCGAGAAGGGGCGTCGAGAGGACTACATCGTGCTCGTCGGAGGGGCCCCGCTCAACCAGGAGTTCGGCGATGCCATCGGCGCCGACGGGTACTGTCGCGACGCAGCAGTCGCTGCCGAGATGGCCAAATCGATGGTGACCGAGCGTCGTGCCGCAGCTCGAGGCTGACACCGACCGTCCAACCCCGAAGGTCCACGTCATCGGTTGCGGAGCGCTGGTCCGCGAGGTCCGGGCGGTCCTACCCGGCGAGCTCGGGATCACCGCCACGTATCTCCCCGCACCGCTCCACAATCGCCCCGACCGCATCGTCCCCGCCATCGACGATGTGCTCACCTCGATGGAACCCGTTGATCACGTGGTCATTGCCTACGGCGATTGCGGAACCGGCGGCGGACTCGACACCGCCATGGATCGCTGGCGAACGACCTACTCGGCGACATTCGAGCGGCTGCCCGGGGATCACTGCTACGAGTTCTTCGCTGGATCAGCGGACTTCGCCGCCATTCACGGTGACGAGCTCGGCACGTTCTTCCTCACCGACTATCTGGCCAGGCACTTCGAGCTGCTCATCTGGCAGGGTCTCGGCCTCGCCGACCACCCCGAGCTGCTCCCGATGTACTTCGGGAACTACACCCGCCTGGTCCACCTCTCACAGAACGATGATCCTGCGACCTTCGCCGAACTCGACGCCGCATCGCGAGCCGCGGCCGCACGGCTCGGACTACGCCACGAGCATCGCCGCACCGGCCTGGCACCCTTCGCAGCAGCCGTCGACGTGGCGCTTCGACCCATGACTGGAGTCAGCTGACACCATGGCCCGCAAACCCCAACTCATCACCATTTTTTGGCGCGACATCCCCGCCCAGGTCAACACCAAGTCTCGGACCGACAAGCACCAGGTGCTGCTCAAGCCCCGATTCCAGAAGGCCATCGATCGAGCGGCGATGGTCGCCGACATCACGACCGCTTCGGGCTACGTCAACGAGTGGCGGCGCCACGCCGTCGACGTCGATGGCGACCTCGCTGCAGCCGCGCAGGCTGAAGCCAACCGACTCGAGGCGATGTTCGATGCGCCTCGGCTCGAAGAACTGGTCATCGCCGGAGGCTTCGACACCAGCAAGCCGACACCCACAGCAGGCGACGACCCAGCAATCCACCACGAGCCCGGAGCAACGACATGACCGACACCATCATCAGTTCGGCCACCAAAGAAGTGGTCATCGGGTTCGGCCGCCCGTTCGTCATGATCGGCGAACGGATCAATCCGACAGGCCGCAAGCTCCTCGCCGAGGAGATGAAGAATGGCGACTTCAGCCGGGTCGAGGCCGATGCCATCGCTCAGGTCGAAGCCGGTGCCCAGATGCTCGACGTGAACGCCGGCATTCCGCTCGTCGACGAACCGGCGTTGCTGGCCAAGGCGATCCAACTGGTGCAGAGCATCACCGACGTCCCGCTCTCCATCGACTCCTCGATCATCGAGGCGCTCGAAGCCGGCATCGCCGTCTACCAGGGCAAGCCGCTCATCAACTCGGTCACCGGTGAGGACGAGGTGCTCGAGCGCGTGCTGCCGCTCGTGGCGAAAGCCGGAGCAGCCGTCGTGGCGATCTCCAACGACGAGACCGGCATCTCGGAGGACCCAGATGTCCGCTACGAAGTGGCGAAGAAGATCGTGAACCGAGCCGCTGACCACGGCATCGACAAGTCAGACGTGATCGTCGATCCACTCGTGATGCCGATCGGCGCCATGGGGACCGCGGGCCAACAGGTCTTTCACCTCGTCGGCCGCCTCCGCAACGAACTCGGTGTCAACACGACCTGCGGTGCATCGAATGTGAGCTTCGGTCTGCCGAACCGCCATTCCATCACCGGCACGTTCCTCTCGATGGCCATCGGGGCAGGGATGACCTCGGCGATCATGAGCCCGCTGCACGAAGAGGTCAAACGAGCCGTGATGGCGGCCGATGTCCTCGCCGGGCACGACCAGGACTGCGCGGCCTGGATCCGCGCCAACCGCGACCCGAATGCCCCGCAAGGCGGTCGAGCCAGCAGGACCGGCCGTCGACGACGCCCGACCGACTGATGGTTCGGGTCGTCTTCACCCCCTCGGGACTCGACGGCGAAGTCGAGATCGGCACGACGGTCCTCGACGCGGCCCGGATGCTGGGGGTCGACGTCGATTCAGTATGTGGTGGGCGCGGGATCTGCGGACGCTGCCAAGTCGTTCCCGGTGAAGGCTCGTTCGCGAAGTGGGGACTCACCGTCGGCTCCGCGGCCCTGTCTGCACCGGGCTCGGTCGAGACCGACTATGTCGGGAAGCGGCCGATCCTCGACGGCCAGCGGCTCGGATGCGCAGCCCAGCTCTGTTCCGATGCGGTCATTGACGTGCCAGAAGCGTCGCAGATCCACAAGCAGGTCGTCCGCAAGGATGTCGATGTCGGCGACATAACACTCGACCCGGTTGTCGAGCTCCGATATCTCGAGCCGGCCTCCGTCGTGCTCGGCGATGACGCCACGGCAACAGATCTGATCGCTGCGTCTCTCCTCGAGGAGTGGGCCGTCGAGGGCGTCGAAGTCGCTCCGCACGTCCTCCCCCACCTGCACCGAGCGATCAACGCCGACGCCAACGGTGTCACGGTCGGCCTCGAGCCCGCTGTCGAGCGTGGCGGCCACCGTCGCCCGGCACGGGTCGTGGCCATCTGGCCGGGGTTCGTCGACGTTGCGCTGGGTGTGGCAATCGACATCGGGTCCACGACTGTGGCCGGACATCTGTGCGATCTCACCACCGGAGCGGTCCTGGCCACCGCGGGGCGAATGAACCCCCAGATCCGTTTCGGCGAGGACCTCATGAGTCGCGTGTCGTACGTGATGATGAACCCGGGCGGAGAACGGGAACTGACATCGGCGATCCGAACGGCGCTCGACGCCTTGATCGGCGAGCTGCTGGCCACAGCATCAAACGGACGAGAACAGGGCATCGTCGGCCGCGACCGGGTCCTCAGCCTCACCCTGGTCGGCAATCCCGTGATGCATCACCTGTTGCTCGGGATCGATCCAACACCGCTCGGCGCCGCTCCGTTCCTGCTCGCCACCAGCGATGCCGTCGAGATCGCCGCTCCCCTCCTCGACCTCGACTGCCCGAACGCCACCGTCTATGTCGCCCCCTGCATTGCCGGCCACGTCGGCGCCGACACGGCTGCGGCGATCAACGCCGAGGGACCACACCGTTCAGACGAGGTCCAACTCCTCGTCGACGTTGGCACGAACGCCGAAATCGTGCTGGGGAACTCCAAGCAGCTCTACGCGGCGTCATCGCCAACGGGTCCGGCCTTCGAGGGCGCTCAGATCAGCTGTGGGGTACGGGCATCTGCCGGCGCAATCGAGCGAGTTCGGATCGACAGGGAGACACTTGAGCCCCGCTATCGAATCATCGGCTCCGACCTCTGGTCTGACGAAGCGGGCTTCGAGGCCGCAGCAGACGAGCTCGGCATCGTCGGCGTGTGCGGTAGTGGAATCATCGAAGTCGTCGGCGAAATGTTCCTCTCCGGTGTCATCGATCGCAACGGCGTCATTCGCGGCGAGTTCGCCGCAGGCCCGGGCTCACGGGTGGTCGCCGATGACCGGACGTACAGCTACATTTTGGCCGAGGCCACGCCGACGCGAGCTGAACTGCGCATCACCCAGAACGACATCCGCGCCATTCAATTGGCCAAGGGCGCCCTACGGGCCGGCATCGATCTATTGATGGAACACGCTGGCCTCGAGACCGTGACTGACATCCGACTCGCCGGAGCATTCGGTTCCCACATCGACCCCGTCTACGCGATGGTGCTCGGCCTCGTGCCCGACTGCCCTGTCGAAGCCGTCACCTCGAGCGGCAATTCCGCCGGGGTCGGCGCCGTCCGCATGCTCTTGTCCGGCGCCGAGCGACGCGACACCGAGCGAGTCGTTGCCGAGGTCGACAAGATCGAAACAGCCACCGAGCCTCGCTTCCAGGAGCTCTTCGTGAACGCCATGGCGTTCCCGCACAAGACGGCCCTCACACCGCATTTGGCCTCGGTGATCGACCTCCCCGCCACCCCCGTCGAGTCGAACGAGCCTCGACGCCGCCGCCAGCGCCCACCCCGAACCACCGAAACCCACGAGGCCCCTGCTGATGACTGACGCCATACCACCATCGGGCCGCACGAGTGGCGGACGTCGAAGCGGCGGCGGACGCGCCGGCCGACAGGCCGCTCGGTCTGCCACCCAAGCCGTCACTCACCCCTATCTCGTCCGAAAGATGCCGCCGCTCGAGATGCTCGACGACGCCAGTCTCGCCAAGATCGAGGAGAACGCCGAAGTCATCATGAGTGAGGTGGGAGTCGCCTTCCAAGAGACTCCGGAAGCGCTCGATCTCTGGCGGGATGCGGGCGCCACCATCGAAGGAGACGACCTCGTCAAGTTTCCGCGCGGCCTGTGTCGCGACATCGTGCAGACCCACGCTCCTACCGAGTTCATCCAGCACGCACGTAATCCGGAGCGAAGTGTCCGCATCGGCGGCAATACCACGGTGTTCGCTCCGAACTACGGGTCACCGTTCGTCACCGATCTCGACAAGGGCCGTCGATACGCCACGCTCGAGGACTTCGAGAACATCGTGAAGCTGACCTATCAGCTGCCGTTTCTGCATCACAGCGGCGGCACGGTGTGCGAACCGGTCGACGTGCCGGTCAACAAGCGCCATCTCGACATGATGTACGCCCACCTTCGCTGGTCGGACAAGCCCATGATGGGGTCAGTCACGGCTCCCGAACGGGCCGAGGATTCCGTCGAGCTCGCTCGCCTCGCGTTCGGTGGTGACCTGCAGGACCGCACCGTCCTCACCAGCCTCATCAACGCCTCGTCTCCGCTGCGTTGGGACGCCACGATGCTTGGCGCCGCCACCGTGTACGCCCGCACGAACCAGGCGTGCATCATGTCGCCGTTCATCCTCGCCGGAGCGATGAGTCCGGTCACCGTTGCCGCCCTCGCTGCGCAGGCGCTGGCCGAGGCTCTCACCGGAATGGCGTACTGCCAGTTGGTACGGCCCGGCGCACCGGTGATCTTCGGCACCTTCGCCTCCTCGATGTCGATGGCCACTGGGGCTCCCACGTTCGGCACCCCCGAGGCCGGGCAGGCGATCGCGGTGATGGCATCGTTGTCGCGCCGACTCGGCGTCCCCTTCCGATCCGGTGGCCAGTTCACCTCGTCGAAGGCTCCGGACGCACAAGCCGCCTACGAGTCGGCGTCGACCATTCTTCCAACGGTGCTGTGCGGCGTGAACTTCGTTCTGCATGCCGCTGGATGGCTCGAAGGGGGCCTGGCCCTCAGCTACGAGAAGCTGATCATGGATGCCGATCAGCTCGGAATGATGGAGGTCTACGCCAACGGCATCGACATGTCGGACAACGGCCAGGCCATGCAGGCGTTTCACACGAACCCTCCTGGCCAGCACTTCCTCGGCAACGAACACACCCTCGCCAACTTCGAGAGTGCGTTCTACCGTTCGTCGATCGCGGACAACAACAGCTATGAACAGTGGTCGGAAGAGGGCTCCCTCACCGCCGCACAGCGAGCCAACACCAAATGGAAGAAGATGTTGGCCTCGTACGAAGCGCCCCCGATCGATCCCGCGGTCGACCAGGCGATGCTCGACTTCATTGCGGCCCGCAAAGCGGCGATGCCGGATGAGATCGGCTGACATCCACACTGATGGGCAACCGAGCCCCGGGAACCCGCGGCGAGCGTCGACCGTTGAGGAGGTGTTGTGTTGAAACCTGATCTGAAACGCCCCACCGACCTTCGGGTCCGACGGGCGCTGGCCTCACTCCCCGGCCCCGATGGCGACCGATCGTGGCACTGGTTCACTGATCCCGCGGCTTCGGTGATCGCCTGGGAGACCGACGAGGTCGTGCCGGCGCTGCGACGCGTCGAACAGGCCGCAGCAGAAGGCCTGTGGGCCGTCGGTTTCGTCAGCTACGACGCCGGCCCGGCTTTCGACGCTGCGATCACCGCCCATCGCCGCCAGGACACCCCGCTCCTCGCTTTTGGACTGTTCGAGACTGCGAACCCAGACGACGCGCTGGCCAACGAGACCCAGGGCGGCGCCTTCGAAGTCGGCCCGTGGCGGTCCATGGTCGATCGTGGATCGTTCGAGTCGTCGGTTCGTTTGGTGAAGGAGCGCATCGCCGCCGGGGACACCTACCAGGTCAACCTCACGCTCCGACTCGAGGCTTCGTTCGCCGGCGACCCACTCGGACTGTTCCGATCCCTCGCCCGCTCCCAGCGCGCCGATCACCTCGTCTTCCTCGACCTCGGCTCGCACGCCCTGTGTTCGGCGTCGCCGGAGCTCTTCTTTCGGAGCACCCCGTTGCCAGACGGCGGCCGTCATCTCGTGTCGAAGCCGATGAAGGGGACGCGCCGTCGAAGCTCCGATCCACAGATCGACCGCCGCCTCGCCGAGGACCTCGTCACCAGCGACAAGGACCGGGCCGAGAACACGATGATCGTCGACATGATGCGCAACGACTTCGGGCGGGTCGCTCGAGTGGGCACCGTTGACGTCCCGGTACTTCATGCCGTCGAGCACTACCCGACCGTTCACCAGATGGTCAGTACGGTCGTCGCCGACACCGATGCGTCATTGACCGATGTGTTCCTCGCCTCGTTCCCACCATCGTCGATCACGGGCGCCCCGAAGGTGAGCACGACGCGCATCATCACCGAGCTCGAAGCCGACGGACGTGGCACCTACTGCGGCGCCGCCGGGATCATCGCACCTGACGGGACAACGGAGTTCAACGTCGCCATCCGTTCGGTCTGGGTCGACCGCGACAGCGGCACGGCCCTCTACGGGACGGGCGGCGGCATCGTGTGGGACTCCGATCCAACCGACGAATGGTTCGAGACCCGCACCAAGACCCGAGTTGTCGAGTCCGCCCCCGCACCGTTCGATCTCTTGGAGACCATGCTCTACTCACCGCATGTGGGCATTGCCCTGCTCGATCGCCACCTTGATCGCCTGGCGACCTCAGCTGAACGTTTCGGGTTCGACATCGACCCGACCGGGCTCCGTCGGCGCCTTGACGCCATCGAGGCTCGCAGCGCCCAACGGGTGCGCGTCGTCGTCGGGCCCAACGGCGAGATCCACATCGCCACGACACCGATCAACCCCACGTTGGGTGACCCTTGGATCGTGCCGGTCGACCGGCTGCCCTCCGGCGAGTCGCCGGTTCAGTCGACCGATCTGTTCCTCCGTCACAAGACGACGCACCGCTCGGTCTACGAAGCAGCTCGAGCCCGGCACCCCGGAGCCCCTGACGTGATCCTCTGGAACGAGCGGGGCGAGGTCACCGAGACCACGATCGGGAATCTCGTGATCGAATTCGACGGCCAGCTCGTCACAGCACCGGTTTCCTGCGGCTTGCTGCCAGGCACCTTCCGCGCCGAACTCCTGGAGCACGACAAGATCGTGGAGCAGGTCGTGACCATCGATGACCTCGAGCAGGCGAACGAGGTCTTCATGATCAACTCTGTCCGGGGTTGGGTGCCGCTGACGATCGAGTGAGCCCTCCGAGACTCGTAGGTGCGCTCACCCCCTTCGCATCGCGAGCGCACCTCATCGAGTCATCACCCCACGGCCTGGCCAATTGGGGCCGTCCGATTGGGGTCGGAGCTTCACATTCACAAGTGGATGTGAACCCACCTAGGCCAGAGCGACGACCCGAACCTGTTCGCTTCCGAGGTGCCGGAGACGGGTACGCCCGTCTGCGAGCTCGACCAGCAAGTCGATGCCGTCGGCTCCAAATGCCCGGACCATGCCGCGGAACAGGCCACCGTCTGTGTGGACCACGGCCCGTCGGCCAACAAAGCTCGGTCCGTCGAATGGAATGGAGAACATGTCCGCCTCGCTCCCGGGCACTCGCCATTGAGTGCACCGTCTCGACAGGTTCCCACGATCTTGCCCATGGGCACATGAGGCGATCGGCTCATTCCGGAGGCTATGACCCCCGGTTCTGTGGGGCTGGAACCCGAGGTTTGGTCAGGCCCGGTTCTGGGTCAGGCCTCGGGTTGGGGTGCGGGGTTTTGGCGGGTGATCGTGGGCTGGACGTATTGCCAGCCGAAACGCCCCTTGATGCACAGGTGCCCGCTCGTCACGCTGTGATCGTTCGGGCTCGTCACCTTCACGATCGTGTCGTCCTGCACATGCAACTCGAGATTGCAGCCCACTCCGCAATACGAACACACCGTACGAGTGACGGTCTGCTCGGTCTCGCGCCAGTTATCGGCCTGGCGCAGATCGAACTCGGTCTTGAACTGCAGCGCGTTGGTCGGACAGACCGCCACGCAGTTGCCGCAGTAGACACACGCCGAATCGGGGAGCGAGACATCGAACTCGGTCGAGATCCGAGCCCCGAAGCCACGACCGGAAACGGCGATGGCAAACGTGTGCTGAGCATCATCACCGCACGCCTCTACGCACTTGTAACAGAGCACGCACTTGTCGTAATCCCGGATGTAGAGGTTGTCCTGGATCTTGATCTCTTCGTCGATCTTCTCGGCTGCCGGGCCGTAGCGCGAGCTGTCGACGTCGTACTCGGCCGCCCAATCGGCCAGCGAGATCGCGTCTTCGCCGACACCGAGGGTCGAGGTCTGGCTGAGATCGACACCGGAGTCCAGGAACTCCAGCACCATCTTGCGACTGTGCCTCACCCGAGAGGAGTCGGTCTGGACGACCATGCCGTCCTCCGCCGCACGGGAGCACGACGGCACGAGCGTGCGCGACTTCTCGACCTCGACCACACACACCCGGCAGGCATTCACCGGTGTCAGGTTCTCGGCGTAACAGAGCGTCGGCGTGGAGACTCCCGCCGCGTTACACGCATCGAGCAGCGTTGCGCCCTCGTCGATCGTGACATCGGCTCCGTTGATCGACACGGTGACCGTTCCCGTACCAGCCGAACGAGTCTCGGACGTTCCGTCGGTTGTCGTATCGGTCATGTGATGAGTCCCAGGTCGATGGCGGACAGCACCGCGGTGGAGGCCGTGTGGCCCAGGCCGCAGATCGAGGCGTCCTTCATGGCGAGGTCGATGTCGTGGAGCAGTTCGAGGTCGCCGTTCAGCGGGCGGCCTTTCGTGCGGAGCAGGACTTCGTGCTGGCGGACCGCTCCGACGCGGCATGGCACGCACTGACCGCAACTCTCGTTGCGGAAGAATTCGGCGATGCGAAGACACACGGCCTCGAAGTTGGTGTGCTCGTTGAATGCCATGACCACGCCGGATCCGAGGGAGGCACCGATTGCCCGAGTCTCCTCGGTGGTGAGCGGTACGTCGAGTGCATCCGGACCGACGAAGCTGCCGGCGGCTCCGCCCAGGAGGATGGCCTTCAGTTCGCCTCCCATGACCCCGCCGGCCAGTTCGAGCATCTCTCGCAGCGTTGGGCCGAACTCGACTTCGTACGTTCCAGGCCGGGCGACGTGGCCACTCAGGCAGAACAGCTTGTGACCGTTCGACCCATCGGTGCCCTTGGCTGCGTAGACGTGGCCTCCCCCGAGAACGATCGGCAGGACGTTGAGGAGGGTCTCAGGATTGTTGATGGCGGTGGGCTGGTGGAACAGACCGCTCGTGGTCGGGAACGGAGGCTTCTGCCTGGGCTCGCCCCGGAAGCCTTCGAGGCTGTTGAACAGCGCCGTTTCTTCGCCACAGATGTAGGCGCCCGCGCCGCGCCGAATCTCGATGTCGAACGAGATGCTCTTCGCCCCCGCGATGGCACTGCCGAGGAACCCGGCGGCACGCGCCTGCTCGATGGCGTTCTGCAGCCGAACGGTTGCCAGCGGGTACTCGCCGCGGATGTAGATCCAGCCCTTGGTGGCGCCGACTGCGAAGCCGGCGATGGTCATCGCTTCGATGAGGGCGAACGGATCGTTCTCCATGACGGTGCGGTCCTTGAAGGTGCCCGGCTCGGACTCGTCTGCGTTCGCCACGACATGCTTCTGCGCACCCTCGGCATCAGCGACGCCCTTCCACTTGATTCCGGTCGGAAAGGCCGCACCCCCGCGCCCCATCAGGCCGGCCGAGGAGACCTCGTCGATGACCGTTGCCGCACCCTGCGTGAATGCCGCAGCCAGTGCCTTGTAGCCTCCCGCACCGATATAGGACTCGAGCGAGGTCGGGTCGACTCGACCCACCCGCGAGAGCAGCACCAGCGAAGGGTCGTACTTCTGGGGCAGGTCCCACAGTTCGCCGTCGATCGACGGCTGATCAGCCGGGACCGAATCAGGTCGTCCACGGCCCTGGATGAACAGCGCTGGACCGTCGTCGGCGTTGGCCCGCTCACACTGGCCAAGGCACGGGCTGCGGTGGACGTGTTTGCCCTCGGCCTCGAGTGTCGCAATACGGGCCTCGGCGAACTCGAGACAGGGTGAGTCGACGCAGACGTGCACGAGGTCCTCTGCGTGACCCGGTGCCTGGTCGACGGTGAACATCTCGTAGAAGCTGGCCACTCCGTACGCTTCGGCCGGCGGCACCTGCAGCACATCGGCGATGTGGTTCAGACCGCCCTTCGAGATCCAGCCTGACTCGTTCTGCAACGCGTGCAGAGCCGGCAGCAAGCCGTGGCGACGCTCGTTGCGCCGATGAGTCCCGCCGCGAACCAGGCGTTCGTCCTCCATGACCACAACAGGGTCAACGCCGATGACGGCCAGGGCGACGTCGATCGCCGTCACCTCGCTCGCAGTGGCGCGATCGTCGGTGAAGTGGAGGTCAGCCATCGACGGAGACGAGCTTCTCGACGCGAATGGCGGCGGCCTTGAACTCGGAGGTGCCGGACCGCTTGTCCCACGCATCGTTGGTGAGGAGGTTGATGTCGACCAACTCAGGGAAGTGATAGGTCGTGAAGGTGAGGCCGATCGGGATGTCCGGCTGGATGCGAATGTCCATCTCGACCGATCCGCGGGGCGACGACACTCGTACTCGCTCGCCATCGACGAGACCGAGTCGACCGGCGTCGGCCGGGTTGATGTCCAAGGCGTGGCCGTATCGAATCGGCGAGTCGAACCCGCCACTCTGGACACCCGTGTTGTACGAATCGAGGGACCGCCCCGTGGTCAGCCGCAACGGGAACTGCTCGCTCAGTTGTTCCTTCGGTCCTTCGTGCTCGACGACGCTGAATGGCGCTCCGGCGCGACCGCCGAGATCTTCTTCCCACAACCAACCGTGAAGGAACAGACTGCCCGGGTGATCCAGTTCGGGGCACGGCCACTGGAGGCCACCCTCTGCTTCGATGCGGGCGTAGGTCATGCCGTGGTGCATGGGCGACAGCAAGCGGAGCTCTTCCCACAGGTCTTCCGAGGTGGGGTGGCCCCAGTCGTAGCCCATGCGCCTGGCCAGCTCGCCGATGATGTCCTGGTCGTGGCGAGCTTCGCCGGGTGGGTTGACGGCGGCTCGCACCCGTTGCACTCGTCGCTCCGACGACGTGACGGTGCCCTCGCTCTCGGCCCAACCCACCGATGCCGGCAGCACGACATCGGCCAGTTCGGCGGTGCGGGTCAGGAAGATGTCCTGGACCACGAGCAGATCGAGTCCACTCAGGAGCTCACGAGCGTGTTTCACGTCGGCCTCGGAGTCAGCGGGGTTCTCGCCGATGACGTAGGCCGCTTTGATCTCGCGTCGACCCATGGCCTCGAACATGAGCGTCAGGTGGATGCCCTCCTCGGGAGGGATCGGGACCCCGTACACGGCCTCGAACTTGGCTCGGGCATCGGGATCGGTGACGTTCTGGAAACCGGGCAGCTTGTTGGGCAGTGCTCCCATGTCGCCGCCGCCCTGGACGTTGTTCTGTCCCCGCAACGGGACCAAGCCGCTCCCCCATCGGCCGATGTGACCGGTGAGGAGCGCGAGGTTGCAAAGGGCGAGCACGTTGTCCACGGCGTTGTGGTGCTCGGTGATGCCGAGGGTCCACAGGATCTGCGCCTTCTCGGCCGTGGCGTAGGCCTCGGCCATCTCGGCGATGGCAGTCGCCGGCACTCCGGTGATCTCGCTCGCCATCTCGAGCGTGTAGGGCTCGACCGATGCTGCGAAGGCGTCGAAACCAGTCGTGCTGTGATCTATGAAGTCCTGATTCACCCAGCCGTTGTGGATGATCTCGCGTGCCACGGCGTTGGCCAGCGCGATGTCAGTGCCCACAGACAAGCCGAGCCATGCGTCGGCGAATTTCGACGAGGACGTGCGCCGCGGGTCGACCGAGTACATACGGGCGCCGTTGTCGATGCCTTTCAACAGGTGATGGAAGAAGATCGGATGCGCCTCACGGGCGTTCGAACCCCACAACAGGATGACGTCTGTTTCCTCGATCTCGAGATACGAGGAGGTGCCGCCACCAGCACCGAACACTGTCGCCAGACCGACGACGGAAGGAGCGTGTCAAGTTCGGTTGCAGGAGTCGATGTTGTTCGACTCCAGCGCCACTCTTGCGAACTTCTGTGCTGCGTAGTTCATCTCGTTCGTGCTCTTCGAACACGAGAACAGGGCGAACCCGTTGCCTCCGAGCTCGGACTTCACCGCGGTGAAACCGTCGACGACGCGCGTCAGCGCTTCATCCCAGGTGGCCTCTCGGAGGTCGCCACCCTTCTGATCACGGATCAGTGGTGTGGTGAGGCGTTGCTTCGGGGAGCCGGTGCGCATGTGTCCATGTTGCCAGACCCCACACCTCCCGTCACCGAGTACCGGAAGTCTCCCGCATGGTGAGAATGCAAGCTCTAGTCTCCGTCCGTGGGAGATGACACCGTGGCAACCCCAATCGGGGCAGGCGGCATCGTGCCAGACGCCAGGGTGGTTCCTGTCGGCGGCGGTGTGGCATTCGAAGACGGCGAGAATCGGGGCCGGATCATCGTGTCATCGCTGTCGACCGGTGGTGCGTACTCAGTGATGGAGTGGGTCGTCGCGCCGGGCACTCGTTCCGAGCCCGACGGTTTCGGTCCTCACCGCCATGGGGCGATCGAGGAGACCTTCCTGGTCCGGTCCGGCACGCTCGAGTTTCTGATCGACGAGACCATCACCGTGTTGTCCCCCGGCGATTTCGTTCGAGTACCACCAGGTGTCCGGCACGGCTATCGAAACACCACCGCCCAACCGGCCGATCTCGTCGTCACCTTCGTGCCCGGCGGGTTCGAGGAACTCTTCGTGAAGTACCGCAGCGATCAAGATGAACCAGGCGACGACGCCGCCTTCATTGCTGACGCCACACGGAACTTCGACTCGACGTTCGAGTAGGCGACGTCGACCGAAGCCCGAGCTCGAGCACCCCACGTCCATCGAGTCGTACCCTCTTCGTCATGCGAGTCTTCTTCACCGGCGGCAGCGGCAAGGCGGGGCGTCACGCGATACCGCATCTCGTGGACAAGGGACACCGGGTGGTCAACGGTGACCTCGTACCGCTAGGACACCCTGGAGTCTCCGACCTCCGGATCGATTTGACCGACTCCGGCCAGGTCTTCAACGCTCTGTCGGGGTATGCCGGCTTCGATGAGCTCGAGCCGGGAACCGGTGTCCCGTCTTATGACGCCGTCGTCCACTTCGCAGCGATCCCGGCGATCCTGATCCGACCAGACAACGAGACGTTTCGGGTGAATGCGCTCAGCACATACAACGTCATCGACGCCGCGGCGAAGCTGGGCATTCGCAAGGTGATCTTCGCCAGTTCGGAGACCACCTACGGGATCTGTTTCGCCGAGGGCGAACTGAAACCCAACTACGTGCCGATCGACGAAGAGCATCCGACGATTCCTCACGACAGCTATGCGATGTCGAAGGTCGTCAACGAGGTGACGGCGCGATCGTTCCAAGCGCGGACCGGCATCGACATCTACGGACTTCGCATCAACAATGTGATCGAACCGCATGAGTACAACGCGAGCTTTCCTGCCTTCGTCGCTGATCCCGGTCTTCGGCGCCGCAACATCTTCGCCTACATCGATGCCGACGACCTCGGCCACATGGTCGACTGCTGCCTCCGCACCGATGGCCTCGGCTACCAGATCTTCAACGTGTCTAACGACGACACATCCGTGGCGATCACCAGCGATGAGGTGTACGAACGCTTCTACACCGGCGTGCCGCGTCGGCGGGACATGGGCCGCTACGAGACGTTCTACGACAACTCCAAAGCCAAGCGGCTCGTTGGTTTCGCTCCCCGCCACACCTGGCGAGGTGACGTGAACTGAGGACCGCGCCATCGACGACTCGGATCGACACACGGCGGCCGCATGTCCCCCCTGGACAACGCTTCGTGCGTCTTCACCACATGCAGCGCACCTCTTCTCTCGTGCTCCCCTCCGTGATCTGTCTCCTGGCCGGCTTGGTGATGCCACGTTGCGGCAACGATCCGCAGCCGACCCTGCCGTCGACGTCGCCACCAACCACCGCGCCTTCGACCAACGGGCCGCCGGAAACGGCACCACCTCGCGTCGTATCGGCACCAGCGGGGCTCACCAGCTTCGACGCAACGCCACCGGGGCCCGGCTGGCAACGGCCTGAGTTGCTGACACCAACGATCGACCCTGTCCATGGCACCGAGGTGCGCCGCCTGACATCCGCCGACGGCACCCGCTTCGACCGCAACACCTACAGCAGGCGCCAACCGGAGAACGCCGACGGCACCCGCTTCCTCACCTATCACGGCGAGGCCGCATACAGGGTCTACGACCGAGCCGACGGCGAGCTCGTTCGCAGGCTCGACATCCACCCCGATGCCGAACCGCAATGGCACCCCACCGACCCAGACATCGTGCGCCACATCCTCGGCCCCAACAGCTATGTGGGCGACCTCCGGTGGTACGAAACGAACGTGACCACCGGATCGACCGAGGTCATAGCCGACCTCACTGACCGTGTCCGGCAGACACTGCCGACGGCGCAGTTCATGAAGGACAAGGCCGAGGGTTCGCCGAGCGCTGATGGCACCCGGGCGGCGTGGATCATCTATGACGGCCAGGAACAAGCGATCGGCATCGTGAGCTACGACCTCGCCATCGACACGGTCCTCGGTGTCGCTCCGCTCGAGCCCGGCGTCGGTCAGAACAGGGAGCTCGGGCTGCTCGACTGGGTGTCCATGTCGCCGACCGGCGACCACGTCATGGCCGGCTACTGGTACGCCACGATGGTCTACGACGCCGACCTCACCAACGGCCGCCAGGTGAGCAACAAGGCCGACCACAGCGACATCGCCCTCGACGCCGAGGGCCGCGACACCTACGTCTACATCGACTTCAGCGCCGATGTCGACGGGGGCTGGTTGGTCGCTGTCGACCTCGACAGCCTCGAACGCACTCGGCTCGTCGACCTCTACGACAACGCCAACACGAGCATCCACATCTCCGGCAAGGGGTACGACCGGCCGGGCTGGGTCGTGGTGTCCACCTACAATTGCAAGGTTCCCGGGGCCTGGTCGTGCGACAAGGTGATGCTCGTGGACCTCGGCGGCACCAACCGCATCTACGACCTCGCCCACACCTACAACTGCGGCGACAACTACTGGACGGAGACCCACGCTGCCGTCAACCGAGCCTTCACTCGGGTCTACTTCAACTCCGACAGCGGGTCCTGCGGCATCGACGCTGAGGTGTTCGAGCTCACGCTCCCGCCCTTCGGCGAGTGAACGTGGGAGCGCTCGTGCCTAGCCTCGACTCGTTGACTGATCGCGACCAGACGAAGCAGGGACCGACCGAGCTCTCACCGGAGGGCGAGGCCGACACCCCGAGTTTCGATCACACCTACCACCGCGAGTACAGCAAGCTCCTCGGTCTCGGGTTCGTGCTCACCGGCAGCAGGTCGATTGCTGAGGACCTCGTGCAGGACACCTTTGCCGAGGCACACAAGCGGTGGAACACCGTGTCGAGCTACGACAACCTCGGGGCGTGGCTGCGACGCGTGATGGTGAACAAGTCGACGTCGCGGGGACGCCGGCTCGTGTCCGAGGCCAAGATGCTGCGCGTGTTCGGAGCGAGACAGGCGCCGAGCGTCGATATTCCGGAGCACACGGGTGAGATCTGGAAAGCCGTTCGGGCACTGCCTCGGCGACAAGCCCAGACCGTGGCCTTGTTCTATTGGGAGGACCGCCCGATCGCCGAGATCGCCGAGATCCTCGAGTGTGGAGAAGAAACCGTGAAGACGCATCTGAAGCGGGCGAGAGCGACGCTGGCAACAAACCTCGACAGCCACGCCAACACGGCAGCGGACGACGGACTGGACAGCCGATGAGCCACGACTCGATCGACGATCAGCTCCGTTCCGCTGCCGCCGACGTCCGCTCCGGCCTCGACGGTGTGGAGGCACCGGCGTTCAGACCGCCGTCGCCCGTCGGGTCCAGGGTCGCACTCGTCGCCGCCGTCGCGCTGATCCTCGGCGGTGGCTGGTGGCTCACTCGGCCGGACGATCAAACCACGAATGTCGACGTTGCCGTGGACGACACGGTGACGACAGCGTCGACGAAAGATCCGACCGAACCCACGCTCGGCCCCGTTGTCGCTGGCAACATCACCGCAGAATCGGTCGCCGCCTCGTCCATGCAGCGGCCGGACCTCGGCACCTTCTCCCTCGAGCCCGACTTCGGCACATCCATCCGTCGGCTCACCGACAGCGCACCAGGCGAAGTCATCCAGCCGGTGTGGGCCAGGACCCAGGCCTTCAATGCGGACGGCTCACTGATCCTTCTCTATCGAACCGGCGACGGCACCGGACCCAAGGGTCACGTCGTGATCGACGCCAAGACGGGAGCGCTCGTCACCGAGCTCGACCTGGCCGGTCGGAGCGACATCGAGAACGTGTCCTGGCATTCTGTCGACCCGAACGTGCTGACCTTCCAACGGTCGAACGAGCTCGTCGACATCGATGTCAGAACCAACGAGATCACCGTCAGAGTGGTGTTCGCCCTGTGTGAGAACATCGGCAACGGTTCGGTCGCAGGGAGCACGGCGAGCGGCACTTCGGTGGTCGGCTTGCTGTGTTCTCGTACCGATGGTCTGAACCAGTGGTACGCGTTCGACCGCTCGAACAACTCGACCATTGTCGGAGCCATCGCGACGATCGATGCCGCCCCGATTCCGCTGGTGAGCAGATCTGGTTTCGTGGTCGTCGGAGATACAACGATCGTGGTTCTCGACGACGCACTCGAGCCGATCGACTCCATCGCCGTCGAGGCCTCGAGTTTCACGGTCGCCCAGGATCGGAGCGGGAACGACGTCGTTGTTGCCACCGTCTTCGGCGGGCCGACCGAACCGGGTACCGCACTGGTGGTCACGCTCGCGACTGGCGCCGTCGATGTGATCGTCGGCGAGGCGACCGGCTACCCATACCCGCCCGGAGGCACGCAGCTGTCGACAGCGGCGACCGACGCTCCCTATCTCGTGGCGATCTCGACGAACGCCGCGAGCAGCGGGGGCGTCCTCGAAAACGAGATCATGCTGCTCGACATCGACGGCGCCGATTCGGTTCTCTCCCGACTCTCCCACCACCGCAGCTCCGGTGCCGACGTCGGGTCCTGGCCCGGTGACTCGATGGTGGCCGTGAGCCCGGACGGCTCGAGAGTGCTGTTCTCGTCGGACTGGGGAACCGGCGGAATCGACACGTTCGTGATCGACCTCACCCGCTGATTCTCGCTTGGGTGAAGAGTTGTGTTGTCAAACACGTGTTCGTGGATTGAATGTCACACCCCCTAAGTACTGTGATGAGTATGAGTTTGGCGGAGATCTCATCACCCACGAAGTGCAGTCGGCGCTCGATCCGCGATGTCCGCGCTGCCGGCCTGGAAGCCGTTGAACTCCTCGCCGAAGCCGAACGCCTCCGCGCCGAAGCCGTTGCTGACCTGGTCGAGTTCCATGCCATCTACGGCCACATCACCGAGGGCTACCTCACACCACAACGCCAGTTGATCGTCGGCGCACGAGTCGCCGACTCCGAAGCCAACCGCATCTTCCGACTCGTCCGGTTCTGCTCCGATCACCCACTCCTGGTCGAACAACTCGCAGACAGCCTGATCACACTTGAGCACGCAGACGCCCTCATGAAACTCGCCGCCAACGTTGATCGTGGCGAGTTCGCCGACGCCTTGCCTGATCTCCTTTGCGCTGCGGTCGGTGTGGAGTTGTCGGTGTTCTGCGACCGCATCAGATCCTGGCGCTGGCGCATCCAACCCGAGATCGCTGATGAGGATCTCGACGCTGCTTACGACCGGCGGTCGCTGACCTCACAACGCAAACTGTTCGGCGGTTCCAAAGGCCAATACGAACTCGACGCCGCAGGCACCGCCATCCTCGAAGCCGGCCTCTTCACCACGCCTGACCCCACCGACCGCATCGACGGGCCCCGAACCCTGGCCCAACGCCGAGCCGACGCCGTTCGCTTCGCTCACTAACGGAGTTGCTCGCTGCGCTCTCAACTCCCACGGCTCGACGACGACATCACTACCGCCGACCCAGACGACGGCGAACCAGCGGGTGGCTGCCAGTGGCCTGCCGGTGCCCGCCAGGCGTCGCGACCAACCGTCGATGTCATCATCGCTCTGCCGACGCTGTTGGGTGTCGGCTTCGACCTCGACGATCATCGGACAGGCGCCGGTGACGTTGACTGGGCTTCGATCGAAGCCTCCTTCGCATTGACCGGACGTGCTCCACGCAGGGTGATGCAGCAGTTCTTCTGCGATGCGTCATGGCGGACCCTCATCACCTCAGGCGGTTCGATCGTTCTCGACTACACCCGCGCCAAACACGAAGTGAATCGGTCGCAACGGCGTGCCGTCCAACGTCGAGATCGTCACTGCCAATTCTCTGGGTGCGATCGGCACTGGGGAGAGTCGTGAGCGCAGCGAGCGACTCTGAGCAACCCGCAGGGTTGCCGATGGTTGCGATGTGCATCACCTCCGAGCCAAGGAAGATGGCGGTTGGGACCTGTTCGACAACCTCGCCCTCCTGCGCAGAAGACACCACACGATGGTCCACCAGCAAGGCTGGCAGTTGTGGCGCGACACCGACGGCCGAATACAAACCGCCACCCCCTGAGCCTCGGGGGTGGCGGAACCCGGAACTTGAAACCGCCGCTCGGCCTCGAATGGGATCGGTAGTCTCTGCTGATGCGTTGGTCCCAGCTGTTCTCGCCCACCCTTCGAGATGCCCCGAACGATGCGGTGGCGCCGAGCCATCAGCTGCTGATCCGGGGCGGTTTCATGCGTCAGCTCCATGCTGGTCACTACTCGATGCTCCCGTTGGGCTGGCGGGTCCATCAAAAGGTGGCGAACATCGTCCGGGAGGAGATCGAGGCACTCGGCGGCCAGGAGTTCCTTCTTCCGACCATGCATCCGGCCGACATCTGGAAGCAGTCGGGCCGCTGGGACACCATGGGCGAGATCATGTTCCGCCTCGAGGACCGAAAGGGGGCCGAGAACGCACTCGGCATCACCCACGAGGAGATCTTCGCCACCGTCGCCTCCGAACTCAGTTCGTACAAGCAGCTTCCACAGATCTGGTACCACATCCAGATCAAGTTCCGCGATGAAGCCCGCCCCAAGAGCGGCCTGCTCCGAGTCCGCGAGTTTCACATGAAGGACTCCTACTCGTTCGACATCGACGAGGCCGGCCTCGACCGGGCGTTCGACGCTCACGACCAGGCGTACAGAACGATCTTCGAGCGGATCGGCGTGCCTGCCTTCGGCGTTCAGGCCAGCTCCGGCGCGATGGGTGGCAACAGCTCGGTCGAGTTCATGACACCGTCGGACGCCGGCGAGGACGACGTCGTTCGCTGCCCCTCCTGCGACTACGCAGGCAACGTCGAGAAGGCGACGTCGATCCTGCCTCCGACCGATGACGGCGATGCCACCGAGCTGGAGAAGTTCGCCACGCCCGGCGTCCGCACGATTGCGGCACTCGAGGCCTTCGACGGCGGAGCGGCGGCAATCGACCAACTGAAAACGCTGGTCATGGTGCTCGACGACCAGGTCACGCTCGTAGTGGTCCGCGGCGATCACCAACTCAACACCCAGAAGCTCGCCGATGTCACCGGCGCCATCGAGGTTCGGCCCGCAGAGGTGGGCGAGACCATCACTTCCCTTGGCGCCAAGCCGGGAAGTCTCGGTGCGGTCGGCGTCGACCAACTTCCCGTGATCGCCGACCTGGTAGTAGAGGGTCGAGTCAACATGACCACCGGCGCCAACGACGACGATTGGCACTACCGCGGTGTCAGCGTCGCACGCGATCTGACAGTCGAGCGGTTCGTCGACCTCCGACAGGTGGAGGCCGGTGAGGCTTGTCCTGTCTGCGGATCGCCACTCGAGATCGTTCGCTGCATCGAGATCGGTCACATCTTCAAACTCGGAACCACCTATGCAGACACGTTCAACGTCACCGTCGCCGACGAGTCCGGGGCGATCGCCCCGGTGCAGATGGGCAGCTACGGCATCGGAATCGGCCGCAACATGGCCGCCGCAGTCGAGGCCAACCACGATGACAAGGGCATCGTTTGGCCCGTCTCGATCGCACCGTTCGAGCTCGTCATCACTCTGATGCGAATCGACGACGACTACCTCGAGGCCGGCAACGAGCTCTACCAAGCGTTCAAGGCTGCCGGGGTCGACGTCCTCATCGACGACCGTGACGCGAGAGCAGGGGTCAAGTTCGCCGATGCCGAACTCATCGGCATCCCCCATCGCATCACGCTCGGTCCGAGAGGCATGGCTGACGGTCAGGCCGAGGTGACCAACCGGGCAACCGGCGACACTGGCAACATCTCAATCGACGAGGTCGTCTCGCATCTCGCACCACAGATCATCAAGGAGCGCAATCATGGCCGTACGACCTGATTCGAAGGCCTCCAGCGTGCCGTTCCCACGGCACCCTGCCCGATTCTTCGACGACCTCGACGCGGCAGCGACCGCCGTCGTCCGTCATCTCGACAGCACAGCCGGAAGCTTTGATCGTCTCACTGCGGTGAGCGACCCGGCCCACATCACGGCCCAGGACATCGTGGCCTGCTCGATGATGGAGCATCCCGTGCCTGCCGCAGCCGCAGCCTGGATCCTCAGTCCCGAAGGTGAGTGGTTGACCGCCGAGATCCTGTCTGACATCTCGCCGAACGACGAACTCTGGGGCTGCAATGCCGGCGTCATCCTGCGCGCCGCCGACCTGTTCCAGCTGCTGCGATCACCGACGTCTCAAATGCCGGCCGAACACAATGATCCCGCCGTCAGCCAGGCCGTGGCCACCTGCCTGCTCGCAGCCAAACGACCGCGGCTGGTGCCCATCGACGACCGTCAGATCCGCCACTCGCTCAAGTATCCGAAGAACACGCTGTGGTTCCGTCGCTGGAAGGACGTGATGGACGATGAGCTCCTCGGGCTTGCCAGGACCGCCCGCCATCTCGCCGGCGAGGAACACGCCGCTGCGGTGAACCTCAGTGAGCTGCGTGTCCTCGACATCGTGGTGCGGGGCCGCGCCAAAGATCGCCGCCGCTGACCCGTCTGGTCAGTCGCCGTCGACGAGGTCGGAGACTGCATCGCGGATCTCGTCGAGCGGGGTGTCGACCAGCACCGTGTCCTCGAGCGAGTCGTCGTCGACCATCAGCCAGGCAAGCACACCGAGGACCGCCCCGATCATGGGGAAGACGAAGAAGGCCCAGAGCTGGGTGATGGCGGCGTCACCGGCGAAGATCGCCATTCCGAAGCTCCGAGCTGGATTCACCGATGTGTTGTCGATGGGGATGCTGACCAGGTGAATCACGGTCAGCGTGAGGCCGATGGTGAGGCCGCTTGCCGCCCTCGGGAATCCCTGGTTCGTGGTGGAGAGCACGACGAACATGAGAACGGCGGTGAGCACCACTTCGGCGATCATCATCGACCCGAAGGCGTAGAACCCGTTGTCGACGCCCCAGAGATTCACGGCGAAGTTGGTCGTGTCGGCGTCGAAGCCGCCGAGATTGCCACGGGCCATGAGCAGGATGACCAGGCCACCGAAGCTGGCTCCAAGGAGCTGAGCCATCCAGTAGATGGGAACGAGCGCCCCGTCGATCTTGCGCATCACGGCCATACCAAGCGTGACCGCTGGGTTGATGTGGCAACCCGAGACCGGGCCGACGGCGTAGACGGCAACCATCAGCGCCAGCCCGAAACCTAGTGCGACGCCGAGGATCCCGACGCCCCCCTCACGAGTTGCCAGAACGGCGGTGCCGGGACCACCGAGCATCAGGATGAAGGTGCCAACGAACTCGGCGGCAAAGATTCGACCATTGGTCATCATAAATACTCCTTGGATTCGATCGACGGCGGCGAGGCACACATCGACTGCCGCAGTTCAGCACAGTGCGCGGCGCTCGACAGGCTCTCGCACACATCAATCACTCGGAACCGGTTCAGCCGGCCGGCCCAGTCGGATCTCCGGCGGCAGCGGTGGGACGGGCCTAGCCTCGGACTGATGGACACGAGATCGCCAGCATCGTGGCGCCGCCGCCTCGAGCTCCTCCTCGGCATACCGGCGAGCGACGGCAACCTCGTCGAGGTGCTTCGCAACGGTGATGAGATCTTCGCTGCCATGCTCGGCGCGATTCACGCCGCCGAGCGTTCGATCGACATGGTGACCTTCGTGTTCTGGCGAGGCGACATCACGCAGGCATTCACCGACGCCCTCAGCGAGCGGGCACGCTCCGGCGTGCGTGTGCGGCTGCTGCTCGACACCTTCGGGTCCCGGCACATCGCCGCAGACCAGGTGGCGAAGATGCGGAGTGCGGGTGTCGACCTGCGCTGGTTCCGGCCGATCGAAGCCGCTGAGGGCAAACGCCTCACAAGGGTGAATCGCCGGACGCATCGCAAAGTCCTGGTATGTGATGAGCGCACGGGCTTCACCGGCGGCGTTGGTATCGCGCAGGAGTGGACCGGCACCGCGTCGAATCCATCGGAGTGGCGCGACACCCACTTCCGGGTGGTCGGCCCGGCGGTCGACGGCCTCCACGGTGGTTTCATCGACAACTGGCTGGAGACCGGCCCGCTCCAGATCGACGAGATGTTCGACCACTTCCCGAACCAGCCGGCCGCCGGCACCTCGACCGTGCAGGTCATTCGCGGAGCGGCGGAGGCCGGCAGCAACGACATCGCCAACCTGTTCGAGATCCTCTTTCGCGAGGCGGAACGACACATCCGCATCACCACGGCGTACTTCAACCCTGACCACGAGGTGGCAGCGATGCTCGTCGACGCTGCTCACCGAGGCGTCGAGGTGGATGTCCTGGTGCCGGGCCGCCACGCCGACAAACGCTTCGTGCAGATCGTCGGCGAGGCACGCTACGCCCAGCTCATGCACGCCGGGATCAACATTCGGGTCTACGACGCCACCATGCTGCACGCCAAGATCGTCACGGTCGATGGCATCGTCGCCTCGGTCGGCTCGGCCAACATCAATCAGCGGAGCATGCAATACGACGAGGAACTCAATCTGGTCGTCATCGACTCGGTGATCGTCGACGCACTCGACGCTGACTTCGACGCAGACGTCGCCAAGAGCACACACATCGATCCGGACGACTGGGCAGCGCGTGGGCCGATCCAGCGGGCGGCAGAGCGGGCGATCTCGGTCGTCGCCGACCTGATCTGACTCCGTAGCCTCCACGAGTGCCCGAGATGAAGCCCCTGATCGATCAACGTCGAGCAGACTCACGCCACAGCGAGCGAGCCACCACGGGGTATCTCGCCTTCCTCGGAATCCTGCTGGCGTTCGGGATAGATGTCGCCCTTCCGGCGTTCGACGACATCGAGGCCGACCTCACGACAGGCGGCTCATCGGTGTCGCTGATCGGCACGCTGTATTTCCTCGGGATGGCTGCCGGCCAGCTCATCTACGGCCCCATTGCCGATCGCTTCGGGAGGCGACCCGCCCTCGTCTTCGGGCTCACGCTCTACGCGGCCGGCGCCTTCGCCTCTGCGCTCGCACCGTCGTTCGGCTTCCTGCTGGGATCCAGACTGCTCTGGGGACTCGGTGCTGCGGCTCCCGCTGCCTTGCGGACCGCCATCGCCCGCGACCTCTTCGAGGGCGATCAGATGGCGAGGATCGTCACTGCGGTCACGGCCGTATTCATGATCGGACCCATCTTCGTCCCGATCGTCGGGCAGGCGATCCTGACGATCGCCCCGTGGCCAACCGTCTTCCTGGCCGCCATGTTGCTGGCACTGATCGCCATGGCCTGGACCGTCTGGTTCGGCGAGTCGTTGGCACCCGAACACCAACGTCCACTTCGAGCACGGCCGCTGATCGAGGCCGGCCGCACCGTGATCCGCACGCGGCCGACCATCGGCCACATCGCAGCCCAGACGTTCTCCGGCGCAGCGTTCTTCTCCTTCCTCGGCAGCTCCCAGCCGATCATCGATCGCATCTACGGCCGCGAAGAACAGTTCGCACTCTTCTTCGGCAGCGGCGGCGTCCTCATGGTGCTCGCGCTTCTCCTGAACAATCGGATGATCGGCCTCCGCGGTGCCCGCAGGATGGCCCTCGCGAACTCCACCTTGCTGGTCGTGGTCACTGGCGTCGGCTTGATCATCACCCTCGGAGCCGACGGTCGACCATCGATCTGGGTCTGGTTCGTTTCAGTGGCCCTGGCCAACGCGGTCATCACGACGATGACACCGATGTGCTCGGCGCTCGCCCTCCAACCGATGGGAGCACTGGCGGGAACGGCCTCGTCGATTCTGGGGGTGCTCACCCTGGCCGTGGGCGCGCTCCTCGCCGCGATCATCGACTCTCGTATCGACACGACGGTGACGCCGATGTCGGTTGGTTACTTCGTGTTCGCCGCTCTGGCCCTAGCCTCGCTGCGCTGGGCCGGCGACCCGGCCGAGGCTGAGCGTTCTCCACTTGTTCAGGTCTGATCGGGAAGCGATCCGACCACTCCCCCGTTCCACCTTGCACGTGCGTCACACTCGCGCCGAGCCCAGGGGGACCATGACCACCAGCATCGATCCAGACGAACACCTCGAAGAGGCGGCGCCCGCCGCCCGGCTGAAGCACCCTCGGGCCGTGCGCTGGATGCACTGGATCAACTTCCCGCTGCTGATCGTGATGATCTGGTCGGGCTATCGCATCTACTGGGCCGATCTGCGCGACCCGTTCGTCCTCGGCGTGGGCGACTACTCGTTCTTCGAGTTCTGGCCGACATGGGTCAACGAGAAGCTGCAGCTGGAGAGTCGCCTCGCTCGCGGGATGGCCTTCCACTTCAGCTTCGCCTGGCTCTTCACCCTGAACGGGATCGCCTATGCCATCTACACGTGGCGAAGCGGTGAGTGGCGCCAGATCGTCCCCGAGCGGGGAACCGTTCGCGACAGCATCCAGGTCTTCCTCCGCGACCTGGGCATCGGCCGGTCGAAACCGCTCCCACCGCAGGCCCGCTACAACGGCGCCCAGCGGCTCACCTACTCCATGATCCTCCTTCTCGGCGGCGTGGAGGTGCTCACCGGGCTGGCGATCTACAAGCCGACGCAGCTCTCGCCCCTCACCTCATTGTTCGGCGGCTACGAATCAGCCCGCTTCATCCACTTCGCGATCACGATCGTCTTCATCGTGTTCTTCGCGGTCCACCTCATCCAGGTGGGGAGAGCAGGGTGGTCGAACTTCACGAGCATGATCACCGGCTACGAACGACAGGAAGGAAACAGACATGGCTGAGACCAACGACCAACGGGCCGCACGTTACGCCGACCTCGAAGCGTCGTATCCGACGATTTCCCAGGCCGACTACCGGCGGCGCTCACGTCGCTCCGTCTTGACCGGTGGTGCAGCAGCACTCGCCGGATTCGCCGGGTGGCGATGGATCCAGAACGCGCCTGCGGATGGCAGAATTCCGGCACCACTTCGCGATGTCCATGAAGCGAACGAGTCGCTCTGGCGAGCACTGTTCCGGGGAGACAAGCTGGCGCCGACGTTCGATCGCGGCGATTCCTCGATGCTCCGGGTCAACGGTCGACGAGGCATCGGGGAGGAGATCGATCTCGCTACCTGGTCGATGTCGGTCCGCACCGAAGGCCAGGAAATCGCGACCCACACCCTCGACGACATCACCGGACTTCCGAAGCAAGAGATGACGGTCGAACACAAATGCGTCGAAGGCTGGAGCCATGTGGTCACATGGGGCGGCGTCCGCTTCACCGACTTCCTCGAGGCCCATCATGCCGAGCGGCTCAGCTCACCTTCCGAGTTCGTCAGCCTGGAGACACCTGACCGCGGCTTCTATGTCGGGCTGGAGTGGGCGGCGATGATGCACCCCCAGACACTCCTCGCATTCGAGCTCCAAGGAGAAGCGCTTGACCAGGAACACGGAGCGCCCCTTCGACTCGTGACCCCGTTGAAGTACGGCATCAAGCAACTCAAACGCATCGGCGTCATCGAGTTCACCGACACGCGGCCGGCTGACTTCTGGGGCGAGCGAGGTTACGACTGGTACGCAGGCCTCTGATCGGTCGACGAAGGACGGCCGAACCGCCGGAGATGTTCGGTCAGACCCGAGCGTCGGCAGCGGCGTCGATGATCGATTCGTCGGTCGCCGACTCGAACACGACCTGCGACGTCTCACCATCGCGGCCGAGCTTCGATGGTTCGACCAACACGCCGATCTTCCACGTCTGGTCGTAGCCCAACGTCGTGCCGTGGTTCACATTGCGTCGATGGCGAAGGATCTGCGATACGAGGTTCGTCACCCGGATGCGGGCTGCATCCTTGGATTCCGGCGAGTCCACCATCTCGATCTCTCGGAGACCGAAGGCCTCCATGCCAGACGTCGATGCCGTGACAGAGCCGTCGCGACCCTTGCCGACGACGATGTCGACCCAGAGATCGAGAGGAAGACTCGGGAACGCCGAAGCCTTCTCCATGAAAGCCCTGCGGCTGATGAGGTGCGGCGTCGCCGGCCAGTACACGCCGAGCGCGTCCGGAGCGGCAGCGAGGGCAGACGACGTGATCTTCGTCGCCAGTGAGAACAGGTCCGTCGCACGACGATTGTCGATGTCGACCGAGATCACCATGTGCGACTGGTGGCGCATGAGTCCATTGATCGAGCCGGGCCACAGCTTGTCGGCCACCCGCCGCTCCGGGAAGTCTTCGTAGTCGATCGGCGACGCGACGTTGACCATCAGAATCGCCGCTTCGCCAAGAGCGAACCCGACTTCGTGATCGCCTCGCACGAGATTCTGCAGGTTGCCGATCTCGGGCCAGCGCCATCCCAGATCGTTCACCAACAGCTTTCCGTCGATGTTCGGCAAACCCTCGAACAACACCAGAGCCTGTACCTCTGCCACGCGGTCATCCTCACCTTCGAGATCGATGGGCCGGATGTCCTGTCGGCGAAGCCGCGGAACACCGGTCTGCTTGACCTATCGGCAGCACTCCGGTGGAGGTTGAGTACCCACAGTCGCAAACGCAGATCAACGATCGAACGGTGGATCTCCTGGCCGTTCACTCGTGAGACCGTGGCCCGCCACCGGTGACCCGCCGGCTCCTGAGAACCCGGATTGGCGCCACGCCTCGAACACGACGACCGCCACCGCGTTGGCCAGGTTCAGGCTTCGATTTCCGTCTCGCATCGGAATCCGGAGGCGATGGCCAGACGGCATCGAGGCCAGGATCTCCCCACTCAGGCCGTGACGTTCCGGCCCGAACACGACGACGTCATCGGCCAGGAAGTCAACATCGCTGTACGAGCGCTGAGCGCTCGACGTGAAGCCGAACCACCGACCTGCGAGTTTGCTGCGAACCGAGACGAGATCGGGGTGCACGGTGACATCGGCCAGCTCGTGATAGTCGAGGCCGGCCCTGATGAGGTCGGCATCGGCCATACGAAACCCGAGGGGCTCGACGAGGTGGAGCGACGAGCCGGTGTTGGCGCACAGCCGGATGATGTTTCCCGTGTTCGGGGCGATCTCGGGGGCGACGAGGACGACGTGCACCCATGGAGTCTGCCCGTCTGGGCCCGATCGCCCGCTTGGTGAGTCGTTCGACACGGGCAGAACGTGCTCGAAGCTCCTTAGGGTGATGACACATCTACGGGCCTCTGCGGCCCCACTGGCGAGAAGAATGCCTACCGAACACGAAGCGAACGATCCTTACCAGCCCACGGGCGATCAGACGACCATCGGCAGTCCGATCTTCGCCGATGGCATCCCGTTCGACGATCCGCTCGCACCCCCGCCAGAACTCGAGGCCGACCAGCCTCTTCAGACCGACGAACCAGTCGAGGCCGACCAGCCCGTCCAGACCAACGAACCAGTCGAGGCCGACCAGCCCGTCCAGACCAACGAACCAGTCGAGGCCGACCAGCCCGTCCAGACCGACCAGCCCGTCCAGACCAACGAACCAGTCGAGGCCGACCAGCCTGTCCAGACCGACGAACCCGAGAATGAGGAGCTCCAACCAAATGAAGAGCTGACCGGATTCGCGGCGCTCGGACTTGGCCCCGAATTGCTGGCCACGCTGACCGAGCTCGGGTACGAACAGCCGACGCCGATCCAGGTCGAGACCATTCCCCTGCTCTTGACGGGCATCGATCTTCTTGGCCAGGCGGCAACCGGTACCGGGAAGACGGCCGCCTTCGCTCTGCCCATCCTCGAACGCATCGGTTCCGGAGCGAAACCACTCCCCAGAGCTCTCGTACTCACTCCCACGCGTGAGCTCGCCATTCAGGTCAGCGAAGCAATTCAGCAATACGGGAAGAAGCTCGGCATCGAAGTCGTCGCCGTCTTCGGCGGTCAGCCGATCCACCGTCAGCTGCGTGCCCTGGACCGTGGTGTCCACGTCGTCGTCGCAACTCCAGGCCGAGCGCTCGACCACATCAAGCGCCGCAGCCTTCGTCTCGATCGGATCGAGACCGTCGTACTCGACGAAGCAGACGAGATGCTCGACATGGGGTTCAGCGAAGACCTCGAGGCGATCCTCGATGAAACTCCGGCCGAACGCCAGACCGTCATGTTCTCGGCCACGCTCCCGCCCCGCATCAACGCGATCGCCAAACGACACCAGAACGATCCAGTGAGAATTCGCGTCGGTCGTGCAGACGCGACACCAGGCAACGCCGATGTGGCTCAGTCGGTCTACATGGTCAGTCGAAAGCACAAGGCGGCTGCGCTCGGCCGCATCCTCGACATGGAGTCGCCGCAGGCTGCGCTCGTGTTCTGCAAGACCCGCGCCGACGTCGACGATCTCACCGAGGTGATGATGGGGCGCGGCTACCGAGCCGAAGCGCTGCACGGCGGTATGGATCAACCCCAGCGGGATCGGGTCATGGGGCGACTCCGTGACGGAACCGCCGAACTCCTGATCGCCACCGACGTCGCCGCTCGTGGGCTCGACGTCGATCTCTTGACCCACGTCGTCAACTACGACGTGCCGCCGGCACCCGAGTCCTATGTCCACCGCATCGGCCGAGTCGGTCGCGCCGGCCGCGAAGGTGTTGCCATCACCCTCGTCGAGCAGAAGGAGAAGCGTCTCCTCCGCAACGTCGAACGGCTCACGAAGCAATCGATCGCGGTGCGCAGTCTCCCCACCGTGGCCGACGTCAAAGCCAGCAAGATCCAACGAACGACCGATCGGGTCGGTGAGGCATCGAGCGATGCCGACCTCGAAACGTATCGTTCAGTGCTCGATCAACTCGCCGAGACTCACGGCCTCGAAGCCGTCGCCCTCGCCGCCATCAAGTTGCTCCACGAAGTCGAGCATCCGGGTGAGGACACCGAGATTCCCGCAGTCGTCGACCGATCGTCCGGTGATCGAGGCCGCGGCAACGATCGCTCGAGTCGGGGCAACCGCTCGAACGCTGACCGCCAAGGTGGTGGCGACGCCACCGGCGATACACAGTTCGTCTTCATCGGCCTCGGCGGCAAGGCCAAGATCCGACCGGGTGATCTGGTGGGCGCCATCGCCAACAACACGAATCTGAGCGGCAAGCAGATCGGTCCGATCCGCATCTCCGATCATCACAGCGTGGTGGGAGTTCCGGCCTCAGCCGTCGACGAGGTCATCAAGACGATGCACGGCATGCACCTCCGAGGCAAGAAGGCCAAGGCCCGCCGCTACTCGGATTGACATCGCCGTCAGCGAAGTCGGCGGAGCGCTCCAAGGACGAACTTCACAGCCACGACGGCGAACACGAGCAGTAGAGCCAGCAGTGCACCGAGGCCGAACTGACGAGCCACGGAGACTCGCTCTTCCGGCTCTGCGAGTGTCGCCAGCGCAGCTTCGACCGCGTCGACGGTCGGAGTCTTGCTGCGAACGACTTCGCCTCCGCCGCGTACGCCGAGCGCATCGCCACCGAAGGCAGACCAACCGCTCCTGGTGGCGTAGTCGACGAAACTTCTGCTCAGTTCCTCATGCGGGCTGAAGAGGACGAGCAAGTCACGATCGGCCCACGACCTGCTCGCCGAGAGGAACGCAAGGTCCGCCGGGTTCTCACCGGCGACGAAGGCCAACTGTTCGGATCGGACGGTCGTGAGGTCTCGGGCGACTGCATCGGCAACCGGACCTTCGCCGTTGGTCACGATGAGCCCCGGCGCTGACCCGGACAAGACCTCTTCGATCGACGCACTGTCGGGATGTATCGGGATGGGGCTCGCCCCTTGGAGTACACCGAGCGTGCCCATTGCCAGCTCCAACTCGCTGTCCGTGTCCCCGACCGCCACCGAGAACGGTCCGAGGGCGACCTGCGGAAAACGATCCAGGGAGGGTGGCAGGGACTGCCCCGGTTCGGCGTCGACCCAGGAGGCGGCGTCAAGCGTCAGCTCGTGATTGGGGAGCTGGTCTCCGCAGTCCAGGGGAAGCTCTGACCTGATGACGACCACGTTGTCCCGACCGACCTTCGAGGCATCGATCACGAACTCCAGGTCGAAACGTCCGGAGGGGTCGTAGTCGATCGAGTCCTGAAGATCACCGTTGAACCACAGCGTCACGACGGGATCCTGACCCTGAGTGGAAGAAGCGAGCGCCACCCCGCCCAGACGTACTCGAATCTCCTCGACCGGTTCGCCGAACGCCGCCTGCGGCAGCGAAATCGGCAGTTCGAGCACGCGGCTACCGGTCGCCGACAATCGTCGCACCCCGACATCGCGAAGGGATCGCTGGCCCAAGAGGTCGAGCGATCCCGCGCCGTCCTCGAGTTCCTCGACGTGGACGGTGTCACGGGTGATGAATGCCAGTTGCGGAGCGCTGACGGCTGCGGCCATCTCCTCGAGCAGACCAGGAGGCCCAGAGATCTCGAGGTAGGTCCCGTTGATCCCCTGTCGTACCTGCATCAACGCCTCGTCACCCTCTGCCAACACCACCGTGCGGGTGAACGGGTCGTTGCTGACCGGAGGCGGAAGCGGATTGGCGGCCTCGGCCGGCTGGTGAACGACGTCGAGCGCAGGCATACGCGCGTAGCGGCGGGCCAGCGCCGTCGCCAGCTCCAAGGATGCCGACCGGACCGATGGGTCCGCCCCCGGGTCGATCACGACGATGGCCGACTGGAGAACCGGTGGGAAGAAATCAGCGATGTTCTCGGGTCGGGTGTCGATCCGCTCGAAGAAGAATTCATTGTCGACGAGCCGAAGGGCCGACTGCTCGACGACGCTCGAGGTGCATGTGGCCCCGAACCGCTCCTCGACTGAGATCGCAAGTGTGGTGTCGGTGGCCACCGGCGTGTCGAGCGTGAAGGTCAGCTCCTCTGTGGAACCACCGGGCACCGTCGCTGAGAACACCGACACACCGTCGATGGCCATGTCGAGCTGGATCTCGTGGACCGCACTCGGAACCACGACCGTTGTCTTGAAGGCGGTGAACACCAGTCCGTCTGCGACCGCGATGTCGATCTCGCGTCGACCGGCGGGGCGAAGGAGGGTGATCGTGTCGCCGAGACCGAGATCTCCGGAATCGAACGATGCAGAAGGCAGCAGCGGATCAGTGTCGTCCTCGACCTGGTTCGGAACGAGAGCGTTGTCGACGAACGTGACCAGCCGCCCGTCATCCGACTCTGCCGCAAGACCCCCGTCAGTCGAATCATCGATCTGGAGCGGCACCAACGGCGCCGCCAGGCCGATCGCCGGAGGAAGCACCAAGAGACAGCAGATGGCCAACGCAAACACACCCGCGAACCGACGACCTGTCGTGCGAATCACGCCGACTCCACCTGTTTGAAGCCGGCTCTGGGCATCTCGCCCCACGCCGTCTCGCCGGGCAGCAAGGAACGAATACGCCACACCAGGGTGAGCTGCCGATAACCCCAGTTCAGCAGCACGGCGAAAAGGATCAGGCGCCGGACATCACTCGGCCGATGGTAGATCGCGAGACGTTGGACGCCGACGAGGACAGCGAGCATGGTCAAGGCCATACCGAAGAATTGCGTCGTCAGGAAGATCGCCAACGCCGCCTCGGGATCGACGAACCGGAAGCCAACGAGAATGACGAGCAATACCCATCCGATCGCTTCGAGGATCGGACCGATCCATTCGAACACGTAGAGCGAACCCATGCCGACAGTGCCGACGACACCGTATCGGCGACGTCCGATCATGTTTCCGTAGTCATCCATGATCAGTTTCAAGCCCCGGTGCCAGCGGATCCGCTGCCGTTCCAGGATGGCTTTGTCTGAGGGAAACTCGGTCCAGACGATGGCCTCCGGAACCTGCGCGATTCGATACTTGGCGCCGCTCTCGAGCTGGTGCTTCTGAATGCGCATGCACATGTCCATGTCTTCGCCGAGGTGGCCGTGCACGTACCCGCCAACGCCGAGGATGGCGTCTCTTCGAAACAGCCCGAACCCTCCCGAGATGATCGGCATGGCACCGATGTGCGCCAACCCCGGCCTGGCGACGAGGAATGCGGTCAGGTACTCGATCAGCTGACAGCCGACCCAGAAGTTACTCCCGACCCGACGATCGACGATCCGTGGGCCATCGATGGTGATGTCATTGGCCGGAAGCAGGGTCGTTCCCACACCAATGACCTCATCGGGGCTCACGACGACCTCGGCCATGCAGCGAGCGATGACGTCGAGCTCCATGAACTCATCGGCATCCATCACCACGACCCAGTCGTAGGTCGCGATGTTCACGCCGACGTTCGAGTTGTCGGCTTTCGCTCCCGAGCCTGCTTTGTCGACGACGACCAGGTTGGGAACCTGTTGCGATCGGTAGATGGCAAACAGTTCTTTGGTCTCGATCGGGCCACCTGCCGGCTGAGACTCGAACACGTGCATGTCGAAACTCTCGATCAGCACGCCCATCGTGTTGTCCTTCGAGCCGTCGTTGACGACGATGATCTCGAGATTCGCGTACTGCTGTTCAAGCGCACTCCGGACCGTGTGGACGATCACCGCTTCCTCGTTGTACGCAGGCAGGATCAGCGAGACTCCCGGCGCACTAGCGTCGACCTTGATCTTCTGGAGTGCCAGTTGGCGGTTTCCGTGGCGGTGACGATTCAACAGTTGGCCGGACAGCGTGGCCCACGTGATCATGGCCAGGTACTGGAGGATGGTGAAGCCGAAGCAGATCCCCATGAACACGACGACGCCTGTGCGGATCATGGCGCTGCGGTTTCGTGTGTCGTCGTCTCATACGGATTCGCCGGCTCACGTCGTGGCAGGCCGGCAGCCGTTTCCTTGCCGTCACGGCCCGCGTTCGACCAGAGGACTTCGGAGGCCATCGATGCCGCGTCAGATGACTCACCGCTGGCAGCGGCCCGATGCAGGATGGCCCGGCCGGCGTCGGTCTGAGCCAGCCTGGAAGCGGCGGCGAACCGCGTCATCCGATCCGGTGCCGTGAGGGCTCCGGCGAGTGCGATCTGAGCACCGGGGTGTTCGATGGTGTTCGCAAGCGCGTTGACCGCAGCCAGTCGTCGCTGACTCGAAGGGTCGTCGAGCGCCTCGATCAGCACGCTCAGAGCATCGCTGGCCGAGCCGGCGTCCGGGAGCACACCTCGTGCCAGCGACTGCTCGGCCAACATCGGAGCGTTTCGCCACTGCGGACGGGCCACGGGCATCCGACTGTCAGGATTGCTGGCCATGGCGCTGGTCGCCCGGCCGAGCGTGTCGAGCACCCAGCCGCCAGAACGGTTGACGAGACCGACCAACACGCCGATGGCGACCGACGGGTCGAGGGTCACAAGGGCCTCGGCCGCAGCTCGGACCACTTGCTCGTCCTCGGCGTTGGCCAGGTTCGCGACCTCCCCGAGCAGACTCGTCAACTCGAGGATCTCGACGGTTTCCAGTCCTTCGATGCGATCCAATGGGTCATCACTGACGAGCTTCGCCCGGGCCCATTCGTCAACTGAACTCCGTCGTACGGCCTCGAACAGCTGCCGGTTCGCGAGTTCGCCGTAGCTACGGGCGATGGCCGCCATTGAAAGCACGACGGGCGTCGGGTCCTTCTGCGAACTCATCAGACGGTCGATCAGCTTCGTTGCGTCGGCTCCGCCGTGCCCCTCGGCAAGCAAAACGCCGAGTTCGTAGGCGTCCTCCCACAGCTGGCCTGCAGTTCGGGCTCGCCGCAACACAGCGTGGCGGGTGAACACAGTCCACACGGCCGTCAACAGGAACAGCGAGAACGCAGCCCCCGCGAGGAGCCAAGTGAAGTCCAGTGCTCGCATCGGGTTCCATCGGCAACGGCATCCGCTGCGTGAGCCGAGAGTGCCTAATGGGCCGGTGGTTCGCCGGATATGGGCCGTTCGGCTCATCAGAACTCGGCTGGCAGACTCCCAGCCGTGTCACCGAGCGGAGCGGTGACTGCTGACCCAGTCGAGGAAGGGTTCGCGCTCCCAGGAGTTCACCACCGAGTCTCGTGGCGCCCAGCCCCGCTGTGCCGTCAGCACGCCGTACTCCATGCGCCCGAGTTCGGAGGTGTGGTGACTGTCGGTGTTGATCACGAGCTTCACACCTCTGGCCACCGCCTGGCGCACGACGTCAGACGCGGCGTCGAGCCGTTGCAGTGCTCCGTTGATCTCGAGCGCGACGTCGTATTCGAACAGGGCCTCGAGCACAGCTGCCACATCGATCTCGATGCCGGGGCGGCGGCCGATGTACCGACCGGTGAGGTGGCCGATGGAATCCACGGTCGGGTCAGCGATGGCGGCGATCAGCCGGTCGGTCTGCTGGGCGATCGAGCGGTCGAAGTGCGAGTGCACCGATGCCACCGTGTAGTCGAACATCGCCCGGAACTCGTCGGTGTAGTCCAGGCCACCATCGGGTCCGATGTTCAGCTCGCACCCCCAGAGGATCGTCAGATCGGGATGATCCGCCTGGATGTCACGGATCACCTCGCGATGTTCCAGCATTTCGTCAGCCGACGAACCGTTGATGGTGAGGTCTTCGCCGTGGTCGGTGATGGCCAGATACTCGTACCCCGCCGAAGCGGCAACGGCCACCATCTCGGCAACGGTCGAACGCCCGTCTCCGGATCGATCAGTGTGATAGTGGAGGTCACCACGGATGTGTGACCGTTCGATGAGCTCTGGGAACACGGCGTCCGAGTCGTTCGCCGCTGCGTCGATCTCGCCCGTTGCCTCCCGCATGGGCGGCGGGACGAATCCCAGTCCCAGCGCCTCGTAGATCTCGGCCTCGGTGGCTTGGGCGACGCAGTGCCCCGCCTTCCCGGTCTCGTCGTCGACCTCGAAGAGTCCATACTCGTTGAGGGTGAGCCCACGGTCCATCGCCCGCTGGCGGAGCTCGATGTTGTGCGCCTTCGACCCAGTGAAGTAGAGGGTCGCAGCGCCGAATTCCTTGTCAGCGACGACCCGGACGTCGACTTGCAGCCCGGCGGCGGTGAGGAACGACGTCTTTGTGTCGCCGCTGACGACGATCTCAACCACGTCGACATGGTTGCGCACCCCCTCCATGACCGTTGACGGGTCATTTGAGGAGACTGTGATGTCGATATCGCCGATTGTTTCGGAGAACCGCCGGAGCGAACCGCAGTACTGCACTCGATCGACACCATCGATGGCCTCGAGATCAGCGACGAGACGCTGGGCAAGGGGCAGCGCGTCGGCAATCGGTGTCCTTTGGTCCTTGCCGGTCAGACCCAACCGCTCGATGGCTTTGGCAATCTTGGCTTCACTCGTCGCTCCGAGGCCGGGCAAGGTTCGCAACTTCTCCTCTGCGATAGCGGTACGCAGGTCCTCGACGTTCTCCACGCCGAGTTCGGATCGAACCAGCTTGAGGGTCTTGGGTCCGAGACCGGGGATCCGGCTCAGGGCAACGACCTCAGGCGGAAACGCAGCACGGAGAGTCTCGAGCTTGTCGACGACCCCGGTATCGACGAACTCGCGGATCTTCGTGGCCGTCGACTTGCCCACGCCGTTGACGGCGACCAATTCGCCGGCCGTCAGATCAGCGATGGGCCCGACCACGGCTTGAAGGCCCTGCTTCGCCTTCTCGTACGCACGGACCTTGAATGACTGCGGACTTCCCTCCTGCAGTGCCGTCAGGGTCACCAGCTCGTCGAGCATGGCAAGAATCGAAGCATTGGAGGTGGTCGCCATGTCCCGATCGTAGGCAATGGGTAGTCTGCGGCGGTGCTCGTCGTGTTCGTCGTCCTCCTCGCCGTCCTGGCACTCGTGCTGCTGATGCTGTTGCTCCAGTCGCGCGGAGCCCTCGCTTCCACGCAGGAGACCCTGGCCTCGACACAGCGGGATCTCGTCTCGAGCCGAACCAGAACCACAGAACTCGACGCGCGGGTGGCCGAGCTGGACATCGCTCGTTCGGAAGCCGAGGAGCTCGTCGGGGAACTCCGTACCGAGCTGGCCGCCGAAAACGATCGGGCCACGGCGGCCGAGGCGAACACCGCCGAGCTCGAAGCAGCACGGGCCGACGCCGAAACCACCCGATCCCAGATCGAGACTGCCCTGACGGAACGAACGGAGGCGCTCGCCGACGCACAGTCGATCATCGAGACGCGGAACCGAGCCGCCGAGGAGCAGGCGGCGGAGATCCTCGACCTGACCCATCAGAGCGAGCAACTCCAAGTCGAGCTCGTGGAGGCCGCCGACAAGGCGGCCAAACAGCGAGCCCCCACCGTTCCGAGCGTGCTGGTGTCCGACGACGGAGCGGACCTCGACGTCCCCGGCTACAACCCATCGATGGCGTGGGAGCTCGAACTCGTACGTAGCGCCAGGACCTGGCGATACAGCGTTGCCGCCAATCCCGTCGAAGATGCGAATCCGTTCGATGGCGCCGAGAATCCCCTGAAACTGGCCGTCGAGATCGAGGCGCTGGCACTACGCGAGGACGTCGGAGCGTTCATCGGCATCGATTGGCGGGCTGGAAACACGATCGACCCGGACATCGACCCGGCACGTGCCCACCTGACGCTTCGCCTTGCCCAGGAACTCCTCGCCTCTGCGGCTCGTGAGATGTCACCCTCGACGTTGATCGTTGTGCCCGATCCCGCTCGCGGCGGCGTGTCGCTGGAAGTCGTCGCGTCTGATCCGGACGACGTCGATTTCAAGATCCCGCCACCACCGATCGCCAGCGAGTGGATCGGCATCGACGAGCACGGCGGCATGGTCGTGACGGTCAGAGTCGACTGAACCCGGCCGTCTGGCAAACACCTGGCCTTCCGAACGACCGGTCGACTAGTGAAAATTGACTGCCTGCAAGAGTCGATCCGAGTGGCCGACCTTGCGGAGGGCCATGGGTACTCTCGCTCCATGGTGCGATGGTTCATGATTGATGACAACGCCGAAGACCGCTCGATCCTCGAGCTTGCGCTCGACACGGTCGACGGTGTCGAGGCCGAGATGTTCGCTTCCGGGATCGAGGTGCTCGATCGTTTCGAGGCCGGAGATGTTCCCGACCTCCTCGTCCTCGACCTCGAGATGCCGGATCTGACAGCGATCGAGATGCTGGCCGAGATCCGGGAGTCGCCCAGAACGGCCACCCTCCCGGTGGTGGTCCTCTCGGCCAACACCGATCTCGACCGGGTCGACCACGTCTACCGCAACGGTGCCAACGTCTTCTTCGCCAAGCCGGACTCGGTGTTCGGCTTCGCCCGGCTGTTCCAGAACCTTCATGAGTTTTGGGACATGGCCGTGCCACCACCCGTGGCCGTCGAGCCGTCGTTCGATCATTCGATGTAGTTCGAATCTGAATTAGATGGTAGTCTGGTGGGGTGACAGCCTCGCCGCAGACCCATTCGATCAGACAGACCTTTCCACTCGGCGCCCAATGGCCGACCATCGACCCATTTCTCTTCGTCGCCCACCACCGTGACGCCTATCCCCAGGGCACCGACCGACTCGGTCCGGCGGCCCCGCTCGACGGCCGCAACCTCGGCCAGGACTTCGGCGGCAAAGACGGGTGGAACATGTACCACGGCACCGGCGTTCCCGGCTTCCCCCAGCACCCCCACCGAGGCTTCGAGACGGTGACCTACGTCCGTTCCGGGCGAATCGATCACGCCGACTCCCTCGGCGCCACCGCTCGCTTCGGCGACGGCGACACTCAGTGGATGACAGCCGGCTCCGGGATCCAGCACTGCGAGATGTTCCCGCTGCTTCATCAGGATCAGCCAAATCCACTCGAGCTGTTTCAGATCTGGCTCAACCTCCCGGCCGAAGACAAGATGGTCGACCCCTACTTCACGATGCTGTGGCGTGATGACACGCCAACGGTTCGCCTCGGCGGTGACGGCCCCCACGTCGACATCACCGTCATTGCGGGCGATCTGTTCGGCGCCGCGGCCGCCGCACCCCCACCCAACTCCTGGGCTGCCCGGCCTGCGGCCGAGGTCGGTGTCTGGCACCTGAGCTTCGAACCCGGAGCGACCATGACGTTGCCCCAGACGCTGGCCGATTCAACCCAGCGCGTCCTCTATGCGTTCGAGGGTTCGTCCATCTCGATCGACGGGACGACGCTCGATGCAGGAAACGGTGCGCTTCTGGCCAGCGACAACGACGTCGCTCTCGAGGCCGGTCCCGGCGGAGTCGAGTGCCTTGTCCTCCAGGGACATCCGATCAATGAGCCCGTGGCCCGATACGGACCGTTCGTGATGAACACGGACGACGAGATCCGCCAAGCCTTCGCCGACTACCGCACGACCGAGTTCGGCGGGTGGCCGTGGCCCTCCCCCGAGCCGAACCACGGTCCGACCAAGGGTCGATTCGCCATCCACGCCGACGGCCGACTCGAGGATGCCGACCAACCGTCCAGGGTCTGAAAGCCACGGCCGCAACCAGCGGGCAACGCGCCTACGGTGCGAACGTGAGCGAATCGGGCAGTGGCAGTGAGCAGCGCGTGATCGCCGAACCGCCGCGTCCCACCGATGCGGAGGTGGCATCCGAGCTCGATGCCCACGTGAAGGCGCTTGCGGGTCCGGAGGCGACAGCCAGGCCAGAACAGCTGGCCGCCGTTCAAGCAGTGGTGGCCGGACGGCGCCGGACGCTGCTGGTGGCCCGCACCGGCTTCGGCAAGTCCGCTGTCTATTTCTCGGCGACGCGCATGCTTCGAGACCGAGGATGGGGCCCCACCGTCGTCGTCTCACCGCTTCTCGCCCTGATGCGAGACCAGGTCGACGCAGCACGCCGCCTCGGTCTGTCGGCCGAGACCATCAACTCGTCGAACCTCGACGCATGGGATTCGATCGAGACCCGAATCAACGACGACACGATCGACCTCTTGCTGATCGCCCCGGAGCGACTCGCCAATGCAGGATTTCGACGTCGCGTGTTCGACACGATGCGCACCCGAGCATTCGCACTCGTGTGCGACGAGGCTCACTGCATCTCCGACTGGGGACACGACTTCCGGCCCGACTATCGCCGCCTCCGCCGTTTGCTCGAGGATCTGCCGGCCTGGACCCCCGTCCTTGCCACGACCGCCACCGCCAACCAACGCGTCACCGACGACGTCGCCGCACAGTTGGGTGAGGACACCCTCGTCCTCCGCACTTCGCTCGATCGATCGTCGCTTCATCTGTCGGTCGTCGACCTCCCGGACGATGCTCATCGATTGGCCTGGCTGGGCACCCACCTCGACGAGCTCGATGGCTCGGGCATCATCTACTGCCTCACGGTTGATCAAGCCGAGACCACCGCGTCATGGCTGCGATCCCGCGGCCACGCCGTCGAGGCATACAGCGGAGGCGTCGATCCGGAACGGCGTTTGCTTCTGGAGCGTCAACTCCGGGACAACGAGCTGAAGGCCCTGGTCGCCACCTCGGCGCTCGGCATGGGTTTCGACAAGGGCGACATGGCGTTCTGCGTGCATCTCGGGCTCCCCCCGTCTCCGGTCGCGTACTACCAGCAGATCGGCCGCGCCGGCCGCAACATCGACCGGGCTTCGGTCATCGCGCTTCCGAGACCGACCGAGGACGGCGCCGTGTGGCGATGGTTCGAGTCGGTCTCCATGCCCACCGAGGCCACGTGTCGGTCCGTTCTCGACGAGCTCGAGCTCCACGGCTCCTCTTCGGTGGCGGCACTGGAGATCAACGTCAATCTCGGCCGCACCCGCCTCGGCACGCTGATGAACATCCTCGATGTGGACGGCGCGGTCGAACGGGTCAAGGGTGGCTGGGCCAGGACGAGCGAACCCTGGAGCTACAACCACGAGCTCGTCGACAGCTTGAAGCAACTGCGCCGCGCCGAAGGCGAGCAGATGCGGGACTGGGCATCGCTCACGACCTGCCGCCTCCGCTACCTCCGCGAGGCTCTCGACGATGCCGAGGCCGACAATTGTGGTCGGTGCGACAACTGCACGGGGCGCCGGCCAGACCTCAGTACTGACCCCGCAGATGTAGCGGCAGCGAGCCAACGCCTCCGCGGCGGCGACGTGGTGATCGATGCCCGTAAACAGTGGCCGTCCGGACTCGGCGCCCCGAGGGGCAAAATCGCGCCGGAGCGCCAGCCGTCCGAGGGCAGGGCACTCGCTCGTGTCGGCGACGGAGGTTGGGGGCCCGTGGTGGAGCGGCTGATAGCCGCCGCCGACCGGGGCGAAGCTGCCGAGCTTCCGCCCGACCTCGGCATCGCCTTGGCCCAGATCCTGAAGCGGTGGCCTTGGGAGGCCAGACCGACCTGGATCTGCCCGATGCCTTCGCGCCGTCGCGACGACCTGATCAACGCGATCGCCGAACATCTCGGAACTCTCGGGAAACTCCCAGTGCATCAGGCTCTCGTCGACGCTGCCGTCACGGACCGAGACCACGACGCCGGCCACCAGGCCGACCAGTCCAATTCGGCCCACCAGGTGAGCAACGTGTGGGGTCGGCTTGCGATCGACGAGACGGCGGTCCCTCCCCCCGACATCGCCGCCGGGCCCGTCCTGCTCATCGACGACGAGGTCGACAGCCGATGGACGCTCTCGATCGCTGCCCACACGCTGACCGGCGCAGGGTTCGGGCCCGTCTTGCCGCTGGCCCTTCGGTCTCGATAGGCCGTTCGGCCGATTTCACCTTTCGCGGTCATACATCACGCAGTGTGACCGATGAAACAGTGTGGATCGCCGCATCGTCATCCCCGGGCTCAGAGCCATCGTCTCCCATGCGTGGGTCAACGTGGTCACCGGGAAGATCGTGCCGCTCGTGATATTCCTCGCGTTGTTCAGTTCGGTTGGCATCACGGCCGCTGTGCTGGCCGCGCTGGCGTGGTCGCTCGGACTGGTTGCGTACCAACGGGCCAACGGCCATCGAATTGCCGGTCTGGTCATCCTCAGCATCGTGGGCAACACCGCCAAGACGATCGTGGCGCTCGCCACCGGCAGCGTGGTCGCCTACTTCATCCAGCCGACCATCAGCACGACGCTGATCGGCACCGCCTTTCTCCTGTCGGTCCCGCTGGGTTTCCCGCTGGCCGAACGACTCGTCAACGACTTCTGCCCGATCGACGAGGCGACGAAAGCGGAGCCGGCGTACAACGCATTCTTTCCTCGCCTGTCGTTTCTCTGGGCAGCGACGAGCCTCCTCAACGGCGGCGTGACGCTCTACCTGCTCCTCACCCAGTCGATAGCGAAGTTCCTGATCATCAAGGCGTTTCTCGGACCTGCGACCACGACGCTGACGATCGCTGTCGGACTGTGGTGGTTCCGACGCTCGATGAAGGCCGCCGGCATCGAAGTGGTACTGGCCAGGCGGATCCGAGCGGATCCGGTCAGCCCTCTCGTCGCAACCTGATCTCGGCGACGATCGCAGGGATCACTTCGTGGAGATCTCCGATCACGGCATAGTCGGCCTTGGTCACCATGTTCGCGTTCGGATCAGTGTTGATGGCCAGGATGTTCTTGCTCGCCATTGCCCCGACCCAATGCTGAATGGCGCCGGAGATCCCGCTGGCGATGTAGATCTCGGGAGCGATCCGAGTGCCGGTCTGGCCGACCTGATCGGAGTGGGGTCGCCAACCATTGTTGGTGACGGCCCGCGAACAGCCGACTCGTCCACCGAGCAGCTCGGCGAGTTCGTCCAATGGTGCGAACTCGGCCGCCCCACCGACCCCACGACCGCCGCTGACGACGACGGGGGCTGTTGCCAGGGTGACGCCGGCCTCGGCGATCTCACGACCCCGCACGATCGTGAGCGCCGCTGATTCGTCAAGCTCGGCTGCGAACGACTCCGTCGAGCACTCGGCTGCTCCACCCTCCACCGCTTCCACCGCGTGGTGGGCCACCGACACGATCCTCGAGTCGGCTTCGAGCGATGTCCGCTCGAGAAGCGAGCCACCCCATTGCACGCGGGTCATCTCCTCGGCGCCGTCGTCGAGCTCCACTACGTTGGCCACGAACGGGAGATCGAGCCGGGCAGCGGCTTGGGCCAGGACCTCGTTGCCCTTCGATGTGCCACAGGCCAGCACGAGGTCCGGATCGTTCTCTTCGATCCAGAGGGCGAGCGCCTGGCCCCAGGCATCGGGACCGAAGTCGGTATCGAGCAGCTCGTGCTCGGCCACATGAACACTCGACGCCCCGTGCGCCCCGAGTACGTCGGCGAAGTCGTGGTCGCCGCAGACCAGCACGGCGATCTCGGCTTCGCCGATCGACCTCGCAAAGGTGAGCGCCTCGAGGGTGGCGGCGGAGAGAACCCCTCGATCGTGTTCGGCAAGCACAACGATGTCCATCACAAGACTCCCAGTTCGTCGAGCAGGTCGACCACGGCCGCGGCCGCTTCCGGGCCGATGCCCAGCGTGACGGTGGTGCTCTCCTGCTGCGCCGGCTGCAGCAGCCGAAGCAGACGCTGGCCGCCGGCGGCGCCGTCCGCTTCGAGGACGGTGACCGGCACCTTCTTCGATGCGAGCCGGCCTTTCATCGTGGGATAGCGCGGGAGGTTGAGGCCCTCCTTGACGCCGAGCACCGCCGGAACCGGCAGCGAGTAGATCTCGAAGCCGCCATCGATGTCGCGCTTGGCCGTCACGGTGCCGGCGTCGAGGTCGACCTCGATGCCCTTGATCGCATTGACGATCGGACGTCCGAGCGCGTGGGCCACTCGAACGCCGACCTGGAACCCGCCGGCATCGGCACTTTCGTTGCCGAACAAGATCAGGTCGAAACGACCACCGCCATCGTCGGCGGGGCGTGCCTCGAGGTCGGCCACTGCACTGGCGATGGCACGTGCGGTGCGCTGCGGATCCCACGCAGTGCCATCGGTCGTCAGCAGGACGGCGTGCTGGATGCCGAGCGACGCCGAGTACCGAAGTTGCTCCTCGGCTTCGGGCGGGCCGAGCGTGAGCACGGTGGCATCACCGCCAAATCGCTCGATGAGCTGCACGGCCTCCTCGACGGCGCACTCCTCGTGCGGACTCATGGCGAAGCCGAGGTGAGCGGTGTCCACGGACTGCTCGTCTGCGGTGATGTTGATCTTGGCCCCAGGTGCCGGCACCCGTTTGACACACACCAGGATTCGCATGTTCACATGCTCCGTCGCGCAAGCGCCCAGGGGAGCAACTCTAAGAGTTGCCACTCGCTGCGCTCAGACAATCCGCGTCGAGCGATCCTTGCTGCTCCCTGCACATGCCCTTTCGCGCATGCGCCCAGGGGAGCAACTCGAAGAGTTGCCACTCGCTGTGCTCGGACAATCCGAGACCTCGCTCGGGCTGCTCCGCTCTGCTCCGCAGCGTGAACAACGATGGTCATCATGACTTCAGTCGCTCGTCTTCGGGATCGAAGAGCGAGCCCTCGATGGCGGCGACCTTCACCGGGAACGTCTCGTTCTGGTAGCCAACCAGTAGGTCGGTCCCAACGACTGCGAGCTCGGTCGGGAGGTAGGCGAGCAGCAAGTGCTTACCGACCGACGGGCCGGGACCGGCGGTACAGACTCGCGAGACGCGTCCGTGAGAGTCGACGATGCGCTCGCCATCGAGCGTGAGGATGGGCTCGTTGCCTCCCTGCGGATAACGCTTGCGTCCCTGTGAATCAGTGAGGTCCTCGACCGTGAGCGTGCACATTTTGGCGATGGGTTCTGCGTCGCGAGCAGCGAGGTAGGCCTCCTTGCCGATGAAGTCGGCTGCCTTGATCTTCGGGCGGGCGATACCGGCCTCGACCGGGTTGTATTCGCTCTCGAGCTCTGCCCCCATCAAGCGATAACCCTTCTCGAGACGACCGGAGGTTCCGTAGACACCGCCACCGGTTGGCCGAAGGCCGAGGTCGGCGCCTGCTTCCATCAACGCATCCCACAGCGCAGGCCCGTTGTCCCATGCCGTGTAGATCTCCCAGCCGGTGTCGCCGACATAGGAGATGCGGAAGAGGGTGGCCTTGATCGGCCCGGATGCTGTCTGCAGTTCGACGTTGCGCAACGACCCGTACGGCGAACCGTCCTGGCTCAGATCATGGTCGGTGAGCTTTCCGACGATCGCCGGAGCGTTCGGACCCCACACACCGAGGGTGGTGGTGTCGAGCGTGATGTCGGTGAACGTCACTGACCCGTCAGTGGGCAGGTACTTCTTGATCCAGAAGCTGTCGCGACCGCCGTCGAAGACGCCGGTCACGATGCGGACCTTGTCGTCCGCCACCCGCATCATCGTGAGGTCGGAATGGAACCCTCCGTCCGGTGTCAGCCAAGGGGTGTACACCGATGAACCAACCGGCTTGTCGACCTTGTTGACCGCCAGATAGTCGGCGAACGCAACGGCGCCCGGACCCTCGAGCTCGTACACCTGGAATGCGCTGAGATCGACCATACCTGCGTTCTCACGGAGGTTCAGGTGCTCACCGACCGTGATCGGACTCCACCAGCGGTTGTCCCACTCGACCTCGCGCTCTTCGAGACCGTAACGCTCGACGAGGTCGGCGTTGGACTTGTACCACTGGGGGCGTTCCCAGGTTCGGGCGCTGAAGAACTCGGCCTCGAGCGCCTCCTGGCGGGAGAAGTAGGGGCTGACCTGCAGGTTGCGCTGGTTCTCCCACTGCTCGGACGGATGGACGATGCCGTACGTCTTGTTGAAGTGCTCTTCGGCCCGGCTCCAGATGTGATCGTCGCTCTTCTCCTGCTCGTAGAAACGAGCGATGTCGGAGGCATGCGAATCGATCACGCGGGGGTAGCCGTAGGTCATCCACTCGGCGACGACCTGCGCCATGCCCGGCCCCTCTTTGACCCAAACGGCGGCAGCCGACCACAGGTTGCGAACCTCCGGGATCTCGCCGAGGCATGGCATGGCGTCCGGTGTGAGGGACAGCAGCCCATTTATGGCGTACTTGATCTCGGCATCGCCGAGCATGTCCATCAGCTCGATGGCCTGCTCCATCTGGTCGTCGAAGTCGTCCGGCGTGAACGGCATCTCGGTTGGCGACAGCGCGGCTTCGTCGTTCGACGGGATCTCGTCTGGGTGGTGCAGAATCGGACGGTGGGCGTAGGAGCCGACCTCCATCGAGCCTGCGCTCTGACGCTCGTAGCAGAACGTGTCCATGTCGCGAACGATCGGGTAACCGATCTCGTTGTTCGTCTCAGCCAGGATGTCCATGGGGCCGACGTCGGCCATCTGGTGCACGGCGGGCACGAGCGGGATGTAGGCACCGGCCATGTTGGCTATTCGATTGCTCCACACTCCGCTGGCGATGACGACGTAGTCGGCCTCGATCGTCCCTTTGTCGGTGACGACGGCCTTGACCGTGGCCTGACCGGGAACGTGGCTGGGCTCGGTCACGAGGTCGAGCACCTCGGTGTTGGCGAATACCTGGAGCACACCGTTGTCGATGGCCTTCGTGCGCATCCGCGTGCCGGTCTCGAGCGAGTCGACCACAGACACGCTCGGACAGTAGAAGCCACCCATGATGACCTCGTCGTTGATGAACGGCACCAGCTCCTTGACCTCGGCCGGCGTCAACAGCCGAGCGTCGACGCCCCACGACATCGCAGATGTCATGCGCCGATTGAGCTCGTTCATGCGTTCCTGCGTGCGAGCGACTTCGATGCCACCGCAGTCGACCGAGAGTTCGAGATCGCGATACTGATTGGCGCTCTGCACACCGAGGAGCGCCATCTCCTTGTTGTGATCGACAGGGAAGATGAAGTTCGATGCGTGGCCGGTCGATCCCCCGGGATTGGGCAACGGCCCTTTGTCGATCAGCACCATGTCGGTCCAGCCGAGGTCGGACAAGTGCCCGACAAGGCAATTGCCGACGATGCCGGCCCCGATGACGACGACCCTCGCACGAGACGGCACTGCGGTCGATGGCAAATCACTCATGTCCTGGCCCCGAATTCTGCTCGACATCTGATATATCTGCTGTGTATCATTGCGATACTAGGGACCGACCCTGGACCACGCAACCCCCTCTCGAAGGGCGAACGGCGCTCGACCCCTCACCATGACCCGAATCACCAGCGCGGCACCGACGGCCACTCCCCTGTCACTGAGTGAGCAGGCGTACCAGCAGATCCGCCGGCAGATCATCCAGCTGGAGCTGGCGCCGGGCGACGTTCTGCACGAGCACGAACTCCGCGAACGGCTGGACATCGGTAGAACCCCCATCCGCGAGGCGCTGCAACGACTTGCCCGAGAGCACTTCGTCCAGGTCATCCCCCGCCGAGGAGTGTTTGTCACCAGCATTGATGTCGCCGAGCTCTCGACCTTGCTCGAAACGCGGCACGTGCTCGAGCCATACGCGGCGCGACTCGCTGCGGCCAGGGGGACAGACGAGCACTGGACGACAATGGCCGATGTCCTGGACGCGTCGGCGCTCGACGGCCTGACGCCGCCCGACCTCCTCGCCGTCGATCGCCGCTGCCACGAGATCATGTGGTCGGCGGCCGCCAATCGTTTCCTGCTCGACACGCTCGACATGCTCTACGCACAGAGCGACCGACTGTGGCACCAGTACCTGTCCGATGTCGCCGACATGGGCCACGCCGTGACCGAACATCGTGACATCCTCGATGCGCTGCGAGCGGGTGACGGGGATCGGGTTGCCGAGCTCGTCGAACAACACGTCGAGTCCTTCGACGAGCGCATTCGGGCCGCCGTCACGGCCCACCTGTCGTCACCCCTCGCTGGGTGACCTCGACCTCGTCTCGAGGTCGTTCAGCTGACCGACTTCCACGATGCGGAAGTCTCTCGCCTGGTGGGAACCGTCTCGCACAGCACAACCCTCCGCGCGACCGTTTACAAGCAACGGCGTTATGAGTCTTACTTGCCAGTCAGCCCCCGAGGAGTACCCATGGGATTCCCTTCTGACCTCGAGATCGCCAAGCAGGCGAACCTCCGACCTCTGCCGGAGATCGCCGAGGCGTCCGGTATCCCGACCGAGCTCCTCGAGCCGTACGGGACAGGGGCCGCGAAGATCAAGCTCGACGCCATCGAGGCCATGTCGGATCGGCCGAGGGCGAAATACGTCGTCGTGTCGGCCATCACCCCGACTCCCCTCGGTGAGGGTAAGACCACCACGACCGTCGGTCTCGGCCAGGCCTTCCAGCACATCGGATCCTCGGCCACGATCGCCATACGTCAGCCATCGATGGGACCGACCTTCGGCATCAAGGGTGGCGCCGCCGGCGGCGGCTACAGCCAGGTCGTTCCGATGGAGCTGTTCAACCTGCACCTGACCGGCGACATGCATGCCGTCACCGCGGCCCACAACCTCTGCTCGGCCATGCTCGACGCCCACCTCTACCACGGCAACGACGCCGGCTTCGACTTTCACAACATCACGTGGCGTCGCGTGCTCGACGTGAACGACCGCAGCCTCCGCAACGCCGTGATCGGCCTCGGCGGCCGACTCGACGGCATCCCGCGCGAGACCGGGTTCGACATCACTGCTGCTTCCGAGGTCATGGCCGCACTGGCGCTGTGTTTCTCGATGCAGGACCTGCGGGAACGCCTCGGCCGCATCGTGCTCGGCTACTCCACGGAGGGCACGCCGATCACGGCCGAGGAGATCGGGGCCGCCGGGTCGATGGCGGTGATCCTCATGGAAGCCATCAAGCCGAACTTGATGCAGACGCTCGAGAACACACCTGCGCTGGTGCACACCGGCCCCTTCGGCAACATCGCCACCGGCAACAGCTCGATCGTGGCCGACCGCATCGGCATCCACATGAACGAATTCCTCTTGACCGAAGCCGGCTTCGGCGCCGACATGGGCGCAGAACGGTTCTTCAACATCAAGTGCCGCTACTCCGGTATCGCTCCCGATGCCGCCGTGCTCGTGGCCACCGTGCGCGGCCTCAAAGCGCACTCCGGAAACCACAACATCGTGGCCGGCAAACCACTCCCCGACGCCCTGCTCGAGGCCAACCCGGACGAAGTCCACCAAGGTGGCGACAACCTGCGCAAGCAGCTCGAGAACATGCAGATCCACGGCGTGACCCCCGTTGTGGCCATCAATGTCTTCCCGGGTGATCACGACGAGGACATCGCTGCAATCCACGAGATTGCTTCGGAGTTCGGAGCCCGGGCTGCGGTCAGCACGCATTTCTCCGACGGTGGGCAAGGAGCGGCCGAACTGGCCGCAGCGGTCAAGGAGGCCGCTGAGGAGCCGAGCAACTTCGAGGTCCTCTATCCGGACGAGATGTCGATTCGCGACAAGATCAACGTCGTCGCCACGAAGATCTACGGCGCAGACGGCGTCGACTTCTCCCCGGCGGCATCCAAGCAGATCGACACCTACGAAGCAGCCGGATTCGGAAATCTTCCCGTCTGCATCGCGAAGACACATCTGTCGATCAGCTCCGACGCCAAGCTGAAGGGTGCTCCCACGGGCTGGACCCTCCCCGTTCGCGAGGTCAGGGCGTCGGTCGGCGCCGGTTTCGTCTACCCGATCTGCGGCGACATGCGCACGATGCCCGGCCTCGGAAAGACGCCGGCCGCACAGAAGATCGACCTCGATTTCTCCAACTCCGCCGCCGGCGAGATCGTGAACCTCTCATGATGACTCCGTTGACGACTCGTTCGCCCGAGGGCTTGATCGAGCTCGCTTCGCTCGATCAAGCCGCGTCCCGTTTGCGCAGCTGCTGCGCTCCGACTCCGCAGCACCGAGAGGTCTGATCATGGTTCTGTTTCGCAAAAGGGATTCCCACGTCGATGAGTTCCCGGAGTCAGACGCGGCCCGCGAACATCGGTTGGAGCTGACCCGCAACTTCACCATCGAGCTCGTGCCGATGAAGAGCCTCGACGAGGCCAGACGACACGTGCCGGCCCAGTCGACGATCTCGCTGACCTGCTCACCGGTCAAGGGAATCGCCGAGACCCAGCGTCTCACCGAGGAGCTCCTGGCCGAGGGACACTCCCCGATCCCGCACATCGCCGCCCGCATGGTGCGCGATCGAGCCCATACGCAAGAGCTCGCAGCGTGGTGCCGCTCAACTGGAGTGTCGAAGGTGTTCCTGGTCGGTGGCGACGCCGACCCACCAGGTGGCTATTTCGACGCAGTCGAATTCCTGCGTGACTTCTTGGACACTGATCACGGGCTCGAAGCGATCGGGGTGACCGCTTATCCGGATCACCACGCCTACATTTCCGATGGGAATCTGCACGCGGCTCTGCACGCCAAGCAGACGATGCTGGCGGAGGCCGGCATCGCCGGTTGGTGCAGCACGCAGATGTGTTTCGACGCCGAGGTCCTCGAGGCATGGATGCGGGCCCAGCGGGCTGCAGGGCTCACGCTGCCGATCCATCTGGGCATCTCCGGTGTGGTCGACAAGACGAAACTCCTCAGCACCGGCATGCGGATCGGGCTCGGCCAGTCGCTCGGCTACCTCAAGAAGAATCGTGCGGCGATCGCGAAGATGATGACATCGGCCGACTACGACCCGAACGACCTGCTGCTGCCGCTGAGCGAGGCGAACCTCGAGCTCGGGGTGACCGGCGTTCACATGTACACGTTCAACCAGGTCGAGGCCACCGAGGCCTGGCGGGCCGACACCCTCGCCTGCTAGCAACCCGGGCCCGCCGTCGACATGCCAGCGCAAGTGCGCTCCATCGAGAAATCGAACGCCAGAACCACATCATCTTGGCCACCGGATTCCAGCCCGTGAGGTTCAGCTATCGCCACGTGATGGAACAACCGAACGATGTCGCAGCAACCCTCCGGCCCCTCCTCCCCCTCTCTCGACCAGCCTGGGCCGGAATCCGCCGCACGGCGGTGAATCTCGGCCCAGGTTCGGGGCGGTTTGTGGGTTTGGGCGGGCAGATCGGACCCAAGAAGGGCAGAATCAGGCAGCGACCAGGCGTGCGGTGAGGGCGAACTGCGCCGCTCCCGCCACCAGCGTGCACACATGGAAGATCTCGTGGTAGCCGAACACCGTCGGTACCGGATTCGGGTGCTTGCGGCTGAAGCACAGGCCGCCGATGGCGTACACCAGGGCGGAGCCGAGCAACAGCGTCACCGCACCCGTGCCGAGCCGAGCATCGAGCGACGGGATGGCCAGCAGAGGCAGCCATCCCAGAACCGGAAAGAGCCATGGGCAGGGATCACGATCGATCGTGAGCTGCGTGAGCTTCAGGAACGCACCGACAAACGCTCCTCCCCACGAGAGCACGACGAGAACCGTTCCACGAACCCCGCCGACGCCGATCAGTGCGATCGGGGTGGTGGCTCCGGCCATGTGGAAGAAGATCATCGAGTGGTCGAGACGTCGCATCCAGAAGCGGGCCATGACACTGTCCGCCAACCGGTGGTAGCTCGCACTCGTCAGGAACATCAAGAACCCGGTGAGGGCGTACGCAACAGCCGACACTCGAGCCTCCGGCGAGGCGTACCGCAGAACGAGCACGACGCCGGCGGGAAACGAGGCGACGGCACCGAGCTGATGGAAACGTCCCCGAAGGAGCGGTCGGGCTCCGTAGACCGGATTGGTGGCGATGGCCGAGTGGTCGACCAACCGGATGTCGATTGCTGGTGCAAAGACGAGAGCTGCCATGCATCGAACTTAGAAACCACTTCGCCGCGCCGAATCGGGGTCGTCCCCCTCCCCGACATGTCGTTCTAGGGGTGAGACGAGGTCAACCGCCCGTGGTCGACCAGTGCCACGCCTCGCTCGGGAGGTTGATCAGCCCGAAGCTTCCGGCATTGGCGACCATCCAGTTGAAGCCGGCGCTGCCCGGAGTGAGGATCGCTCCGTTCTCGGTGAAGTCGATGGCAAGACCGAGCTCGTGCTGTGACGCCCCGGGGCGTGCCGTCGGAGGCGAACACTCCCCGGCGGGACGTTCGAAGATGTCGTAACCGCTCGTGCCGCAGTGAGCGATGCGGAGGGTGATCTGGTCTTCGCGTGGCCGAAAACCGCCACCATGGAGATCGATGCCATCGGAACGGGCCGCTCCGACCAGTGCCTGCACCTGCCCGGCGATCTGTGCGTTCACGACCATCGGGGGAATCGCGACGGTGGTCGCCACCGTCGGCACCGGAGCGGCTTCGGCGGGCGTATCCGATCCGCCGGTCACGGGCCCGGCCGCCACAGAGGCATCCTGCACGCCGTCACCGCTGGTGGCGGCCGCTCCCCGATCGTCTGGCAGCCCAATCGGGACCTGCACGGTCACCGACGTGATCGTGACGAGGTCGACCTCCGGACGCTCCTCGGTCAGGAGCTCGTGGGTCAGACGATCGATGGCCTCGCTTCTTGCTGCGACCATCGTCTCGAGGCGGTCGTAGATCTGCGTTGCATTGCGGTGGATTCGCTGGGCAACGTCGTCGGCGGCCACCCGTTCGGCAAGGACGATCGAGATGGCCTCGACGTCGGCCTCGGCTTCGGCGATTGCCGCATCCGCAGCTTCGACCCGAGCGATGAGCGCCTCGGTGACGGCGACGACGGGTTGTGCCTGCCGCGCCCGTTCCGCATCGCTTCCGTAGATCTCCTGGAGGCCGAGATCGCCGAGGACCCACATCGTGATCGAGTAGCCCTCCACCTCCTCTTCCATGTCGGCTCGGTGGTCGCGGACTGCGTCGAGGACATCCTCGGCATCTGCGAGCTCCCGCTCGACCTCGACCCGGGCAGCGGCCGTCGTCTCGGCCACTCCCTTGGTGTGGACCTCGTACTCGGCAACGGGGAGACGCCGACCCTCGATCTCGTCGTCCTGCAGCTCCCACGGGTCGAAATCGATCGCCGCCAGCGCAGAGATCTGGAGCTCGATGCCTTCGGGCACCACGCCGTCGTCCTGGGCTCCCGCCGTCCCACTGAGCACGGCGATCACGAGCAAGATCGTTCCCGCGACGCGTGTGGTGATCGGCCTTCGTTGCACCACTGTTCTACGGCCGATTCGGTGGCAGGGTGTGGCGTTTTGGGCCGTTCGGACCAGGTGACCCACGACCAGCTCTCATTCGGCGAGCTGGGTCTCGAATCACCTCCTGATTTGCTAGCGTCCCGCGTCAGTCGTCCCTTCTCCACCCGGTCGTCACGCCCCATGGTCACAGAAATGAACGCCGAGCTCGGCGACGACCCAGCCGTCGTCCCGAACCCCGCTGCCACGGACGATCCGTGGATCGAAGCGCACGTCGGCGCGGCCTCCGCTGCTTCGGCCCTGCTGCTCGGCATGGGTCTCTTGATGGTCGGCAACGCCCTCGGGGGCTCCGTCATCGGTATCCGGGCCGAGCTCGAGGCCTTCAACACACTCGCCACCGGTGCGATCATGGCTGCGTACTTCGGCGGGTTCCTCATCGGATCCCGCCTGGCGATGCGGTTGCTGGCCCAGGTCGGCCACGTGCGTGTCTTCGCTGCGCTTGCATCGTTGGCATCGACGGTCGCCTTGGTGCAGGCGATTGCCGTGCATCCGCTCGTGTGGGGCCCAACCCGTTTCATCACCGGAATGTGCATGGCCGGTCTGTATGTCGTCGCCGAATCCTGGCTCAACGACATCGCGAGGCCAGAGACACGGGGTCGGATCCTTGCGGCCTACATGGTCGTGTCGATGGGCGGCGTGGCGATCGGCCAAGCGCTGCTTGTCACCGCCAGCGCTCTCGACGTCACGCTCTTCATCGTCGCTTCGGTGCTCATCTCGATGGCGGTGATCCCGATTTCGCTGTCCACGTCGCATGCGCCCACAAAGGCGACGCCAGAACCCATGTCGCTTTCTGAAATGGTGCGCATCGTCCCGACGGGCATGATCAGCATGTTGTTCGTCGGAGTTTCGGCCGGCGTCCTCTTCGGCATGGGTCCCGTGTTCGCAACTCGAAGTGGCCTCACATCGAATCAGACGGCGCTCTTCCTGTTCGCCCCGATTCTGGGTGCGGTGGTGTTCCAGTTCCCCCTCGGGATCATCTCCGACCGGGTCCCCCGTCGAGGTCTGCTGGCGGTCGTGGCGACGACGGCCGCAGTGATCGCGCTCGGTCTCACCCGACTGGACGTCACATCGACCACCGGAACTGCAGCGATGTTCCTGCTCGGCGGTGCGATGTTCCCTCTCTATTCGCTCGCGATTGCCTACACCAACGACTGGATACCGGACTCCCAGAGGGTGGCGGCCAGTTCGTCACTGGTGATGATCAACGGCACGGGCGCCATCCTCGGACCGCTGGCCGCCGCGGTTTTATTCTCGGTCAGCGACGACGCATTCTTCTATCTCATCGCCGCCGCACACGCTCTGATGGCCACGTACATCGGCTGGCGGATCATGGTCAAGGACGCCCTTCCGATGGATCGGCAAGAGGCGTGGGTGCCGCTGTCGTCACGCGCCACCGCAGCCATCTCCGTCCTGGCTCGCCCCGTCCGCAAACGGGATCGCTGACGGTCAAGCGGGCACGTCGAACCGTCGGAGCTGGTCGGACCCGGTGAACAGGCGTCTGGAGATCCCCAGGCTCATCACCGCCGTGGTCGTCGCCACGCTGCCGAGGACGAGGTACATCACCGACAGCTGCACACGGACAGCATCGACCGGTTCGACACCGGCGAGAATGAGGCCAACCATCGCCCCAGGTAGGGCGATGATGCCGACGGCCTTCGTCGACTCGATCTGGGGCACCAACGCAGTTCGCAACGCTTGCCGCAAGTGCGGCTGGAAGGCTGCCGAGGCGCTGAGTCCGAGTGCGAGGCGACCCTCGATGTCGATCCGCTGTTTCGATGCTGCGGTGAAGAGCTGCCTGGAGACCAGCACGGTCGCCGACAACGAATTGCCGACCACGATGCCGGCGAGCGGCACGATCGTTCGTCCCTCGATGTCGTAGACACCGAACCCGAAGAGCACACCGAGAGTGACCACTGCGCTTGCGGCATAGGCGACCAGCGACAACGGCAGAACGTCCGGCACCTCCGATGCCCGCTGCTGGGTGGTGTAGGCAGCGAACCCGAGCATGAACGCCAACCAAACGAACGAGAGCACGAGAGGGTCGCCCGGGTCGACGATGAGCTGCAAGGCGTACCCGACGATGATGAGCTGCACGAGGGCTCGAATCGAGGCGAACAGCACGCTGCGTTCGAGGCCCAGCTGACGCCACAGTGAGATCCCAATGGCGACGGCGATGAGAATGGACGACGCCGCCATGCCGAGCAACCCGATGTCGGTGCGTGCCATCAGCCCTCTCCGATCAGCCGACGGACCCGCGTGTCGTCGTGGTCTGACAACTCGCCGATGTGGCCGAACGCCACCATCTGCCCGCCGTCGAGCACCATCACGTGGTCGGCGAGCCGCCTGAGTTGGTCGGTGTCGTGGGTGACCCACACGATGGGCACACCACCGTCGGCGATCTCGCGTCCGAGTTCCTCGATGGTGCGTCTCGCGTCACCGTCGAGTGCCGCCGTTGGTTCGTCGGCCAGCAGAAACGACGGACCTGTCAGCAAGGCCCGAGCCACACACATGCGCTGCGCCTCACCACCGCTGAGGTCGGAGGCCTGTCTGGCCAGCAACTCGGCCGACAGACCGACGTGTTCGAGCACGTGCCCCGCCCGCTCGGCCGTCACGTTGGGGTCGGCCACACGCAGATTGTCGAGGACATCGCCGTCGAAGATCGGCGGCGTCTGGAAGACCATCCCGACCCGTCGGCGCAGATCGCTCGGCTCGAAGGACGACAGCGGCTCACCGTCCAAAGCGATCGTGCCGCTGATCGGATCATCGAGTCGATTGAGCAGTCTCAGCAATGTCGACTTGCCCGATCCCGAAGGGCCGGCCAGTGCAGTGATCCCCTCGCCAGGGATGTCGACCGTGATGCCGTTCAGGATCGGATGCTCCGGCGGGCCGGCGACCACGTCGCGTAGTCGAAACGATGGCGAAGTGGTCACCGCCGCACCGTAGGCCGAGAAGGTCAGACGGTGACGGTTTCGCCCGGAGTCTCGTCGATCTTCATCGCCGAGGGAGGCTCGTGGTGGCCACCCTCGACATTGAGATCTGGAAGGATCCGGTCGAGCCACGCCGGCAGCCACCAGTTGCGAGCTCCGAGCAGCTGCATGGTCGAAGGAACCAGGAGCATGCGGACGATGGTGGCATCGATCAGCACGGCCATGGAGAGACCGAGACCGAACAGTTTGATGATGCGATCATCCTCGAACAGGAAGCTGCCGAACACCACGACCATGATCGCGGCAGCAGCGGTGATGACCCGCGCCGTCATAGCGAGGCCGTCGGCCACCGAGTTGACGGGGTCGCCGGTGCGCTCGTATTCCTCTTTCACCCGGGAAAGCAGGAACACCTCATAGTCCATCGAGAGGCCGAAGACGATGGCGAACATCATCATCGGTATGAATGGCTCGATCGGCGCACCCTCGATACCGAAGATCGACCCGAACCAACCCCACTGGAAGATCGCAACGACAACACCGTAGGCAGAACCGATCGAGAGCATGTTCAGCACCACCGCCTTCAGCGGCACCATGATCGATCGGAAGACCGCCATTAACAACAGGAACGACACGAGCAGCACCACGCCGAAGAACAGCAGGATGCGACCGCCGAGGAAGCCGGTGAAATCGATGTTCGCAGCGGTCGCCCCCGTGACATATGGAGTCAGTCCGCTGTCAGCCACGACGCCGGGAACAGTGTCGTCGCGAAGGGTCCGGACGAGCTCCTCAGTTGCCTCGTCCTGGGGCGAAGTCGTCGGCTGCAACTGGATGATCGCTGCGCTCGGGTTGTCCGGATCGTTCGGGATCGGAGGTGAGGCGAACGCCACACCCTCGGTCTGATTCAGTTCCTCGGAAAGAGCGACAAGCACCTGGAGGTCTGCGGGCGAGTTCAGCTCGGTGACGACAGCAAGCGGGCCGTTGGCCCCAGGACCGAATCCTTCGGCCAGGAGGTCGTAAGCCTGACGGGTGGTGGTCTCCTCGCGGAAGTTGCCCTCGTCCGAGAACCCGAGGCGGAGGTCGAGCAACGGTGAGGCAAGCACCAGGAGGAACGCTGCGCCGCCGATGGCAAAGACCCATGGGCGGGACTGGATGATGCGGCTGAGTCGATACCAGATGGTCTCGCGGGTCGGCACTTCCCGACGGGCGGGTAGCGCCTTCTTGAGCGCTGTCGAGAGCGGAAGCGACCCGACCACCATGACCGCGATCGCCAATCCGACCAATGGGAGCGAGGTCAGGAGCGGGTCGAGACCGAGCCCCAGCATGAGCAGAGCGAGCGAGATCAGGACCGAGGCGGCCATGCCCCGGTAGCGGGTGAGATTCACTCGTTCACGAACGATGCCGAGCGCGGCCGGCAGCAGTGTGATCGACGATGCCATCACAATGGCGACCGTGGTTGCGGCCCCGATTCCCAGCCCGGTGATGAACCCGAGGCCGATCAAGAGGAGGCCCAGCAGCGAGACCACGACAGTGGCGCCGGCGAAGACCACAGCGCGACCGGCGGTGTCGAGGGCGACCGCCGTCGCATCTTCTGGACCGAAGCCCTGGGCCAGCGCTTCGCGGTAGCGGGTGACGATGAACAGGGCGTAGTCGATGCCGACACCGAGACCGATCATGAGGCCGATGGTCGTGGCGAAATCCGGGATGCCGACGACGTTCGAGAGGAGGGTGATCAGCATGGCCCCGATGGCCACGCCCAGTACGGCGACACCAATGGTGGTGCCCATAGCCACGACCGAACCCATGGCCACGATGAGCACCATGACAGCGAAGGCAAGGCCGAGCACTTCGGACTCGGGCGGTTCGAACGCGCCGAAAGCGGCGCCCCCGATCTCGACTCGCAGTCCGTCGACTTCCTCCAGTCGCTGCAACTCGATCAGCTCCCCGATCGCGGCACCCATCTCGGAGGCCTTGATCTGGTCTGTGCCGGTGGGCAGATTGATGGTGGCGTAGGCGATCTCACCGGAACGCTCACCCGCTCCGGCGATGTTCCGCAAACCTTCGGGATCGTATGGACTCACCAGCGACAGCTCATCGAACGTGGCACCCTCACCGCTGTCGGCACGAATGGCGTCGAACAGACCTGTCATTGCGGCCACCACGTCAGGGTCGTCGACTCCCTGCTCTGCCTCGAACACAATCGTGCCAGGAAGACCGCCGCCCGATCCACCGAAGGAGCCCTCGAGGATCTCGAAGCCCGACGCGGAGTCGGAGTCGGGGATCTCGAAACTTCCGTCGTAGGCGGGACCGATGGCTCGGACAAGGACGCCGATGACGAGGAACACCACTGCCCACGCGGCGATGACTTTTCTGGCGTTGTTGAAACACCAGCGTGCGAGTCGTTCGTACATGTCGGTACTCCGGGTCGGGCGGCGGGGCCAGTCGGGCTGGCAATACGCTACGAGACCGTACCTGGGCGATTCCGACGTCCGATCAGACGTACTCGTCGCGGAGCTGGCGTTTGAGGAACTTCCCGTTGGCGTTCTGCGGGAGTGGTTCGGTACGGAACCAGATGTTGCCGGGGATCTTGTGTTTCGCCATCATCGGAGCGAGGAACTCCCGCAGCTCATCGGCTGTGAGGGACGCACCCGAGCGCAGCACGACGGCGGCGGCGACATCTTCGCCGAGACGCTCGTCCGGTATGCCGAAGACGGCTGCCTCCGCGATGGCCGGATGGGTGTAGATCACCGTTTCGACTTCGGAGCAGTAGACGTTCTCGCCGCCCCGCAGCACCATGTCCTTTGCTCGGTCGACGATGTGGACGAATCCGTCATCGTCGATGAAGGCAATGTCCCCGGTGTTGAACCAACCGTCCTGGATGGACTCGGCCGTGGCCTCTGGCTGATTGATGTAGCCCTTGATCACGATGGGACCCTTCACCAGCAATTGGCCTCGCTCGCCCTGGGGCAGATCGTTGCCCACCTCGTCGATGACCTTGCCGTCCACGTTGGGAACCAGCGGACCACATGACTCCGGTTTCATCACATACATCACGCTGGAGTTGGCCGTGAGAATACCGTGGGTCTCCGTGAGGCCATAGCCGGTCGACGGAGCACCCTTCGGCAGGGCATCGTCGATCTTCTTTACGAGGTCGGGCTGCAGCGGTGCTCCGCCTCCGCCAAGGCCCTGCAATGACGAGGTGTCGCGCGTCTGCCAATCCGGATGCAGCAGCATCTCTCGACTCATCGTCGGGACGCCGGAGAAGTTGGTGACCTGCTCCCGCTCGATGAGTTCGAGCGCTCGGGCCGGGTCCCACTTGTAGGTGAGGATGAGCTTGGCCCCGACCATGGTGGCTGGATGGAGGAGGCAGTTGCACGCCGTGACGTGGAACAGCGGCGTCGGCGCCATGTACGACGGAGGCAACGGCTCTTCGACAGCTTCGTCTGAAACCTCGCCCGCTGCCGCTTTGGCCTTGGCACCCGCCAATGCCGACACCATGCCCATGAACACGATGTTCAACAGGTTGTGCACCGAACCGCGGTGCGTCAGCTGCGCCCCCTTCGGGGTCCCGGTGGTACCGGATGTGTAGAAGATCGTGATGTCGTCATCCGGGTCGATGTCGACCTCAGGCAGCGCGTCCGGGGCCGACGCCGGGTCGATCACGTCGCTCCAGTGCGCAGAATCCGCTGGGAGATCGGTCTCGGTGCGGACGGCGATGATGGCGAGATCTGCGTTCGCACGAAGTGCGTCGAGATGGGGAATGACCCGTTCGAGACGCTCCCGATCGCAGATGAGGACCTTCGGCCGCGAGTCGTCGAGAGCGAATTCCATCTCGGGTCCGGTCCACCAGGCGTTCATGCCCACGGCTGCCGCTCCGATCGAGGCGATCGCCCAGTAGCTGATCACCCACTCCGGATAGTTGCGCATCGCGATGGCCACTCGGTCGCCGCGTTCAACGCCATGGTCGGTCACGAGGTGATGAGCGAGGGCCCTTACCAGCGCGGCGGTCTCGGTGAACGTGTAGCGCTCGTCTTCGTAGACGATGTAGTCCTTGTCGCCGTGGAAGGTGGCCATCTCCCACACTGCCCGCATGTCGGCCGGCCCCTGTTCGAAGACCCGCATCGGCACGCCCCGGACCTCGGTTTCGACCATGGCAAATCCACTGCCAGGGGCGATCAGTTCGTTCCATGCTTCTTTGAAGTGCTCGATCACCTGGACATGGTGGTACAGACCGATCAGACGTGCCAGTCGACACACCCACCTGAGCGATCAGTCAGCCTCGGCCCATCGACGGAACGTCTCGAATGGATAGATGCCAGTCGTATGACCGTCGTTCCAGAGGAACGACAAACCCCACGCTCCGTGCATCTCGGCGTCATCGATGGCGAGCGGTACAGGACTTCCCGGCCGTGGCCAGACGTCCTCGCCCTGCTCACGAAACACGCGACAGGTGGCACACGGGCATCCGAGCCTCACCTCGACGAGGTTGAACTCGGCCACCAGACCATCAGTCCACTGGACCGTGACCGTCCCGGCCGGGCGGTCGACGGTCACCGAGACGTCGTTCGGATCGACCGGCGGTTGTACAGAAGGGTTGCTCACCAACTCATTCAAGCCGGTCACGCCCGCATCCGGGTTCCGGACGGATCGAACAGCGGCTCGGGCTGCGTCGTCGCTGACCGCCGCACGCCAAGGACCTCGATGTCAAAGGATCCATCGGCCTCGGCGAGGTCGGCCGGCACGTACGCCATCGCCACAGACACTCCAGAGCAGTGGGCGTACCCGCCACTCGTCACCCAGCCGACCACCTCTTCTTCCGCCGTGCCCTCTGGCGTGAACCACACCGGCTCGTCGCCGATCACGTCGGCTGCGTCCGGGCCGGTTCCGGCATCGAGCGTGAAGGTGACGAGCATCTTGTCCGGCCCCGCCGATGCCTTGGCGACCAGAGCGTCTCGACCGACGAAGTCGCCTTTGATCGCCGGGTCGAGCTTCACGAAACGATCGAAGCCTGCTTCGAACGGGCTGTACAACGGACGGTACTCCCGCGCCCAGGACCCGAACCCCTTCTCGAGCCGAAGCGAGTTGAGCGCCTGACTGGCGAACAGTCGGATCCCGAACTCTTCTCCGGCTTCCATGAGGGCATCGAACACGGTGCGTTGATAGCTCGCCGGCATCCAGAACTCGTAGCCGAGGTCGCCAGTGAAGCTGACCTTGCCGCACAACACGGGGGCGAGGCCGAGATCGATGGCCCGGAAGCGCATGAAGCCGAAGTTCTCGGCAGAAACGTCGTGGTCAGTCACCTTTTCCAGCACTCGTCGCGCATCTGGACCTGCGATCGACAGTCCGCACATCTCGTAGCCGAGCGCCCGGAAGGTGACCGGGGCTCCCCCGCCGTTGAGATGTGCCCCCTGTTGCTGTTCGAACCAGCGCTCGTAGTAGCGCTCGGCGACACCCGAGCCGAACACCATGAAGGACTCGAGCTCCGCCGTGTTCGCCGTCGCTCCCCCTGTCACGCCGCCGCGGGCACCGAGAGCATCACCGGACGCCGCCGGCAGACACGCGACCGTGAGGTCACCGATGAGTCCTCCAGCTTTGTTCACCATGGGAGCCATCGCCATCCGGCCCGGTTTCGGCACAGTGTTGGTGATCAGCCGGTCGAGCAGTGCGCGAGCCCCGGGGCCGTCGAACGCGAACGTGGCGAACCCGGTGGTCTCCATGAGCCCGACCGACTCTCGAACGGCGAACGACTCCTCCCGAACCCGGTCCCACGAGTTCGATCGCTTGAACGTGATCTCCTCCATCGGCGGGGTGCCAGGTTCCTGGAACCACAGCGGAGTCTCCAGTCCGAACGACGTGCCCCAAACAGCGTTCGCAGCCACGAGCCGATCGTGGATCGGTGACGTCTGCAGCGGGCGAGCTGCCGGCAACACCTCGTTGGGGAACGTGATGCGGAAGCGGCGGCTGTAGTTCTCCCTGACCTTCTCGTTCGTGTACCCGAGCGTTGCGAAGTCGCCGTAGCGGGCGATGTCCATGCCCCAGATGTCGAAGCCGGGGTCGCCCTCGGTCATCCAGTTGGCCAACGCGAGACCAACACCGCCGCCCTGGCTCAACCCGGCCATGACGGCGCAGGCGCTCCAGTACCCCGGCAACCCGAGCACGGGACCGAGCAGTGGGTTGCCGTCCGGCGAGAAGGTGAACGGACCGTTGATCACCGTCTTGATGCCTGCTTCGGCGAACACGGGGAAGTGACGGAAACCGACGTCGAGCGATTCCGCTATCCGGTCGAGATCGGGGGCCAACAGCTTCTGACCGAAGTTCCACGGCGTGGTCTTGGTCGACCACGGCGTGCCGTTTCGTTCGTAGGTGCCGAGAAGGAGGCCGCCACCTTCCTGGCGCATGTAGATCTCGCCCCCGAAGTCGATGCAATGCAGGACCTCGCCATGTTCGGCGTTGTATTCGGCAACTGCGGGGATGTCCTCGGTGAGGAGATACATGTGTTCCATTGCCAGAACCGGCGACTCGAGACCGACCATGCGCCCCACTTCGCGAGCCCACAACCCACCGGCATTCACGACGTGCTCGCAGTGGATCGTGCCGAGGTCTTCGCCTACCTCCCCGAGCTTGTCGCCTTCGGTCTTCATCAAGTGGACGTTCCAACCACCATCCGAAGCACGAGTGATGTCGCGTGCCCAGGTCTTGCGGTAGATCTCGGCCCCGGCCCGCCTGGCGGCGATGGCGTACGCATTGGTGACTCCGGACGGGTCGACGTGACCCTCGTGAGCGTCGTACATGGCGCCGACGAAATACTCCTCTTCGAGCAGCGGCATCAGGCGTTTGGCTTCGGCCACCGAGATCAGCTCGGTCTCCATGCCGAGATAGCGACCTCGGGCATGCGACATACGGAGCCAGTCCATCCGCTCCTCGGTGTCGGCCAACATCACGCCACCCGTGATGTGGATGCCGCAGTTCTGGCCGGACACCTCCTCGATCTCCTTGTACAGCTCGATCGTGTATTGTTGGAGCTTGGCCACGTTGGGATCGCCGTTGAGCGTGTGCATCCCACCGGCCGAATGCCAGGTCGACCCATGCGTCAGTTCGCTTCGTTCAACGAGGACGACGTCGGTCCATCCGGCTTTGGTGAGGTGGTAGAGCACCGACGCCCCGACCACGCCACCGCCGATCACCACGACCTGCGCGCTGCTTTTCATCGACGGTCCATCCTTCTCGGTGTCGTCCGCTCGCACGGCTGGAAACGCATCAGAAATCGGTCTCCACGCCGCCCTCGGCAACCCGACGATCGACAAACGCCGTCAACTCGGCGGCGATGGCCTCGTCGAGCACGGGTGCCTCGAACTCGTCGAGCGCCTGCTTCACGAGCTTGTTGGCTTTGTCGAAGGCGGTCGGCTGGCCGGCATCGGTCCACGCCTCGAAGTTTCGCCAGTCCGAGATCAGGGGTTCGTAGAACTCGCCCCGGTAGCGATCCTGCGTGTGTTGCGTCCCGAAGAAATGACCGGCCGGGCCGACCTCGGCAATCGCCTCGACCGCCAGGGTCGCATCATCCACGATGATCGGTTGCAAGGAACGAGCGACCATGTGGAGCAGGTCGGCATCGATCGCCATCTTCTCGTATGAGGTATGGAGTCCGCCTTCCATCCAACCGGCGCCGTGCATCAGGAAGTTGACGCCGCCCATCACGGCACCCCACAGAGAGAACACACTCTCGTAGGCCGCTTGAGCGTCGACCGCATTGGCTGCGTTCACGTTGGACGATCGATAGGGCAGGCCGTATCGGCGAGCCAGCTGCCCACCGACCATCGCCGTTCGCAGATACTCGGGCGTGCCGAAGGCCGGGGCACCCGAACGCATGTCGACGTTCGAGGTGAAACCGCCGTAGATCACCGGCGAGCCAGGCCGAACCATCTGAGTGAACGCGACGCCGGCCAGAGCCTCGGCGTTCTGGAGGGTGAGTGCTCCGGCCAGCGTGATCGGGGCCATCGCTCCGGCCAGCGTGAACGGCGTGATGACCACGACCTGGTTCCGACTCGACATCTCGATGACGCCCTGCAGCATCACGTCGTCGTAGCGGAGGGGCGAACTCGCGTTGATGATCGTGGTCAGCGATGGCCGTTCGTCGAAGGTCGCCTGATCGACACCGTGGACGATGCGAGTCATCTCGATCCCATCGAGATTGCGCTGACGCCCGAGCGAATAGACGTGGAACACCTTGTCGGTGAGCGTGTAGGCGTCGAGGGTGGCATGCAGGTGGCGAACCGATGCGTGCACATCGACCGGTTCGACCGGGTACCCGGGCACGAGGTGGATGCTCGTGAAGGTCTGGCAGAGCCGAAGGAGGTTCTGGTAGTCGACGCGATTCCCCGTGCGTCGCGGTCCGTCGAGCCCGGCAACGTTCGGCGCCGACGCCACGGACCCGAACGCGACGTGGCGGCCTCCGATCTCCAGATCGTGGGCTGGGTTCCGAGCGTGGAGATGGAACTGTGCCGGCGCCTTCGCGACGGCGTGTTCGATCAGTTCTGGATCGAACCGAACCCTGTCGCCGGCGACGTCGGCCCCATTCGCAGCCAGGATCCGTCTCGCCTCCTCGTTGAGGAAGTCGATGCCAGTTTCCCGGAGCACGCGCAGCGAGGCGAGGTGGATCGATTCCAGCTCGTCATCCGACACAGCCTTGGTCGGCTCGAGATGCATTGTCGGTTGTCCGAACGGAGCCTGATCACGCAGCGGGTTGCGGATGGGCTTGCCGTCGGCCCCGCCTCGCCGTCGACCGGCTCTCTCGCCGCCACCGGCCCTCACGGCTGGAGGCCCGTTGTGGGGCTCATGCCTCGTTCTTCAGCATCTTGTAGGCGGCGTAGGTGTTTTGCATGAGACAGCCGATCGTCATCGGACCAGTTCCGCCCGGCATCGGCGTGATGGCTCCGGCGATTGCCTGGACCGCGTCGAAGTCGACGTCGCCGACGATGCCGTCGGCCGTGCGGCTGATGCCGACGTCGATCACCGCCGCTCCCGGTTTCACGTGGTCTGCCGTGATGATGCCGGCGATGCCGGCGGCCGCCACGATGATGTCGGCTTCACGGCACACCGACGCGAGGTCGGAGGTGCGGGAGTGAGCCAGCGTCACGGTGGCATCAACGCCCTTGCGGCCCAAGAGCAGCACTTGGGGCAGGCCGACGAGGGTCGAGCGACCGACGACGACCGCCCGCTTGCCGCTGGTCGCCACGCCGTAGCGCTCCAGGAGCCGCATGACACCGAGGGGCGTACACGGCGCATGCCCTGGCTTGCCCCGCACGAGCCGACCCATCGATCGTTCGGTCAGGCCGTCGACATCCTTGGCCGGAGGGATGAGATCCAGCACGGGCTCGGGATCGAGGCCGTCCGGCAGGGGCAACTGCACGAGAATGCCGTGGACGGTCGGGTCATCGACCAGCGCCCGGACTTCGGCTTCGAGATCGGACTGGCTGATGTCGTCTGGGAGACCAACGTGTCTCGACTGGAGGCCCGCCTCGACCGCCTTCTTGTTCTTCGATTTCACGTAGATCTGGCTGGGCTTGTCGTCGCCGACGAGGACGGTCGCCAAGCAAACCTCAGGGCTCCCGGCCGCCTCGACCGTGGCCGCGAGCTCAGCGATCACCTGGTCGCGCAGGCGGAGGCCGTTCATGATCACGGCGCCTCCGTCGGTGTGGTCGACTTCGAACATGCAGCCTCGGCTCTCGTGGAGTGTCACGCACTGCCGACACCCGGCGCGCCGGCAGAACGTACCAGTCGGTCGTCGGCGCCGTCATCGACGATTGCCTCGACTCTCATTCCAAGAGACGGAGGTCGGCCAGGGCCGATTGAAACACGAGCTGCGGTGGGGTCGACAGCAGACCGCCTTCGGCATGCGATCATTCGGCCGTGCCAGACCCCGCCGTTCTCCGAGCCTCCGCCAAGCGGCGCGCCACCATCCTCGTCCCGCTCGCGTTCGCTCTCGTGATCCTCTGGTGGATGACCCCCGCCGCTGCGCAGACGACCGGGGACGGCACCGGACTCTCTGTGTTCGCGGCGATCGTCCTCGGACTGGTCGAGGGCATCACCGAGTACCTCCCGATCAGCTCGACCGGCCACCTGCTCGTCGCCAATCAGATCTTGGGACTCGGCGGTACCGAGAGCGCTGACCGATCGCTCGAGGCCTACGCCATCTGCATCCAGGCCGGCGCCATTCTCGCCGTCTTCGTGGTGTACCTCGACCGGATCAAGCAGATGTTCGACGGGCTTCTGGGTCGGAGCGAAGAGGGCAAGCAGATTCTCCTCGCCGTGATCGTCGCGTTCGTCCCGACGGCCCTCATTGCCGTCGTGATCTTCGACCTCGTTCGCGAGCAACTCTTCGGCGTCACGCCGATCGCCGCCGCGTGGCTGGTCGGCGGATTGGTGATCCTCGCGCTCAGCCGGTCCGGGTTCTTCGACCGAGCCGGCGTCGACCTGACCCAGATCACACTGCAGCAGGCAGCCCTGATCGGCGTGATGCAGGCACTCGCCGTCTGGCCGGGGACCTCCCGTTCGCTCGTGACGATCATCGCCGGCGTGCTCGTTGGCCTGTCGCTGCGTGCGGCGGTGGAGTTCTCGTTCCTCCTCGGCCTGATCACGCTGAGCGCCGCCACAGTGTTTGCAGGGCTCAAGGACGGCCAGGAGCTCATCGACAACTTCGGCTACCTGACGCCACTCGTCGGGCTCATCGTGGCCTTCATCTCCGCTGTGGTCGCCGTTCGTTGGATGGTGGCGTGGCTCAACGACCGGGGTTTCGAAGTCTTCGGCTGGTATCGATTGGCAATCGGGGCTGGGGCGTTCGCCGCCATCGGGGTCGGGTGGCTCTGAGCGCATGGCGGATGAACCATTCGATGTCCCGGATCAACATCTCGATCCGCTGATCGCCGCTTCGTACGATCAGGGAGTCGCGGACCGCTTCACTCCCGAGGCGGTCGACACCTCGGTCGAAATTCTCGCCGATCTGGCCGACGGCGGCTCTGCGGTCGAGTTCGCAGTCGGAACTGGGCGCCTTGCCTTGCCGCTTGCAGCGACGGGAGTCCCGGTCAGCGGAATGGACTTCTCCGAGCCGATGCTGGCCGAGCTGAGGAAGAAGGACGGAGCCGAGCAGCTCTCACTCGTGCACGGCGACATGACCTCGACCCAGATGTGCGCCGACGCGGCGCTGGTCTACCTCGTCTTCAATACGATCACGAACCTGCGCACCCAGGTTCTGCAAGTTGCCTGCTTTCGTAACGCGGCCGCCCACCTCGCTCCCGGAGGCCGGTTCCTGATCGAGACCGGCGTCCCAAAGCTCCGGCAGCTGCCTCCCGGCGAGACCATCCATCCGTTCGACGTGACTCCCCATCACCTGGGGTTCGACGAGTACATCGATTTCGTCAACCAGATCTCCGTCTCGCATCACTATTACATCGAGGGCGAGCGAGCCCGCACGGTGTCTGGCGCGTTCCGCTACGTCTGGCCGTCCGAGCTCGACCTCATGGCGCAGCTCGCCGGGATGGAGCTCGAACATCGGTGGGCCGACTGGCACCGGGCGGAGTTCACCGGCGAGTCACCCGCTCACGTTTCGGTGTGGCGCAAAGCGGGCGGTTAGCGGTCGTTCTCGAGCCAGACGATCGAGTCGCCTCGACCGATCGAGAGGTTCAGCACAACCGTCGATGTACCGGTTCCCACCTCGACGACCTCGATCCGACCGAGCAGACGACGCACGAACCAGGCGCCATCAGGCGACACGGCGGCGGCGCCGATCGAAGCGGGCCCCAGTGATCGCACGATCTCGCCGGTTGCGATGTCGTAGAGACCACCACCGAGAGCAGGCTGAGGCACCGATCCGGCCAACAGCCGGCCGCCGGCCACGACTCGGCCGATCGACAAGTCGGCGCTCGGAATCGGGGTGTCGGTTCGAGTCCAGGTCCGGCGATCGAACCAAGCAGTTGAACACTCCAAGCTGTCGCTGCACTGACGAACCAAGACCTCACTCTCACCGACGGCGATGAGTACGCCTGGAAGCACCTGCCGGTAGCTGTCATCCGGTTGCAGCTCGAAGACCCCGCCGGTCTCGGATCCGATCACCTCAGGCCCGACGAACGGGTCGGTTCCTCCCGGGAAACGTGCCTCGACCGGGGTGCCGATGTCGCGCAGCACGTTGGAGGTAGCCAACTCGATGAGCTGCCAGCGACGGGCACCGTCGGTCGTCGGCCAGGTGAGCCACACCTCGAATTCGGTCGCTGGAACCACCCGCGCCGGCCCGCCGATCGGGGCGAATCGGATGCCGATGATGTCGTCGAGCGTCGACGACCGCAAGCCATCGAGTGGCACGTACGACCAGGTGAGAGTGTCCGATAGATAAATCAAGGTCGAGCCGGCGATGAACTTCGGGCCGAGAATCGTGTTGCTGATGACGCGGTCGCCGGAGTCGAGGTCGAGCACCTGCAGCGGCGTGCCGCTTCCACCGACCATCAACGACAGACCGCTCACTCGTCCGAGCACTGGGCCGTCGCCGACTTCGACTCCCGCTGTGACGTCGACCATCCGCTCGGCCCTCGGCGTGGTGGCCGACGGAGGCACTCCGGACTCGTCGTCGCCGTCGTACGTCAGCACCAGTGCAGCCAGAACAGCCATCCCGACGACCAACGCAATCGCCATCCAGCTGCGTTCGGTGACGAGCTCGGTCGGCGCAACCACCGGCGGCTGGGTCGAGTCGATGAGCTCGATGTCTTCGGTCACGTCAGATACGCATCCCGCAACAACCGCTTCTTGAGCTTTCCGCTCGCCTCCCGCGGGAGCGCGTCGACCAGATCGACCGACCGCGGCACCTTGAACTTGGCGAGGTGTTCGACAGCAAAGGCCATGACGTGATCGCTGTCGATCCCGCTGCCGACGATCGGCTCGACCACAGCCTTGATCTCCTGCCCCCACTCGGGGTGTGGGATGCCGAACACGGCGACGTCGGCCACCCCGGGACACTGGCTGAGTACACCTTCGATCTCGGCTGGGTAGATGTTCGTGCCTCCGCTCAGAATCAGATCGACGCGGCGATCGGCCAGGAACAAGTAGCCGTCGTCGTCGAGCCAGCCGACGTCGCCGACGGTGAAGCGTCCGTCCGGCAACCGCATGGCGTCGCTCTTCTCCGCATCTCCGTGATACTCAGGGGCTCCATCCGGGCGCTTCACGTAGACCGTGCCGATCTCCCCGGTTGGAAGGTCGTTGCCGTCATCGTCGACGATCGACAGCTGAAGGAAGTCGGATCGCCCGACCGTGCCAGGGCGCTCCAGCCACTCGGTGGACGAGCAGACGACCGGGCCGGTCCCCTCCGACGAGCCGTAGAGCTCGGTGATCACCGGCCCGAACCATTCGATCATGGCACGTTTGGCCCACGGAGGACAGGGGGCGGCCGTGTGGAGCACCCATTCGATGCTCGACACATCACAGCGTGCACGATCCTCCTCGGACATCTTGAGGAGGCGCACGAACTGCGTCGGCACCATTGCGGTCGCGGTGATCGCTCGTTCTTCGATGGTCGACAACACCAGCATCGGATCCCATTTCGGGATGATGGAGAGTGTGTGAGATCGAGCCAAGGTCGAACGAATCATGCCCCCGCCGAGCGCGTGATACGCCGGCGTGCAGAGCATGGCCCGACCACTCGACGGCATGCCCGTCAATTCACCCCATCGCACCATCGGATTCGCTGACTGGCTGACCGGACCGCCCTGGTCGGAGCGGAGCACTCCTTTGGATCTGCCGGTCGTACCTCCGGTGTACTGCAACGGTGCACCGGCAGGACCGTCAGGCAGCACGGCGTCCGATTGTCCCTCGACCCACTCGTCGTAGTCTGGTCCGAGTGTGATGATGCGCTCGACGCCGGCGATTCGAGCTGCGTCGTTCCCGACCTCTGCGTGCGCTCCGTCGACCAACAGGAAGCGGGCGGAGGAATCGACCAGCAGCTCCGCGATCTCAGGAGCAGTCAGGTGCCAGTTGAGGGGGACGTACCTGCATCCGGCACGGGTGTTGCCGGTGATGAGCTCGGCCCACTCGATGCAATTGTCGGCGAGGATTCCCCACGCCTCACCCGCCTCGAGCCCTGCCTCCCTGAGTCCATTCGCGACCTGCCGGGCCCGTCGCTCGAGCTCGAACCATGTCCGCGTTGCCGTCGGAGTCCACACGGCCTCGCCGTGAGGGTCGCCCGCCGACAGCGGCAGGATGAACTCGGGTTGCATCGCGATCGGTTCGCTTGACACGGAACTCCAAGGCTCGTGGATTCATGCCGATGCTGCCATGAAGCGGTCCCGCTGACCAACGGGGCTCGATCGTCGTCAGGTGAAGGGGTACGTTGCCTCGCATGGTCACCCCGCCAGACGCGTTCCGATCCGAGGTAGAGGTCTTCTTCTCGTCGGAGCGAGACGTCGAGAGTGACGACGGCGTCGGCGCGGTCGATCGGGCTCGTGCTTGGCGAGGCCGGCTGTTCGATGCCGGTCTCGGGGCGATCGACTATCCGGTCGAGTACGGCGGACGGGGCCTCGATGCCGACCATGTGAGCGTGTTTGCCGACGTGTCCCGAGGTCAGGTGCCCCGTGAGAGTTCGGTGTTCGGCATCGGTGTCGGCATGGCGCTGCCCACGATTCGCGACCACGGGTCAGACGAGATGAAGCAGCGCTTCCTTCGACCGGGCCTGCGAGGCGAGGAGATCTGGTGTCAGCTGTACTCGGAGCCGGGGGCCGGGTCTGATCTTGCGTCGCTCACCACGCGTGCCGTGCTCGACGGCGACGAGTGGATCGTGAGCGGTCAGAAGGTCTGGACCTCAGGGGCACAACACTCGCAGTTCGGCATCCTCATCGCCCGCACCGAACCCGACGCGCCGAAGCACCGCGGCATCACGATGTTCGTGTTGCCGATGGAACAGCCCGGCGTCACCGTTCGGCCGCTCGTCCAGATCACGGGTGAGGCCGAGTTCAACGAGGTCTTCATCGACGAGGCACGGATCCCGAGGACCTGGGTGATCGGCGAGGTCAATGAAGGATGGCGGACTGCCGTTGCTCTGCTGGCCCACGAGCGGGTGCAGACGGGAACTGCCTCGATGAATTCGTCGACCGGTCAACGGTCGAAGGCAGGCAGGGTCCCGATTCCCGTCGGCCAACTGATCGATCTCGCTCGCGAGCGCCGGCGCATCGACGATCCCCTGATCAGACAACAGCTGGCCACGCTCCACACCGGGGAGCGCGTCGTTGCCGTCCTGGGCGCTCGTTCGGGTATACATCCGTCGATCGGCAAGCTGTGGCGAACTCGCCAGGGCCGAGCAGCGGCTGAACTTGCCGCACAACTCGCCTTTCCCACGTCGCCGGCATGGGAAGAGGGCGACCGCGACGCCGACTACTTCGCCTTCCAATTTCTGAACTGTCGAGGCATGAGCCTCGGCGGCGGCACCGACGAGATCCAGCGCAACACGCTTGGCGAACGAGCGCTAGGTCTTCCCCGCGAACCCGGCCCCGACAAGGACACACCGTTCTCGCAGCTCCTCAAGAACTGACACCGTTCACGAGCTGAGGCACGGCAGCGCGACTGGCGCTGATCAGCTCAGAGAGGCAGCATGCCCGGATGGACTTCGACCTCGAACAGACCGATGCGCTCCTCTCGACGACACGAGCCGTTCGAAAGCGACTCGATCTCGAACGCGATGTGCCAGATGACGTGATTCTCGAGTGCCTCCAGCTGGCCGTGCAGGCTCCGACCGGCTCCAACCGTCAGGGTTGGCGTTGGATGGTCATCCGCGACGCCGAGAAGAAGGCGGCGCTGGCCGACATGTACCGCCGTGCCGGTGGCGAGTACCTCGCGGCGGCCGCCGCCGACAGCGAGACCGGTTCGCAAACGGGCCGGGTTCTGGATTCGGCCAACTACCTCGCTCAGAACTTGGAGAAGGTGCCGGTCATGGTGATCCCGCTGATCATCGGCCGGCTCGACGAGCTCCCGGAAGGTCAGAACGTCACCGGCGCCGCGGCGGGACTCCTCGGTTCGATCATCCCCGCCGTGTGGAGCTTCCAGCTCGCTTTGCGAAGCCGTGGACTCGGCAGCTGCTACACGACGCTGCATCTCGGCCTGGAGGCCGAGGCCGCCGAGCTGCTCGGCATTCCCGATCACATGAGCCAGGCCGGTCTGCTGCCCGTTGCCTACACCCTCGGTACCGACTTCAAACCGGCCAAGCGTGACCCCGTCGGATTGATCACCTACCTCGACACCTTCAAGAACGCGATGGGTTGATCTCGTGAGCTGATCGTCCTCTCGATCGGTACCACCTCTGCGAGGTGCCCCCGAGGTACCGGAATGTTCTTGACTGTTGCTCAGTTCCCGTCAACCAGGAGAAGAGCACCATGTTCAAGAAGATTGCCGTTCCTTCCGCACTCGTTTCCCTCATCGCCGCTCTCGCCGCGTTCACGATGGCCGGCGGCGCCGAGCTGGCCAACGGCGGCTACCACATCTGACCTGAATCGATCTCAACTGCCAGCGCCACACGTACCCAGGAGTACGTATGACGCTGGCAGTTGAGAATCGTCAGCCGGCGTTGACGCGCTGCAGGGCTGCTGAGACCCACGCCGCGTTCGGCCGGTGTTCGGTCTCGAGGAATCCGAGCAACGAGTCGGCTTTTCGCTTCAACTCGAAGCGTCGCTGATTCATCTCGTCGTTGAACACGTCGCCTGGCAGGAGTGGACCCCGATAGATCTCGAGGGCCGCGATCGCGGCCGAGCGAGCCTCGGTCGCACGAGTCCGCCGTTTGGCGTCGACCTCGACGATCCGGGATTCGAACTCCATGACGTCGGTGGCCACATGAGCACCGAACGACACCGTCGTCGGCTCTCGGACCACCACGTCGGTACCGAGATACTGTCTCGCCTTGACCATGACGTTCTTCAGCCGTCGCGTTCCCAGCTTGCGGTCGGTGCCTGGCCACAGGAGCTCGACAATCGACTCCACAGACGCCATGCCGCCGTTGACGGCCAGCCACTTCACCAGTTCACGTACGTGACCTTCCGGCAACTCGATCGGACCTCGAGCGCCGGATACCACGAGCCCACCGAACAGATCCACCCGCAACGGCGCAGCGGCCACACCATCACCGAAGAGCTCCGGCGCAAGCACCGGCAGGAGCTCGGTGAGATCCAGCCGCTTGGCGTCCTTCTCGGCCTGGGTGACATCGACGTCGCCCCCGGCCAACGCATCGGCCCGAGCAAGCTCGAGCTCGATCCGCCAACGTCGATCGTTCGGCACGATGTCCATATGGTCGAGCTCCTGCCACCGCGCCAGGGCACCGCGCCGGTCGCCGGAGCGGGCGAGCACGATGATGTCGGCGAGACCCAGCTCGACCGGGTTGCTGTCGTCCATCGCCTTCAGCGATTCCAGCAGGCTGACCGCCTCGTCGATCGCTCCGACCTGGGCGAGGAGAACCGCCAGTTCGGATCCGACCAGCACGCCGGTGTCGGTCGTCCAAAGCGAACCGAGGAGGTCACGCGTGGTTCGTACCTCTGAGCGCAGCTCGGAGATCGAGCGACGACTCGCTGCTTCGTAGGCCGATGAGAGATGGAGGTAGGCCTCGAGCCATCGAATGCCCGATCCGGCGACCACGAAACTCGCCTGCTGCAGCGAGCGTCGATGGGACTCCCAATCACAACATCGAGCATCGAACATGGCCTTGAACACCAGCGTCACGCCGTAGTCGAAGGTCTGGGCGATGGCGAGTTTGGCTGCCCTGTCGAGGCGGGTCTGTGCCTCCCGGTAGTGACCCAGGTGCCAGAGCGGGCCGGCCGCCAATGCTCGAAGCGCCTTGGCCGCTCGCAGGTTCTCCTGCTGGAACTCCCATTCGGCGGCGACCTCCACAAACCGATCGGCAGCTTCCTGCACGATGTGGTTGTCCCTGGTCTGTCCGAGGATTTCGGCTTCGACCTCGCGCAGACGCGTCGGCAGCGGTCCGCTGTGCCCCACCTCAGCACGAAGCTCGGCGAGCTTGTCGGCCGCCTCCTCCTGAGAGATGGTTCGGTGTCGGTAGAAGAGCAGCTCGACCGAGGCTTCCAACCGGACGTGGTCGTGAGCCACGCTCGATTCGAGTGCCAGTTCACATGCCTCGACGCTGGCTGCGATCTCGGCGAGGTTGGCGTGGATTCGGGCCTGCTTCAGCGCCAGGCCCGGGTGATCCGGGACGTGACCGGCCAGAACGCGAAAAACTCCGAGCAGATCTCGTTGGTCGCTCATGTCGATGACTCGGCCGGGCAGCGCCTCGAGCAGCCGACACGTCTGTTCTTGTAGGCCACCATCGAGAAGCGCGCGGCAAGCTGCGAGCAGCTCACCGTCGGCGACCAGCACGGGAGCGAGCGCTTCGGCCGCTGCCGGGTCGAGCGCGATGTCGGCGATCAGCTCGTGGTGGACCGGATCGACGAACCGGAGCTGTCCAGAACGAGTGCGGTAGATGCCCGGAGCGTGAGGAAGGACCGTCTCGGCGAACTCGACTCCTCCGATCGCGACGGCCGCCGCATCGCTGAAACGATCGAAGTGAGCCAGCTGGGCCATCCGGTATCGATCGGCCGGCTTGAACGGCGTCATCAGTCGTTTCACGATCCGCCGTCGAAACGGCGGCATACCGACCGATCCGACCAACTGATCGACGCCAATCTCTTCATCGACGATCAACTCGCAGCATGCAAACAGCCAGGCCGGCCAGCCGTCGCTCAGCTGCACGAGAAGCTCCGCCACGCCCGCGTCCACCACCGCATCGCCGCACCGGTGACGGCCCATCTCGATCACGTCGGGCACCGTCATGCGGAGCGCTCCGCCGTCGATCAGAACCGTGGGCACCGGTTCATCGATGAGGACATCACCGGACACGCCGACGGGAAGGACCAGGATGGTGGAGCGGCCGGCATCAAAACGTTGGACCACGGTGTCCCGCCACCCTCGAAGACCGGCGTGGAGCGGCGATCGCAGAATGGCGGCCCGAGGCTCGAGATTGCCTTCGATGTCGTCTGGATCGACGATCTCGACCGGATCGTCGAGCCGGTCGACGAGCGCGGCCAGGAATCGATCGGCCTCGAAGCCCTTGGGGGACTCCATCACGACCAGTCCGACGTGAGACGCCGCCCGGTCGAGCGAGCCGCCCCTGTTTCCGGTCACGTCACCCACCACGCTTCGACAACCAGCAAGCACGTACCGTGACGGTACCCACCGGCGCGATGCTCCTCAACGGTGACACCGTTGACGTCAGGAGAACAGCCCATGGTGCGTGCAACCTATCAAACCCGCCTGAGCGCGATCATTCTCGGAATCCGTCCGACGGTGGCCCACGTGTACGGCAGCGCTGGCCGAACGCCGGCCGACAATCTGGCCCACCTCGGCATGGAGGCCTGGCACATCGGCCTCGGCCAGCTCCACACCGACCTGTGCACGGCCTCGACCCTGTCGGCAGGCGAGCTCTGGATGCAGGCGTGGATCGTCGACGAACTCGAACGCGATGCTCGCCGCTGGAGCGACGCATCTACGATGCTGGAGCTTCTGGCCGTCTCGCTCGGCCCGGCAACCGCCGATCCCCGCCATGGCCCCCGAGGTCGCCTGTTCTGGAATCAATGGCAACGGAATCTCGTGCATCACCGACAGCGAGTCGAATCGGGCGCCGCCATCGCCAGCCATGACACGCAGGACCTGGTCGACCACGTCATTCACCTCGTCCTCGAACACGATGGACCTCAGGCACTCCTCGATGACCTCGCAATGATCGGATCAGCGCTGGGACCATCCGGAGCTCCCTCTCCGTTCCGGCCGCTCTCGTCTCCGATCGAGCGACTCCAGCTCTCGGCGATCCTCGGCTCGGCCTACGACGACGAGCCGGTCTGCACGGCTGCCATGTCGCGGCTGCTGGAGCAGCGGGCGCCGTCGCTCCCTTGCCACGCCCAGACCAACCGTCGCCACGTCGTGCGGGGCTGGCGGTACGGATCGGCGACTCCGGGGCGCTGAGCGCTCAGGCTGCGGCGACCTCTCGAGCCAGAATTTCACCGAAGCTGCGGTCGGGCGATGCGGCTTCGGTGAAGTCGGCTCGACGAGGCGTCCGAACGCAGTCGACAACCGAGACTCGATGTGTCGCGATGTCGCCGCTGCTGATCCACGACCGCTGCGGGGTGCGTCGAGCGGCCGATGGTTGCTGCTGACGACCTGCGAGGGCGGTGCACTGAGCATCGACCAGCCGCTGGAACGCGCCGGCGTTGCCACCGTGGTCGGGGTGCGCCGTCCGAGCGATCCGCCGGAAGGCGCGCTTGATCTCGTCGACGTCGGCCGACGGGGGGACGCCGAGCAATGCTCGAGCCGTGATCTCGTTCATGGGGACACCTTCCGTGGTGTTGGCCCTGCGGGGCCGATGCAGATCCTTCTGCGCACAGATCCTTCTGTGCACGGAGAGTGTCGGACGGCCGCACAGCGGCGTGAGTCGGCTCAGCCGACCCAGATCAACGACCGGCGGAAAACGCAGCATCGGCGATCGCCCGCAGCTCGCCAACGCGAATCTTCGTACCGTTCGCGCTCGGCGTCGTGGGAAACTCGTCAACCCTGACCACTGCGACCGGCACCTTGTAACGAGCAAGGCGGGCGCGACAAAACGAGATCACGAGTTCCGGATCTGGGTCATGGTCGGCGATCACGACTACGGCAGCCCGAACGCCCTCCGGTCGGGGCAGCGCCACCGCGACTGCCGCGCTGATGCCGTCCAACTCGAGCACCACTGCCTCGATCTCCGACGGATTCACGAGAAATCCTCCGAGACGGAGGACATCACCGATGCGGGTCAGGAAGGTGAAGGTTCCATCCTCTTCGGCTCTGGCGAGGTCGCCGGTACGGAACCAACGCCGTCCCTCAGCTTCGCAGTGCGCGCCGGCAGTGAGTTGGATGTCGATCGAGGCTCCCCCATCGGCCAGGTAGCCGGTGAACAGACTCGGCCCGGAGAGCATGAGCTCTCCGTCGCTGCCCTCCGGCATCGGTTCGTCGGTGTCCGGGTCGGCGATCCGGAATGCCGCAGCCTTCGACGCCACGGAGCCGCCGGCGCGTTCGCGTCCGGCCGTGTCCTCATGCGGGTCCCGGAGAGCGAACAACGCCTGCACCTCGCTCATGCCGTAGAGGCCGGTGAGGGTGACGCCACGGTCGGCAGCGAGCTCGACCACACCATCGAGGGAGGAGTTGAACCGCCCGTAGCCGCCAATGCGAAGAGAAGACAGATCGCGATCGGTCAGGAGCATTCGGTGAAACATGTCATCCGAGCCGTTCATCGCTGTGATCAGTTCCGACGCCACAAGGTCGGCGACCGCCTCGGCGTTGAACCGATCAGGGAGCCACACCTCGCTGTCAGCTGCGAGGGCGGCCATCAACGACACGAATCCGAACACGCCACAGAGTGGGAGGGCAACGAGCACACGATCGTCCGCGGAGTAACCGAACCGAAATGCGGCGTCGGCCGCGTGACGAGCGATCGATCGCTGATCATGCAGCACCATCTTCGGCTGGCTGGTCGTACCGGAAGTTGTGAACACGATGAACGGGTCCCCGGGTTCCGCCGACTTGATGCGACCGTCGTCGTCTGGGATGACCACAGCTCCCGCCTCGACGACCCTCAGCGAGGATTTCCCCTCGACCGGACGCACTGCGTCCGGGTCGGAGTCGGTGATCACGAGCGACGAACCCGAGCGGGCAAGGAGCGAACGAGCCTCGTCCGGCGAATACCGACGGTTCACCGAGACCAGCACGAATCGGCCTGCTGCAGCGGCAGCGATGCAGCGAAGGTAGGTCAGGCCGTTGTCGGCGTAGACAGCGACCCGATCGCCGGAGCGCAGCCCTTCGCGCTCCCAGGTTGTTGCCAGCCGGCGACCTTCCTCGGCCAGCCGACGACCGGCCACATCGCCGCTCGATGTGTGGAGCAGCGAAGCGGAGGATTCGAGAAGATCGAGCACCGTGAACATGGGGAGACACCAGCAAGCAAAAACTCGTGTGTCAACCGACACCTCATGCGTTTCGCCGAACGTCCGATGGGTACGCTGTAATTCACTGCCAGCCGGGGTTCGGCGTTGCGGTCCGATGCACTACGCAAAGGTTATGGGGTTCGACTCCCTCCGATGGCACTACCGCCTCCTTCGCCTCCGGCGAACGGCGACGTTCTTCGGTTTCGGCGAGGCGAAGGACGCGGTGCGTACGCTGACCGCGATGGATGACCGAGGCGACGACGCAACACACGAGTTGTTCATCGTCGAAGGCGAGTCGGCGGCGGATGCCGTCGAGCACGTGTGCAACCCGACCAGCCAGCGCGTCCACCCGATCCAGGGCAAACCCATGAACGTCGTACGGGCTTCGGAGAAGACGATCTGGGCCAACGATCGCGTGCGGATGTTGCACCACCGCATCGTCGGCAGCCCATCAGCCCATCTGGTCCCCGGCTACGTCCCGCTCGGCCGAGTGATCCTTGTCACCGACGCCAATGCCGATGGCGTCCACGCGAAGGCACTTCTTCTCGCGTTGATCGACGAGGTCATGCCGGAGCTCATTCGCGACGACCGGGTCTTCACGATCCGAGCCCCGACCTTCGGCATCACGTGCACCGAACGCAGAACACCGGTCTTCGCCTATTCATCAGAAGGACGACAGAGCGTCATGGCTCAACTCGCCGACCGCGGAGCGACCAAACTGTCGACGCAGCACTACGCGGGCTTGGCCAGCATGAGCGCAGACGAGCTTTCATTCGCGTTCACCAACCGCGCAACGCGCCGGCTGTCCGCTCTGAACGCACCCCACGTCGCCGCTGCCAGAGCCGCACTCGGTTGATGGGCACGCGGCTGATCCGCACGCGGCTGATCCGCACCGGCTTGACTAGCGTGCACACCATGCCGACGCCGAGCCCGTTCATCGCCGACATCCACCACGCGTCCCCGAGCGCCAAATGATCGCTCGGTTGCTGGCTCGGGTCGACATCCCGAATCCGATCGTCGACCGCTCGTTGAACAGTACGGATTGGCTGCGTGCCGGCGCCACCGTGATCGCAGCGATCCTCGGGGCCATTCTCCTCGGACGCGTCGTCCGTCACTTGATGGGACGCTGGATCGGACGAGACTCCGCAGGGCTGATCACAAGCCGGCTGGTGTCCTACGTCGCCTTCACGGTGGGTTTCATCTATGCGCTCACCAGTCTCGGCGTTCAGGTGGGGCCGCTTCTCGGCGCACTCGGACTCGGCGGTCTGGTTCTGGCCCTGGCGCTGCAGAAGCCGGTGGAGAACTTCTTCGCCGGAGTGATTCTGCAGGCCCGCCGTCCGTTCACGATCGGCGACTCGGTACAGCTCGGCGAGCACCTCGGACTCGTCACCGACATCGACTCCCGTACCACCGTGCTGCGTTCGCTCGACGGGACGACAATCCGGATTCCGAACGCGAAGGTCACCGACGGCGACATCGTGAATCTCACCCGTGACCCTGTCCGTCGAAGCACGCTCGAGGTCGGCGTCGCCTACAACACCGACCTCGACGTTGCGACCGCTGCCCTCGGCATCGCTGTGTCGCGGGTGCAGCGCATCGTCCACGAACCGGCCCCCTTGGTGATGCTCCGCGATTTCGGCGAGTCGAGCATCAACTTCTCGATCTACTACTGGCACGACAGCGACGTCCCGTCCGAGTTGGCAGCTCGACACGACCTCGTCCTGGCCGTACATCAGAACCTGATGGCCGACGGGGTCACGATTGCCTTCCCCCAGGTGGTGGTCTGGAGTGGAACCCCAGACGATGCTCCCGTCTACGAGCAGTACCACGGGCCAATCCGCACGGAGCTTCCGGGATTGGCACCCCGTATCGCTCCCAAAGGTCGTCGTTCTGGCGCCCCGTGGCGGCGAAACGCTCGGACCAGCGACGACAGCTGAAGCGGTCGAAACGGTGCCGGATCCAACAAGCATCTAGGGTGCGCTGATGACACCAGATCTCGAAGTATCCCGCGACATTGCCGCCTCCCCAGAAGCAGTGTTCGCAGCGCTCACCGACATCACTCGCATGGGTGAGTGGTCGCCCGAGAACTTCGCAACCGAGTGGAAGGACGGGGCCACCGAGGCTTCGGTCGGCGCCGTCTACACCGGCCACAATCGACACGGCGACAACGAGTGGACCACAGACGCTCGGATCGTCGAGCTGGTCCCCAACGAACGGTTCTTCTTCGACTGTCTGTCCCGAGACTTCGTCTTCGCCAAATGGGGATACGGGATCGAGGCCATCGATGGTGGCTCCCGCGTGACCGAGTACTGGCAGGATCTGCGTCCGGAGGCTGCGCTCGAGCGGAGTGCGTCCATCTCCGGCGTCGCCGACCGCGTCGAACACAACCGCGCCGGCATGCTCACGACACTCGAGAACCTCGCCGCCGCCGTCGAATAGCTTTCTCGATCTCGACGAGAACCGCACACCCCGGCCCGGTCGGCCGAGACTGAGATGCCCCTAGGCTCAACGCGGCCCCGATCCAGGCGGCCCCGATCCAGCGAGAGAACCGAGAACGTTCCGATGACCAGCAATGAGCAGCCAACCGTCGCGTACTTCTGCATGGAGTACGGCCTGGACAACGACTTCAAGCTCTATGCCGGCGGTCTCGGAATTCTCGCCGGCGACTACCTCAAGGGAGCCAAAGACGAGGATCTCCCGATCATCGGTATCGGCATCAAGTGGAAGCAGGGCTACACAGACCAGTTCATCGGTGACGACGGATTCCCCTACGACTCGTTCGTCAACCGCTCGTACGACCTCGAGGACACCGGCGTCACAATTCCGGTGACTATTCGCGAACACGAGGTGTTCGTCAAAGTCTGGAAGACCGAGGCCTACGGCAACTCGACGTTGTACCTGCTGGACACCGACATCGACGAGAACCAGAGCGACGATCGCTGGATCTGCGGGCAGCTCTACGGCTGGTTCAAGGAAGAACGGCTGGCCCAAGAGATCGTGCTCGGAGTCGGCGGCATTCGGGCGCTGCGCGCACTCGACATCGGTGTCGACATCTATCACTTCAACGAGGGGCACGCCGTCCTTGCCGGTATCGAGCTGATCGAGGAGCAGAAGTCACGTGGACTCAGCTTCGAAGAGGCGTGGCGGGCAACCAAGTCCCAAGTCGTCTTCACCACTCACACGCCGATCATCCAGGGAAACGAGAGCCACGAGCTTCGGACCATGGAGTTCATGGGAGCGTTCCGCGGCCTCGACGCCGAGGAGATGACCCGGATCGGTGGCGACCCGTTCAACATGACCGTTGCTGCCCTTCGCCTCTCGAAGAAATCGAACGCCGTTGCCATGCTCCATGCCGAGACGGCGAACAACATGTGGCACCACGTCGCAGGACGCAGCGAGATCGTCGGCATCACGAACTGCATCCACACGCCGACCTGGGTGGATCCCCGCATCACGGCGGCCCACGACGCTGAACTGCCACTCCTCCCGGTGCACAACACGATCAAGGGCGAACTGATCGACTTCATCGAGGACCGCGCCGGGGCACGCCTCCGATCCGACCGGATCCTGCTCGGATTCAGCCGCCGAGCGGCGACCTACAAGCGCAGCGACTTCATCTTCTCCGACATGGAGAAGATCGAGCCATATCTCGAGAGCGGCAAGCTCCAGATCGTCTTCTCGGGCAAGGCCCACCCGTACGACGACGGTGGCAAGGGCATCGTCAGCAACCTCGTGGCAATGATGCGGACCTACCCGAACGCTGTGGTCTTCCTCGAGAACTACGACATGACGATCGGTCGCATGCTGACCCGCGGTGCAGATGTCTGGCTCAACAATCCGCGCCGACCGCAGGAAGCCAGCGGGACCAGCGGAATGAAGGCATCGATGAACGGTGTCCTCAACTGCTCGATCCTCGACGGTTGGTGGCCGGAAGCCTGCATCGACGGCGAGAACGGCTGGCAGATCGGCGACGGCTTCGAGTCCGATTCCGAGGAAGAACTCGACGCCCACGACCTCGCGTCGCTGTACGAGGTGCTCTTCGACAAGGTATTGCCGACCTACTACGACAAGCCCGAGAAGTGGGAGGCGATGATGCGCGAGAGCATTCGCACGACCTCTGAGCCGTTCGCAATGAAGCGGATGCTCACCGACTATTACGAACTGCTCTACAACGCGGATCCGTCGTAGATCACCGGGTGACCTGACCGATCCTCATTTCGTCTCCAGCAACCGCACGGCTGTGCTCACTTCGAGCCGACTGCGTCGATGATCAGCTGCGACAGCGTGGGCGCCGCATCTTCCTGGAAGAAGTGATTGGCGTTCTCGATGGTCGTGTGTGGTTGGCCTTGCGCCCCGGGAACGAGCGACTTGAAGGGCTTGTCTCCGCCGGCGGTGACGGGGTCGCCGTCGCTGAAGCAGCAGATGAATGGCTTGTCCCACGCAGTCAGGACCCGCCATGCAGCGCGGTTGGCCGGCACCGCCGGATCGTCCACCGACGTCGGGACGAGAGACGGGAAGATCCGAGCCCCCTCCTTGAACGTCTCATCGGGGAACGGCGCGTCGTAGGCCTCGACCTCTGCGTCTGACAACGTGGTGTTGGTGGCCCGCTGGATGAGATCGCCGATCGGAAAAACCGGCGACTGCTGACTGAATTTCTGCCACGCAAGGAAGGCATCGCTCGGAGCGTGTTCGCCCGTGGGCAGGCCGGTGTTGCCGATGATGACTCGAGCGAAACGATCGGGGTTCTCGGCGACCAACCGCAGGCCGACCAAACCGCCCCAGTCCTGTCCGAAGAAGGTGACGTCGGCGAGGTCGAGGTGATCGATGATCGCTGCCTGCATCCAGGCGACGTGGCGGGCGTAGGTGTAGTCGCTCTTCTCTGTCGGCTTGTCGCTCTTGCCGAACCCGACCAGATCGGGTGCGATGACTCGCAAGCCGGCGCTGACCAGCGGGGGGATCATCCTGCGGTAGAGGTAGCTCCACGAGGGCTCGCCGTGCAGGCACAGCACGACCGGGCCGTCAGACGGTCCCTCATCGAGATAGTGGACTCGCAGCGTTCGGCCGTCGAGATCATCGACGTCTACGTAGTTCGGGGCGAAGGGGTAACCATCGAGGTCGGCAAAGCGTTCGTCTGGTGTGCGAAGTGATCTCACGAGTGTCTCCGGTCAGTTGGTGCGGTCTGGTTTTTGCTGGGAGTGGTGATGCGGGCCTGTCAGCGGGGTTCGACGTCGAGCCGGTGCAGGTCGTCGCCGAGTTCGATGGTGCTTGGGTCCCGACCGGACCAACGATGGTCAGCGGTGTCTCCTCGAACGTCATGACCCAGCGGGTGGTGATCACGTCGTTGATGTCGGTGACGTTGTCACTGTGGAGGTGCGTCATCAGCATCGCTGCCAGATCGGGGGCACAGACTCGTCATTGTCGGCTCATCTCTGCTCCCTTCGAAGCGTGACGGGCGAGTCATGTGCGTGCCTCCGATCGATCGGATGCCAAACGTTACGCGATTGGGGTCAATCGCGCATGACTCTGTGAGCTCAGGTCGACGTCGAGCCGACCTTGGGGCGCTCTGGGATCGCCTTGGCAACCGGAGCCGCTGCCTTCGCCTTCTTGTGGTGGGCGAGGACGAGGAGGATCGTCAGGAAGGCCACGACGTTGACCGAGGCGAGCATCCCCATTCGGTACCAGTCGTTGAGCGTGTCGCTCCCGGCTTGGACGCCGTGGACCGTGGCGAAGATGTAGAGCCCGAAGCTCGAGCGGTGGACGTGCCGCCACGCCTTGCGAGGCAGCTTCTTCATGAACAGGGAGGTGAGCTCCACGGCGAGCAGGAGCCAGAAGGCGATGACTCCCCATGCGACCGCTGTTGGTTTCCAATCCGACGCCCAGGGAACGAGGATGTCGAGCCAGCCGAACTCGACGTAGCTGTCGCCGACCAAGCCTGCGATGTGAATCGCAGTGAAGGTGACCGAGAGCCCGCCGAGGAAACGATGGAGATCGAGGAGCTTGGCCGGCTGACTTGCCTTGGCGGCAGCCTTGGTCGACAGGAGGAGTCCCCAGCAGACCGACATGGTGACGAGTGCCCAGGCAACGATGCCGCCGGACCTCGCCGCGAACCACCACACTTGTTCGTTCATGCGCTGATCTGTTCCTTCCCAGAGGATTCCGGCGAGGCCAGATCCGCTGTTTTGGTCGCGTACACGTTCCCATCGGCCGCCACGACGACTCCTGGAGTGCCGAAACGACGCAACAGCTCGACCGCATCCGCGGACCCGGCCATCAGAGCAACCTTGGCTGCGATCTCCGCCCACCAGGCCATGGTCGAGCATGCAGTGACCGACACCAGGTCTGTCTCTGCAGATCGGCCGGTGGTCGGGTCGAGCAGGTGGTGGCGCTGCTCGCCGTTGGTCGTCCAGCATCGCCGCAAGATGCTGCTGGTCGCAACAGCTCCGCACTCGGGAGAGAAGGCGGCGATGTCGGAGGTTCGATCGAACGGATTGGCCACACCGATCTCCCACGACGTTGCGTACCACGGTTCGCCACTGACCCGAAGGTCGCCACCGAGTTCGACCGACGTCGAGGTCGCGCCGTTGTCGATGAGGAAGTCGGTGACCAGGTCGGCTGCGAGACCCTTGCCGATGCCGCCGGGGTCGAAGCCAACGCCTGCGGGCAACTGGACCGCGCTGATCTCGTGGAACAGCACGATGGGTTCGTCGGTCGCCGGGCTCGGACGGTCGCTGTCCGTTCCGTGCGAGACGAGGGAGTCCCGTTCCTCCCACGGAGTGTCGTAACCGAGCTCGGTGAGCTGGTGGAGCATGAGCGGGTTGAAACGGCCGTCGGTCAACTCCCGAGCATCAGCTGCTCGGCTGAGGAGTGCGAACGTCTCCGGCGAGACGATGCTGACGTTCCCAGCGTCGCGGTTGACGTGGCAGATCTCGCTGTCGGGCAGGAACCGGCTCCACTTCCGCTCGAGCGCGTGCGCGAGTTCGCAAGCCAGCGTCGGGAGATCGTCCGGACCGCCGTCGACGACGATGCGGCACGGACTGCCCATTGCCCGAAACTCGAGGCTCCTCACGTCAGCCGCTCGCGTCGCTTCTCGGGGGCGGGGTCGGCTGTGGTGCAGGAGCAGGGGTCGCCGGCGGAGCGGTGGCCGGTGGCGCCGTCGCAGGCGGAGCGGTGGTCACAGGAGCCGCAGTAGCCGGCGGTGCTGTCTGCGCCGGCGCGGCGGCC